>Ga0187809_10000067_pt1 | contig 76760 bp, 69 predicted proteins | sample NC_wetland_sal_i_8_FD_132415 | JGI IMG/M metagenome (GOLD analysis project Ga0187809, IMG submission 132415) | Wetland sediment microbial communities from Neuse River Estuary, North Carolina, USA - ASW_4 | ecosystem: Environmental > Aquatic > Freshwater > Wetlands > Sediment | place: USA: North... | reverse complement strand
TCTGCTAGCAGAACTTCGTGCAGGGGGGTCGGGGGGGCCGGGGGGGGCGGGGGGCGGCAGGGGTGGGTCAGCGCTTGATGAGCGGGGACTTCACGCCGCCGTTCGCCTTGTCGGCCTCGTTGAAGAAGTCCTCCCGGAAGATGTCGCGGGGGAAGAGCCGCTTGCCCATGAGGGTCTTCAGGGCGGCCTCGACCATCGGCGGCGGGCCGCAGAGGTAGCCCGCGCAGCCGGACAGCGACGCGTGGTCCTCGGCGATGACGTCGGTCACCATGCCATAGGCGTATGCCGCGGGGTCGTCACCGCTCGCGGCGACCTCCTCCGGGGTCTCCTCGGACAGGCAGGGCCGGTAGGTGAACCGGGGGTGGGCCTGCGCGAGCGCCCGGAAGTCCGCGACGTCGTAGAGCCACTCGCGGGTGCGGGCACCGGCATACAGGGTGAGGTCGCCCTCGTAGACGTCGTTCTCGAGGCCGTGCCGGAGCATCGACTTGAGCGGCGCGAGGCCGGTGCCGCCTCCCACGAGGATCGCGTGCCGGTCGTCGTCGACCTTGAGGACGAAGCGGCCGTAGGGGCCGGAGACGCGCACCGGGTCACCGACGGCGAGCCCGCCGAAGACCCAGCCCGCGGTGCCGCGGCCACCGGGGACGAGGCGGATGTGGAACTCCAGCCGCCGGTTCTCGGTCGGCGGGGAGGCGATCGACCAGGTCCGGTCGACCGACGGCTCGCCGCCGGCCGCCGGGACCGTGAACTTGAGGTACTGCCCCGCGTTGAAGCGGATGTCGCGGTCGAGCTCGACGACGAGGCGCTTGGTGTCGCGGGCGATGTCGCTCAGCTCGACGACGGTGCCGGCGAAGTCCTCGACGGGGAAGACCTCCATCGACTCGTCGACGTCGATGTCGGCCTCGATCGTCACGTCGGAGCGCGGGGTGGCGCAGCAGGGCAGGACCTTGCCCTCCTCGCGCTCGAAGTCCATGAGCGCGAAGGCGCTGCTCGCCCCGTGGTCGACGTCGCCGTCGAGCACCTCCGCCTTGCACGTCGCGCACGTCCCGTGGGTGCACGAGTGGGGCAGCCAGACCCCGTTGCGCAGGCAGGCGTCGAGGATCGTCTGGTCCTCGCGGCACTCGATCTCGCGGCCGAGCGGCTCGACGGTGACGGTGTAGCTCGTCATGGGGACGGGAGCTCCTTCGCGACCTGACGCGGTGGCCAGGCTGTCCGGGTGGGTGCGGTGGTGGTGTGCCGGCCCGCTCGGGTCCGGCCCCGGGTGGGGTATGCCGCGGGGTCAGGTCCGCGGCATACCCCACCCGGTGGGTGGCCGGCGCCTCACGAGGGGCGACCGGTCAGGGCGTCGGTCGGGGCGCGCGGGTCAGGCGGCGCTCGCCATCGAGATGACGCACTTGTGGGTGACGCCCAACGACTCCAGCGTGGCGGCCGGGTCGGGGGTGAACGGGGTGCCCTCGAGGGCCCACGCGAACTCGTGGGCCGGGTCGAAGTCCGGGTCCTCCTCCATGAAGGGGATGACCAGGGCGTTCCAGAAGTCGCCCCACGTCATCGCCTTCGGGGCGCGGAAGCACGCCGCGGCACAGAACCACGGGTTGTCCTTCCACCACACGTGGACGAGCTGGTCGTCGCCGTAGAGCTCCTGGCGGGAGCGCGACGGGAACGAGTACTCACCGATGCTCTTGACGCTCATGTCAGTTGCCTCCCGTCTGCTCGGCCATGTCGTGCCAGCCGAGCCAGCTCTGGTGGTCGGGGGACCCGAGGTACTCGCCGCCGTCGCCGGGCGCCATCTTGTACCAGGCCAGGACGTCGGGGATGGTCCCGCCGCCGCAGTTGCCCTGGTAGATCTGGTGCACGGGCAGCCAGGCCTGGACGTACTTCTCGGGCTCGTGGTCGAAGATGTTCTTGCAGCCGTCGGAGCAGAAGTTGAAGTGCTCCCCGTTGTAGTCGCTGCTGCGCTGGCAGATCGTCGTCGGGTCACCGGGCTCGGTGAAGCCCATCGGGATCTGGCAGACCTGGCACAGCTGGGGCAGGCCCCGGTCGAAGTGCCGACCACCGGCCGCGATGTTGCGCCGCTCCTTGTCCCAGAGCGGGCGGTAGTAGCGGTCGAAGGTGTCGGGGTAGGTCGCCGAGAGCCAGTCGAGGTGCTCGTCCGACGGCATCGACGTCGTGAACGAGGCGGCGTGGCTGAACTGGTAGAGGATCCAGTACACCTGGTGGGACAGGATCTCCTTCTCGTCGATGGCCTCCTGGACGTTGAGCGGCGGCCGGATGCCGTAGAAGGCGAGGTCCTGGAACAGGCCGTTGAGCATCTGCTGCTCGAAGTAGAGCTCGAAGGCCTCCTTCCAGCTCATGACCTTGCGGGGCAGCATGTAGTCGAGCATCTGGGCGACGAGAGCGGTGACGCGGTACCCGCGCCAGAACCACTTGTCGATCCAGTGCTGGACGATCGGGACGTTCGCCTCGTCCTGCTCCAGGAGGAACTTGATCGCCTCGAGGCCGAGGGTCATGTGGCGGGACTCGTCGGACTGGGCCGAGAAGCCGAACGTCATCGTCGGCAGGTCGCCGTTGAAGGACGCCCCGGACATGAACGGCACGAAGAGCAGGTTCGTCAGCAGGTACTCGAAGGAGAACCCGATGGCGATGAGGAACTCGAACGGCCCCGACGAGACGGCGTCGTCGAAGAACGACTTCGGCACCGAGAGGTACCAGACGCGGTCGTGCTGGTGGAGGTAGTTCGCGAAGCCGCTGTAGTACTTGTTGTAGTTGCTCAGCGTGTGCACCTCGGTCTGCAGGTGCCGCATCTCGTCCAGGCTCTGGCAGAGCGCCGCGAACCGCGGGCCGCCGCCGTTGAGGTGGCGGGCGAGGTAGGCGAAGTTCCGGTGGGCCTGGTACTCCAGGGGTGAGACGCCCTGGAGGAACAGCTTCATCGCGTTGAGGTACGACGCGTCGGTGAGCGAGAGGTGACCCTGGCTCTGCGCGAAGCCGTCGAGGACGGCATACAGCCGCTTGTCCTTCTCGGCCTGGTACTTCGTGTAGGCGTCGACGGTCAGGCGGAAGGGGTCCTCCCACTTGGTCCAGTCGTGGATGGTGATCCCCTCGAACGTCGTGTAGGGGAACATGTCGTCGGTCGAGACGTAGCTCGGCTCCCAGTCCAGGTCGCGGGTCAGCGCGGAGTAGCGCTGCTTCATCGACAGCTTCTTGGGCGCCTTCGGGGCGATGGTCATCGTCGGTGCTCCTCAGTGGTCCCAGGCGATGACGATCTCGTCGTCATCCCATTCCTTGATGTGGCCGAAGTAGGAGATGATCGCGAGCTGGAACTCGTGGGTCTCCCAGTCACGCCCGAGGCGTGCCGTGACGCTCTCGGCGTTGATGACGAGCCGGCCGGGCGCCTGCACCCGGACCAGGCCGGGCATGTGCCGCACCGTGCAGTCCGCGTTGTCGGCCTCGATGGCCTCGATGACGGCGCGGTTGGTCTCGCTCTCCTGGATGTCGACGCCGACGGGGCGCTCGGTCGCGGGGATCGTGGTCATGGCTCAGGCCTCCTGCAGGGTGGCACCGGCCGCGGCCAGGGCGGAGCGGACCGAGGCGGCGGTGGCCTCGAGGGCGGCGGTGCACCCACCGCCGACGAGCTCGTCGGCCCGGGCGGCGATGGGCCGGACCGCGGCGAGCGCGTCGGCCAGAGCCTTGTCGGCGACCTGGCCGAGGAGGGCCGCGTTGGCCGGCCCGTGGGTCGGGTCGGCGATCCAGGCCTTGTAGAGCGCGTCGACCCAGCGGCGCTGGTCGGTGAACCACCCGGACAGGTGCTGGGCGAGCAGGCTGTAGGAGCCCGCACCGCCCATGAGGGCGACCTCGTCGAGGTGGTTGTAGAACAGCCCGTAGAGGAGCTGGTCGGTGATGTCGAGGGTGATGAACCCGACGCCCCAGTCCTTCTCGACGAGCATCTCCTCCGTCAGCTTGCGCAGCGGCTGCAGCGTCCCCTCCTCGAGCCAGTCGCGCTTGGCGACGTCGAGCGGCTCGGCGGTCCCGCCACCGAAGGAGATGCCGGCGCGGCTGAGGATCTGGGCGTTGCCGATCCGGTCGAACGCGGCATACCCCAGGCACTGGGTGATCGAGGTGCCGTAGCCGAAGCGGCAGCCGTTGGCGCAGTTCATCTGCGCGGCGGCCTCGTAGTGGCGCAGCGGCAGGACGAGCTCCTGGATCAAGGTGGCCCAGGAGTCGGGCAGCCGGTCGAGGAGACCGCGCTTCTCGAGGTAGTCCAGGGTGGAGCCGAACGCCTCGTGCATCTCGCTGCGGCTCGTGACGTACGGCGCGTAGTAGAACTGCCGCGGGTCGGTGAAGCTGTAGGGGTCCTCGAGCAGGAACGCCGTCCAGGACGGGTCGTAGATCTCCTTGTCGGGGGCCCACAGCGGGCGGTAGTGGAAGTTCGCCGTCGCCTGGACGTCGATGGTGCCCTCCTCGTACCGGGAGGCGGGGCGGTCCCCGTACCGGTCGACGAGATGCTGGAAGGTCTTTCGAGGTGGCTCGATGACCTGAGTCCTCAGTTCGAACTGCATCGGGAGTCTCCTGGGAGCCGAGTCGGGATGGGTGGTGGTGACGGGGCGGTGCGGTCGGGCCGTGGCCCAGCTGGGTGGGTCAGACGTGCATCTCGCGGTGAGGCACACCGGACTCGACGAGGAGGCGGATGAGCAGGTCGGGCAGGGCCTCGGGCCCGTCGAGCTCCTGGGGGAGCTCGGACTCGAAGCCGTCGCCGACGAGGCGGCCGTATGCCGTCCCGTCCTCGAACGTCGTCGAGACCCGTGCGGCGCGTCCGCGGTAGCCGACCGAGAAGGCCAGCTCGCTCGGAAGCGTCTCGTCGGTGAGGGAGAGGTGGTCGTCGCCGTGGGCGAGGACCGCGTTGGCTTCGCAGATGAGCTGCTCGGCCAGAGACCGGATGGCGACCTGGCGGTCGGCGCCGGTGCCCGTGGCGATGCGCTGGCTGATCCGCGTCATCGGCATCGGGGCAAGCGTGTCGAGCTCGACGTCCCGGAGCTGGTCCTCGGGCGTACCGACCAGCTCGGCGACGCGAAGCATGAATGGCGTCATGGCCGGGCCTCCTCACTCGGATCCGGTTGTGGGATGGGGGATGGGTTCCGGGGAGCGGGTCCCCGACGGGTCAGACGGCGGCCGCGGCCGCTTCGGCGACGGCGCGGTCCTGGTCCGCGCTGCCGCCGGAGACGCCGACCGCGCCTACGAGGACGCTGTCGACGCGGATGGGGATGCCGCCACCGAAGACGACGAGGCGGTCCCGATGGACGATCCCCTCACGCAGCGCCGGCTCGCCCTCGATGAGGCCGAACCACTCGTGGGTGGGGATGCCGTTGAAGGCGGCGACCGTCCAGGCCTTGTCCTGGGCGATCGAGGTGGACAGGAACGGCGCCCCGTCCATCCGGGCGAAGGCGAGAAGGTTGCCCGCCGCGTCACTGACGGCGACGTTGACGGCGACACCGAGCTCGCCCGCCCGGGCGAGACCGGCCTCGAGCGCCGCGCGAGCCCCGGCATACGTCAGGGCGGTGCTCGTGCTCACGTGGTCGGTCACGGTGTCCTCCGGTCGTCGGTGCGGTTCGGTGGGCTCGTGCGGTGCTCCGGGTGGAGCGGTGTCGCCGGGTGCGGGCGACGTGGTCGGTCCGGCCCCCGGGTGGCGGCGGGCACGGTGCCCGCCGCCACCGCTGGCAGGGGGTGGCAGACGTCAGGTGAGGACGTGGAGCCGGCCTCGGCTGAGCGGCGGAGCCGACTCAGGTGAGGACGGACGTGAAGCGCTCGTTGAGCTCGCGGGCGTGGTAGAAGATGCCCTTGCCGAGCTGCTCGGGGGTCCAGATGTTGACCGGGCGGTCCGGGTATGCCGGGTACCCGCCGGCGAAGACCTCGTTGCGGTTGCCCGCCGGGTCGAAGAAGTAGATCGTCTGGCCGCGGGTGATGCCGTGGCGGGTGGGGCCGATGTCGATCGGCACGTCGTCCATCGACATCAGGTCGGCGGCCCGGCCGACGTCGTTCCAGTCGCCGAGCTTGAAGGCGAAGTGGTGGAGCTTGGACTGCGGGCCCTCGATGAGCGCGATCTGGTGGATCTGGTTGTTGTTGGTCAGCCAGGTCGCGATGAGGTGCGCGTCGTCGTCGAGGCTGGTCTGGACCCGCTCGGTGGCGAAGTAGCCGAAGACGTCGTAGAGGAACTTCTGCATCGTGGCGACGTCGTCGCAGGTGATGAGGGCGTGGTCGAGGGCCGGCACGCCGACGCCGACGAGGTGGCGGGGGAAGGACTCCGGGTTGTGGGTCCCGACCTCGGTGCCGACCAGGGTCTGGCCGTGGTAGACCTCGAACACGTGGTCGGAGGGGGTGAAGATCCGCAGCCCGTCGGAGACCTCGGGGTTCTCACCGGCGCTCATCCGCTCCGTGGTCACGCCGAAGGCGCGGCACTTGGCCTCGATGTCGTCGATGTCGGACTCGTACTGAGCCTTGAAGCCGAACTTGACCAGGCCGACGCCGCCCTCCTCGAGGACGACCGAGTGGTGGTCCCACTCGTCCCAGCCCTTGTAGTAGACCCTGCCGTCCTGCTCGAGGGTCTCGTAGAGGCCCATCGTGTTGGCGTAGTGCTGCTTGGCCTCGGCCATGTCCGTCACCCGGACGTGGGCGTAGCCCATCCTCATGATGCCCATGCGCGTGTTACTCCTTCGAGGTGGTGCTGGACGCCAGCCGCTCGGCCCGCTCGCGGGCCTTGTCGTTGATCTGGCGGAGAAGGGTGTTGATGAGACGCAGGCGCTCGTCCCGCATCTCGATGGTGATGTCGGATTCCGGGACGGCCCGACAGGTCAGACAGACACCGTCGGCGCGCTCCTCCTGCGTGAGCACGTCGTCGGCCACCGGGCGGTTGTAGCTGACCTCGCCGGACCGGATGTCGACCTTGCAGATGGCGCAGCCCCCACGGCGGCAACCCACCGTGTAGGCGTACCCGGCCTTGTAGAGACCACCGAGGATCGTCTCGCCCGGTTCGAGGTAGACGACCTCGCCGGTGGGGTGGACGGTCACGGTCGGCACGGGCGCTCCTTTGCGAGTGGCGAACGGACGGTGCGAGAAGTCCGTTCGGTGTGAGGTTCCCGTCCGGCCGGGAGGCCCGACCACACATGTTCCTCAGAACGGAACACGGCCCGGCCGGCGCAGCGCGAGGGGGTCCCCAGGTCACGACCAGCACGGATCGGGGTCGGGGTCATCGGGCCTCCTCCACAGCGACGGTGCTGGACGTGATGCGAGCACGATGCGGCCGAGGGGCCCCCTCGGGCAACGCGCCCGTTCCGCTGAGCGGGACGCGAGCGGGAGGGGCGGCGCGGGGGCAGGGCAGGGCAGGGCCGCGGCATACCGGCCTGGGAGCCGGCAGTGATGCGGGCCCGCCCCGGCGAGGTGGGACCGGCGCTCAGCCGTCGTGGGTGGTCCCCACGCCCGGCGGGACGTGCGGCACCAGCGTGTAGCCGACGGGGAAGACCCGGAAGCGACCGCGCCCGGAGAGCAGCCCCCAGAGTCCGGCGGGGAGGAAGAGCGTCACGGCGATCGCGACGACGCCGAGGATGACGAGGTACCAGGCTCCGAGGTCGGACAGCCATTGTTGGAGCGCGAAGAAGAGTACGGCTCCGAGGATGGGGCCTTCGATCGTCCCGATCCCGCCGATGATGACCATGAAGATCATGAAGACGGCGTAGTTGACCGAGTAGATCGAGTCCGGTTGGACCCGCAGGGTGTTCGCGGCGATGATCGCGCCGGCCAGGCCGGACCCCATGGCGGCGACGACGAAGACGACCCGCTTGGACCGGGTCACGTCGACCCCGAGGGATGCCGCGGCCGTCGTGTCGTCGCGCACGGCCGTGAACCCCAGGCCGAGCCGGGAACGCATGAGCAGGTAGGTCACGGCGACCGCCACGACGACACCGGCGAGCGAGAGCCAGTAGACGTAGGCGATCCGCCGGCCCGGGCTCAGCTCGGAGAAGCCCCGGAAGGTGATGCCGATGCCCCCACCGAGGACCGGGACCTGTTCGCTGACGAGCTTGATGACCTCGGCGATCACCCAGGTGCCGATGGCGAAGTAGCCCCCCGCGAGGCGGAACGCGAGGAAGGAGATCGGCACCGACACCAGGCCGGCGACGACGACCGCCACCGGCACGGCCATGAAGGGGTCGAGACCGACCTTGTCGGACAGCATAACGAGGCCGTAGGCGCCCAGCCCGATGTAGGCCTGTTGGCCCACCGACAGCATCCCGCCGTAGCCGGCGAGCAGGTTCCACATCGTCGCCATGACGATGAGGGCGAAGAGCGTCGTCAGGCTGCCCTGCGTCCCACGGGGCAGGACGTAGGGCGCGACCGGGGCCACGAGCACGAGGAGCGCGAGGACGCCGAGGCCGACCCACGACGAGACCCCGGCGCGACGGACCTGCGCGCGCGGATGGACCGTGGCTGGGTGGACGACGGCGGAGGAGGCCGTCGAGGGGCTGGGGGCGGTCATGCCGTCACGACCTTCTGCATCAGACCGGTGGGGCGGAGCGCGAGGATGGCGAGGAAGACGAGGTGCCCGACGAGCACCCCGTAGGCCGGGTTGACCTGCGACCCGATCGCCTGGGCGACCCCGAGGACGATGCCGCCGATCAGGGTTCCCCACAGCGAGCCGAGGCCGCCGATGATGACCGCCTCGAAGGCGAAGATGAGCATCGCCTGGCCGTAGTTGGGGTCGATGTTCCCGCGCATCCCCAGGAACATCCCGGCCAGCCCCACCGTCGCCATCGCGAGGGCGGTCGACAGTGCGTAGATCTGCTTGGGGTCCATCCCCATGAGCGTGACCGTCGCCGGGTCGTCGCTCGCCGCCCGCATCGCCCGTCCCAGGGGGGTGCGGTTGAGGAACAGCTGGATCGCGGCGATGACGAGGACCCCGACGACGAAGATGAGGAGCGGCAGGACACCCACCGCCAGGTCCGACGTGATCGTGATGCTGGCAATGCCGAGCGAACCCGTGGACAGGCTCTGGGTGTCGGAGGTGAAACCGATCTGGAGCAGCTGCGCCACGACGACCGACAGCCCGAACGCCGCGAGCAGGGGAGCCAGTGAGCCGACCGCCAGGGCCCGGTTGAAGATCCCGGCCTGGAGGACGTACCCGACGCCCGCCATGAGCGGTACGACGATCACCAGGGCGAGGAACGGCGAGATGCCCAGGTGCTCGACGACGAGGAGCCCGAGGTATGCCGCCAGGACGGCAAGGGCGCCGTGCGCCAGGTTGACGATCCGCATCACCCCGAACATCAGCGACAGGCCCGAGGCCAGGAGGGCGTAGAGGCCGCCCAGGAGGATCCCCTGGACGACGGCGTTGATCCAGTTCATCGAAGTCTCTCCTCGGTCCCGTCAGATCCCGAAGTAGGCGGTGGCGATCTGGTCGCGCCGCAGCTCGCCCGGCACGCCGGTGAGGACGGTCCGTCCCTCGAGGAGGCACTGGACCCGGTCCGCGACGCGCAGGGCCTGGTTGACGTCCTGCTCGACGAGCAGGACGGTCGTGCCGGTGGCGGTGATCGAGGGCAGGGCGTCGTAGATCTGCTCGACGACGACCGGGGCGAGGCCGAGGGATACCTCGTCGAGCAGCAGCAGCCGGGGGTTGCTCATCAGCGCCCGGCCGATCGCCGCCGCTTGCTGCTCCCCACCCGACAGGTGGCCACCCAGCCGGGTCCGGCGGTCCGCGACCAGGGGGAAGGCGGCATACACGCTCTCGAGCGACCAGGGTCCGGGCCGCTTCGTGTGGGCGCCGACGAGGAGGTTCTCCTCGACGGTGAGGCTCGGGAAGATCCGGCGACCTTCGGGGGTGAGGGCGATGCCCTGGGCCACCCGGCGATGCGCGGCCAGCCGGCCGATGTCCGCCCCATCGAAGGTGATCGTCCCCGCGGACGGCAGGACCTGACCTGCGATGGCCTTGAGCAGGGTGGACTTGCCGGCACCGTTGGCGCCGATGACCGCGAGGGTCTCGCCCTGCGCCAGGGAGAGGTCCAGGCCGTAGATCGCCTGGAAGTCCCCGAAGTGCACGTCGAGGCCGGCGAGCTCGAGCAGGCTCATGACGCGCTGCCCTCGAGGTCGAAGGTCGAGCCGAGGTAGACCTCGATGACCTCGGGGCTGGCCATGACCTCCTGCGGGTCCCCCGAGGCGAGGATCGTGCCGAAGGCGAGGCACATGAGGTCGTCGACGACAGCGAGGAGAGCGTGGACGATGTGCTCGATCCAGACGAGTGTCACGCCCGCCTGACGCAACCCCTGGAGCATGTCGATGAGCGGGGGCAGCTCCTTCTCGGTCAGTCCCCCCGCGATCTCGTCGAGGAGGATGAGCTCCGGCCGGGTCGCGAGGGCCCGGGCCAGCTCGAGGCGCTTGCGGTCGAGCAGCCGCAGGGTGCCCGCCGGCTGGTTGGCCAGGTCCTGCAGACCGGTGATCTCGAGCGCCTCGACCGTCGCCTCGTAGCCCGCCTGGCCGCCGGTCCGACCCCCGAAGGCCGCGCCCACATAGACGTTCTCGAACACGGTCATCGTCGTGAACGGCCGGGGGATCTGGAAGGTCCGGGCGATGCCGAGCTCACTGCGGTGCCCGGCGCTGGCCCGGGTGATGTCGTGGCCGTCGAAGACGATCCGCCCCGCATCCGGGGGCAGCACCCCGGTGATGAGCGAGAGCAACGTCGACTTGCCGGCGCCGTTCGGACCGACGATGCCGAGGGCGCGACCGCGCTCGACCGTGAAGCCGAGGTCGTCGGCCGTGACGACCTTGCCGAACCTCTTGCTCAGACCCTCGACCTGCAAGATGGTGCTCACGCGTGCCCCTTCTCCTCCACTGGGCTGTGGTGCGGGCGGCATACCGGACCGGTGCCGGTATGCCGCCCGCGCCGGGTCAGTTGGTCGGCTCGACCGTGCCACCGGTCGGGACGTCCAGGCCCATCTCCTTGGCGTGCGCGTTGGACACGATGACGAGGTGGTAGGCACCGTCGGCGCCCTTGCGCCACTGACCACCGGTGAGTGGGGTCTTCGCGATGTTCGGGAACGGGCCCGAGGTCCAGTCGAGCGTGCCGACGAGGGTGTTGATCTTCATCGCCCCGACGGCGTCACTGATCTTCTTCGGTTCCGTCCCACCGGCGTCCTTGACCGCCTGGGCCATGACCTCGAACAGCGACTCGGAGAAGCCCAGGGTGACGTTCCACTCCTTGCTCGTCGCCTTGGTGTAGGCGTCGGCGAACTGCTGCGACGTGACACCCGTCAGGCTCGACGTCGTGGGGTAGCTGGGGGCCCACCAGACCTCGGTGCCGAGGTTCTGGGCCAGGTCACCGAGCGCGCCGATCGCCGCCGGGAACTCCAGCGCCTTGCCCACCGTCACGAGCGTGGGCGCGTACCCCTGCTGCTTGGCCTGCTTGTAGAAGGCAGCGAAGTCCGGTGGCGGGACGATCCCGTCGAGGAGCTGGTCGCCGTTCTTCTTGAACGCCGAGATCTGCGCCGTGAAGTCCTGCGTGCCGCTGGGGTAGAGGCCCGGGTTGTTGAAGGTGAAGCCGGCCGGGCCGACGATGGCGGGCTGGCCCTGCTTGGCATCTGTGAAGGCCTGGCCGTCGGCGTCGTTGGGGAAGAGGGCGGCCACCTTCTTGTTGGACTGCACCTGGTTCCACATGTCCATGTCGACGGCGGTGATGTCCTCGAGGCCCCAGAAGAAGTGGTGCGACCACTTCAGGGCGGTCTTCGGGTCACCGGGGTTGGCGCCGAGGCCGGCGACCCAGGGCTGCCAGGGTGTGTCGGCCGTGATGCAGGGAATGCCGTTGGCCTCGCACTGGGCGGCGACCGGGACCGTCGTGTCGGGGGTGGCGTGGGCCATGAGGACGGTCACCCCGTCGGTGTTGATCAGCTCACCCGCCACCTCGCCGGCCCGCTTGGGGTCGCTCTGGCTGTCCTTGAGGAGGATCTGGACGGAGTAGGTCTTGCCGCCCGCCTGGATCGGGTGGTCCTTGAAGTAGGCCGTCATCTGGTCGACGACGTACTGGTCGCCCTCGCCGAAGGCGGCGAGCGGGCCGGTGAGCGGACTGACGTAGCCGACCTTGATCGTGGCGCCGCCTGATCCCGACGTGCTCCCCGAGCTGTCGAGGTTGCCGCAGGCCGCCAGCAGAAGCGACGCGGCGGTCGCCAGGACGGCGACCTTCGTGGTGCGAGCTGTCATCGGACATGAACTCCCATCGCGTGGGCGAGGCATCGTTGCCCCACCGTGTCGGCCCCGGGCGGCCGATCGTGTGCCCTGAGGGTAGGGAGACGTCCCCCCGGGCAAACCCCCCGTTCCTCAGCGCGGAATGGTCCTCGGCACCCACCCACGACGACGGCGGCGGTGGCCAGAGCCACCGCCGCCGTCGTTCGCTCCCTCGACTGCTCGCCCAGAGGGGTCCCGGAGCGCCGCCGCAGGCGCCCGGTTCCGAGGAGCCGGGTGTCAGGTGAGGACCGTCGTGAACCTGTCGTTGAGCTCGCGGGCGTGGTAGAAGATGCCCTTGCCGAGCTGCTCGGGGGTCCAGATGTTCGTCGGCCGGTCGGGGTAGGCGAGGTAGCCGCCCGCGAAGACCTCGTTGCGGTTCCCCGAGGGGTCGAAGAAGTAGACGGTCTGGCCGCGGGTGATGCCGTGCCGGGTGGGGCCCACGTCGATCGGCACGTCGTCCATCGACATCAGGTCGGCCGCCCGGCCCACCTCGGTCCAGTCGCCCAGCTTGAAGGCGAAGTGATGGAGCTTGGCGTTCGGGCCCTCGATGACGGCGAACTGGTGGATCTGGTTGTTGTTCGTCATCCACGTCCCGATGAGGTGGGCGTCGTCGTCGAGGCTGGTCTGGACCCGCTCGGTGGCGTAGAAGCCGAACACGTCGGTGAGGAAGCGCTGCATGAGCGAGACGTCCTCACAGGTCACGAGGGCGTGGTCGAGACCGGGCACCCCGACCCCGACGAGGTGGCGGGGGAAGGACTCCGGGTTGTGGGTGCCGACCTCGGTGCCGATGAGCGTCTGGCCGTGGTAGACCTCGAAGACGTGCCCCGACGGGGTGGCGATCCGGACCCCGTCGGAGACCTCGGGGTTCTCACCGGCGCTCATCCGCTCGGTGCTCGCCCCGAAGGTCTGTGCCTTCTTCTCGATGTCGTCGATGTCCTCGGCGTACTGCGCCTTCCAGCCGAACTTCACGACGCCGACGCCGCCCTCCTCGAGGACGACGGAGTGGTGGTCCCACTCGTCCCAGCCCTTGTAGTAGACGCGCCCGTCCTCGGCCAGTGTCTCGTAGAGACCCATCGTGTTGGCGTAGTGCTGCCTCGCCTCGGCCAGGTCGGTGACCCGGACGTGGGCGTAGCCCATCCTCATGATCCCCATTCGGTGCTACTCCTCGTCGTGACGGCCGCGGCGTCGCGGCCGATGGTCGGGGCGCCTTGACGGCGTGGTAAGGACTCAGGTTTCCCTAACCTAACTCGCGATGGGGCGCGTGTTCCTTGCTGCGGAACACGAGATCCGGCCGGTATGCCGCCTCCCCGGCCGGGTCGACCGGCGCGTGGCGCCTCAGCGCCGGGTGAGGAAGGCGCTCATCCGCTCGCGGGCCACCTCGGAGCCGAAGAGCAGACCGGAGAGCCTGGCCATCTCCTCGCCGTGCTCGTCGAAGGCGGCGAGCAGGTCGGCGGAGAGCAGGCGCTTGGCCTCGGTGAGGCCCTGCCGGGTCGAGGAGCGCAGCTCGGCCAGCACCGCCGCCACCGCGGCATCCAGCTCCTCGGGCGGGGCCACGGTGGTGACCAGCCCCCCCGCCCGGGCCTCGTCGGCGGTGACCGTGCGGCCGGTGAGGAACCAGTCGCTGGCCGCGCGCGCGGTGAGCCGCAGCCGCAGCGGGATGGCGATCGTCGCGGCCGCCAGCCCGAGCTTGACCTCGGTGAGCGCGAACGAGACGTCGGACCCGCACAGGACGAGGTCAGCGCTCGCGACGAGGCCGAGTCCGCCGGCGCGCACCGGGCCGTCGAGCCGGACGACCACGGGGATCGGCACGGAGGCGATGAGCCGCTGGAGGGTGACGATGCGCCGGGCACCCTCGACCATGTCGCCCTCGAGCGCCTCGGTCAGGTCGGCGCCGGCGCAGAAGACCCGCTGCGAGGAGCGCAGCAGGATGCCGTGGAGCGCCTCGTCGCCCCCGGCCTCGCCGACGTGGTCGACGAGCTCGGCGATGAGCCGGCGGGACAGGGCGTTGCGGTTGGCCGGTGAGTCCAAGGTGATGACGGCGATGCCGTCCTCGTCGTGTCGGTGGACGAGGGGGGTGGCGGCGTCGGTCATGGCGCCATCCTCCCCCCTGCGGCTCAGCGGGTCGACGGCACGACGCGGAAGACCGGCATACCGGGGGCCGCGGCCGCGAGCTCGGCGTCGGTCGAGCGCCCGCTCAGCCCCTCGACGAACCGGCCGACCTCCCAGCCCCACCGCCGCAGGTAGACCCGCAGGACGGGTGTCCGGTCGGTGGCCGGGAGCTCGACGAGGCCGACCCGCTCGATGCGCCGGCCGACCCGCAGCTCGGCGGATCCCGCGGCCCGGGCGTTGCGGACCCACTGGGTGTTGCCGCGCGGCGCGACGAGGTAGCGCTCGCCGTCGAGGGTCAGCAGGTTGACCGGGACGCTGTGCGGGCGGCCGGTCCGGCGGCCGGCCACGGTGAGGACCCGGGAGCCGAGCAGGCTCACCCCGTGCTCGGTGAGCCAGCGCACGGCCGCCATGGTCCACAGGTCGGCGCGGCCGGCGGGGGGCAGGTAGCGATCGGGTGAGGCGGGGCGACCGTTGTTCGTGGGGGTGCTGCTCATGGTGGTGTCTCCTGTCCGCATTGTTGAGAGCGGTGCTCTCTGTTTGTTCAGTGTGGCTCGTCGGTGTGGGAAAAGCAAGAGCACCGCTCTCTGTTGTGGCAGGATGGTGACATGAGCCCGCCCAGCCGCGCCGAGCATCGCGAGGACGTCACCGCGGCCGTGCTCCGGATCGGCCGCCGCCACCTCGCGGAGCGGGGGGCCGCGGCCCTCTCGCTGCGCGCGGTCGCCCGCGAGCTCGGCATGGTCTCCTCCGCCGTGTACCGGTACGTCGACAGCCGCGACGAGCTGCTCACCCTCCTGCTCGTCGACGCCTACACCGAGCAGGCCGACGCCGTCACCGCTGCGGTCGAGGCGGTGCGAGGTCGTCCCTGGGACGAGCGGCTGCTCGCCGCCGCGACCGCGTTCCGTTCGTGGGCGGTCGACGAGCCGGCGCGGTATGCGCTGCTCTACGGCAGCCCGGTCCCGGGGTATGCCGCGCCGCCGGAGCGGACCATCGAGCCGGGGACCCGGGTGGTGACCGCCCTGCTCCGGTTGGTCGCCGAGGGGGTGGCGGCCGGCGACATCGTCGACGACGCGGCATACGTCGTCGCGCCCGACGCGCTCGTCGAGGACCTCACCCGGGTCGGCGCGGACCTCGACCTCGCTGCCGGACCTGCGGTCCTCGGCCGGGCGGTCGCCCTGTGGGCGGTGCTCGTGGGGGCGACGAGCCTGGAGGTCTTCGGGCAGTACGGCGCGGACACGTTCACCGAGCCCGCGGCGCTCTTCGAGCACCAGCTGGGCCTCGCCCTGGCGACCCTGCGCGCCGCGACCCCGTGACCGCATAGCCCGGCACGATCCCCTCACACGATCCCCCCGCACGAACCTACAGCTAGCAGAAGGTCGTGCAGGACGACCGGGTTGCACCACCCCCGCCCTGCAGCAACCCGGCCATCGACACACCACCGTGACGACGACGCCGCTCTCACAGAGGGTCCCGCACCCCGACGGCGTCCGGCCTCCGCCGGTATCGGCCGGGCTCAGACCGACCTCGGCCCACCTCAGCCGTAGGTGTCGCGGGGGCCCCGGCCGTCGGTCGCCCGCCGGGGGCCGGCCGTCCACGTCGGGCCCCCGGGACCGAGGACCCGCAGCTCGCCGACGGTGCCCTCCCCGACGTCCTCGGCCAGCCGGGCCATGAGCGTCGAGGCGAGCAGGCGCAGCTGGGTCGCCCAGGCTGTCGAGTCGGCACGCACCGTGAGCACGCCGTCCTGGAACGCCACCGGCACACAGTGCTGGGCGATCTCGGGCCCGACGATCTGCGGCCATCGGCCGATCACCGACCCGACCGCGACGTCGACCTTCCAGCCACGCTCGGCGACGAAGCTGTCGAGCTGGTCGCCGAGCAGCTGCGGGTCGCGACTCCCCGGCGCGGACCGCTGCGACGCGGGGACGTCCCGAGCCCGCCGCCGGGCCTTCAGCCCGGGCCGCAGCCCCTTGGCGCGGGCCGCCGCCCGCGCCCGGGCAAGCGCCTCCCGTGCGGCGTCGACCTCCGGGTCCTCGGGAGTCCCGGCGACCCTCGGCACGTCCTCGGCCGACCCGGGGGGGCCGGCGGCATCCGGGACACTCCGCCCCGACGGACCGGGCTCTCTCGAACGCTCCGACCCGCTCACGACGGACGCACCTCACCGGTCGTCACCGCGAAGCGCTTCCCGGCCAGCGACTCGGGGACGTCCTCCGGCACCGCCGCGGTGATGAGTACCTGCTCGCAGTCGGCGATGAGCCCGGCCAGCCGCTCCCGCCGCCCGGAGTCCAGCTCGGCGAAGACGTCGTCGAGCACGAGCACAGGATCGTCGCCGAGGTCGTGACGGAGCAGCCGGTATGCCGCGAGCTTGAGCCCCAGCGCGAGCGACCAGGACTCGCCGTGGCTGGCATACCCCTTGGCGGGCAGATCCCCGAGGGTGATGACCAGGTCGTCGCGGTGTGGCCCCACGAGGCAGACCCCACGCTCGACCTCGGCGTCACGGACCTCCTCGAGGCTGGCCAGCAGCTCCAGGCGCAGGTCCTCGATCTCGGGAACCTCCCCGTTCGCGAGCGCCGCGGCCGAGGCCTCCCGCAACGAGGAGCGGTAGGTGACGGCGGCCGCGGCCGTCCCGGCACTCACCGCGGCATACGACTCGGCGAGGTGGGGGCGCAGGTCTCGGAGCAACCGGAGCCGGGCGTAGAGCAGCGTGGCCCCGACCTGGGCGAGCTGGGCGTCCCACACCGCGAGGGTGTGCAGGGCGCTCTCGCGGGAGTCCTCGGCCGACACTCCCTCGGGGACCCGGGCCTCGTCGCGCCGGCTCCGCCGACCCGGACGGCGCAGGACGGGCGCGGCCGACTTCAGCAGCGCCCCCCGCTGCTTGACGATCTTGTCGTAGTCGGCACGGACCCCCGCCCAGCGGGGCTGCCGGGCGACGAGGAGGTCGTCGAGGAAGCGGCGCCGCTCGGCCGGGTCGCCCTTGACCAGGGCGAGGTCCTCGGGCGCGAAGAGGACGGTCCGCACGGTCCCGAGGACGTCCCGGGGCCGGGTGAGCGCGGCCCGGTTGAGCCGGGCCCGGTTGCTTCGCCCGGGGTTGATCTCGAGCTCGACCAGCGACTCCCGCCCGTCCCGGACGACGGCCGCCCGGACGACGGCCTGGCTCGCGCCCGCCCGCACGAGCGGGGCGTCGGTCGCGACCCGGTGCGAGCTCAGGGACGCGAGATAGCCGATCGCCTCGACGAGGTTGGTCTTGCCCTGGCCGTTGAGGCCGACGAGGGTGCTGACGCCCGGCTCGAGCGCGAGGTCTGCGGCGGCGTAGCTGCGGAAGTCCGCGACCGTCAGATGCCGGACGTACACGCGAGCTAACCGGCGGCGCGCCCGCCGCGGCCACCTGACGTCGTGGCCTTGGCGCGAGCCTTGCTGGTGGCCTTGCGCGCCTGGACGGCGGGGGTGGTTCGGGGGGTCTCGCCCCGGCGCAGCGCCTCGCCCTCGGCGATCGTCATCACCTGGTGACCACCGAACTGACCGCGCAGCGCGGCGACGGCCTGCAGCGCGGGGGAGTGCCCCTGCCGGGAGGCGAACCGGGCGAAGAGCGCCGCCGAGATGACCGGCATCGGGACGGACTCGGCCACCGCCTCCTCGACGGTCCACCTGCCCTCACCGGAGTCGACGGTGTAGTCGGAGACGTCCTCGAGGGTCGGGTTGCTCTCGAGGGCGGCGACCATGAGGTCCAGCAGCCACGAGCGGACCACCGTGCCGCGGCTCCACGCCTTGAACGCTCCGGGGACGTTCTCGACGATGTCCTTCGCCGCGAGCAGCTCGTAGCCCTCGGCATACGCCTGCATCAGGCCGTACTCGATCCCGTTGTGGACCATCTTCGTGTAGTGGCCGGCGCCCACCCGGCCGGCATGGACGAAGCCCTCGTCGCGGGGTCCCTCCGGCCGGAGCGCGTCGAAGATCGGCATCGCCTTGCGGACGTTGGCGGCCGAGCCGCCGACCATGAGGCCGTAGCCGTTCTCGAGGCCCCAGATCCCACCGGAGACACCGCAGTCGAGGTAGCCGATGCCCTTGCCCTTGAGCAGCTTCTCGTTGACGGCGTCGTCGGTGAACCGGCTGTTGCCGCCGTCGATGACGAGGTCGCCCTTGTCGAGCAGGTCCGCGAGCTTGGCGACGGTCTCGCGGGTGGGTGCGCCCGAGGGCACCATGACCCAGATGACCCGGGGGGCCTGGAGCCTGCGGACCAGGTCGGCGAGCGAGCGAGCGTCGGACACCTCGCGGTTGCGGTCGTACCCCACGACCTCGTGGCCGGCGCGCCGCAGCCGCTCGCGCATGTTGCCGCCCATCTTGCCCAGCCCGATCAGACCCAGCTGCATGGTGTGTCCCCTCGACGGTTGACGGTCATCTGCGCCCGGAGTCGGAGCGCCCGGAGTCGTGCCCCGAGGCTACGCCAGGGACCTCCCGGGTTGGCGACGGGGAACTCAGGAGGCGAACCGGATGGGCATGAGGACGTAGCGGTAGGCCAGGTCCGGCTCGCCGTCGGCCTCGGCCTGTCCGACGAGCATGGCCGGCCGGGTCGGCTGGGTGAAGGACAGCCGCGTGTATGCAGTGCCGACGGCACCCAGCCCGTCGAGGAGGAAGTGCGGGTTGAAGGCGATCTCGATCTCCGGGCCGGTCACGGTCGCCTCGACGGCCTCGGAGGCCTGGGCGTCCTCACCGGTGCCCGCCTCGATGGTCACCTGGCCCTCGCCGAAGGTGAGCCGGACCGGGGTGTTGCGCTCGGCGACGAGCGCGACCCGCTTGACCGCCTCGATGAGCTCGTGGGTCGAGACGACCGCCTCGGTGTCGCTACTCGTCGGGAAGATCGAGGCGACCTTGGGGTACTCACCGTCGAGCAGCCGGGTCGTCGTCCGGCGCTGGCCCGCCTCGAAGCCGATGAGCCCGTCGCCACCGGCGGCACCGCCGAGGGCGACCTCGATCGAGCCGGCCGCCCCGAGCGACTTGGCCGTCTCGGAGAGCGTCCGGGCGGGGACGAGGGCGACCTGGCTGATGTCGGTCGTCGTGGGGTTCCAGGTCAGCTCGCGGGTGGCCAGCCGGTAGCGGTCGGTCGCGAGGAGGACCACCTTCTCGCCCTCGATCTCGACGCGAACCCCGGTGAGGATCGGCAGCGTGTCGCCGCGGTCGGCGGCGACCGAGACCTGCGCCACGGCCTCGGTGAAGACCTGGCCGTCGACGGTGCCGGTGGGCTCCGGGGCCGAGGGCAGGGTCGGATAGTCGTCGGCGGGCATCTGGAGGAGCGCGAAGCGCGAGGACCCGCAGGTGACCTGGACCTTCCCGCCGTCGGTCGCCACGTCGACGGGCTTGTCGGGCAGGTTCCGCGAGATGTCGGCCAGCAGCCGGCCGAGGACGAGCACGGTGCCCTCCTCGGCGACGTCCGCGGGCACCGTGATCTTGGCCGAGACCTCGTAGTCGAACGCCGACATCGTCAGCGTGCCCTCGGTGTCGGCGGTGATGAGGATGCCGGCCAGCACCGGCACGGGCGGACGAGCCGGCAGCCCGCGGGCCACCCAGGTCACGGCCTCGGCGAACACGTCACGCTCGACCCTGAACTTCACGGCATACCGTCCTTCGCCGGCGCGGGGTCGGCCGCGCCCGTCAGGGGCACCGACGCGGCACCCGCACACTCGCTGGTCCCCATGACTGGGGCCGAGCGGTCGAGGACACGCCCGGGGGCATGACACTAGTGCCCGCACGAGGTGGACACCACATCGACGGTGAGCAAGACCACGTGAGTCGTGTCATTCGTCCCGAGGGGCTCCAGGAGCGCTGCGGCCGGACCGGTACTCGCGGGTCGCCTTGGAGGGGCGTGGCCGCAGGACCGTGATCGGGGTGGATGTCGATGCTGGGATGGTTCGTCGTGGTCTTAGGGCCTGTGCACCCTGTGGATGACACCTCGTTCGGGCAGGTCATCGGCCTCGCCGACGGTGTGCACCACCGGTGGACGGCGACGTGGAGAACAGGCCGGCGCGGGGGACGGTCGGGCGGCGTTCACACGGCGTCCACCATCTCGTCCGACGCCGTCCACCATCGCCGGAGGCTTGTCCACAGCCATCCACAGCAGGGTGTGGACAACCCGGTCGGTCCACGTCCGATGCCCGACAGGTGTAGGACTCGTCCCCCGGTTGTCCACAGGAAGCGGGCATCGTCCGTGCTCAGCCACCCGGCGATCCGGCATACCTGTGGATAACAGTGTGACGGGTGCGCACTCGCCCACAGGTGTGGGAAAAGGTGGGGATGGCGGGGTCAGCGTGACTGCTGCTTGATCCGGTTCGTCAGCTCGGTGACCTGGTTGTAGATCGCCCGGCGCTCGGCCATGAGCTGGCGGATCTTCTTGTCCGCGTGCATGACGGTCGTGTGGTCGCGGCCGCCGAACTGCTGGCCGATCTTGGGCAGCGACAGGTCGGTCAGCTCGCGACAGAGGTACATGGCGATCTGTCGGGCGGTGACGAGGACCCGGGAGCGCGACTGGCCCTGGAGGTCGTCGAGGGTGAGCCCGAAGTAGGCCGCGGTCTGGGCCATGATCGTCGCGCTCGTGATCTGGCTGCTCGCGTCGTTGGGGATGAGGTCCTTCAGGACGATCTCGGCGAGCGACATGTCGACCGCCTGGCGGTTCAGGCTCGCGAACGCCGTGACCCGGATGAGGGCGCCCTCGAGCTCGCGGATGTTCGTCGAGATCCGCGAGGCGATGAACTCGAGCACGTCGTCGCTGACCGAGAGCCGCTCCTGGATGGCCTTCTTGCGCAGGATGGCGATCCGCGTCTCGAGGTCGGGTGGCTGGACGTCGGTGAGCAGGCCCCACTCGAAGCGGCTGCGCATCCGCTCCTCGAAGCCGGACAGCAGCTTGGGCGGGACGTCCGAGGTGATGACGACCTGCTTGTTCGCGTTGTGCAGGGTGTTGAACGTGTGGAAGAACTCCTCCTGGGTCTGGACCTTGCCCTGGAGGAACTGGATGTCGTCGATGAGGAGCACGTCGACGTCGCGGTAGCGGCGCTGGAAGTTCGCCGCCTTGTCGTCGCGGATGCTGTTGATGAAGTCGTTGGTGAACTCCTCGGAGTTCACGTAGCGCACCTTGACGTGCGGGAAGAGGTTGCGGGCGTAGTGCCCGATCGCGTGCAGCAGGTGGGTCTTGCCCAGTCCGGACTCGCCGTAGACGAACAGCGGGTTGTAGGCCTTGGCCGGCGCCTCGGCCACCGCGACGGCGGCGGCGTGCGCGAACCGGTTGCTCGCACCGGTCACGAAGGTGTCGAAGGTGTACTTCGGGTTGAGCCGGGTCAGCTCGACGAGCTCGGGGACCGCGCTGTGCGGTCGGGGGCGCAGCATGCTCGGGCCGGTCGAGGCGGGCCCGGTGAGCGCGGCGTCGCTCTCGTCGTCGTCCCCGGGGTCCGGGTCGAGGTCGTCGAGCTCGCGGCGCCGGGCGGCCCGGCGGCCGTCGGCGTCGAGGCCGGGCTCGGTGCCCCCGTTCACGGCGACGAGACGGGGTGCGCCCCCGTCGGCGTCGACCTGCCGGCCGTGGTCGCCGCGCCCGTCGGCACGGTCGTCCTGGTCGTCCTCGGGGGTGGGGTCGGCCAGGCTCGGGTCGACGGTGACGGCCAGGCGCACCTCGTGACCGAGCTGGGCCGACAGCGTCTCGGTCACCCGCTGGCGCAGCCGGGTCTCGACGATGTCCTTGGTGAAGTCGTTCGGGACGGCGATGAGCGCGGTCTCGTCGAGGAGGCCGACGAGCCGGGCCAGGCTGAGGAAGGCCCGCTGCTGGACCGGGATGCCGTCGGAGTCGAGCGCCTCGAGCGTCGTTCCCCAGATCTGGCTCATCGTGAGGTCCGGCACGTGCACTCCCGTTCTCTGCGTCACGCGTGTGGGCCGGGGCCTGAGTAGGCGTCGTCCACAGCATTGTCCACAGGCTGTGGGTATGCCGTACCGACGGCCCGTGGATCGACCGGCGGATCGCGGGGGGCGGACGGGCGACGTGGTGCGGGCCGACCTCCGTGACAGCGGTGCTGACCGTAACAACGTCGGAGGCGGACGGGCAAGCCCAGAGCGGCCCGACGCAGGTGAGGGCGGCCACAGATCGCGCGTGTCGACGGCGTGTCGCGCCGATGACGGCGACCGGCTGTGGCAACGTCGTCGGGTTCGGCCGAGGGTCGTGTGCGCGGCGAGCCGGCGGGGGCGTGGTTTGACCCGCGTCCGCACGCTCACGTACCGTTGGGGCGCCTGTCGGGTCGGCCGCTTTCGCCTGCCCGTGACCGTGGTGCGCTTGGCGACCGCGCGGCTCCGTGTCCCGTACGCGAGCGGCGGTTGGGCGCTCGCGGCACGGTCTGCCGATTGGGGCCGACCCGGTCCCGGGTCCCCGTGACCCACCCATGCCTGACCATCGGGCCGCCGGCCCGCCCGCGAAAGAGTGACCATCGTGAGCAAGCGCACCTTCCAGCCGAACAACCGCCGCCGGGCCAAGACCCACGGCTTCCGTCTGCGGATGCGGACCCGCGCCGGTCGCGCGATCCTCGCCAACCGCCGCCGCAAGGGCCGCGCCGAGCTCTCTGCCTGAGGCTCGCGGTGCTGCCGGCGCCGAACCGACTGCGCTCCGCGTCGGACTTCGCGTCGGCGATCCGCGGCCGGGGGGGCGCTCGTGCCGGGTCCGGGCTCGTCGTGGTCCATGCAGCCGTCGCCGACTCGCGGGTGGGTCTGCCGCCGCGGGTCGGCTTCGTCGTGTCCAAGGCCGTCGGCGGCTCGGTGGTCCGACACCGCACGATCCGCCGGCTGCGAGCGGTCATGATGACCGAGCTCGGCGGCATACCCACCGGAGTCGACGTGGTCGTCCGAGCCCTGCCGCCAGCCGGCCGGGCGAGCTCTCGGGAACTCTCGGATACCTTGAAACCGTTGTTGCACAGGGTTATTCGTCGATTCGAGGTGTCCGCGTGAGCATCGGCCGGCTCCTGGCTCAGCCGCTGATCTGGCTGGTCCGTGCCTACCAGCTGGTCATCTCGCCGCTCACCCCGCCGAGCTGCCGCTACTACCCCTCCTGCTCGGCGTATGCCGTGACCGCCCTGGAGCGGTACGGGCCGGTCAAGGGGCTCTATCTCGCCGTCTGGCGGGTGCTCCGGTGCAACCCATGGACCCCCGGCGGCGTGGACCACGTCCCGCAGCGGGGCGAGCCGTGGCACGGCCGCCGGCACCTGCACGACCACCCCGAGGACCTCCACGACCCCACCTCGACGGTGGGTGCCGGGGACACCGCCCACGGCTGACCCGGCCGCCAGCCCCACCGACTCGCCCGCACCACGTAAAGGACGGCATGGACTTCCTCAACAGCATCCTCGCGCCGATCGAATGGCTCGTCGCCTGGATCATGTACGGCTTCCACCAGGCCCTGACCACCATCGGCATGCCCGAGGCGTCGGGGTGGACGTGGGGCCTGTCCATCGTCGGCCTCGTCCTCGTCATGCGGGCCGCGATGATCCCCCTGTTCGTCCGGCAGATCATGGCGTCGCGCAAGATGCAGATGATCCAGCCCGAGCTGCAGAAGATCCAGAAGAAGTACAAGGGCAAGAGCGACCCCGAGTCCCGGCAGGCGATGACGCAGGAGACGATGGAGCTCTACCGTCGGGAGGGGACGAACCCGTTCAGCTCGTGCCTGCCGATCCTCGTCCAGAGCCCGTTCTTCTTCGGCCTCTTCCGGGTGCTCAACGGGCTGTCGGCGATCTCGGACGGCAGCCGCACCCCGATCGGCCCGATCACCCAACAGGTGGCCCGGCAGGCCGAGCGAGCGCAGATCTTCGGCGCCCAGCTCTCCGACACCTTCGTCCATGCGACGACGACCAACACCAAGATCGTCACCGTCCTGCTCATCATCCTCATGTCGGCGACGACCTTCACGACCCAGCGCCAGCTGATGACGAAGAACATGCCCGCCTCGGCGCTGGACAACCCCTTCGCGAAGCAGCAGAAGGTCCTCCTCTACGTCCTGCCGGTCTTCTTCGCCGTGTCGGGCGTCAACTTCCCCATCGGTGTCCTCATCTACTGGTTCACGACGAACCTGTGGTCGATGGCCCAGCAGTTCTACGTCATCCGTCGGATGCCGGCGCCCGGCTCGGCCGCAGAGAAGGCGCTGCACGCCCGCCTCGAGCGCAAGGGCAAGCCCGTTCCGGGCAGCGCCGTCCTCGAGGCGGACGAGCCGGAGACCGACGACGTCGGGGCCCAGGGCAAGGTGTCCGGTCAGCGACAGCAGCCGAAGGGCAAGAAGCGCAGCAAGGGAAGCACCGGTCGGCCGCGGGTCGACGGATCCGAAACGACGTCGTCGCCCAGCGACGGCTGAGACCTTTCCGGCCCCAGGGCAGCGACCCACCGGCGGGGCCACCCCGAGCGGGACACCCGTCCCCCGTGTCAAGGAGCGAAGATGAGCGAGACCCCCGAGACCATCGTCACCGATGAGGCGGCGGAGACCGACCACCCGGCCCTGGCCGCGAGCGAGGGCATCGACCCGGCGGAGGTCGACCCGATGTCGAGCGACGCGGCCGCCGAGGACCTGGACACCGACGCGTCGCCCGAGGACGCCGACGAGGACGCGGGCGAGGACGCCCCGGTGTCCCCGGCCACCCGCCGGGCCGAGCTCGAGCGGGAGGGCGAGGTCGCCGCGGACTTCCTCGAGACCCTGCTCGACATCTGCGACCTCGATGGCGACCTCGACGTCGACATCGACGGGGACCGCGCGGCCGTCGCGATCGTCGACTCCGACGAAGGTCGGGTCCCCCGCCGACTGGTCGGTCAGAACGGTCAGGTTCTCGAGGCCCTGCAGGAGCTCACCCGGCTCGCCGTCCAGTCCGAGACCGGCGCACGCAGCAGGCTCATGCTCGACATCGCCGGGCACCGGGCCACCCGACGGGGCGAGCTCGTCGCCCTGGCGAAGGAGGCCATCGGCTCGGTGAAGAGCACCGGCGAGAAGGCGTCCCTCGACCCGATGACGGCGTTCGAGCGCAAGGTCGTCCACGACGAGGTCCTGGCCGCCGGACTGGTCTCGGAGTCCGAAGGAGCCGAGCCCCGGCGCTTCGTCGTCATCCACCCGGCCGAGTGACCGTGTTTCACGTGAAACATCGAGGCGTTGCGTGACGCCGGTCCCTCCACCACCGCCAGCCGCACCCTCGGGTGCGGCTGCGCTGTTCGGGGACCGGTTGCCGCACGCCGAGCGGTTCGTCGCGCTGCTGGCCGACACGGGGGTCGGGCACGGGCTGATCGGACCGCGGGAGGTGCCGCGGCTCTGGGAGCGGCACGTCCTCAACTGCGCGGTCATCGCCGATGCCTTCCCCGAGGGCAGCACCGTCATCGACGTCGGGTCGGGGGCGGGGCTGCCGGGCCTGGCGCTGGCGATCGTGCGCCCGGACCTCGTCGTCCACCTCGTCGAGCCGATGCACCGTCGCACCGCCTGGCTCGCCGAGGCGACCGCGGTGCTGGACCTGGATCGGGTCACTGTCCACCGAGGCCGCGCCGAGGAGCTCGCCGGCCTGCTGCGGGGCCCCTTCGTCACCGCTCGCGCCGTCGCCCGGCTGGGGAGCCTTGCCCGGTGGTGCCGCCCCCTTCTCGAGGACGACGGCCTCCTCGTGGCGATGAAGGGGTCCTCGGCCGCCACCGAGCTCGAGCAGGACCACGACGCCCTGGTGGCCCTCGGGATGGTGCACGCCGAGATCCGCGAGCACGGCGCCGGTCTCGTCGACCCGCCGACGGTGACGGTGTGCCTCACCTTCGCCGGGGCCGTCGAGAGCAGGTCCGACCCGACCCGACCTCGCCGGGATGGCGCGGGCGGTCTCGACGGACGCAGGCAGCGGGGTCGCCGGCCCAGGGGCAGCGGCTCGGCCCACCGCCGGTGACGTCCGGGCGAGCGGTCCGTCGCGGCGCGACACCCTCCGCCCCGGTCCCGGATGCTCCCACAGCCGGACGGAGGAGTCCTGGCGGTCGGCTGCGCCCGCGCTAGAGCGAACCGGGGTTGGCGGCGCCGGTCCTGGTGGGGTTGGATGGTCCTCGCGCCCGGCGCACCCGCCGGGCCCCGCTCGTGGCGTCGCGCCGCATCTGGAGATCGCATGAGGCACCACCCGTGACCACCGACCAGTCGACCCCCCGGATCTCTGCGGGCTTGGGGTTCCCCCGCCCCCAGTCGACCGGGCCGAGCCCGCTGGGCTGGCCGCGAGGGGATGTTTCACGTGAAACACCGCCCAGCCCAGGGGACCCCGACGACGCGGTGGTGTCGCAGGGGAACCCCACCCCCCAGCCGTCCCAGTCCCCCCAGGGACCCCGGGACGTTTCACGTGAAACACCGTCCTCAGGGGCAGCAGCCGTGGCGTCGAGCGCGAGCGCGACGCCCGATCCCGCGGGCGAGGACGGGGAGCCGGACGGCCCTCCCGCGCCGGCTGTCCTCGACGAGGACGCACCGCCGCTGGCCCGGGCCGTGGCCGAGGAGGCCCGGCGCCGCGAGGCCCTCGCGAGCCGGCAGGTCCCTCGGCCCGAGCGGACCCGCATCCTCACGGTGGCGAACCAGAAGGGCGGCGTGGGCAAGACGACGACGACGGTCAACGTCGCGGCGGCGCTGGCCCAGTCGGGGGCGACGGTTCTCGTCATCGACCTCGACCCCCAGGGCAACGCGAGCACCGCGCTCGGGATCCCGCACCACCCCGAGGTCGCGAGCATCTATGACGTCCTCATCGAGGACACCCCGCTGGCCGACGTCATCGCCGACTGCCCGGACGTCCCGAACCTGCGGTGCGCTCCGGCGACGATCGATCTCGCCGGCGCCGAGATCGAGCTCATCTCCCTCGTCGCTCGCGAGACGCGGCTGCGGCGGGCGGTCACGGCATACAGCGAGCAGCTCGTCGAGCGGGGGGAGCGGCTGGACTACATCTTCATCGACTGTCCGCCGAGCCTGGGCCTGCTCACGATCAACGCCTTCGTCGCCGCGAGCGAGGTCCTCATCCCGATCCAGTGCGAGTACTACGCCCTCGAGGGGCTCTCCCAGCTGCTCAAGACCATCGAGCTCGTCCGCAGCCACCTCAACCCGGACCTGCACGTGTCGTCGATCCTGCTCACGATGTACGACGGTCGGACCCGCCTGGCGGCCCAGGTGGCCGAGGAGGTCCGCGAGCACTTCTCGGCCCAGACGCTGCGCACCATGGTGCCCCGCTCGGTCCGCATCTCGGAGGCGCCGAGCTACGGCCAGACGGTCATCACCTACGACCCGGGCAGCAGCGGTGCCCTGTCCTACCTCGAGGCCGCCGGCGAGCTCGCCGAGCGCGGCGTGACGATGAGCAGCCAGAGCAAGGAGCAGGCATGAGCGAGAAGCGACGGGCGCTGGGCCGGGGACTCGGGGCCCTCATCCCGACCGGTCCGGCGAGCACGACGAGCCGGCCGGTCGACGTCTTCTTCACCGACCGCGGTGAGGACGGCGCGGACGCCACGATGGGCGAGGACGCAGCGGGTATGCCGTCCGGCGCCGACGTCGCGGCCGCGGAGCAGGCCGTCAGCGAGGCGCTGTTGCCGGTGCCCGGCGCCACCTTCGCCGAGATCCCGCTCGACGCGATCCGGCCCAACCCCCGTCAGCCGCGCACGGTCTTCGACGAGGACGAGCTGGCCGAGCTGGTCCACTCCATCAAGGAGATCGGCATCCTCCAGCCGGTCCTCGTCCGACCGGTGCCGACCGACGGCAGCGAGGGTGAGGTCCCCGACGGCGTTCGCTACGAGCTCATCGTCGGTGAGCGCCGGTGGCGTGCCTCCAAGGCGGCGGGGCGCGAGACCATCCCCGCCATCGTCAAGGCCACCGACGACGACGTGCTGCTGCGGGACGCCCTCCTGGAGAACCTCCACCGCAGCCAGCTCAACCCGCTCGAGGAGGCGGCGGCCTACAGCCAGCTGCTCGAGGACTTCGGGTGCACCCAGGAGGAGCTGGCAAGCCGGATCGGTCGCTCCCGGCCCCAGGTCACCAACACCCTGCGGCTCCTCAAGCTCCCGCCGCTCGTCGCCCGCCGGGTTGCTGCCGGCGTGCTGAGCGCCGGTCACGCCCGGGCGATCCTCGCCCTGCCGGACGGCGCCGCGATGGAGCGGCTGGCCCAGCGGGTCGTCGCCGAGGGGCTCTCGGTGCGCGCCGTCGAGGAGATCGTCACCCTCGGTGGCGACGACGACAAGCCGGTCCGACGCAAGCCCCGACCCGGCGCCCGCCGCCCGCAGCTCGACGACCTCGCCGCTGCGCTGTCGGACCGCCTGGACACGAGGGTGGGGATCTCACTCGGCCAGCGCAAGGGCAAGGTGACCATCGAGTTCGCCTCGGTCGAGGACCTCAACCGGATCCTCGACCTCATGAGCCTTCGCTCGAACGAGTGACGAGTTCTGTTGCGGCACAACTGATTACAGCGTTCGACGTCGCGGCCGCGGGATCGCGGGGCGGAGCGCAGGTCGGGCCGCGGCATACGCCGGACAGGTCACTGGGCGCGGACCTGACGGTCCGCGCCCAGTGAGGTGAGCAGCCGGCCTCAGCCCAGGAACGGCTCGAGCTCGCGGAGCAGCTTGGGCTTGGGCATGGCGCCGATGATCGTCTTGACGATCTCGCCGCCGACATAGACGTGCATCGTCGGGATGCTCGTGATGCCGAGCTTGCCGGTGATCTGGGGGTTCTGGTCGGTGTTGAGCTTGGCGACGGTCAGCTTGCCGTCGTAGTCGCGCGCGATCTCCTCGAGAACGGGAGCGACCGCACGGCACGGGCCGCACCAGGGCGCCCAGAAGTCGACGATGACGGGGACGGGGCTCTTGATGACGACGTCCTCATAGGTCTCGTCGGTCGCGATCTGCGGGTCGGCCATGGCGGTGGGCGTCCTTCCAGTGGTGGTCTTCAGTGGTGCACTCGGGGTCGGCGGCCGGAGCGGGCGCCGTGGTTCGTCAGTGGGCGAGGAAGCGCTCGGCGTCGAGGGAGGCGGCACAGCCGGACCCGGCCGCGGTGATCGCCTGACGGTAGGTGTGGTCGACGAGATCGCCACAGGCGAAGACGCCGTCGATGTTGGTCCGGGTCGTGCGCCCCTCGACGAGGACGTACCCCTCGGCATCGAGGTCGATCTGGCCCTTGACGAGCTCGTTGCGCGGGTCGTGGCCGATGGCGATGAACAGACCGGTCACCGCGAGCTCACGGGTCTCGCCGGTCACCGTGTCACGCAGGGTCACGCCGCTGACCTTGTCCTCGCCGTGGATCTCGGCGACCTCGCTGTTCCAGGCGAAGCGGATCTTGTCGTTGGACAGGGCCCGGTCGGCCATGATCTTGCTGGCCCGCAGCGCGTCCCGTCGATGGATGATCGTCACGGACCGGGCGAACTTCGTGAGGAAGGTCGCCTCCTCGATGGCCGAGTCGCCGCCGCCGACGACGGCGATGTCCTGGTCGCGGAAGAAGAACCCGTCGCACGTCGCGCACCACGACACTCCCCGGCCCGAGAGCGCCTTCTCGCTGGGCAGTCCCAGCGCACGGTAGGCCGACCCCATCGCGAGGATGACGGCCGTCGCCCGGTAGGTGGTGCCGGAGCCGTCCACGACCGTCTTGACGTCGCCGTCGAGGGTCACCGAGGTGACGTCGTCGGTGACGAACTCGCACCCGAACCGCTCGGCCTGGGCGCGCATCTCGTCCATGAGGTCCGGACCCTGGATGCCCTCGCGGAACCCGGGGAAGTTCTCGACCTCGGTCGTGTTCATGAGCGCGCCCCCCGAGGTGACAGCGCCCTCGAAGAGCAGGGGCTTGAGGTTCGCGCGGGCCGCGTAGATCCCGGCGGTGTAGCCCGCGGGCCCCGACCCGATGATGATGACGTTGCGCACGTCCGTGGACGCGTCGGTGCTCACTACAGCCCCTTGTGGTTGAGGTGGATGCGGACCGCTAGATGCGGTGGTGGTGGAACCGATCCTAGGGCGTCGTTTGTTCCCGTCGGCGCGCGACCCACGGGGGAGCCCGGGATCGGCTCCGTCTCCGACCAGAGATGCTATCCGATACCCCCTGGGGTATCTAGTCGGCTATGGCAGGAGGACCGGTCCGGCGAGGAGCGCCGGGCCGCCCGTCCCACAGGTCGGTCCGACCGCGTATGCCGTCCCGGCCCCCTGGGCGTCGAGGGCGACGAGCACCGCGCCGGGGGCTCCGTCGACGGTGGCGACGTCGACGACGATGCTGGCTGCCGGCGGCACCCCCAGCGCGCTGGCGCACGCCCGCGCCCCGCTGGGGGAGGACAGGGCGGACGACGCGTTCCCGCTGTCGGCCGGTCCGTCGACCCGGGCGCTGACGACGGGGTCCGACGCGCTGAGCTGCGCGGCCTGGGCCGGCAGCCGCGACGCGGCATACCTGGTCCCGGTGCTCACGACGACGACCGAGCCGGCCGACCCGCTCGCGCTCTTGTCGCTGAACTCCCGCATCGGTGCCGGACCACCGGCGGCGGCGGAGTCGGCCGAACCGGCCTGCGCGACGAGGCTCTGGGGGAGGCCGTGCGAGAGGGCCAACCCGCCCCCGCCGAGGACGACGACCGCCGCGGCTGCGGCGACGACGAGGGACCGGCCGGGGCGCCGACGGCGCCGGGTGGCGAGCTCGTCGAGGACCGGCCAGTCCAGTTCGGCGGCCAGTGACGCGGTGATCCGGGAGACGAGGTCCTCGGGCATCGGTCCGGGGTCGGGGAGGGCGGACAGCAGGGCCCGCATCCCCGTCGGGTCCTCCTCGACGGGCCGCGGGTCGAAGTCCTGCGGCGTGCTCACGTCGTCCTCCGTCGTCTCGGTCCACGGCCAACGGCAGCGCGCGGTGCGCGGTGACCCTGGTGCCCGGCGGGCACAGCGTAGGACGTCATGAGCCGGCCTCGGGTTCCCGGGTGCGGGCCGCAGTCCCGACCACCGAGCCGCTCGTGGACGTGGCGTCGGCGGCCCGGGCACCGCTCGGCCCGGTGGCCCCCGCCGGCTCGCCGACGACGCCACGCAGCATCCCGGCCAGGGCCTCCCGGCCTCGGAAGCAGCGCGACTTGACCGTGCCCTCGGCGACCCCGAGGACGGCTGCGGCCTCGGCGACGCTCATCCCGTGCATGTCGACGAGGACGAGGGCGACGCGCTGGTTCTCCGGCAGCCGGGCGAGCGCCGCCCGCACGTCGAGGCCGGTCTCGGCGCTCGAGGTCCGGTCGTGCGTGTCGGGGAGGTCCAGCTCGGCGAGGTCACCGGCGCGTCGCGGGCTGGTCCGGTCGCGGCGCAGCCGGTCGAGGCAGGCGTTGACGACGATCCGGTGCAGCCAGGTCGTCACCGCCGCCTCGCCGCGGTAGGACCCGGCCCTGCGCAGCGCGGAGATGAACGCTTCCTGGACGCAGTCCGCCGCCAGCTCACGATCCCCCGTCGTGCGGACGGCCACGGCCCACATCCGGTCACGGTGGCGCCGGAAGATCTCGCCGAAGGCCTCACCGTCGCCGTCCTGGGACAGCGCCATCAGGCTCCGGTCGTCGAGCGCCGCGAGGTCCCCCGGCCGGTGCTGCCCGACCGGGGGGCCGTCGACGGCATCAGCCACGCGGGATGACCTCCGCGAGGTGGGCCCGGTACTCGCCCTTGCTGTCCTGGGTCAGCTTGGTGAACCAGACGATGATGTACTGACCCGTGACGCCGCTCGGGACCGGGAACGTCACCGTGCCTTGGGCGTTCTTCTGCGACCCGATCGCCGTCGCGCTGCTCAGCGACCGTTCGTCGGCGAGATAGACGGTGACGTCGGCAGCAACGGGGAGGATGAGGCTGACCTCCTTGGCATGCACATTGGGCCCGAGGTCGACGATGACGCCGACGCCCTTCTTCAGGCCGCCGAAGTCCGCAGTGTTGTAGCGCTCGGAGGTCCACTCGGTCGACGGGTTCCCGTCGAACACCTTGGGCGCCAGCGAGTCGTTCTCGTGCTGGTCACCGAGCGGGTCGAAGCCATCGGCGCTGAGGATGGCGAGCGGCTGCAGCGTCGCGGAGTCGGTGGCCGTCGAGGAGCCGGAGGAGCTCGAGGAGGGGGAGGCCGACGTCGAGGTCTGACCGGTCGCGCCGCTGCCGAGGTCGATGGTGGAGTGCGACCCGATCCGCGAGACCCCCCAGATCCCCACGATGAGGGCCAGCACGACGAAGGCGGCGACGATCGCCAGCGCGACGCGGGACTCGTCGCGGGAGAGGGGCTGGGAGGGGATCATCGGGGCGGGGGACTCCTCGTCGTCGCCCGAGCCGAGGTTCGCGGCCCGCTTGCCGACCTTGCGGGCGACCGAACCGATGCGGTCACCCGCCCGGCCCACCGCCTCGGCCGCGACGGTGCCGGCACCGGACAAGGCCGATCCGGCGCTCGAGAGCGCGGCGGCCGAGGCACCCGCGGCGGCCGCCGCGGCGGTGCCCACGCCCGCGGCCAGACCCGGCGCGGCTGCGGCAGCGGTTCCTGTGGCTCCGGCAGCGGTTCCTGCGGCCGCTCCGGCCAGGCCGGCCGTCGACCCGGCGGAGGGAACGCCCCCGGCGGGCGCCCCGGCTGCCACAGCGGGCGGCGTGGGGGCGGTGACCGGCAGGACGACGGTGCTGTCTCCCGAGGAGGGACCGCTCCCGAGCGCGGCGGGCAGGTCGGGCCTCGCCTGCGGTGACATCGCGAGGGGGGTGGCCGACCACGGGGCGATCTGGCGTGCGTAGTCGCCCGGCGAGAGCGGGCCCTGGTCCTCGTTGAGGGTCAGCCGGCAGAGCGCGTCGAGGTCGCGGGGCACGCCCGAGGCCAGCTCGGAGGGCGCTGCCCAGCCGGTCGGCACGCGCGGGGCGTGGCGCAGGCCGCCGGTCTCGGCTCCGGCGCGCGGCCAGAGGCCGGTCAGCCCGGCATACGCCACGGCGACGATCCCGATCGCGTCGCGGCGGTCCGCCTCCTCGGCCTCGACGTCGTCCTTGCCGGCGCACACGGCCGCGGTGGCGACGCCCCTCAGCTTGACCTCCCCCTCGGGGGTGCGCAGCACGTCGAGGGGGGTGAGGGCCAGGTGGTGCAGACCCCGCTGGGCCGCGGCGTCGAGGGCGGTCGCCGTCTCGCCGGTGATCCGGCGGACCTCGTCGGCGGGCAGTCCGCCGGTGGCGACGAGAGAGCTCAGCGTGTGACAGTCGGACAGGTCCTCCTCGATGACGAAGGCCACGTCGCCGTCGCGACCGACGTCGAGGATCCGCACCAGACGGGGGGAGTCGATGGCCGCGGCGCGGCGGGCGGCGTCGAGCAGGGGGTCGCTGCGCGGGTCGTCGCCGGGCAGGCACAGGACCTCGACGTCACGACCGAGAGTGAGGTCGTGGGCGCTCCACCGCTCGGTGCCGTAGCGCTGGGCGAGGCGCCGGTTGGTCGAGTAGCGACCACCGAGGACGCTGCCGGATCCCACGCCGTCCACCGGGGTTCCTTTCGGTCGGCTCACGCCCGCGGGACTGTCCGCGGACGCTCGGTCGGGGCGCGCAGCGGATCGCCGCACACGCCGGGGTGCGTGCCCATAGTAGGCACTGCGCCTTCAGGAGCGTCGGAGCCGGCGGCGCAGGGGCGCCACGAGCTCGCCCACCTCGGGTACTCCGAGCAGGTGCGCGACGAGGAGCGTCCCGGCCAGCTCGACGACCCCGACGACCGCGAGGACGAGCAGGCCGACGAGCCGGCTCGGCGCCGGAGAGGTGAGCACCAGGCCGGCGAGCGCCCACAGCGCGGCCGCGATGAGGACCGCGGGGACGGCGAGCTTGAGCAGGGTCGAGGCGACCGATCGCAGCCCGAGCAGACCGACCGAGCGGCGGATGAGGGCGAAGCCGAGGATCGCGCCGCCGAGATAGGCGACCGACTGCCCGATGGCCACGACGATGCTCGTCCGGTCCGGCCCGAGGGTGGAGGCGTACCACGTGACCAGCGAAGCGATCGTGGTGACCGCGAGCTGGGCGAAGAACGGCGTCCTGGCGTCCTCGTGGGCGTAGAAGAACCGCTCGGACAGGTAGAACCAGCCGAAGGGGACGACCCCGAACATGAGCGGGCGCACCATCGAGGCGAGGGCCTGGGTGTCGGCGAGGGAGTTCGTGAAGTAGAGGGTCCGGGTGATCGTCGGGGCGAAGGCGATCGTCACCGCGACGGTCGGCAGGAGCAGTAGGGCCGGCATCCGGATGCCGCGCTGCACGTCGGCGACGAGGTCGGCACGGTCGCCGGCGTGCGCGGCCGTGGCCATCCTGGTGAACAGCGCGGTCACGAGCGAGACGGTGACGAGCGAGTGGGGCAGCATGAAGATGAGGAAGGCGTTGTCGAAGGTCGCCCGGGAGGCGGCCGCCTGGTGACCCGCGCCGGCCGCCGCAGCAGCCCCCGTCGTGACGCGGGAGGTGAGGACGAAGCCGAGCTGGCTCACCACGACCGCCGCGAAGGTCCACTTGGCGACGCGGGAGGCCGAGCCCAGCCCGAACCCTCGGAAACCCCACCTGGGCCGGAAGTGGAAGCCGATGCGTCGCAGCGGGACGATGAGCGCGGCTGCCTGGACGGCGATCGACAGCGTCGAGGTGCCGGCGAGGATCCAGATGAGCGACGGGGTCCAGCCGTCGAGGGGCAGGGGCGTCGAGGTCGCCTCGGCCCGGAACCACAGCAGCCCGGCGATGGCGACGACGTTGGCCAGGGCCGGAACCCACATGTAGGCGCCGAACCGCGAGCGGGCGTTGAGGATCTGCCCGAGCAGCGTGTAGACCCCGTAGAAGAAGATCTGCGGCAGGCAGATGTAGGCGAACGTCGTGGCGAGGGCGATGGCCTGCGGGTCCGCGGAGTCGAAGTAGATCCGGACGAGCACCGGCGCGAGCAACGTCGTGACGACCGTGGCGACGGTGATGAGGGTGAGGGCGGCGGTCATCAGCCGGTTGACGAAGTCGACGCCGCCGTCCTCGCGCTGCGTCGCCCGCACCAGCTGGGGGACGAGGACGGCGTTGAGGATGCCGCCGGCGAGCAGCAGGTAGAACTGGTTCGGCAGCGTGTTGGCCGTCTGGAACGCGTCGGCCACGTGCCCGAAGGTGCCGAGGACGCCGGCCAGGAGCGAGGCGCGCAGGACGCCCAGGACCCGGCTGGTCATCGTCCCCGCCGCCATGACCGCCCCGGACCGGGCGACGGTCGCCGTGCCCGCGCTCTCGGTCATCGGGCCTCCCCACCGGTCGCGGCCCCGCCGGTCGCGACGGGGACCGCCCGGGGTGGGGTGGTCGGCCGCCGCCGGCGGCGGATGTTGCGGACCAGGCCCCCACCGAACGCGAGAGCCGCGAGACCCCCCAGGGCCCAGTAGATCCAGCTCCCCGTCGGGGTCACCGCGACCTGCACGACGGTCTCCCGCCCCACCTCGACGCCCGTCGGGCCGAGGATGCGCGCGGTGAGCCCCACGGGCCCGGCCGCGAGCGCCGTGGCGTCGAATGCCGTCGTCGTGCGGCTGTGCGGGCCGATCCGGACCGTCTGCGGGGTCGAGTCGATCCGCAGCCGGGGGTTGTCGGGGATGAGCTCGACGGTGACGTCCTGGACCTCGACGTCGAGGTCGTTGACGACGGTGACCTGCACCCGGCCGCGGTCGGCGAGGAAGCTGATCGTCTGGGGTGAGACGTGGACCGCCCTCGTCGTCGTCTGCACCTGGGCGGCGACGTCGTCGTAGAGGGCCCGCCACGGCGCCGGGTCGCCGCGCCACTGCGCGGACAGGAGCACCTCGAGGGCCGCCGTCCACCGCGGCCCGACCGACTCACCGTCGGCGCGGATCTGGGCACCGACCGACGAGGCGGTGCGCAGGGCGGCATACGCCGAGGCGGGGACCTGACGCAGCGGCGTCGTCGTCGCGGCGATGGAGCCGCCACCGGCGCCGGTCCGGTCCGCCTTCGCGGCGTCGGAGACGAGCTGGGAGACGCCCGTCGGAGCCAGCCAGGGGACCGAGCCCAGCGCCGAGAAGAAGCTCGCTGCGGCCGGCACCGAGACGTCGGCGCCGCGGGGCAGGTCGAGAAGGAGGTCACGGGAGACGCCGGGGCGCTCCCCGAGGACGACGGCGGTCGTGGCGACGACCTGCTCCGTGGCCGCGCCGGAACCGTGGTCCGGTCGCTCGCTCATCGCCTCGGCGGCCGTGGCCGTGGCGCTGTCCTCGGCGAGGAGCAGCGGGGTGCCGGACCGGGTCCGGGCGGTGCTGCCGATGGCGGGGTCGATGCCGGTCATGGCCGAGCGGGGCAGGACGACCGCCTTGGGGGTGCCCCCGTAGACCGAGGCGATGCTCCGCTCGACCGTCGAGGTCCAGGGGCCACCGGCCGGCCAGGCGACGTCGGCCCGGCCGTCGACCGCCCCGGCGCTCTGGGCGGCGTCGCGGACGAGCGAGTCGACGGCGGAGGCGTAGTCGGGCAGCGCGGCCGCCGCCGCGATGTCCGCGTCGTCGTCGGGCAGCAGGATCGGACCGTGCTCCTTGGCCAACGCGGTCAGCCGCGCCGCCAGCTGGGTCCGCAGGCTCGCCTCCTCGGGTCCGGCGGCCTGGGCGACCGAGAGGCCACCGGAGGTGCTCGTCGTCGGGGTCGGTGACGGGGTCGCCGAGGTAGGAGGTGCGGCGGCCGGATGCAGCAGGAGGGGGTCGATCGCCCAGGTCACGGGCTCGGACTGGGTGGCCATCACGAGCCGGTCGAGGCGGGAGCCGGTCCCCAGCGCGGTGCGCCAGGCCTTCTCGCGGGTCGCGCCCGGGGGGCCCCACAGATCGGGGTCGGGTCCGAGGGTGATCGGCACCAGCCAGGCCGTGCGCAGCGGCTCGTACTCCTTGACCCGCTGGAAGCCGAGGAAGGTGTGCAGGACGACCGACCCGGCCTCGACGCTCACCGGCAGGACGCCCCAGGTCGCGGTCGCCAGCCCGGTCACCGCATGCACCCGGAGCCGGAATGCCGTCGAGCCGCCGGCCGGGACGGGTTCGTGGATCCGCTCGCTGGCCAGCACCGAACCCGCGGCGCGGGTCGTCGTACCTGCCCACGTCGTCACCGCGTCACGGGTGTCGATGGTCGTCGTGCCTCTGACCAGGCGGACGACCGGCACCGAGAGCGGGCTCTCGCCCGCGTTGTCGATCGTGCCCGTGACGGTGACCGTCTGACCGGGTCGGGCGACGGCGGGGGTGATGGCCGAGACCGAGATCGTCAGGCCGGCGGGCGTGACCGCGGCGGGGGCCGTCGTGACCGCGGCGGGCGCCGCCGTGAGCGCGATGGGCGCCGTTGTCACTGCGGCGGGCGCGGCATACGCCGCCGTCCCCGCACCCAGCACGACGGCGAGTGACAGGAGGGCGCCGCGCCCGGCCCGGCGGCCGAGTCCGCGCATCAGTCCTCCCCGGCCAGGCGCTGCCACGCCTCCCGAGCGATCCGGCGCTCGTTGGGGAAGGTGAGGTGGCGATGGGCCTCGTGCAGGGGGAGCCAGGCGACGTCGATCGCCTCGTGGTCGGGGTCGTTGTCGATGGTCAGCCGGCCCCCGACCGCCTCGAGGAGGTAGTGGTGGACGTACTTGTGGATGCGCCGCTCACCGGTGGCGAACCAGTAGTCGATCGTCCCCAGCTCGACGAGGACCCGGCCCTCGATGCCGGTCTCCTCGGCGACCTCACGAACCGCGGTCTGGGGCAGCGTCTCCTCACCCTCGATGTGACCCTTGGGCAGGCACCACTCGACCCGACCGGCCCGGTTGCGCCGGGCGATCACCGCGATCCGGGCCATCCCGTCGACGACGTCGACGACCACCCCGCCGGCGGAGCGCTCCTCCACCGACGGCAGCCGACGGGAGACCCGGGACGGGTCGGCTGCGGGGTGGCTCACACGGCCACTGTAACCATCCGTTCACCGACCCCTACTCTTGTTCTCCGTGTCGCCCCAGCCGCCCTCGACCCTGCTCATGAGGCAGGCCGTCGCCCACCTCGCCCCCTCGCTCGACCTCCTGAGGGACCTGGGGGAGCGGTTCGCCGCGGCGGGTCATGAGCTCGCCCTGGTCGGTGGTCCGGTGCGCGACGCGTTCCTCGGGCGCACGCCCCCCGATCTCGACTTCACGACGAGCGCCCGGCCCGAGCAGACCGAGCGGCTGCTCGCCGGGTGGGGCTCGGCGACGTGGGACATCGGGAAGGCGTTCGGGACGATCGGGGCCCGCCGGGGCCGGCAGACGGTCGAGGTGACGACCTATCGCGCGGACGCCTACGACCACGTCACCCGCAAGCCCGTCGTCGCCTTCGGGGACTCCCTCGAGGAGGACCTGCTGCGCCGGGACTTCACCGTCAACGCGATGGCCCTGCGGCTGCCGACGCTGGAGTTCGTCGACCCCTTCGGCGGACTGCATGACCTCGGTGAGCTGCTCCTGCGCACCCCGGGAAGCCCCGAGGTCAGCTTCGGGGACGACCCGCTGCGGATGATGCGCGCGGCCCGGTTCGTGGCCCAGCTCGGGGTGGTCCCCGCCGCCGAGGTGTATGCCGCGATGCGCGACATGGCCGCCTCGATCGGGATCGTCTCGATGGAGCGCGTCCGCGACGAGCTGACCAAGCTCCTCCTCGCCCCGCACCCCCGGGCCGGCCTGGCCCTGCTCGTCGAGTCCGGGCTGGCGGACCACGTCCTGCCCGAGCTGCCCGCGCTGCGCCTCGAGATCGACGAGCACCACCGGCACAAGGACGTCTACGAGCACACTCTCACCGTTCTCGACCAGGCCATCGACCTCGAGGGTCCCCCGGACGGCCCGCTGGCGTCGGTCCCGGGCCCGGACCTGGTCCTGCGGCTCGCGGCCCTGCTCCACGACATCGGCAAGCCGGCGACCCGGCGCTTCGAGACCGGCGGCGGGGTGAGCTTCCACCACCACGAGCTCGTCGGGGCCAAGCTCGCCGCCAGGCGTCTCAAGGCGCTGCGCTTCGACAAGGAGACGGTCAGGGACGTCGCGCGCCTCGTCGAGCTGCACCTGCGGTTCCACGGCTACGGCGACGGCCAGTGGACGGACTCGGCCGTGCGTCGCTACGTCACCGACGCCGGCCCGCTGCTGCCGCGGCTGCACCGGCTGACCCGCGCCGACTCGACCACCCGCAACGTGCGCAAGGCGCAACGGCTCGCGCGGGCCTACGACGACCTCGAGGCGCGGATCGAGGCGCTGCTCGCCGAGGAGGAGCTCAAGCGGGTCCGCCCCGAGCTCGACGGCAACGAGATCGGCGAGATCCTCGCGATCCGGCCCGGGCCGGTGCTGGGCCGCGCGTACACCTTCCTGCTCGACGTGCGTCTCGACGAGGGGGTCATCGGCAAGGACGCCGCGAGGGAGCGGCTCCTCGCGTGGTGGGCGGAGCAGCCGGAGTCCAGCACCTGACGGGGGCCGGTTCCGGTCAGTCGACGATCGCGAGGATGTCGCCCTCCTGGACGACGTCGCCCGGCTCGACCTTGACCTCCGAGACGACCCCGTCGACCTCGGTGAGGACGGGGATCTCCATCTTCATCGACTCCAGCAGCGCGATCTCGTCACCCGCGCTCACCCGGTCGCCGGCGGACACCGAGATCGACAGGACGTTGGCGACGAGGTCGGAGACGACGTGGTGACTCATGAGCGCAGACGCTAGCGGCTACCACCCGGTATGCCGTGGCCGGGGCCCGACGCCGTCCGCGTCGGCGCGCGCCACGGCACCAGAGCGGCCGACGGGCGACGGCATTCGGCCCACGGGGTTCCGACGCCGCAGGGGAGGCACCGGAACCCCGTGGACCGGGTCACTGAGGGTGATGCGACGGCGGGATGCGTCCGGTGCCGTCGAGGCGGCGGCAACCCACGATGCAGGTTGCTGCGACCGACATGACGGACCCCCCAGACCTTCCCCCACGGCACTCCCCAGTGCCGTGTCACCGGCCGGATCCCACACCCGGCCGGGGACGTGCGGGGCACACGTTACCCCCGCTCGGTTGCAGCGCAAACCCTTCCCCGAAAACGGCGGTGGGCGGCATACCCACCGTCCGGAAGGTATGCCGCCCACGTCACCGAGCAGCCGGCGCCCGCCTCGTCAGCGGTCGCCGTGGAGGAACCTCGTCAGCGGGGCTCCTCGCCGCGGATGAAGGCCTCGAGCTTGGCCCGGCCGACGTCGTCGGGGCGCTGCACCGGCGGCGACTTCATGAGGTAGGCCGCCGGGGAGAGCAGCGGGCCGCCGATCCCGCGGTCCTTGGCGATCTTCGCGGCGCGGATCGCGTCGATGATGATGCCGGCGCTGTTGGGGGAGTCCCAGACCTCGAGCTTGTACTCGAGGTTGAGCGGGACGTCACCGAACGCGCGACCCTCGAGCCGGACGTAGGCCCACTTGCGGTCGTCGAGCCAGGCGACGTAGTCGGACGGACCGATGTGGACGTTGCGGTCCTCCTTGAGACCGGCCAGCGGACCGTCGGAGAGGTTCGAGGTCACCGACTGGGTCTTGGACAGCTTCTTGGACTCCAGGCGCTCCCGCTCGAGCATGTTCTTGAAGTCCATGTTGCCGCCGACGTTCAGCTGGTACGTGCGGTCGAGCACGACGCCCCGGTCCTCGAAGAGCTTGGCCATGACGCGGTGGGTGATCGTCGCGCCGACCTGGGACTTGATGTCGTCGCCGATGACCGGCACGCCGGCGTCCTCGAACTTCTGCGCCCACTCGGGGTCGGAGGCGATGAAGACCGGCAGCGCGTTGACGAAGGCCACGCCAGCGTCGATCGCGCACTGCGCGTAGAACTTGTCGGCCTCCTCGGAGCCCACCGGGAGGTAGGACACCATGACGTCGACCTCGCGGTCCTTGAGGACCTGGACGACGTCGACGGGCTCGGCGGGTGACTCGTCGATCGTCATCCGGTAGTACTTGCCGAGGCCGTCGAGGGTGTGGCCGCGCTGGACCTCGACGTTCTTGAAGGGGACGTCGCAGATCTTGATCGTGTTGTTCTGCGAGGCGACGGTGGCCTCGGACAGGTCCTTGCCGACCTTCATGTCGTCGACGTCGAACGCGGCGACGAACTCGACGTCGTGGACGTGGTACGGGCCGAACTGGACGTGCATGAGGCCGGGTACGTGGGCCGTCGGGTCGGCGTTCTTGTAGTACTCGACGCCCTGGATGAGGGACGTCGCACAGTTGCCGACGCCGACGACGGCGACGCGGATGGAGCCCATGTGATTCTCTCCTGTGCTTCGGTTGCTGCGGTGACTGCGGTCGTGCTCGGTGGTGGTGCTGGTCCTGCGTGGGTGCTGCGCTGTGGTGCCGGTGCCCACGGAGGCCGCGGGCCGGCGGGACGGGACGCCGCTACGGCATCGGTCCCGGGTCGGTGGGGTGACGCCGCTCGGCGTCGATGAGCTCGGTGAGCCAGCGGACCTCGCGCTCGGTCGTCTCCTCGCCGTGCATGGCGAGGGCGGAGGTGTAGTTGTCGAGGCGCTCGCGGTTGCGGGCGGCATTCTCACGGAAGCGGGTGAGGTTCTCCTCGAGCCGGGACCGGCGACCCTCGAGGATCCGCAGCCGGACGTCGGCCGCGGTGCGGGCGAAGAAGTGGAACCGCACGTCGAAGCCGTCGTCGTCGTAGGCGTCGGAGCCGGCCGTGGCGAGCAGGTCGTTGAACCGCTCCTTGCCGTCGGCGGTGAGCTCGTAGACGATCCGGGCCCGGGTGCTCGCCGTCGGCGGGACGACCTCGGCGGAGACGGAGTGGGTGATCAGCCCTCGCTCGACGAGGCTGCGCAGGGCCGGGTAGAGGGTCCCGTAGGACAGCGCCCGGAAGGGGCCCAGGGCCGAGTTGAGCCGGCGGCGCAGGTCGTAGCCGTGGGTCGGACCGTCGTGGAGCAGGCCGAGGACGGCGAACTCGAGCAGATCCGAGCGTCGTGCCATGCCGCGGCCTCCCTTCCGTGTGGTTTCTCGGAACCATACACCCCGATATATCGTTTCGATACATCGAGCCAGCATGGGTCGCGCCACACCGTCGCGGCGCCCGGCCCGGCCGGACCGGGACGACCCGGTGCTCCCGGACGACGTCGGACCCAGGAGCCTCTCAGCGGCACCGCCATACTGGTCACGAGCCGCCACCCGACCCGGCTCCTCCCGCCCCCCACCCCGAAAGTGCTCATGAGCGACAGCCAGCCCACGACCCGGCTCGAGGCCAAGGCGGCGCAGAACCCCGGCAGGCGACGCCGTTCCGGCAAGCGCGGCGGCCGTCGTCGGCTGAGCTGGCCCAAGCGGATCCTGCTCGTCCTCGGGGGCCTGTTCGTCCTCGGCGTGGTGGGGCTCGGGATCGCGTATGCCGTGATCCAGCCCCCGAAGCCGAACGACTACGCGACGGCGCAGGCCTCGACGATCTACTTCTCCGACGGCAAGACCGTGATGTACCGGATCTCGCAGATCAACCGGACGTCCGTGCCTCTGTCGCAGATCTCCCAGCCGATGCAGCACGCCATCCTCGCCGCCGAGGACCACAACTTCTACCACGAGTCGGCGATCTCGCCGACCGGCATCGCGCGGGCCGTGTGGGTCGCGGTCAAGGGCGGCGCGGCCACCCAGGGCGGGTCCACGATCACCCAGCAGTACGTCAAGAACTACTTCCTCAGCCAGGACCGGACGATCTCGAGGAAGTTCAAGGAGCTCATCATCTCGGTCAAGGTCGACCAGCAGGAGAGCAAGGACGACATCCTCGACAACTACCTCAACACGATCTACTTCGGCCGCGGGGCCTACGGCGTCGAGACGGCCTCGCAGGCGTACTTCCACAAGCCTGCCTCGCAGCTGACCGCCTCCGAGGGCGCCCTGCTCTCCGCGATCATCCGCGGCCCGTCGTACTACGACCCGAGCCTGGGGGCGCAGCAGAAGAAGAACGCCGAGGAACGGTGGGGCTACATCCTCGACGCGATGGTCAAGAACGGCTGGCTCAGCCAGGCCGACCGGACCGCCGCGACCTTCCCGAAGACCTTCGCCTACAAGCCGCCGAGCGTCGCCGGCCCGAACGGCTACCTCATCCCCATCATCAAGAACGAGCTCGAGCAGACGTACAAGCTGAGCGAGTCGGACATCGACCGCGGCGGCCTCAAGATCGTCAGCACGATCGACCGGTTCAAGCAGGCCGACGCGGTCGACGCGGTGAAGGCCAAGCTCCCCACCGGCCAGAAGCTCCACGTGGGGCTCGTGTCGATCAAGCCCGGTGACGGCGCGGTGCAGGCGATGTACGGCGGCCCCGACTACGCCACGACACAGTTCAACACGGCCTACGACGCGACGATGCAGGGCGGCTCGACGGCGAAGATCTTCACCCTCATCGCCGCCCTGCAGAGCGGGAAGATCAACACCAAGAGCACCTTCCCGGGGAACAGCCCGATCTACTTCCCCGAGTTCGCGGACCCCGGCTCGGCGAGCTCCCTCGCCCGCCGCGGCGGGGTGACCAACTTCGGCAACGAGCAGGAGGGCGTCCAGAGCGTGTGCAACGCGACGGCCTCGTCGACGAACACGATCTTCGCGCGGCTCAACATCATCGGCACCCCCCAGGCGGCCGCCGAGGTGGCCAAGGCCGCCGGCATCACGACGCCCTACGGCGCCAACTACGCCAACGTCTTCGGCACCAACAACGTCAAGGTCATCGACATGGCCAACGCGTACGCGACGATCGCCGCCAACGGCAAGCGGGCGACCCCCTACTTCGTCAAGCGGCTGACCAGCAGCGACGGAACCCTCGACATCACGGCCAAGCCCTCGCTCACCCAGGTCTTCGACCCCGGCCTCATCTCCGACGTCATCGACTGCATGCACCAGGTCACGACGCACGGCACCGCCGCCTACGTCGGAGCCAACCTGGGCCGTCCGGCTGCGGGCAAGACCGGCACGACGACCGGCAACTACGCCGCCTGGTTCGACGGCTACACCCCGCAGCTCGCGACCGCGGTCGGGATCTACCGCGGCGACGGCTCGGTCAAGCCGGCCAACTCGATGAACTACATCCCAGGCGTCGGTGAGCTGTCGGGGCCCACCGTCCCGGTGTGGCTCTGGACGGCATACATGAAGGCGGCCCTGTCCGGCACCAAGGTCCTGGACTTCCCGACACCGGCGCACATCAACCCGAACGCCCAGTACACCGCCTCCCCGACGACCTCGCCGAGCCCGACGACGACGACGACCTCGGCGCCGCCGACGACCTCCGCGCCGCCGACGACCTCCTCGCCGAGCCCGACGAACACCCCCTCGCCGAGCGGGTCGCCCTCCGGTCCGCCGAGCACCGCGGGGCCGTCGGCGACCAAGGCGGTCGCCACGGGCGGGGTCCCGTAGCATCGCCGACGTGAGCGAGCGCCCCGGTCCCGGCTCGGACGGGCTGCTGCCGCCCGGCCTGCTGGGGGTTCTGGGCGGCCCTGGTCGTCGGCTGCGGGTCCCCGCGCGGGCCGGTCGCGTCCTGGTTCCCCTCGTCCTGCTCGCCTCGCTGCCGGTCATCCTCGCCGTCACCCGCCAGGGCTACTGCCTCCAGCACGGGTGGGACGGGACCGAGCCCCTGTGGCGGCAGTGCTACTCCGACCTCGCGACCTCGACCGAGACCGGTGGGGTCACCGGCGGACTCACGGCATACCTCTCCTCGACCGGCGGGGTCCACGTCGACCAGCCGGTCATCACCGGGGCGGTGATGAGCCTGCTCGGTGGACTCGCGCCGGGCAGCGGCGCCGGCCAGCAGCGGTGGTACGTCGCCCTGTGGGCGATGCTGGCGATGGCGCTGCTCGCCGCGATGGTCTGGTTCGTCGCCACGACGCGGCGGGTGCGCGCCGACCCCGCCCAGGTCGCCCTGGCCCCCGTCGTGGCCCTGACCGTCCTGCTCTCGCCGGACATCGTCGGTGTGGCCCTGACGACGGCAGGGGTGTGGGCGTGGAGCCGCCGGCGGCCGACCCTCACGGGGGTGCTCCTCGGCCTCGCCGTCATGGCGAGGAGCTACCCCCTCGTCGTCCTCGTCGCCGTCGTGGCCCTCGCCGTGCGCGAGGGCCGGGCCGCCGAGCTGCGCCGGCTCGGGCGTGCGCTCGCCGCGACGGTCGGCGCCGTGCTCGTGCTGTGGCTCGTCACCGACCCCGGTGCGATCGGTCGCCCGTATGCCGCCTGGTGGGGCGCCGGGGCCGGTCTGGGGTCGGTCTGGTACCTCTTCACGATCGTCGGTCTGCCGATCAGCGGGACGGCCCTGTCCGTGATCGCCGTCCTCGGCTGGCTCGCGGCGTCGGCCCTCGTCGTCCTGGCTCTGGGCTCGTCGCGGCGGCCGGCCCTGGGGCCGCTGCTCCTCGTCGGGGTCGGGGTGGTCCTGCTCACCGGCAAGTCCTTCCCGGTCCAGTCCTCGCTCTGGCTCGTCCCGCTCGTCGCCGTCGCCGGCATCTCCTGGCGCGACCACCTGTGGTGGGGCGGCGCGGAGGTGCTGCACGGCATCGCGGTGTGGCTCTATGTCGCCGGCCTCGCGGTCCCCGACCGGTCGCTGCCCGGCGGGTGGTACGGGGTCTTCGTCCTGCTGCGGCTGCTCGGCGTGGGCTATCTCGTGTGGCGGGCCTGGGAGGCGAGCACGGCGGGCCTGCCACTCGGCCGCGCGGCACCGCCGCTCCACCCGCCGGAGGAGTGGGCCGCGGAGCCGGCCGCGGAGCCGGTCACCTCCGAGCCCGCCGGGACGGGCGAGGGCTGACCGATTCGGCTCCCGGCGCCGGAGCCGGTACTCTTGCGAGGTTGCCCGGCCCCTGTGGACAACGTCCCGCGGGCCGAGGCCACGCTGCATACCCTCCTGTCACGGAAGGACCGTGACCGCCACAGACCAAAGGAGGCGGGTTAGCGCATGCGTCAGTACGAACTCATGGTCATCCTCGACCCCGAGCTCGACGACCGGACCGTCCAGCCGTCGCTGGACAAGTTCCTCAAGGTCGTGACCACCGACGGCGGGACCGTCGACAACGTCGACATCTGGGGTCGTCGTCGTCTTGCCTACGAGATCAAGAAGAAGTCCGAGGGCATCTACGCCGTCGTCAACTTCACCTCCGAGCCGGCGACGGCCAAGGAGCTGGACCGCCAGCTCGGCCTGAACGAGTCGGTCATGCGGACCAAGCTCATCCGCCCGGGCGCCTGACGCTCGCGGACGTACCCACCGACCGCAGGCCACAGAGGAGATCGACCTCATGGCAGGAGAAACCGTCATCACCCTCGTCGGGAACCTCACGGGGGACCCCGAGCTCCGCTTCACCCCCTCCGGCGCGGCCGTCGCGAACTTCACCGTCGCGTCGACGCCCCGCACCTTCGACCGCCAGAGCAACGAGTGGAAGGACGGGGAGACCCTCTTCATGCGCTGCTCCATCTGGCGCGACGCGGCCGAGAACGTCGCCGAGTCCCTCCAGCGGGGCACCCGGGTCATCGTCACCGGCCGGCTGAAGTCCCGGTCGTACGAGACCAAGGAGGGCGAGAAGCGCACCGTCATCGAGATGGACGTCGACGAGGTCGGCCCCTCGCTGCGCTATGCGACCGCGAAGGTCAACAAGACCCAGCGCGGTGGGGGCGGCGGCTTCGGCGGCTCGTCCTCGGGCGGCTTCGGCGGCGGCGCACCGGAGGACCCCTGGGCCACCGGCGCAGCAGCCGGCCCCGCCGCCTCGTCCGGCCCACAGGGTGGCCAGGGCGGCCAAGGTGGATGGGGCAACGCCCCGTCCTACGACGAGCCTCCCTTCTGAGCGACCCGACCACCTGGTAGGCCGCTTACCCGCCCCCGGCGGGCTCCGCCGAGCGGACGGCATACCACCAGCAACCGAGAACCCATCCCTGGTCCGCCAGGGCTCATCCGAAACAGGAGAGCACCACGATGGCCAAGCACGCCATTCGCAAGCCCAAGAAGAAGGCCAACCCGCTCAAGGTGGCCAAGGTCGAGAACATCGACTACAAGGACGCGGCCCTGCTGCGCAAGTTCATCTCCGACCGGGGGAAGATCCGCGCCCGCCGAGTGACCGGGGTGTCGGTCCAGGAGCAGCGGCTCATCGCCAACGCGGTCAAGAACGCCCGCGAGATGGCCCTGCTGCCCTACTCCAGCTCGTCCCGCTGAGCTGCCGAGCCGACCAAGGAGCTGACATGAAGGTCATTCTCACCCACGAGGTCACCGGCCTCGGCGCGCCCGGTGACGTCGTCGACGTCAAGGACGGCTACGCCCGCAACTTCCTCTTCCGCCGTGGCCTGGCCACCGCGTGGACCAAGGGCGGGCAGAAGCAGGTCGACTCGATCGCCAAGGCCCGCCAGGTGCGCGCCGTGAAGTCGCTCGAGGAGGCGCAGTCGATCAAGGGCAACCTCGAGGCCAACCCGGTCACCGTCACCGCCCACGCGGGCGCGGCCGGCCGCCTCTTCGGGGCGGTCTCGACGGCCGACATCGCCGAGGCCGTCAAGGCCGCCGGCGGGCCCTCGCTCGACAAGCGCACGATCGAGGTGCCGACGCCGATCAAGACCGTCGGCACCCACCGGGCGCTGGTCCGGCTGCACCCCGAGGTCCAGGCGAACGTGTCCCTCGAGGTCGTCGCCGGCTGAGCCGCCGAGCCTCGCGACGGGCGCCACCCCCAAGGGGTGGCGCCCGTCGCCGTGTCCGGGGGCCCAGGCCGGGCCGGGGCCGCCGCCGTCAGCGACGCCGGGCCGCCTGGGTCTCGGCCGCGGCCGCGTCGGCGCTGCGACCGGCCAGCCGGTAGAGCACGGCGAGGTCGGTCCACGGGTCCGGGCTGTCCGGCCGGGTCCGGGTCACCTCGAGGAAGCGGCTCTCGGCGAGGGTGAGCTCGCCACGCTCGCCCGCGACGACGCCGGCGCGCAGCAGCAGGTCGGGGTTGTGCGGGTCCAGGGCCAGGGCGGCCGTCAGCTCCCGGTCGGCGCCCGCCAGGTCACCGGCCGCGTCGCGGAGCGACCCGAGGTCACCGAGCAGAACCGGGGAGGAGCCGAGAGCGGAGACCTCGCCGGTGAAGGTGAGCCCCTGCGCGGCCGCCGCGCGGTCACCCGAGCGGGCGAGCGCGGCATACGCGTGGACGGCCGCCGCGGCGATGTCGGACCGGTCCCACGGCCGCAGCGTCTCGGCGAGCCGGAACCGGTCGGCTGCGGCCCGTGGATCGCCGTGCTGCGCGCTGGCGATGGCTGAGCGCAGGGCGATCTCGGCCGTGGCGCCGATGGCCAGGACGAGCGCGAGCAGAGCGGCGGCGGCGCGGGCGGCGCGTGAGGAGAGTGCCCTGGCGACGGTTCCGGCCCGAGCGCCGCCGGACCGGGCGGGATGGGTTGCGAGGGGCAGTGCCGCGCCGGCGAGCAGCGCGGCGGGCAGGGTCGTCGAGGGACCCGTGAAGTGGGTGAGCAGCACGACGAGGTAGCCGGGGACGGCGAGGACGGCGCTGCGGGGGACGAGCGCCGGTCCGCGGGCCACCGTCCACGCCGCCCGCGCCCACAGCCACGCGAGCCATCCGAGAGCGGCGAGCAGGAGCGGTCCGCCGGCGACGAGGACCTGCAGCGGGAGGCTGTGCGGGCTGTCGATGACGAGCGCGCTCGGCTGGGTGCCGTACCACGAGGCCGGCAGGACGCTGCCGACCGCGTCGGCGAAGCCGCTCGGTCCCACCCCGAGGGGATGGTGCCGCACCAGGTCGAGCGCCGCACGCCACAGGTCGACCCGACCCGCGACGGTCGCAGCGGCGAGGGGGCTGGCGCCGGTCAGCCGGGACCGGGCGAGGGGGGCGAGGGCCGACACGAGGGCCACGCCGAAGGCCCCCGCGAGGACGGCGAGCCGGGCGGGACGCCCCTGTGCGGCGAGCAGGAGCAGCACCCCGGTGACGAGGAGCCCGAGCGCGGCGCCCCGGGAGGCCGAGGCGACCACGCAGACGAGCCCACCGAGCGTGCCGGAGACGACGAGCCGACGCCACCAGGGCGACCCCGTCCCGTCCGGGCGGGTCACCGGCGAGGTTGTTGCCGCGCCCAGCAGCCCCACCGTGAGCACGCCGTACGCCCCGAGCTCGGTGGCGTTGCCGAGCAGCGACCCGCCACGGTCGGCGCCGGGGCTGACCCAGCTCAACGCGCCCAGCTCGGGGAGGGCGAGCGCGCCGACGAGCAGGGCGGCGCCGGCCCACCAGGCCAGGAGGCGGGCGCCGAGCGGTGCCGCTGCCGGGGCCAGGACCCGCGTTCCGGCCAGGAACGCGAGCAGGTATGCCGTTGCCGTCACTACCCCCTCGAAGCGCGGTGCCCTGCCGAGGAGCTGCAGGAGGGGGGCTCGCCCGAGCAGGGCGGCGCCGACGGCGAGGGTCGCCGTGGCCGCGAGGGCCGCCCTCCAGCGCCGTGGCAGGGGACCGGCCGGCAGGTCGAGGACCAGTGTGGCGCCCAGGCAGGCGACAGCGGCCTTGGGCAGGGTGAAGCGGTCGAGGCCACCGGGGAGCACCGCGGCCGGTGCCAGCCCGAGGAGCGCCACGCCGACCTCGTGCCGCCGCGCGGGCGTGGTTCTGGCCGAGGTGGGCGGCCGCCTGGTCACGCCCGGAGCCTAGAAGGCGCAGCCGGGCCGGGCCCACTGGTGTGACCGGGTGCTGGTGCGAGGAGGGTCACAGCCGCTCGATCTTGTCGCTGGGCTCGGTGCGCTGGGACCGTGCCAGCAGATGACCGCCACTGCTCGGCGGCCGTCGCCGTGGGGTCGTTCACGCGACCCTCCGGGGGGCTTCACGAGGGGTGGCCGACATGCCCGTTTCCCGGTCCGTCATCGGCATCGCCGCCGCAGCGGCGCTCGTCGCGGGAGGGCAGGTGATGTCCGCGGCGAGCGCTGTCGCCGATCCCGCCGGGTCGGTGACGCTGGCCTCCGGGCTGAGCGGGCACCCTCTCGACGTCCTCCCCCTCTCGCTGACCGCCGATGGCATGGCGTGGGCCGACACCGAGACCCCCGCCTCCTACTCCGTCATCCCCGAGGCGGGAGGCGGCGCCGTGGCCACCTTCAAGGCGCCGTCGGGCTACCTGCGGTCGTGCCTGGGCACGTCGGTGCTCACCGACGCCGTCTACGACGAGGCCTCGGGCCTCGAGGTCGTCGCGTGGTACGACCTCAGAACCGGTGACAGCGGCACCGAACCCCTCGAGGGCGAGTACCTCGGGCCCCTGCCGAACGGCTTCGCGACCCTGTCCAGCTCGGTGGACCCGGTCAGCGGCGCGATCACCTTCGAGGTCGACGGCACCAACCTGAGCACCGGCCTGACGACGCCGCGCGGCACGTTCACCAACCCCGTCGACGCGACGAGCTGGCTCGACATCTCCGCCTACCAGTGCGACCAGCGGGCCTTCGCGATGAGCCTCGGCTACGACGACGAGGCGAGCGACCAGTCCTTCCGTGAGGTCCTCGTCGGGACCGTCGCCGGCTCGAGCCTGACCCAGGCGACCTCGAGGACGGCGGCCTACGGGACCTTCTCGTGGGAGCTGCTCGGTCTGAGTGGCAGGGCCCTCGTCTACGCGCAGACCACCGCGACCAACGCCACCCTCTATCGGTTCGTCTCCGGCGGCACGCCGATCGTCGTGGCGGCCGCGCCCGCAGCGGAGGTCGTGGCGGCCGCCGCCACGGACACGTACACGGCATACGTGCTGCACGGCACCGACCCCGGCAGCGGGGCGACCCTCTATGTCCAGCCCGTCGGCGGCTCGGCGACGATGATCCCGGGTCTGCCGGACACGTGGGGGGCCCGGATCTGGCCCTCCTCGTCGGACACGTTCGTCGTCGGGGTGGCAGGGCAGGGGCAGTACCAGGTCGGCCCGCCGCTCACGGCCGTCTGGACGCCGGAGACGGCCCCGCTGCGGGCCGAGGTCCTGGCGCTCTCGGCGGGGCGGGCCACCTGGGCCGACGACCAGCAGAGCACGGCCGCCGACACGGGGTGGACGAGGACCGTCACCGGCACGTCGAGCCTGAGCATGGGGACGGCGTCGCTCGTCGTGACGCACATGTCCGGCAGCTCCATCGTCGCGGACGGCCGGCGGACGGCATGGGTCGACCGGGACGCCGGTCACCTGGCCGTGTCCGACGGGGCCGGGTCGCCGACGGTGACGGGCCAGAGCGTCGTCGAACCCTTGACGATGATGTCGGGTCACCGCGCCATGACCTGGGACGGTCGGATCGCCGACCTCGTCTCGGGAACGACGACGGCGCCGACCGGCGTCCGGGCGATCTGGGGGAACACGGGAGTCGGCGTCAACGCCGCGACGGGAGCCCTCTTCCGCCGTGACCTGACCACCGGGGCGCAGACCACCCTGCTCACCGCGGCGGCCGCCGGGGTGCCGACGGACGGCGAGATCTCGCTCGTCGCCGTCCAGGGCGACGTCATCGCCTGGTCGTGGTACGGCGACGACGGCACCGGATGGGTGACCGGCGTCGGGTGGCGCAACCTCGTCACCGGCCACCAGGGCGCGCTCACGCCCGTCGCGGGCTCGGTTCCCGCACTGTCCGTCTACGGCGGCCTGGTCGGCATCGGTCTGGACCGCGACGCCGGGTCCGACGACTTCGTCATCGTCGACGCGGCCTCCGACGCCACGGTGTCCACGACCGCACTCCAGGACGACGAGAGCCTCGGCGCCCCGGGGCTCGGCTGGGTCGACGCCGGAACCCACGAGCCGAAGGTCTCACCGCTGACCGACCAGCATCTGGCTCCCCGCCACGAGGGCAACCCGTTCGCGCCGACCTCGCTCGTCCTCGACTCGGCCCCGTGGCACGGCGAGTGGGTCTTCACCGAGCCCCTCACGAGCTGCTCGGTCGACCTCGCCACGCCGGCCGGCGCCGTCATCCGGACGATCGCCTGCGACCCGGCATTCCTCCCGATGGGCGAGGCCGTCGTCGACTGGGACGGCACGACGACCGCCGGCACCGACGCCGCCGCGGGCTCCTACGTCTGGTCGGTCCACGCCGCGGACGCCGACGGTCCCGCCCGGGACCTGGCCGGTACGTCGACGTCGATCACGGGCGGGGTCACCGTCGTCGGTCCGGTCTTCACGGCGCTGACCCCCTACCGGCTCCTCGACACGCGAGCCATGGCTGTCATCCCCGCCAAGGGCTCGGTCACGATCAGCGTGACCGGTCGTGGCGGAGTGCCCTCCGCGGGTGTGGACGCGGTGGCCCTCAACGTGACCGCCGTGTCACCGGCGGCGGCCGGCTGGGCCGTGGTCTACCCCACCGGGGGATCACAGCCGACCGCCTCCACCGTCAACTTCGTCGCGAAGCAGACCGTCGCCAACCTCGCCATCGTCAAGGTCGGCAGCCAGGGAAGCGTGACGCTGTACTCCTCCGCCCAGAGCGACGCGCTCGTCGACGTCGTCGGCTTCTACCCCACAGGGTCGGGGTACACGGCGCTGGCCCCGACCCGCATCCTCGACACCCGCAGCACCCTCGGTGGGGCGAAGGGCGTCGTCGCAGCGGGCCGGACGGTGACGGTCAAGGTGGCCGGTGCCGGTGGCGTCCCGGCCTCCGGCGCGCAGGCGGCCGTGCTCAACGTGACCGCCGTGACCCCGGCGACGGCGGGTTTCCTCACCGTCTTCCCGGCCGGCGCGGCGCGGCCGACGACGTCGAGCGTGACCTACGACGCGGGCCTGACCACGGCGGGCCTCGTCGTCGCCAAGCTCGGGACGGGCGGGTCGGTCCAGATCTACACCTCCGCCAAGACCCACCTGCTCGTCGACGTCCTCGGCTGGGTGCCCACCGGTTCGGACTACCACGGGCTGACCCCGGCCCGGATCCTCGACACCCGCATCGGGAAGGGCGCCCCCGCCGCCAAGGTGGGTGCGGGCAAGACGGTGACGCTCAAGGTGACCGGTGTCGGCGGCGTGCCGAGCACCGGCCCGACGGCGGTGCTGCTCACGGTGACGGCGACCCAGTGCGCGGGGACCGGCTTCGTGACGGTGTACCCCTACGGCGCCACCCGGCCCACCGCCTCCAACCTCAACTGCACGGCCGGCGGGACGGTCTCGAACAGCGTCATCGCCAAGGTGGGCACGGGCGGGAAGGTCGTCCTCTACACCTCGACGGCCGCCCATCTCATCGCCGACGTGAGCGGCTACTGGACCGGCTGAGCCGCCCCGCGCGGCCCGTGGGGAGGCCTGCCGTGGTGCGGTATGCCGCGGCGCCTCCCCGCGGTGTCGGCCTCGCTCCCTAGGGTGGGGGCCATGACGGCTGGAGCGCGGACCGGGAGTGGTCGGGCGAAGACGGCGGGGCGTGGCCCGGCATACCGGTGCTCCGAGTGCGGCTGGACCGCGGTCAAATGGGTCGGCCGGTGCGGGGAGTGCCAGGCCTGGGGTTCGGTGACCGAGGTCGGCGTCGTCCCGGTGCGCACGAGCGCGGCCCGCACCGTGGAGCGGCCCGCGGTGCCGATCGCCGAGGTCGACGCCACGCGGGCCGTCGCCCGCAGCACGGGGGTGCCGGAGTTCGACCGGGTCCTCGGCGGGGGCATCGTCCCAGGGGCGGTCGTCCTCGTCGCCGGCGAGCCCGGCATCGGCAAGTCGACCCTCCTCCTCGACGTCGCCGCCCGCGCGGCCCGTGAGGGGACCGCGCAGGAGGAGCGGCGGGTCCTGTACGTCACCGGTGAGGAGTCGGCCGCGCAGGTGCGGACCCGCGCCGAGCGCATCGAGGCGATGGCCCGCTCCCTCTACCTCGCCGCCGAGACCGACCTGTCGACCCTTCTGGCCCACATCGACCGGATCGAGCCCGAGCTCGTCGTCGTCGACTCGGTCCAGACCATCAGCAGCACCGAGGTGGAGGGCTCGGCCGGCAACGTCTCGCAGGTGCGCGAGGTTGCGTCCGCCCTCATCGACGTCGCCAAGGCGCGGGGCATCGCCGTGCTCCTCGTCGGGCACGTCACCAAGGACGGGTCGATCGCCGGCCCGCGCGTCCTCGAGCACCTCGTCGACGTCGTCGTCGCCTTCGAGGGCGACCGGCACTCCCGGCTGCGCCTGGTCCACGCGGTCAAGAACCGTTTCGGTCCCACCGACGAGGTGGGCTGCTTCGACCTCTCCGACATCGGGATCGTCGGCCTCGCGGATCCCTCGGGGCTCTTCCTCACCCACCGGACCGCCGAGGTCGCCGGGACCTGCGTCACCGTCACCCTCGAGGGCCGTCGGCCGCTGGTGACCGAGGTGCAGGCCCTCGTGGCCAAGTCCGCGATCCCCACCCCCCGGCGGGCGACGAGCGGGCTGGACTCGGCCCGGGTGGGCATGATCCTCGCGGTCCTCGACCGGCGGGCGAGGGCGCCGATCACCGACCACGACGCCTACCTGTCGACCGTCGGTGGGGTCCGCATCACCGAGCCGGCGGCCGACCTCGCGGTGGCGCTGGCCCTGGCCAGTGCGATCCTCGACCGGCCGCTCCCAGGCCAGACGATCGCCTTCGGCGAGGTCGGCCTGGCCGGGGAGATCCGCCCGGTCACGGGGTCGCACCGCCGCCTCGCCGAGGCCGCCCGGCTCGGCTTCACCCGGGCGATCGTTCCGCCCGGCGTCATCGGGGCCGGTCCGGTGCCGGGCGGCATCGCGGTGGTCGAGGCCGCGACCGTCGCCGACGCGGTCCGGCTCGGCGTGCACGGCCGCGAGTGATCCATGGCGGACCGGGGCGACCCAGGTAGGATCGCGACGGTGCCCGGCGGCCGGCCCACCACACCCGGCGATGCCGCGACCGCCCTGGGGACCGGGTTCCGGCCGGACGGCCGGACGATCCCGCGAGGTTCCGGCAGGGCGGACCACGCACGAGCTGGGGAAGGGCACGACGTGGTCGCGACCGACGAGGAGCTGCTGCGGACCACCTTGGCCGCCGTCGCCCCCGGCACCGAGCTGCGCGACGGGCTCGAGCGGATCCTGCGCGGCCGGACCGGCGCGCTGCTCGTCCTCGGACACGACCGGCTCGTCGAGCAGGTCTGCACCGGAGGCTTCCCGCTCGACATCCCGTTCTCGGCGACCCGGCTGCGCGAACTGGCCAAGATGGACGGCGCCATCGTCGTTGACCGCGACGTCACCCGGATCGTCCGGGCCGCCACCCAGCTCGTCCCCGACCCGAGCATCGAGACGAGCGAGTCGGGCACCCGGCACCGCACCGCCGAGCGGGTCGCCAAGCAGACCGGCTTCCCGGTCGTCTCGGTCAGCCAGTCGATGCGGATCATCGCCCTCTACGTCGCCGGCCGACGCGTCGTCCTCGAGGACTCCAGCCAGATCCTGTCGCGGGCGAACCAGGCCCTGCAGACGCTCGAGCGCTACAAGGCCCGCCTCGACGAGGTGACCGGCACGCTGTCGGCCCTCGAGATCGAGGACCTGGTCACCGTCCGTGACGTCGCCAACGTCCTGCAGCGCCTCGAGATGGTCCGGCGGATCAAGGACGAGATCGCCGACTACGTCGTCCAGCTCGGCACCGACGGGCGGCTGCTCAGTCTGCAGCTCGAGGAGCTGACCGGCGGGCTCACCGACGACCTCGACCTCGTCGTCCGCGACTACATCGGCGACTCCCGGGCCGGCTTCGGGCTCGAGCAGGCGATCGAGAACCTCCAGTCGATCCCGTCGGCCGAGCTCATCGACCCCGCGGCCGGCGCCAAGGCCCTGGGCTTCACGGTCGTCGGTGACGCCCTCGACACCTCGGTCAGCCCGCTCGGTTTCCGGCTGCTCTCCAAGGTCCCGCGCCTGCCCGGCACCATCGTCGAGCGTCTCGTCGAGCACTTCGGCGGGTTGCAGCGGCTCCTCGGCGCCAACATCGACGACCTCATGGATGTCGACGGGGTCGGCGAGGGCCGCGCCCGGCTGGTCCGCGAGGGGCTCTCCCGGCTGGCCGAGAGCAGCATCCTCGAGCGGTACGTCTGACCGCTGTCGTCGTGGTGGCCTCCGTCGCACCCACCGACCTCGCCGTCGTGCACGAGCGGGTCCTGTCCTGGTATGCCGGGCATGCCAGGGCCCTGCCGTGGCGCGAGGCGACGTGCTCGCCGTGGGGCGTCTTCGTCTCCGAGATCATGGCCCAGCAGACCCCGGTCGCCCGGGTCGAGGGGCCGTGGCGGGAGTGGCTCGAGCGGTGGCCCACCCCGGCCGACCTGGCCCGAGCGACCCCCGGCGACGTGGTCCGCGCCTGGGGGCGGCTCGGCTACCCGCGCCGGGCGCTGCGCCTGCACGAGGCGGCTCGGGCGATGGTGGACCGGCACGACGGTCGGGTTCCGGACGACGAGACCGCGCTGCTCGCCCTGCCCGGTGTCGGTGCCTACACGGCCGCGGCCGTGGCGGCCTTCGCCTTCGGGCGGCGCACCGTCGTCGTCGACACCAACGTGCGGCGCGTCCTGGCCCGGCTCGTCACCGGCCGCGCTCAGGGTGCGCCGAGCCTGACCCGTGCCGAGCGGGATCTCGCCGCGGCGCTCGTCCCCGCCGACGCCACGGTGTCGGCCACGTGGAACGTCGCGGTCATGGAGCTCGGCGCCCTGGTGTGCACGGCTCGTGCCCCCGCGTGCGAGGTGTGCCCGCTGCTCGACCGGTGCGCCTGGGTGCGGGCGGGGTCACCGGCCTACGACGGCCCGGCCCGGCGCGGGCAGCGCTGGGAAGGGACCGACCGGCAGGTCCGGGGGCGCATCCTCGCGGCCCTGCGAGAGGCTGGGTGGGTGACCCGTGCCGATCTCGACGCCGCCGGTGCCGACCCCGCCCAGGTCGACCGCTGCCTGGACTCGCTCGTGGCCGACGGCCTCGTCGAGCCCGTGGGTGCCGACCGCTTCTGCCTCCCCGGGGACCTGGCGGCCGTGACATGACCCAGGAGCGGACCGGCGGCCGGGGGGAGGGGCTGCGCCGGACCGCCGCCCGTGCCGGGGGTGCCGTGGGGCGCGGGACCGTCCGGGCGGCCCGGGCGGTCGGCCGGGGGACCCAGGCCGGTGCCGCACGGGCCCGGGCCTACGCGCGCTCGTCGGGGGCGGGCGAGACCGGCCTCGGCGGCCTCGTCGAGCTGCACTTCGTCAGCATGGTCGGCGACGCGGCGCTCACCGTCTCGCTGGCCGGCACGATCTTCGCCATCCCGACCGACCGGGCCCGGGGCCAGGTGGGGCTCTTCCTCGTGCTCACCATGGCGCCGTTCGCCCTCCTCGCGCCCTTCATCGGGCCGCTGCTCGACCGGTTCCGCCACGGCCGGCGCTGGGCGATCGGCACGACGTTCGCGGCGCGGGCCTTCCTCTCGTGGGTGCTTGCCGGAGCCGTCATCACCGAGTCGCCCTGGGTCTTCCCGGTCGCCCTGGGCTGCCTGGTCTCCTCCAAGGCCTACGGCGTCACCCGGGCGGCGGCCGTCCCGCGGCTCCTGCCCGACGGCTTCACCCTGGTCAACGCCAACTCGCGGATCGCCCTGTCCGGCGTCGCGGGCATGGCCCTCGGCGGCGGGCTCGCCGGCGCGTTCGCCAAGGTCGGCGCCGACTGGTCGCTCCGGCTGGCCTTCGTCATCTACGTCGTCGGCACGGTCCTGGCGATCCGGCTCCCGGCGCGGGTCGACTCCTCGGCCGGGGAACGCAACGTCGAGGACACCCTCGTCCTCGCCCGCCCCGACCACCCGCCCGTGCCGCCGCCGCGCGGCCTCACCGGCCGGCTGCGCGCCCGGGTGGTCGGCCTGCCGACGCCGGTCCTCGTCGCGCTCGTCGGCACCATGGGCGCCCGGCTGCTCACCGGATTCCTCACGGTCTTCATGGCCTTCCTCATGCGGGTGCATCCACTGCCGGGGCTCTCGGGCACCCTCGTCCTCGGCCTCGTCGTCGGGGCGGCGGGGGCCGGCAACGCCCTCGGGACGGCGCTCGGCAACGCCCTCAAGCGCCGCCGACCGGAGGCGATCATCGCCGTCTGCATCGTCGTCGACGTCGCCATGGCGGTCACGACCGCCGTGCTCTACTCGGTGTGGACGCTGCTCGGCCTCGGGTTCGTCGCCGGCCTGGTCGGCCAGCTCATCAAGCTCGCCCTCGACGCGACGATCCAGCGCGATGTCGAGGAGGACGTCCGGACCCGCGTCTTCGGCTGGTCCGAGACCGTCCTGCAGATCTCCTGGGTCATCGGCGGCGTCGTCGGGATCTCCCTCCCACTCGTGCCGCACGTCGGCTTCGGGGTGATCGCGGGCCTGCTCGTCCTCGTCCTCGCGGCCTCGATCCGGATCCGCGTGCTGCGCACCCGCAGGGACGCTCACCCGCTGCCGACCTAGCGATACGCGCTGTCCCCTCGCGGGTATGCCGTGCAACGATCCGTGCCATGACCACCGTGACCCACCGCACGGCCGAGGAGCTGACCGCCTTCCTCCCCGAGCTCGATGCGGCACCGAAGGACCGGGGCACCCTCGCCCTCGTCGTGCGCCGTCCCGCCCCTGGCGAGCGAGAGGTCCTCACCGAGGGGCGTCTCGACCCGGACGTCGGCCTCGTCGGCGACTCGTGGCTCGAGCGGGCCCTGGGCTCGAGCCCGGACGGCATACCCGACGTCGACACCCAGCTCAACGTCATGAGTGCCCGGATGGTCGGCTTCCTCGCCGTCGACCCCGACCGCCGCCCGCTGGCCGGCGACCAGCTCTACCTCGACCTCGACCTCGGGGCCGACAACCTGCCGGTCGGCTCGCTCCTCGTCATCGGTGACCCCGACGCGGGGGGCGCCGTCATCGAGGTGACCTCGCCGCCCCACACCGGCTGCGCGAAGTTCGTCGAGCGGTTCGGCGGCGAGGCGATGAGGTTCGTCAACGGCTCGACGGGGCGGCCGCGTCGGCTGCGGGGGCTCAACGCGCGGATCGTCGTGGGCGGCCTGGTCCGCCAGGGCGACGTCGTGACCGTCCAGCGCCCGGAGGCGGGCTGATCCCGTCGCGCGCGAGCGGGGCGGACCCCGCCCGAGGGGCGTGACCCGCGAAGCGGTCGGCCTTCCGCAGGGCCGTCGGCACGTCGGCTTGCCCCGGACCGCGCCAAGATGGCACCCTGCGTCAGCCCTGGGGGATCGGGCCCCCGGGGCGCTCCGGACCACCTCGAGGTTCCTCATGCGCGACCCCCGGTCGACCGCTCCGTCGCCGCCTCCTCGGCGCCGTCGCCGGTATGCCGCCCGCGTCCGCTCCGCCGTCCCGCTCGCCCTCGTCGCGCTGCTGCTCACGGCACCGCTGGCCGCCGCCGACGGCGGCATCGACATCCGCTCGTCGAGCCGGTACGTCCTGCAGCCGGCGAAGGACCGGGTCCAGGCGACGATGACGATCACGGTCCGGAACCAGCGCCCGAGCGTGCGGACCGGCAGCTCCCTGCAGTACTTCTACCTGCCCTCGTTCCAGGTGCCCGTCCCGGCCGACGCCGAGCAGCTGACGGCGACCTCCGGCGGGTCCCCGCTGGCCGTCTCGCGGCGGCGGACCTCCGACCCGAGCACGGCGGTCGCGACGGTCCGCTTCCCGTCCGACCTGCTCTACGGTCAGAGCCGCACCATCGTCGTCCACTTCGTCCTGCGCGGCGAGAAGCCCCGGTCGACGGACCAGACCCGGGTCGGGCCGGGGTATGCGACGTTCGCGGTCTACGGTCCCGGCGACCCTGGGCAGGTGTCGGTGACCGTCGTCGTGCCCTCGTCGATGGAGTTCGACGCGACGACCGACCTCTTCTCGCACGAGGCCACGGGCGCGACGGTGACCTACACGGCCACCGAGAACACCGAGGCGAGCGGCCTCTGGGCGGTCGTCTCGGCCCGTGACCCCGCCATCGCCCGGACCGGCGAGGTCACCCTCGGCGGCCAGCGGGTCACCCTCACGGCCTACCAGGACGACCCCCAGTGGCTGTCCTTCGTCTCGGCCCGGATGACCGCCGGCGTGCCCGTCCTCGCCCGGCTCATCGCCACGCCCTGGCCCGGTGGGCTGACGACGGTGCGTGAGGACCGCGCCGTCACCGTCCGCGGCTACGACGGCTGGTTCGACTCCTCGGCCGATGAGATCGTCATCGGCGAGGCCCTCGACGAGGAGCTGCTCTTCCACGAGCTCAGCCACGCCTGGGCGACCCCCGACACGCTGACCCAGCGCTGGCTCTACGAGGGCGTGGCCCAGACGCTGGCCGCCGAGGCGGTCACCGCCCTCGGCGGCACCCCGCAGAAGATGACCCCCGTCTCGCGGACGAGCCACGCCGCCATCGCGCTCAACAGCTGGCACGAGGACAACGGGCGGGCCCAGAGCGCCGACGACTACGGCTATCCGGCCTCGTACCGGGTGGTGTCCGACCTCCTTCAGGGGATGAGCGCCGACACCCGCAGCACCGTGCTGGCCGCGGCGATCGGCGGCCGCAGCGCGTATGCCGCCCCCGGCGAGCCTGCCCTCAAGGCCTCCTTCAGCGACTGGCAGCGGGTCCTCGACCTCGTCCAGGTGGTCGGCCACCAGGAGGGGGCGCCCGCGACCTATGCAACGTGGGTGCTGACCCCGGCGCAGCGCGCGCAGCTGGGGCCCCGGGCGAGTGCGCTCGCGGCATACCGGGCCCTCGATGCGGCCGACGGTGACCTCCTGCCACCCCTCGGCCTGCGGCGGTCGATGACGAACTGGGACTTCGCGACGGCCCAGCGCGCGATCACCGCCCTGCGCGACGCCGGTCCGGCTGCCGTGGCTCTCGAGCAGGCGGCGGCGCGCAACCACGTGAGGCTGCCCCCGGCCGTCGCCGCGCTCTACCAGGGGGCGGACGGGTTCACCGCCTACGCGGACCTGCCCGGCACGCTGACCCGGGCGAGGGCGACGCTCGAGGCCGTCGGCGCGGCCGACCGGGCCGCCGCCGCGTCCCGCAACCCCCTCGCCCGGCTGGGTTCGCTCGCCCTCGACGTCGACGGCAAGGCATCCCGGGCCGACGCCGCGTTCGCCCGCGCCGACCTGGCCGGCGCCGCGAGGTCCGCCGCCGATGCCTCGTCGGCGACGCGGTGGCTGACCTGGGTGGGGCTGGTGCTGCTGCTCGGCGGGCTGCTCGTCGTCGCCGGGGGCGTGCTCGCCGCGCGGTGGGTGGGCTCGCGGCGACGCGGTCGCCGCGCGGCGCGGGAAGCCCGGGCCGTTCCGGTCGCGGTGGCGTCCCTCGACCTCGACGGCGCCACCGCGCAGGAGCCCGATGGTGCGGGATCCCGGTCCGACGACTGATTCCATGGCACTTCGTCGATCTCATCCACGGAATCAGTAGTCGCAAAGCCGCCTGACATACGTAATGATGGGTGTCAGCACGTTCGCACCCACGCCGTGGCGACGCACCACGGTCGAGAGAGGCAGCATCATGGCCGAGGCAACCCAGTACGACACCCCCACCAGCTGGCCGGCCCACGACCCGGGAACCCGCCGCTGGCTGCCCACCTCGTCCCGACCGGTCGACCCGGCCCGCGTCGAGGCCCTCATGGCCGCCGAGTGGGAGCGGTTCACGAGCACGACGACGGCGTCGGGGGAGCACAACGTCCGGGCCAGCCAGACGCTGCCGCTGGGCGTCACGTCCTCGTTCCAGCACTGGGAGCCCTACCCCATCTCGATCGAGTCGGCCCGCGGTGCCTGGCTCACCGACGTCGACGGACGCCGGATGCTCGACCTGTCGATGGGCTTCGGAGCGATGCTCGTCGGCCATCTCAACCCCGTCGTCGTCGAGCACGTCCAGCGCGCGCTGACCGAGACGGGCACCCTCTTCGTCACCCCCTCCCCGCAGGCCACCGAGATGAGCGAGCGGTTCTGCGCCCGCTTCGGCCTCGACATGATCCGGTTCACGAACTCGGGCACCGAGGCCCTCATGTACGCGATCCGCGCCGGGCGGGCCGTGACCGGCCGCAAGGGCGTGGTCAAGATCGAGGGCGGCTACCACGGTGGCTACGACGCCCTCCAGGTCTCGGTCAAGCCGGCATTGGCCGACATCGGCCCGGCCGACGCGCCGATCCCCGACGTGCCGTTCGACGTCGAGGCCGGCACGGTCCACGTCGTGCCCTACAACGACCTGCCCTACCTCGAGAAGGTCCTCGCCGAGCACGGCTCCGAGATCGGGGTCATGGTCGTCGAGCCCGTCGTCGAGAACCTCTCGATCGTCGTCCCCGACGAGGGCTACCTCGCCGGGGTCCGGGCCGCCTGCGACAAGCACGGCGTCGTCCTCGTCTTCGACGAGGTCAAGACCGGCCTGACGGCCGGGTATGCCGGTGCCTCGCAGCGCCTCGGGGTCCAGCCCGACCTCGTCACCCTCGCCAAGAGCATCGGTGGCGGCCTGCCGCTGGCCGCCTTCGGCGGCAAGCGTGAGGTGATGGAGGTCGTCGTCGACGGCCGGATGGCGCACTTCGGCACCTACAACGGCAACCCGCTCGTCATGGCGGCCGCCCGGGCCGTCGACGAGATCTGCACCCACGAGGCGCTGGCCGCGGTCGAGGAGATCAACGAGCGCGCGATGACCGGGATGGACGAGATCATCGCGGCCTACGAGCTGCCGGCCCACACCGTCGGGCTGGGCGTCAAGGGCTGCGTCACCTGGTCCCCGACCCCGGTGCGGACCTACCGCGACTACAAGGCGACCGACTTCGCCCTGGCCGAGCTGTCGTGGCTGTGGGGCGTCAACCGGCACATCCTCACCCCGCCCGGGCTCGACGAGCAGTGGCTCGTGTCCCTCGCCCACACCGACGCCGACATGGCCCTGCTCGTCGACAGCTTCGGCGAGCTCGCGAAGGCGCTGCGGGCCTGACCGCCACCGCGCTCAGAGCTTGCGCAGCATCCGGGTGTTGCCGAGCGTGTTGGGCTTGACCCGCTCCAGGTCGAGGAACTCCGCGACGCCCTCGTCATAGGAGCGGAGCAGCTCGGCATAGACCTCGGGTTCGACGGCGCGACCGTCGATGGGCTCGAAGCCGTGGCGGGCGAAGAACTCGGTCTCGAAGGTGAGGCAGAACAGCCGGCTCACGCCGAGCTCGACGGCCCGCTCGACGAGCCGGCGCAGGATCGCCGAGCCGACGCCGTGGCCGAGTGCGTCGTCCGAGACGGCCAGGGTGCGGACCTCGGCGAGGTCCTCCCACAGGACGTGCAGGGCGCCGCAGCCGAGGACCCGGCCGCCGAGCTCGGCGACGACGAAGTCGCCCACCGACTCGTAGAACGCCACGGCCTCCTTGCCCAGGAGCACCCGGCGCTCGGCGAGCGGCGCCACGAGGGCGCGGATCGTCCGCACGTCGGACGTGCGGGCGGGCCGGACGGTGACCGGGAGCCGGTGCCCGTGGTGGGCCGGCCCGGCCGGGTCGGAGGTGCTGGAGACGCTCACGCCGCCAGCCTAGGGCGCGACCACGAGGGCCCGTCGCGGGCGACCACCCGCTGACGCACGAGGGCCGGTATGCCGCGTGCACGGCATACCGGCCCTCGGTGCGGGACCTGCTCGCTCACTCGCCGGCGGCGGTGCCTCCGGCGGGCGGGGCCTCGGTGCCGGCCGTCACGAGGGGCAGCTCGAGCCCTCGGTCGTGCGGGGTGCCCGCGAAGGTGAAGACGGCGTCCTTGCCCTCGCCCTCGACGTCGACCGCCACGATCTCACCGGACTTCAGCTCGCCGAAGAGGATCTTCTCGGAGAGGACGTCCTCGATCTCGCGCTGGATCGTCCGGCGCAGCGGACGGGCGCCGAGCACCGGGTCGTAGCCCCTCTTGGCGAGGAGCTCCTTGGCCGCGGGCGTGAGCTCGATGCCCATGTCCTTGTCCTTGAGCCGGCCGTCGAGCTTGGCGATCTCGAGGTCGACGATCTGGACGATCTCCTCGCGGGTCAGCTGCGGGAAGACGATGACCTCGTCGACGCGGTTGAGGAACTCCGGGCGGAAGTGCTGCTTGAGCTCGTCGGTGACCTTGGCCTTCATCCGGTCGTAGTCGCTGCGGCTGTCCGGACCGGCGGTGAAGCCGAGGCTGCCCTTGGAGATGTCGCGGGTGCCGAGGTTCGTCGTCATGATGATGACGGTGTTCTTGAAATCGACCATCCGACCCTGGGAGTCGGTCAGCCGGCCGTCCTCGAGGACCTGCAGGAGGCTGTTGAAGATCTCGGGGTGCGCCTTCTCGACCTCGTCGAAGAGCACGACGGAGAACGGCCGCCGGCGGACCTTCTCGGTCAGCTGGCCGCCCTCCTCGTAGCCGACGTAGCCGGGCGGGGAGCCGAAGAGCCGGCTCACCGTGTGCTTCTCGGAGTACTCCGACATGTCGAGCTGGATGAGCGCGTCCTCGTCGCCGAAGAGGAACTCGGCGAGGGTCTTGGCGAGCTCGGTCTTCCCGACGCCGGTGGGTCCGGCGAAGATGAACGACCCGCCGGGGCGGCGCGGGTCCTTCAGACCCGCGCGGGTGCGCCGGATGGCCTGGGAGAGGGCCCGGATCGCGTCGTCCATGCCGACCACCCGCTTGTGCAGCTCGTCCTCCATGTGGAGCAGCCGGCTGGACTCCTCCTCGGTCAGCTTGAAGACGGGTATGCCGGTCGAGGCGGCGAGCACCTCGGCGATGAGCTCCTCGTCGACCTCGGCCACGACGTCGAGGTCACCGGACTTCCACTCGTTCTCGCGGCGGGCCTTCTCGGCGCGCAGCTTCTTCTCGTCGTCGCGCAGCCGTGCGGCCTTCTCGAAGTCCTGGCCGTCGATGGTCGACTCCTTCTCGCGGACCACGGCGGCGATCTTCTCGTCGTACTCGCGCAGGTCCGGCGGTGCGGTCATCCGGCGGATGCGCAGCCGGGCGCCGGCCTCGTCGATGAGGTCGATCGCCTTGTCGGGCAGGAACCGGTCGTTGACGTAGCGGTCGGCCATGTTGGCCGCGGCGACGAGGGCCCCGTCGGTGATCGACACCCGGTGGTGGGCCTCGTAGCGGTCGCGCAGGCCCTTGAGGATCTCGATGGTGTGCGGCAGCGTCGGCTCGGCGACCTGGATCGGCTGGAACCGGCGCTCGAGCGCGGCGTCCTTCTCGATGTACTTGCGGTACTCGTCGAGGGTCGTCGCGCCGATGACCTGGAGCTCACCGCGGGCGAGCATCGGCTTGAGGATGCTCGCGGCGTCGATCGCCCCCTCGGCGGCGCCCGCGCCGACGAGGGTGTGGATCTCGTCGATGAACAGGACGATGTCGCCGCGGGTGCGGATCTCCTTGAGGACCTTCTTCAGCCGCTCCTCGAAGTCACCGCGGTAGCGGCTGCCGGCGACGAGGGCGCCCAGGTCGAGGGTGTAGAGGTGCTTGTCCTTGAGGGTCTCGGGCACCTCGCCGCGGACGATGTCCTGGGCCAGGCCCTCGACCACGGCGGTCTTGCCGACGCCGGGCTCGCCGATGAGGACCGGGTTGTTCTTGGTGCGGCGGGACAGCACCTGCATGACCCGCTCGATCTCCTTCTCGCGGCCGATGACCGGGTCGAGCTTGCCCTCGCGGGCCGCCTGGGTCAGGCTGCGGCCGAACTGGTCGAGCACGAGCGAGCCGGCGGGGGTGCCCTCGGCGGCACCGCTCGGGCCGACGCCGGCCCCGGCGCCCTCCTTGCCGCCCTGGTACCCCGAGATGAGCTGGATGACCTGCTGGCGGACCCGGGACAGGTCGGCGCCGAGCTTGACGAGCACCTGGGCCGCGACGCCCTCGCCCTCACGGATGAGCCCGAGCAGGATGTGCTCGGTCCCGATGTAGTTGTGGCCGAGCTGGAGGGCCTCACGCAGGCTCAGCTCCAGCACCTTCTTGGCGCGGGGGGTGAAGGGGATGTGGCCGGTCGGGGCCTGCTGGCCCTGGCCGATGATCTCCTGGACCTGCTCACGGACCGACTCCAGCGAGATGCCGAGGCTCTCGAGGGCCTTGCTGGCGACGCCCTCGCCCTCGTGGATGAGGCCGAGGAGGATGTGCTCGGTCCCGATGTAGTTGTGGTTGAGCATCCGCGCCTCTTCCTGCGCGAGCACGACCACCCGGCGGGCCCGGTCGGTGAACCGTTCGAACATGTGCGACTCCTCAGCTAGGTCAGTCACGACGATGCTAGCCGGGGGACCTGGGATCCGGTCGGGACATGGAACGGCCCGCCCTGCCGTCGCGACTGCCCAGCACAACGTGGCGGGCGCCCCGCAATGTTCCGCCGCGGCTCCTCGGCGGACCGTGTTCGCTGTGGGCAGAGCGCGGTGCCGCGGCGGCCTCACCCCTTCGGGTGGGGCTCGCGCGCGCCGGTGGACGCCCGTCCGCCGGTGGGGGACGAGGCCGTCGCCTCGGGCCGCCGGGGAGGCGGTCTCTCATCCGGTCGGGCTCAGCGGCGCCGCTGGCAGCGGCCGCACCAGAAGAGGTTCCGCCCGGCGACGACCTGCGTCCGGACCCGCGAGCCGCAGGTGGGGCACGGCATACCCGCTCGCCGGTAGACCGCCGACTCGCGTTCGGTGAGGTGCACCGGTATGCCGGCCGCGAGGCTCCGCTCGACCTCGGCCACCTGCTCGGGCACGGTGACGATCCGGCCGGTGGCCACCCCGAGCGGCATGAGCGCGACGAGGTCGTCCCAGATGGCGCGCCAGGTGGCCCGGCGGATCTCGTGCCCGGGCCGCAGCGGTGCGACCCGCTGGCGGAAGAGGACCTCGCAGCGATAGACGTTCCCGACGCCGGCGACGACCGACTGGTCCATGAGCAGCTCGGCGACGGGCCGGGCGGAGCGTGAGATCCGCGCCCAGGCGCGGTCGGGATCGGCGTCGGGCCGCAGCGGGTCGGGGCCGAGCCGGTTCGTCACGGCCAGGACCTCCTCCGGCGCCACGACGGCGACGAGCGTCGGGCCGCGCAGGTCGGCGATGTGCTCGTCGGTCTCGAGCCGCAGCCGCACCTGGCCGACGACGGGCACCTCGCCGGTCCAGCCGTTGGCGTCGAGGGTGAAGGTGCCGATCAGCCCGAGGTGCACATGCAGGACGGCGTCGCCCGCGAACTCGACGAAGAGGTGCTTGCCCCACGACCGGGCCTCGACGAGCTCGCGGCCGTCGAGGAGCGCCGCCCCGTCGACGAACCGTCCCTGCGGGCTGCTCACCCGTGGCCTCGTCCCGGCGAAGGCCGCGTCGAGGTCGCGGGCCAGCCGGAACAGCGTGTGGCCCTCTGGCATGCGCCGAGGGTATGCCGTGCGCCCGCTACCGGGCACGCCCGCGCCCCCCGGGGGCGAGTCCTCAGGTGCCCCCGCGTGCGGCCGATGGGGATGTTACTTCTCGGTCAGGAGCTGCTCGATGACCCGTCTGTTCGCGCGCCTGCGCATCGCCACCCGCCTCGCCGTCGCCTTCGGCGTGGTGATCCTCGTCTTCAGCGCCGCGGCCGGCGTGGCCTGGAGGTCGCTCAGCCAGCAGAAGGACGCGGCCGCCAAGGTGGCCCAGCTCGAGCAGCTGGCGCACGAGGTGCAGGAGATCAAGTACTTCAACAGCGACGTCAGTGGCTGGCAGGTCTCCTACGCCTGGGAGGCGGCCCTGGGCGACCCCAAGGCCGCGGTCAAGCCGGACGCGGTGAGCCGCGCGGGCTACCTCGAGGTCGTCGGCCGGCTCAAGACGCACCTCGCCTCGATCCACACGACCTACATGACGCCCACCGAGCGAACCCAGTTCGCCTCGCTGACGGCAGACTGGACGGCCTTCCTCACGATGGACAACCAGATCGCGGCGATGTTCGCCACCGGTGAGCCCGCGCAGATCGCCAAGGCCAACGCGACGATCGGCGGTGCGTCCTGGGACATCTACTACCGGATCATGGGCACCACGCAGAAGCTCGTCGACTCCACCCGCAGCCGGGCCAGTGCCGCGTCCACGCAGGCGCAGGCCTCGGCCGCCCAGGCCCGCACCGAGATCCTCGTCGTCGTCGGCGTCGCCGTCCTGCTCGCGGTGGGCCTCGTCGGCCTGGTGACCTTCAGCATCACCCGGCCGCTCAAGCGGACCGTCGTCGCCCTGCAGGCCCTCGGCCGCAAGGACCTCACCGTCGACGTCGACGTCGTGGACGGCGGCGAGCTGGGCGAGATGGACTCCGCCATCTCGCAGGCCCTCGTCGGGCTTCGCCAGACGGTGAGCACGATGAAGAGCGACGCCTCGACCCTCGCCTCGGCCGTCACCGAGATGCAGGCCGCCGAGACCCGGATCCTCGAGCACGCCCGCTCCTCGGCCGCCCTCGTCAACGAGGCTGCGGCGGTGTCGACGCAGGTGAGCGACAACGCGGCGTCGGTCGCGGCCGGTGCCGAGCAGATGGGCACCTCGATCCGTGAGATCGCGGCCAGTGCGAGCGAGGCCGCCCGGGTCACGACGACCGCCGTCGAGGCGGCCGACGTCGCCGGCGCCCGGGTCCAGGAGCTGGGCCGGGCCTCGGAGGAGATCGGCGCGGTCGTCCACGCGATCACCGCCATCGCCGAGCAGACCAACCTGCTGGCCCTCAACGCGACCATCGAGGCCGCGCGCGCCGGCGAGGCGGGCAAGGGCTTCGCCGTGGTCGCGAGCGAGGTCAAGGACCTCGCCCAGGAGACCGCCCGGGCCACCGAGGACATCGAGGCGCGGGTCGCCGGCATCCAGGCCGAGATGACCGGCGCCGTCGACAGCATCACCGCGATCCGCGAGGTCATCGCCCAGATGAGCGAGCACGTGACGACGATCGCCGCCGCCGTCGAGGAGCAGACGGCGACGACGACGACGATGTCCGCCTCGGTCCACCAGGCGGCCATCGGCTCGGCGGGCATCGCCGACAACATCCGCGCCGTCGCCCAGCAGGTGGGCGCCACCGACGCGGCCGTCGAGGACACGCTCGCGAACATCGAGCAGCTGACGATGATGGCCGCCGAGATGGACCAGGTCGCGGCCACCTTCACGGTCTAGGCCGGGCCACGCGGGCGCCGCAGGCGGCATACCTCGGTATGCCGCCCCCGGGTCCCTCCGCGTGCCCCGCGGGCTCAGCCGGCCTTCTTCCGCGTCGCCTTCTTCGCCGGCTTGGGCTCGGCGGGGGCCTCGCCGCGCGAGGCCTTGGCCTTCTCGACCGACTTGGCCAGGGCGGCGAGCAGGTCGACGACCTCGCCGGACTCCTCGGCGGCCGGGGCCGGCGTCGCGACCTCACCGCCCTCGATCTTGGACCGGACGACGGCCTCCAGGGCGATCGCGTAGTCGTCCTCGAACTCGGCGGGGTCGAAGTCGCCGGCCAGCTGCTCGATGAGCAGGTGCGCCATGTCGAGCTCCTTCTTCGTCGCCTCCTCGCTCTCGCCGAGCTGGGCGAAGTCGGTGGCGCGGATCTCGTCGGGCCAGAGCATCGTCTGCATGACGATGACCCCCTCGCGCACCCGGAGCACCGCCATCGTCATCCGGGTCCGGATCGAGACCGTGGCGATGGCCATCCGGTTCTCGGACTCGAGGGCGTCGCGGAGCAGCACGTAGGGCTTGGTCGCGGTCTTGTCGGGCTCGAGGTAGTACGTCTTGTCGAGGTAGATCGGGTCGATCTGGTCGGCCGGGACGAACTTCTCGACGCTGATCTCCTTGCTCGACCGGTTCGGCAGGTCGGCGAAGTCCTCGTCGGTGAGGACGACCATGTCGCCGTCCTCCGTCTCGTAGCCCTTGGCGATGTCGTCGTACGACACCTCCTGGCCGTCGACGGAGCAGATCCGCTTGTAGCGGATCCGGCCGCCGTCCTCGCGGTGCACCTGACGGAACTGGACGTCGTGGTTCTCGGTCGCGGAGTACAGCCGGACCGGCACGTTGACCAGCCCGAAGGAGACCGCACCCTTCCAGATCGCTCGCATGCCAGCCTCTTTCCCTGCCGTCCCGCCGTCACACGCGCACCCGGGCTTCCCGGACCGCGAGGCCCATCGCGCGCTCGGCGATGAGCAGGTCTCCCAGCCTACGTGCGTCAGGATGGTCGCATGCGTCCGATGCTCGCGGTTCCCGCCGACGCGGTCCCGACGGGGCCGCAGTGGGTCCACGAGGTCAAGTGGGACGGGATGCGCCTGCTCGCCGACGTCCGCGACGGGCGGCTCACGCTCACCTCGCGAACCGGTCGGGACGTCACGGCGAGCTTCCCCGAGCTCGAGCAGCTCGGCGCGGCCTACGACGACATGCTCCTCGACGGCGAGGTCGTCGCCCTCGAGGACGGCATCCCCTCGTTCTCGGCGCTCGCCGAGCGGATGCACGTGGGCGAGCGGCGCCGGGCGGAGCGCCTGGCGGCCGTCCGGCCGGTGACCCTCATCGTCTTCGACCTGTTGCGGCTGTTCGGCTCCGACCTCACCGAGCTGCCGTGGACCTCGCGACGTGAGCTGCTCGACCGGCTCGACCTCACCGGCTCGCACTGGCGGGTGCCGCCGGTCTACGACGACGGGGCCGGCCTCTTCGCGGCGACCCTCGAGCGGGGGCTCGAGGGCATCGTGAGCAAGCGGCGGGACGCCCCGTATGCTGCGGGGCGCCGGTCGGCCGACTGGCGCAAGCTCGCCCATCGCAGCACCGTCTCGGTGGTGGTGGGCGGGTGGCGACCCGAGAAGGACTCGACGACCCGGCTGGGGGCCGTCCTGGTCGGGCTCCCCGACGCCGAGGAGGGGTGGCGGTTCGCCGGACGGGTCGGGTCGGGGCTGGCCGGGACCGCGGGTGAGAGCCTGCTCGCCCGGCTCGAGCCGCTGCGCCGCGCCGCCTCGCCGTTCGCCGACGACGTCCCCTCGCTCGACGCCCGTGGCGCCGTATGGGTCGAGCCGCGGGTGGTCGTCGAGGTCCGGAGCCTGGGGTCCACCGGCGGCGGACGGCTTCGGCAGCCGGCCTACCTCGGCGTCCGGCACGACCTCACCCCTGCCGACCTCCTCGAGGTGCGCGGTGGCTGACGGGCCCGAGGTCGCCCGGGTCGAGGTGGCCGGCCGCACCTTGTCGGTGAGCAGCCTGGACAAGGTGATGTACCCGGCGACCGAGACGACGAAGGGCGAGGTGCTCCATTACTACGTGCGCATCGCCCCCTTCCTCCTGCCGCGCCTCGCCGGCCGGCCGGTGACCCGGGTGCGCTGGCCGCACGGCGTCGAGGACACGAGCTTCTTCGAGAAGAACCTCCCCTCCGGCGCACCGTCGTGGCTGCCGCGGGTCGAGATCCACGACGTCACCTACCCCCTCGTCGAGGATCTCGCCCAGCTCGTCTACCTCGTCAACCTCAACTCCCTCGAGCTGCACGTGCCGCAGTGGCGGGTCGACGCCGACGGTGCGCCGGAGCATCCCGACCGGCTCGTCATCGACCTCGACCCGGGCGCCCCGGCCGGCCTCCCCGAGTGCGCCCGGGTGGCGCTCATGGTCCGCGAGCGCCTCGGCGCCCTCGGCATGGACCTGCGTCCGGTCACCTCCGGGAGCAAGGGCATGCAGCTGTATGCCGCCCTCGGCGGGGACCTCGACTCCGACCAGGTCCGCGATCTCGTCCAGCAGCTCGCCCAGGAGCTGACCACCAGGGCCCCCGAGCTCGTCGTGTGGAAGATGAGCACGTCGCTGCGCCCCGGCAAGGTGTTCGTCGACTGGAGCCAGAACGTCGCCGCGAAGACGACGATCTGCCCCTACTCGCTGCGCGGTCGCCAGCTGCCCACCGTGGCGGCGCCGCGGACGTGGGACGAGGTCGAGGCGGCGGTGGAGGATCCCGAGGCCCTGCGTCAGCTCCAGTTCGACGAGGTCCTCGAGCGGGTCGAGCGGGACGGCGACCTTCTCGCCGATCTTGCCTAGCCGCCAGCGCCGCGAGTCGGCCGACAATGGCCGCCCCTTTACCGGGAGATTGACATATCAATACTTCTGTCAATACCCGACGTAACCAATTCGGGGAATGCCGAGGGCGGCGGGACCGGTCCGGTCCCGCCGCCCTCGTGATGCGGATGGTGCTGAAGTCGCCGCCGCCCGAACCGGCGATGACGCGTTGGGTCAGCCGTGCGCCTTGTCGTAAGCCTCCTGGACCTCGGCGGAGATACGGCCACGGTCACTGACCGCAAAGCCGTTGTCCCGCGCCCAGTCGCGGATCGCGGAGAGGTTACGCCGTGTGCTGCCCGCGCTGCGGGTCGCACCGCGACCGGTGGTACGCCGGCCGCCGGAGCGGCGCGCGTGCCCGATCCACGTGGCCAAGCCGTCACGAAGCTTGGCGGCGTTGCTGCTCGACAGGTCGATCTCGTAGGTCACCCCGTCGAGACCGAAGGTGACGGTCTCGTCTGCGGGCTTGCCATCGACGTCGTCGACGAGCAGCACGGAAACGCGCTGTGCCATGGACAATGTCCTTTCGGATATCGGGTGGTTCGGTGTGAAGACAATACCCAACCTCCGAGCGCCCACGTCAATTCTTGCCTAATGTGGCGGCGGCGTCTTGTCCGAGTTTTTCTCGCTGCCGGCGACCGGGGATTCCGGTCGAGCCACGGCCTGGTCCTGTTCGGCCTCCCATTTCGACTGGGCCAGCCGTTCACGATGGTCGCCCTGCAGGATCGCGCGCATGACGAAGTAGAACATCACCGCCATGATGACGGTCGGCAGCAGGGCGGTCAGATAGGGCCAGACGGTGTCCCACATGGCTCACGCCTCCGGCTTCAGATGGGGAAAGAGGATCGTCTCGCGGATCGAGGAACCGGTGAAGAGCATGACGAGCCGGTCGACGCCGAGGCCGAGCCCACCCATCGGCGGTGCACCGTACTCCAGCGCCCTGAGGAAGTCCTCGTCGAGCTGCATCGCCTCGGGATCCCCGCCGGCGGCGCGGATCGACTGGGCGGTGAGCACCTCGCGCTGGATCACCGGGTCGACCAGCTCGGAGAAGCCGGTCCCGCGCTCCACCCCGGCGATGAGCAGGTCCCACGCCTCGATCAGCCCCGGCACCGAGCGGTGCGGTCGCGCCAGCGGCTGGGCGATGGCGGGGTAGTCGCAGAGGAAGGTCGGCTGGAGGATCGTCGGCTCGACGAGCTCGGAGAGCAGCTCGAGGAAGACCTTGTCCTTGTCCCAGGCCGGGTCGACCGCGACACCGAAGCGGTCGGCATACCCCTGCAGCGTCCCGACCCCGGTCTCGAGGGTGACCGTCTCGCCGACGGCCTCGCTCACCGCGTCGTAGACCGGGAGCCAGCGCCACTCGCCGCCGAGGTCGACGGTGCCCATCGGCGTCTCCACAAGCCGGCTGCCCAGGGCGTCGGCCACGGCGAGGTAGAGGTCGCGGATGAGGGCGCCGATGGTGCGCTGGTCCCCCCAGGCCTGGTAGGCCTCGAGCATGGTGAACTCGGGGCTGTGGGTGGAGTCGACGCCCTCGTTGCGGAAGATCCGGCCCATCTCGTAGACGCGGTCGACCCCGCCGACGACGGCCTTCTTCAGGCTCAGCTCGAGGGCGATCCGCAGCGTCATGTCCTGGTCGAAGGCGTTGAGGTGGGTGCGGAACGGACGGGCTGCGGCGCCCCCGTGGATGAGCTGGAGCACGGGGGTCTCGACCTCGACGTAGCCCTGCTCGTCGAGGGTGCGCCGGATCGCCGAGAGGGCCGCCGCCTTGGTCCGCACCATGTCGCGGGCCTCCTGGCGGACGATGAGGTCGGCGTAGCGCTGACGCACCCGGCTCTCCTCGGACAGCTCCTTGTGCAGGACGGGCAGGGGGCGCAGTGCCTTGCTCGCCATCGCCCAGTCGCTCGCGAGCACCGACAGCTCGCCCCGCCTGCTGCTGATGACCCGGCCGCGGACGCTCACGTGGTCGCCGAGGTCGACCTCGGCCTTCCACCGCTCGAGGGCCTCCTCGCCGACCTCGGCCAGGCTGAGCATGACCTGCAGCCGGGTGCCCACGCCCTCCTGGAGCGTGGCGAAGGCGAGCTTGCCGGTGGTCCGGATGAAGACCACCCGGCCGGCGACGGTGACGACGTCGTCGCTCTCCTCGCCGACGGCGAGCCGGCCCCACCCCTCGCGGACCTCGGCCAGGGAGTGGGTGCGCTCGACCGAGACCGGGTATGCCGCGCGCCCATCGGCGAGGATCCGGTCCCGCTTGGCGCGTCGGACCCGCATCTGCTCGGGCAGGTCGGCGTCGACGGAGAGGGCGGTGCCGGCGGTGTCGGGCGTCGGAGCGGTGGGGTCGGTCACGCGGACAAGGGTACGAGGCGCGGGTGCTTGCCCAGGCGGGTCGTCCAGAATGCGCGGGCCCGCGCCCTGCCGAGGAGGGTGCGTTGCTGGAAGGATGGGGCCCTCACCTCGGGGGAGGCTCAGGAGGACACGTGGTGCACTCACGGACGGCCCGGCGGCTCGGTGGCGTGCTGGCAGGTGTGGCGGTGGTGGTCGCGGGCTTCGGCGCCCCCGCGTCCGCCCGCGCCGGTGGCGCGGGGGCTGGGCCCTCCGCCCCCCGGGCGGTGGCCGGGACGGTCGCGGGGATCCCGAGCGGGTCGGGGCCGGTGGCCGGCCGGCCGCTCGCGCACACCTCGCTCGGGACGGTCTTCGCCGAGGACGGCACCTCGCGGATCGCCTACCTCGCCGACGACGGGTCGAGCTCGACCTCCCTGCCGTCCTTCGACGCGACGATCGTCAGCGCCGCGTTCGGGTGCGGAACGTCCTTCGTCACGGACAACAGCGGGTTCGCGCCGATCGCCCCCGGGACCGCCCCGTCCGCGGCACCGGTCGGTGCCTTCCAGTGGCGGGACCTCAGCAGCGGGGACAGCGGTTCGCGAGCCCCGTCGGCGGGGCGGGTCCTGGTGGGCGCGGCGCCCGGCGGGTGGGTGGAGCAGGACGCGTCGTCGCACGAGCTGTTCCGCGTCGACGGTCTCGTTTTGACCGAGGTGTCGCTGGGGATGGCGCGGCAGGGAAGCTACGGCTGCGGCAGCTCCGGCTACGCCGACATCACGCCGCAGGCGGTCGACGGGTCGGTGTCCGTCGAGTTCTGCGCGTGGGGTGGGGCGTGCACCGATCTCGCCGACGACCCGAGCGGTGACGCCTACCAGATCCTCGCCGTCTCGGGCACGACCGTCGTCTACCAGTCGCTCGTCCCGGGTACCGGGACCGCTGACTCCACGTACCAGGTGTGGCGGGTGACGAAGAACGGCTCGGGCCCGACCCTGGTCTACTCCACGACCGACGGCGACGTGTCCTCGGCCGCGATCGCCACGGACGGGACGGCCTTCTTCACCGAGGGCAGCAGCACGACGCCGGCCCCCGGGATCGTCGGCTTCACCCCCGTCGGCGAGAGCGCGACGACGTGGGCGGCGACGGGCGGCCAGGGGCCGATGGTGCTCACCGGCGCCTCGGGCGCGCTCTTCGCCAGCGTCGGCTGTGGGACGACCGGCATCGCCGGCGTCGACGCCACCGGTGTGACCGCGATCTCGCCGTGGTGGATGCACGGCCTCCCGACCTACCGACCGCTGACCCCGCAGCGCATCCTCGACACCCGCTACGGCATCGGCGCCGGCAAGCGCTACGTCCCCGACGGCGCCGCGGTGCGGCTCAGGGTGGCGGGCGTGGCCGGCATACCCTCGGGTTGCGTCGCCGCGGTCGACCTCAACGTCACCGTCGTCGGGCCCAAGGGCGGCGGTTTCGTCACCGTCTACCCGACGGGCACGACCAGGCCGACGGCCAGCAGCCTCAACTACTCGACGAACCAGGTGATCGCCAACCACGTCATCACCGCGGTCGGGGGCGACGGCCAGATCTTCCTCTACGTCAGCCGGTCGACGAACCTCATCGCCGACGTGAGCGGCTGGTACCCGACCGGGGCCGCCTACACGGCGATGACGCCGACCCGCATCCTCGACACCCGCTATGGCACGGGTGCCCCGAAGGGTGCGGTCCCCGCGGGCGGCTCACGGACCATCACGGTCCTCGGCGCCGGAGGTCCCGACGGCGTCCCGACCGACCCCGCGCAGGTCGACTCCGTCGTCGTCAACCTCACCGACGTCGGGTCGACCGGCAGCGGCTACGTCACCGCCTGGCCCGCGGGCCAGCCGCGCCCGGTCGTGTCCAACGTCAACTACCGCCGGGGGCAGGTCTTCGCCGGGCTGGCCATCGTCAAGGTCGGCGCCGGTGGGGCGATCACCCTCTATACGAGCGCGACGTCGCAGCTCGTCGCAGACGTCGTCGGCTGGGTCCCCACCGGCTCGGAGTACACCGGTCTGTCACCCGCGAGGATCCGCGACACGAGGTACGGCGTCGGTGGGCCCCAGGGCATCCGCCCGGCGGGCTCGACGATGGTCGTGCCGGTCGAGGGGCAGGGTCTCGTTCCCGGGAACGGGGTCAAGGCGGTGATGGTCAACGTGACGGTGACCCAGGCGGTGGGAACCGGCTACCTGACCGTCTACCCGTCGAACTCGGCCAAGCCGACCGCGTCGACGCTCAACTTCGTCCGGGGCGACACGCTGTCCAACTCGATCGTCGCCCCCCTCGGCGCCGACGGCGCGATCCGGATCTATGTCTCCCAGGGCACCCACGTCGTCGTGGACGTGTCAGGCTGGTTCGCCGCGGACTGACCCGCCCCCAGGGCGAGTGTGACCCATATCATGGTACGAGAACCAACGTGGGCAGGACCCACCCGACACAGGAACCGATAACCGTGAGCAGTACTCCTTCCCGCATCACGCATCTTGTCGCTGGTCGATCGTGGGAGGGGAGGGCCGAGCGGACGGGTCCGGTGTTCAACCCGGCCACGGGTGAGCAGAG
>Ga0187809_10000066_pt1 | contig 77917 bp, 75 predicted proteins | sample NC_wetland_sal_i_8_FD_132415 | JGI IMG/M metagenome (GOLD analysis project Ga0187809, IMG submission 132415) | Wetland sediment microbial communities from Neuse River Estuary, North Carolina, USA - ASW_4 | ecosystem: Environmental > Aquatic > Freshwater > Wetlands > Sediment | place: USA: North... | reverse complement strand
GGCTTCCCGTTCCTGGCCAACTTCGTGGCCGAGGACTCCTTCCTGCCCCGGCAGCTGACCCGGCGCGGGCACCGGCTGGCCTTCTCCAACGGGATCATCATCCTGACGTTCCTGTCCATGATCCTGCTGGTGGTCGGTGACGCCAACGTCGACAGCCTGGTGCCCTTCTACTCCCTGGGCGTGTTCACCGGCTTCACCCTGGCCGGGTTCGGGATGGCCAAGTACCACACCATCCACAAGGAACAGGGCTGGAAGTACAAGTGGTGGATCAACGCCTCCGGTGGCGCCATGTCACTGGCCGTCGTCATCATCACCGCGGTGGTCAAGTTCACCGAGGGCGCCTGGGTGGTGCTGCTGGTCGCGCCGCTGCTGTGGCTGCTGCTGATGCGGCTGAACCAGCAGTATCGCGACGAGGCGCGCTCGCTCAACCTGGTCACCAACGCGTTGAGTTCGCGCGGCTCGGCCGCGCCGAACTACGCCCGGCACGTCGTGCTGGTGATGGTCGACCGGCTCGACCTGGCCGTGGTCCGGGCGTTGCGCTACGCCGGCAGCCTGCGCCCGACCGACCTGCGGGCGGTGCACGTGTCGCTGGACAACGACGCCGCCGACGTGTTGTCCCGGGAGTGGATCGAGCGCGGTTTGGGCGAGAAGGTGCCGCTGGAGATCGTCGAGTGCCCGGACCGGCGCCTGATCCGGGCGGTGGCCGAGACCGCTCTGTCGGCGGTCATCGGCGACCGGGCCGAGGTGACCATCCTGCTCCCCCGCCGTACCTTCCGGCGGGTTTCCCAGCGCATCCTGCACGACCGCACCGCCGACCGGATCGCAGCCGCTATCGCCAAGATCCCCCACGTATCGGCGACCATCGTACCGTTCGACACCACGCTGGACGAGCGGCAGGAAGAGGAATTGGAGCGGCAGCGAAGCAAGGCTGCCGAGCGGGCGGCGCTGACCGATGAGAACCGCGAACTGGCCGACGGCGGCGTCGCCACGGTGTCCTACCCCGAGCCGGACGAGAACGGTGTGCTGCCGATCGCGTCGGTGAAGTGGAAGCAGCGGGTCACCATCGAGGGCCGGATCAAGATCGTCCAGGTCGGCACCGCGGCCGGCAAGTCGCTGGAGGCGCAGGTCTTCGACAGCACCGGCGGGATCCGGTTGCTGTTCTTCGGCCGGACCCGGATCCCGGGGATCGAGCCGGGTTCGGTGGTCCGGGTGTCGGGCACGGTCGGTGAGTACAAAGGACACCTGGCGCTGGCCAACCCCCGGTACGAGCTGCTGCCGGCCGAGGCCGTGAAGCAGTGACCGGGGCTGACCGTTAGGATGTAGCAGTTGCGCGGCACCTGCGGTTTCAGACGCTGAGCAGCACCGGGCCCCCATCGTCTAGAGGCCCAGGACGCCGCCCTTTCACGGCGGTAGCACGGGTTCGAATCCCGTTGGGGGTACGCGATTTCATCTCGGCGGCGTCGGCGTAGTAAGGTTTTCGTCGGCCCTCGAAGTGGGTCACGCAAGGCCGCGTAGCGCAGTTGGTTAGCGTGCCGCCCTGTCACGGCGGAGGTCGCGGGTTCAAGTCCCGTCGCGGTCGCAAGACGAGGCCCGGTTTCTGATCTCAGGAGCCGGGCCTCACCGCGTTTGTGGACAATCACCGATTCCGCTTGTCCCGGTCCGTACGCTGAGCGGCAATGCGCACTCCAACCCTGCTCGCCGTCGCGCACGGGACGGGCGATCCCGACGGCCTGGCCAGCGTGCGGCGGCTGCTGACTCGGGTCCGGACGGCCCGGCCCGAGATCGCGGTCGAGCTGGCCTGGCTGGAACGGGCCGAGCCGACGCTGCCGTTCGCGCTGGCCGGGCTGATCGGCCCGGTCGTGCTCGTGCCGCTGCTGCTGTCGACCGGCTATCACGTCAAGGTCGACATCACCGCAGCAGTCGTGGACCGGCCCGAGACCGCAGTCGCCCGCCAGCTCGGCCCGGACGACCGGATTGTCCGAGTGCTGGCCGAACGGCTGGCCGCGGCCCGCCGGGCCGCAGGCGAGGAGGGCCGGCTGGTTGAGGACCGGGACGAGTGCCAGGTGGTGCTCTTCGGTGCCGGCTCGACCGATCCGGAGGCGGGCGAGCAGCTGGCCGCCGCGGCCGACGGCTTGCAGCAGCGGATCGGGATGCGGGTGCACTGGCGTTCGTTGGGCCAGCGCGAGGCCTGGGGCGACGGGTTGCCCGAGGACATCGAGGTGGCCAACTACCTGCTCGCACCCGGGCACTTCAACGACCTGCTGCACCAGCGCGGCCAGCAATTGGGCTCGGCCGTGGTCGCCGCCCCGCTGGGTGAGCACCCGCTGCTGGCCGAGCTCGTCTGGGATCGCTACGACGAGGCCGTGGCGAAGCTGACCTCCGCGGTTGGGTAGACTCGTTGCGATCCGTGGCTCACGAGGTTGCGGGTCGTACGGCCAGGTAGCTCAGTTGGTACGAGCGACCGCCTGAAAAGCGGTAGGTCGGCGGTTCGATCCCGCCCCTGGCCACCTGGATGAGGTGACTGGAGGCCCCGAATTTCGGGGTCTCCGTCATTTCCCCGGCAGCTCGGGCAGAGAGCCCGCCCATGAAGTCACCAACCGGGTCACCAACCCTGACCCTCATTGCCCCTCCTGGTCGCTTGTGGACCAGCATGAGGGACCAGCACACCAGGACGGCTGACCGAGCGCGCACGATCGCCGCCGAAATCGCCGCGGCGCTCGCGACTCGGCGACAGTCCGAGGACGCCGTCCTGCGGTTGGTAGCCGAGTTGGTGACCCTAGCCACCGCTACGGCCCCGAGCGCCGCGGTCCAGCCCCGATTGCTGACCACGGAGCAGGCGGCGACTGCGCTCGGCGTCTCGCCGGAGACCGTCAAGCGGCTGATCAAATCCGGGGAACTCGCGTCCCGACTCATCGGCACTGCTCGGCGCATTCCAGTCGAATCGGTGGACGCGTACCTGTCGACACTGCCGACCGACCTACCGAACCGACCGAGGGCGTCCTGATGACGGCGACACAGCGGGCGGCGGCGAAGCGGCTCAACGGCGAGGGGTCGATCCGTTTCGATGAACGCAAGCAGGTATGGGTCTGGCGGCTGATGGTCGGCTACAAGCTCAACGGTAAGCCGGACATCTTGCAGCGCAGCGACCCGACCCAGAAGGGGCTCGACGCCAAGATCAAGACGGTCCGCCAACAGCTGACCGACGGAATCGATACGGCGCAGCGCAGTGACTGGACGGTCGCTACTTGGGTTGCGCACTGGGTCAACACCAAGAAGCGGGGGCGGGTGGCACCCAAGACGCTGGCTGGATACCGGACGGACCTGCGCTGCTACATCGAGCCTTCCGGCCTCGGTGTGATCCGGCTCGACAAGCTGACGGTGGACCACATCGACGAGCTGTTCACCTGGATGATCACACAGGGGCATCTGCGCTCGTGCCCGCATCTGAAGCGGACACTGCGGGCGGCGATCCAGTCAGCTGTGCAGAGCAGGAAGCTCGCCGACAACCCGGTCGCGCTGGCCGAGCTTCCCAAAGTTCCGACGGTCTCGGTCAAGCCGCTGAGCGCGGACGAGTCGATGTCGGTTCTCGTGCAAGCCACTGTGCGACGCAACGCGCCCCGGTGGCGAGTAGCGCTCAGCGTCGGCCTGCGACAGGGCGAAGCGCTCGGGTTGATGTGGGACGACCTCGACTGGGACACCGGCGTGCTGACCGTGCAGCGGCAGCTGCAACGCCTGACCTGGCAGCACGGGTGCGCCGACGAATCGACGTGCGTTCACTACAGCCAGCGGAAGAAGAAGATAGTGCAGCGGCGCGGTGCCGACTGCCCGTTGCGACACGGCGGCGGTCTGGTGCTGGCCCCGACCAAGGGCGACAAGATCCGGACCATCGTGCTGAACGAGGTCATGCTCGACGAACTGCGTGAGCACAAGGCGCGCCAGGGTGCCGAGCGTGAGTGGGCGCTCGACCTCTGGGCCGAGACCGGGATGATCTTCACAACGGAGACGGGTGGATTCATCGACCCTGGGGCTGATCGGCGTGCCTGGGTCGACCTGGTCGAGGCAGCAGGCGTGCGCCGGGCAAGGCTGCACGACGCCCGGCACACCGCCGCCACGCTGCTACTGAACGCCGGCTTGGACGAGAACACCGTGATGGACGTGTTCGGATGGTCCTCGTCTGTCCTGTTGCGCCGTTACCAGCACGTCACCGACCCAGCGAAGCGGGCCGTGGCGGACGCGATGGCACGCGCTCTTCCGGTGACTCCGAAGCTGCGTGTTGTCGGCCGGTAGCCGACGTCAGCGGGACGGCCCACTGTGGCCTTACGTGGCCTGGCCCCGACGCCCTGTTCGCCACGCTCGTCGACACACCCGAGCCGCAGCCGGATCGTTTCTGGCCGACCTGGCCATCGGCCAACTCGTTAAGACCGAAGGACACGACATCGACCTAGTCGCCGCTGAGCTGAGCCTACGCCTCGCCTCCCTAGCATCGGCGATCGGCGGGTAAGCCGCCGATACCGGGCGCAACTGTGGGCCATCTCGCAGCAGTTCGGAGCTCACGTGAGGCGTCGTACCTCCGTCGCGCTGGTCTCTCGATGGCATGGTCGTATCCGGACCCGAACCGTCGTGGTCGGTCCGCGCAGCTACGACAACTCCGGCCTGAGCGTGGATTTCGCGGGCCGCGTGACGTTTGAGGACTGTCCCGTTGAGTGCAGGCGGGCAACCGAGACGACCGTTTCAATTTAGTAAGGATGACGTCGAGCGGAGCCTGCTTGTCTTACGGATGAATCCGTGTCCGTTCCTGTATTCGGGCGCGCGCCTGAAGCGTTGTTCGGATCTCGTCGTGAACTGTCGTCGAAGTGGTAACGGCAGTCTCGACGGAGATCACCAGTCCGTATCGAATGGTCTCACCCGATCGAAGGCGCTGGGCGTCATCCATGCACTCGACGTGCAGGGGCAGCGAGCTGCCTTCGGCGAAGACCATCGCCCGGGTTCCTTCGACGATCTCGTGTTGGATGCTCCCTCGCCGGACAGCATTGTGGTCCGCGTTGATGCGGGAGCCGCCTGTGGTGCGGTCATCCAGCTTCTCGAAGAACACTTTGGAGCTGCGGTAGCGGTTCAGCTGCCCTGTGGTAGGCGCGAGGTATGCCAGCGTGACCGTGAAGCGGTGCCAATCGGCCTTCGATCGGAGGGAGGCTGGCAGGGGGATGTCGTAGGTGTGTCGCTGCTCTCGTGCAATCGTGCCCCCGGCGATCAACACCGCCCTGTTGGTCGCCGCGCGCGCGATCCGCTCCGAACGTATGTCGCCGTAGCCGAGCAACGCGGTCAGCTGACGCCGTGATGAGGACTGGTCGAGGCCCAGCATCTGAGCCAACTGCTCGGCTCGTTCTCCCCACTGGCCGGTATGGACGAGGAGCGCCTTGGCGAGCACTGGGTGGAACAACGAGTCCGGGAACTCGAAGTCGCTGTTGTCTTCGCGACCAGTTTCGAGGATGTCGAAGATGGTGCTCGCCTCGCGGGTGACCAACGCTGCGGCGTTGCTGGTGCCGTAGGTGAACGCGGTGCCGTTCGTGGCCCCACCCGGTTTCGGTGCCGCCACCCTCGTTCCGGGTCCGGTCGCCGTGGTGACAGCAGACCGAAGTTCGACCTCTTTAGCGCCGTTGGCAACGACCGGACGCTGGTAAACAGCGCGGCCGCCCGGGTGGTAGACGTCTGGTTTGACGGACCGCCCGACGCCTGGGCCGACCGCGCTGTAGAGGGCGGGCGCACCGGGGAGTACTAGGTCCCAAACGTCATCGGGTAGATCGCGGTCACCGGCCTCGTCGGCGTGGGCTGCGCCGACCGTGAGGGCGTTGACCGAGTCGCCCGGTGGGAGGATGCCGCGTAGTCGGCTGGTGGCGCGGACGGCCCGCACTGCTTCGGCCCTAATTGCATCAGGGTCGCTGGCAGCGTCGGCCGGGATGGTGATCGGCAGGCTGGTGTGGTTGCCTGCGCTGACGACGAACAGCAGGTTGTAGGTCAGGGCGAGCCAGTCCAGTAGTCGGCCGAGCGGACTCATGCGGCGCACGAGCGCTCGTGACTCCGCACCGATGGATAGGTTGACGATGCGGACACTGGGTGCGGCGGGCGTCTGATCGCCGTCACCTTCGACGATTCGCCGCACCGCCCGATGCAGTAGATCGGTGAGCAGTTGTCCCTCGACGACGATTTCATGACCGGCCAGCACAGGGTGCGGTTGAAGGACGGGCCTGACGTACAGTGGCCGGCCGTGCGGTTCGCCGGGCGCAGAGAGATCGCCGTGGATGATCAGTGAGGCCATCGCGGTGCCGTGGTGCCGGGATGTGATCGGGTAGGTCGGAGCTAAGTCCTCTGGGTCGTCGATGATCAGGCGCCCTGCCAGCGCGTTGTGGTTGGCGAACGGCAACCCGTCGAGCAGCGCGACGCGCGGAAGCCCAATGACCCGGTCGACCGGAGTCAGCGTGCCGTCGCTCTCGAGTTCGCCCTCGGGCGGAGCGACGGCCATCGGCGTATAGGGGCTGACAAACATGACCTCCTCTGCGTTGAGCAGATCGATTGCCTCGGCACCGTCGCGCAGGACTGTCTCCACCTGCTGAACGGGAATGTCTGCCAACAACGCGTGGTAGGCGATCTCCCCGATCTCCGCCCGGGTGATGACCGTGCCTCCCACCCCTTCGATGAGGTCGGTGAGGTGCGCCTCGGCTGCGGCCCTGCGATCGTCCTGGCGCCGGTACCAAAGCTCGATTTCGATCGGCATGGTGCTGACAGATTGGCCGACCACAGCGAGCCGCTCTTGCCAGGCATCGAGAAGGCCCGTCTCGCGGATACGGTCGATCGCGCTCCATCGCCTGATCGCTCGCAGTTGCGAGAAGGCCGCCTTGAACCGGCCCAGGCCGTGCGCAAAGGTGATCTCGGGGTCGTTCTGCCATTGCTGGAACAGGTTCACGAGTTGCGTGACGGCGGTGGCGTTGGACATGACGAGGTACAGCGAGTGCTGCACCGTGTCGTCGGTGCGGTCGCCCTTGCTCGTCATGTAGAAGTCGTCGTCGGGTTCGGTCGCCTCGTCGAGAAACTCTGACAGGAAGTCCAGGCCGTCGATGTGTCGGATGGCGTTGCGGAAGGCCTCCACGGATCCCGCGAGGTCGAACACCATGACGAGTTCAGGGTCTACTTCGTCGATGTGTCCATCACTGAGTTGGGCACGCCGTGCGTCGAATGCTTCAGCCAGGGCGCGAAACTGCGGCGACAGGCGTTCCCCTTGGCGCTGGGCCGTTGGCCGCGAGAGCCGGGGCATGTCCCGGGTCGGCTGGCGGAATCGCGCGCCCACTTCCGGCGCTCCCAGCGCGAGTAGTGGGCGAGACTCGCCTGTCACTCTGCGGCTTGAGCGTGTCGGTGCTCAAGCCGTTCTCGCACGATGCGCCGCAGGTCCGTGTCCGGACCTTCGAGCACGGCTCGCCGGCGCACGTCGAGGGCGAACTCCTCCAGTTCTGCGTAGCTGGAGCCCTGCAGCTTGTCGGCGAGTGTGCGAGGGGCGTAGCCAAGGTTGCCGCCCAGGCGGTCAGCAAGTCGAGCCAAGAAGTGTGTGGCTTGGCCACGGGAGGGTGAGGCCAGTTGGGCGCGGACCTGGAAGCGTCGCCAAGCGGCGCGGTCGAGAAGTTCTCCGTGATTGGTGGCTCCGACCAGAACCACATGCGCGGGTAAGCGATCGATCTGCAACAACAGGGTGGAGACCACTCGCTTGATCTCGCCGGTCTCGTGCTCGTCGGCGCGCTCCTTGGCGATCGTGTCCAGTTCATCGAAGAACAGCACGCAGCGCCGAGTGCGAACGAACTCGAACGCACTGTCAAGACGTGCCGCGGTCTCCCCGAGGAAGCTGGAGACGACACCTTCGTAGCGGATGACGTAGAACGGGAGCATGAGCTCGGAGGCGATGGCTTCCGCGACGCTGGTCTTGCCGTTCCCTGGGGGGCCGGACAGGAGCAAGCGATTCCTCGGCTCAAGCCCGTAACTGCGAAGTAGTTCGGCGCGCTTCTGCTCCTCGATAAGTTCTCCGACAACGCGTCGAGGAACAGGTTCCAGTTCAAGGTCGGCGAGCCGACGTTCGGGACGGATCTCTTGGACAAGATCCCGGACGGCCGCTGCGTAATCGTCGCGCACCTTGCCCGTGCCGATCGTGGTAATCAGCTCCGACAAGCGGTCGGCGACCAGGTGGTGCTGGTTCGCCCGCTCCTCAGCGATAACTGCTTCGACGAGGATCTTGAAGCGGTCGCGGTCACCCCGACGCTCGGCTTCAACGAGATCGAGAAGTAGGTCTGCACGTGCCACGGCCGCCTCCTCGTCCCCCGTCGACAACTGGCCCCATGCTAGTCATCCCACCACTCAAGCTATGGCGCCATACCGACGGTCTCGCGGCGTTCTGAGAGCCAGCCCGACTCTCATCCGAGCGAAGCGATCGGTGACCTTCCGTGAGTCCCACGATCGGTCACCCCTGTCCCACGATTGGTCACCCCCTGTCCCAGGACCGTTCACCCCGGAATCGGGGCCGTCGGGGGTGACCGATCCGTGGACTGCGCTGCGCAGCGTGGGCCTCCGTCACGACCTGATGGAGGTGAGTTGCGATGTGGTTGTCCACGTTGCTCGGTGCCAGCTGGCCCGAGCTGGTTGATCGTTTGGAACGGCACGATGCGCTGGCCCGGTGGCAGCGAGCAGAACCGGCACTGCTCGCGGCTGGGCGTTTGGATGACTTGCCGGCATTGACGTCACTGGGTGCCGAGCCGCGGGGCAGCGACGCGGTGATCGGATCGTTGGTACGGCTGGCGGCGGCTGACAACGGCGATGACCTCGATGCCGCGCTGGTGCTGCTGCACCTGCTTCGGCCCGGACTGACCGTGTTGCGGAGTCGGCTGGTGTCGGCCGGGGTCGCTGATGCGGATGCGCTTGTGGTGGGGCAGGCGATGATCCAGGTGCGGTCATTTCCGTGGTCACGACGCACCCGCGCCCACGCGGCGAACATTGTGCGGGACACCGGCAAGGTCCTCGTCCGCGAGTTCGCGCCGGCGTGGGGTGGCCGGGAGGTGCCGGTCGACCCGCTGCACTACGACTTCGAGGTGCAGCACGAGGCTATTGGAGCCGAACCCGACGAGCAGGCTCTGGCCCAATTGCTGGCCTGGGCGCAGCACAGCGGTGCGGTCGACGCAGATGCCCTGCAGGTGCTGTTGGACTACGCGGTCCACCGCTGTCTCGGTGGGTCGGCCCACGCTCGGGTCGCGGCGGTCCACGGGGTGAGCGTGCGTACCTGCAAACGGCGCTGTGCGGCAACGCTGGCCGTCCTGCGCTCGGCCGCGCCGGACTTCCTGGCCGCGTGAGCATGCCGTGACGAACGCCAGCGTCATCGACGCGATCGACCACAGCGATCAGACCCTCGAGCTGAACCTGACCGCGGTGTCGCTGCGAGAGCTGCACGCCGCCCTGCTGGCCGCCCGCGCCGCCCAGGTCCCCTGCCCGCACACCGCACGACTCTCAACGACTCCCACCGCTGCTATACCCACCGCGGCACGCATGGACGACCTCCCGACCGGGGGTGACAGCCGATCCGGGGGGCGGCTGTCACCCCCACCCCTCATGTCGGAACCGGCCGCCACCCAGCTCACCCTGCTGGCTACACACGGCGGCGCCGGCGCCCGCTGCCTGGCGACAGTCCTGGGCGCGACAGAGGTTCACCACTCCTGGCCGACCGCCGTTGAGCCGAACCCGATTACGCCGGTGCCGGTGCTGCTGGTGTGCCGCAGCAACGCCCGCGGGCTGACCAGCGCCCAACAGTTCGCCCGCGAGCATCGCGACAGCACCGGCGCCCGGTGTGTGCGTTTGCTGGGGTGCGCTGTCGTGCCGGATGCGCCCGGCCGGCTCCCGGTCGGGCTACGGCGGCTGCAGCGGCTGCTCACCGCGGCGGTCCCCCGGCTGTGGACGGTGCCGTGGATGCCGGCGTGGCGGCTCGCCCCGCCCGATCCCGGCCAGCCGCCGGAGTGGGCGAGCCGCCTGCGCGACGAGCTGGGCCAGGTGATGGCCCGATGATCGCTCGCGGACGACACGCTGCCGGCCGTTCCGGAACTGCGGCAGTGAGCGTCGTGGCTGCCGTGACGTTGGCGGCGTGTACCACCTCCGGTCATCAGAACCCAACAACAACCGCCACGACGCACGGTCCCGCAAGCTCGCTGCCCGTAGCGAGCCTGCCGACACCGACACCGGATGGTTCGGACGCCGTGGCGGCGGCGACGCGGTACCAGCTCACCCATTGCGCGTGGGACTGGCACACGCCGTTCGCTGCGCACCTGGACGCGGAGACCGCGCTGGCCACGGCGGACTATGCGCGCCAGTTGCGGGCCCAGGCCGACCCGGTGACTTGGCAGAGCGAAGTGATCGGCCAGCAGCAGACGGTCCGCTGCACCGTGCTGGACGCGCGGCTGGCGCAGGGTGCGCCCGATGAGCCGACGACGGCGTACGTGCGGCTGGTGGTGCTCATGCACGTCAGCTCTGTGCGGGGCAGCTTCGACACCGGGGAGCTGAGTGCCACGTGCCTGATGCGTCAGATGGACGGGCGGTGGCTGGTCGACGGTCCCTTCGAGGGCGGCTGAGCCGATGGCCGCCCATACCGTCACCGTCCTGGCCTCGGCGCTGGCAGGTCTGCTCGGTACGGCGATCGTGATCCCCGCGGTGTTGCTCGGCGGTGGCCCGAGCGATGCTGCGGCGGCCGGCGCCGCGCAGCAGGCCGCGCTGTCCGGCGGCGCCTGCTCCTACACCCCGGCCGATGGCGGCGGCGGCACCGCGGCCGGGATCGTGCTCAACGCCTCTCAGCTCGACATCGCGCGCACCGCCGTCGCGCTCGCCCAGCAGCGTCAGCTGCCGGTGCAGGCGTCGGTGGACGTGCTCGCGGCCGGCTATCAGGAATCGAAGCTGACCAACCTGACCAGTGGCGACCGGGACTCGGTCGGGTTCCTGCAACAGCGACCTTCGCAGGGCTGGGGCACCGTCGCGCAGCTCGAGGACCCGATGTACGCGGCCGGGGCCTTCCTAGACCGGTTGCTCACCGTCGCCGGCTGGCAGCAACTCCCTCCTGCGCAGGCAATCCAGGACGTGCAGGTCTCCGCCGACGGCAGCCTGTATGCGCAGTGGGTTCCGCTGGCGACCGCGCTGGCCGCCTCCCTGCTCGGTGACCCGTCGATCGCCCTGACCTGCAGCGGAGGCGGCGGCACCAACCCGCCCGGGCAGGCGCCCAACGCCGCCGTCGGCACGGTCCTGGCCCGGGCCCGCGCCCAGTTGGGTTTGCCGTACTGCTTCGCCGGCGGCAACGCCGGCGGCCCGACCCACGGCAACGGCGGCCCCGGCTGCGGCGGGCAGATCATCGGGTTCGACTGCTCCGGGCTGGCGCTGTTCGCCTGGGCCGGCGCCGGCGTCAGCCTGCCGCACGAGGCCTCCGCCCAGTACAGCTCCCCGGCCGGGGTCCACGTCCCGGTCACCAGCGTGCAGCCCGGCGACCTGGTCTTCCTCAGCTCCGACGGCACGGTGGCCGGGATCCACCACGTCGCGATCATCTGGTCGACCACCGGCAAGCCCGACGGGTCCGGCCAAATCATCGAGGCCCAGGACTACAACGTCCCGGTCCACATCCGCACCTGGCGCGGCACCGCCGAGAGCGAAGTCATGCCGCAGGCCCTGCGACTCACCCCCCGCTGATCACTCGATCGTGCGGTGGCCCCCGCGCGGCACATCGCGGCTTGTGCCTCGTGACCGCCCCGGGACCGGCCCATTGCAGGGCCACCGCTCCCGCCTCGCGCTCACTCGGTCCCTTCATCCGAAAGGCACGCAACCATGCCTGTCCCGCTCCTCTCCACCGTTGCCCTGACTGACGCTCTGACTGGCCTGTCCGACCGGGCGCCGGCCGCGCTACCGGCCAGCACGGTGGTCGCACGCGCCTCGACGCTGCGCTCCCGGGTGCTGGCCGCGCCGATCCCCAACGTCCCGGTGCAGGCCCCGCCCGGCTCGGACAAGATCCTCACGATCGTCGGCTGGGTCGGCTGGGGCGTGTTCATCGCCGCGATCGTCGGGGTGTTTGCGATCTGCATCAAGATGGCGATCAACTCCCACCGCAACCGCATGGGCGACGGCGGCGGTGAAGAGGCGGGCAAGCTGTTCTACCCGCTGCTGGCCGTGATCATCGCCGGCGCGGTCGGCGCGATCCTCGGCGCGGTGTCCTGATGCGCCTCACCGGTCGCGATCACGACACCCGCCGATCCGAGACAGGTCCAGCTGACCTCGACGATCCCGACGCGAGGCCGTCACGGTGGGTGAAAGCCGGCACGGTCTGCGCGATCGGACTGGGCGCCACTGTGCTGGCCTGCACGGTCATCGTGGTCACCGGACGCCACCACGACGACTCGGCACCGCCTCCGGCGAGCTACCCCACCGCCCAGATCAACGCCACCGCCCCCGACATCACCGCGGCCGCGACCTCCGGCGCCACGGGCGCGACTATCCCTCCCGCGGGCTCGGGCGGCACCGCACCGGCGGACGTGACGTGGCAGCAAGTCGGCCTCGGTGCGCTGCCGTTCTCGACCTCGGCCGGGCCCCGCACGGTGACCGGCGGGGTTCCCTCCGGCTTCACCGACGACCAATCCGGCGCACTGCTCGCAGCAAGTCAGATCCTGGGCCGGCTGTCCTGGGCCGCGACCACCCCGGCCGAGATGCGCGCGGTCGCCGACGCCATGACCACCCCAGCCGCCCAAGCCCGACCCGCCCTGACCTACGGGCCGCCGACCGACCCGGCACTGGTCCCGCAGTTGGCCGGCTACCAGATCCTGACCTACTCACCGGACGCGGCAGTGATCAACCTCGCGCTGCGCTTCCACGCCACCTTGCGGGTCGTCCCCGCAGCCCTGTCCTGGGTCGGTGGGGACTGGCGCCTGACCGGCGCCCCCGGCCCGCTGGCGCAGACCAGCTGGGCGGCCGTGGACGACCTGACCGGCTACGTCCTGTTCTCCGGCCAGCCCACCACCACCGGCCACTGACCTCCAGCCACGGACCACCAGCTGCTGATCCCCGTCGCCAATCACCCGTCCCCGCAAGGGAAATCTCCGAGGGAGTTCTGTCATGGGCTGCTCCATCAACCCGCTGTCCTGGGGCGACTGCGCCGGCGACCTGCTCGGCAAAGCCGCCGGCGGTCTGGCCTCGGCCGGTTTCGACGCCGTCGCCCAAGCCTTCGCCTCCGGGGTCGGCAAGATCGTCGCGACGCTGGCGACGTTCTGGACCTCGGTCCCGACCACCGCGCTCAGCGGAGACTCCGACTCCCCGGTCGGCATGTTGAACGCGATGCTCGACTGGCTGATGCTGGTCGTCGGCATCCTGTCGGTGTTCCTGGTCGCGATCCAGTTGGCGATCACGCACCGCGGCGATGCGCTGGCCGACGCCGGGATCGGGCTGGTGCGGTTCGTGCTGGTCAACGCCACCCAACTGCCCGCCTTGGCGCTGCTGGCCGGTGCCGGGGATGCGTTCAGCGCGTGGATCGTCAACGTCGCCTCCGGCGGCAACTTCGGCACCCGCGTCACCGAGGTCTTCGGCGCCTCCCTCGCGTCCGGCCTGGGCTCGGCGCTGGTGTTCATCGGCGCGCTGCTCGCGATCTTCGCCAGCTTGGCGCAGGTGATCGCGATGGTCGCCCGCAACGGGGTTCTGATCCTGACCGCGGCGGCCTCCCCGATCGCGGCGGCCGCGGCGATCTACAAGGGCAACGATGCGATGTGGCGGCGGCTGTGGATGTGGCAGCTGGCCTTCGTGCTCTACAAGCCGACGGCGGCGTTCGTCTACGCCGCGGCGTTCGTGACCGTCGGCGACGGCAAGGACGCTACCGACGTGCTCTCCGGCCTGGCGCTGATGATCATGTCAGTGCTCGCGTTGCCGGCGTTGCTGCGGCTGATGATGCCGGTCGCCGCGCGGATGGGTTCCGGTGGCGCGGGTGCCGCCGCGTTGGCCGGTGGTGTCGCCGTCGCCTCCGGGGTGGCCAGTGTCGTGTCGGCCCGCCGCGCCACCGCCTCCCTCGGCGGCGCCAGCGGCGGGGGCTCTGGCGGCGGGTCGGGTCCCAGCGGTGCCGCGCCGTCCGGAGGGCCGCGCGGCAGTGGGCAGCTCAGCGGTGGCCCGGTCGGTGCCGGAGGGGCGGCTGGTGGCGCCGCTTCCGGTGGTGCGGCTGGCTCGGCCGCGGGCGGTGCGGCGGGGGCAGCGGGACCGGTGGCTGCCGGGGTGCAGCTGGCCACCGCTGCGGTCGGTGCCGTGCGGCGCACCGCGAACTCGGCGGCGGACGCTCCCGGCAGTGACTCTGCCTCCGGTGCGGGAGGCGGGTCGTGAGCGCCGACTCGTCGCGACCGGCTCCCGGTTCGGCGGATTTCGGGAACTGGCAACGATCGCAGCAGCTCGGACTGCTCGGGCTCAACCCGGTGCTGTCGATCGCCGGGCTGGTGCTGATCTTGGGTGCCGGCGGGATGTTGATGTTCCTCGGGTTCCTGCCCGCCCTGGTTTACGTCCTCGTCGCGCTGCTGGTGTTCGGGCCGTTGGCGGTCAAGGTCGGCGGCAAGTCCCTGTTCGCCCGGTTGGTGCGGCGGGCATCGTTCGTGCGCGCGGTCCGCCGCCGGGAGACCGCGTACGTGTCCGGGCCGCTGTCGCCGGTGCCCTACGGCCGTTTCCGGCTGCCCGGCCTGCTGGCCGCCTCCCAGTTGTTCGAGGCCCGCGATGCGTACGGCGAGGCGTTCGCGATGCTGCGGATCCCGGTCACCAACAGCTACGTCGTGCCGGTCCGCGCCGACGCCGACGGTGACGCCCTGGTCGACCCCGAGGCAGTGGACACGATGGTCGCCACCTGGTCGGGGTTCTTGCAGGCGCTGCCGCAGTGGCCCGACCTGCGGGCGCTGTCGGTCACGGTCGAGGCGGTGCCCGACCCGGGCAACCGGATCGCGACCGAGGTCGAGCGGATGCGCGCGGACGGACCGGCCGCCCAACCCGTCTCGGGGTTCACCACCGAGGTGATGGGTGAGCTGGCGGCCGCGGCCACGGTCGGCTCGGCCGCGCTGCACACCCGCCTGGCCCTGGTCTTCACCGGCGGCCGGGGTGGTCGCGGCGGGGAGCGTCGCGGCCCGGAGGAGATGGCCGTGGAAGTCGGCACCCAGCTGCCGGACATGCTCGGCTCACTGGCCGGCACCGGCGCCGGGGCGGCGCGGGCGATGACGGCTGGCCAGCTGGCGGCGACCGCGTGGGCGGCGTTTCACCCGGCCGAGGCCGCGGAAGTCGATGACACCGCCAGCCTGGAGGATCTGGACTGGGGAGGCGTCGGTCCGGCTGCGGCCCGGGAACGCTGGGACCGCTACCAGCACGACTCCGGGATCTCGGTGTCGTGGCTGATGGACGGCGCCCCCCGCGGCGCTGTCCCGCACACCGTCCTGAAACGGCTGCTCGAGCCTCATCCGCACCTGCCGGCCAAACGGGTCACGCTGTACTACCGGCCGCTGGACCCGGCCGCCGCTGCCGCGTGGGCCGACCGGCAGACCAAGGCGATCGCCACCACCCCCGGGCAGCGGATCGCCTCCCGCGCGCTGTCCTCCAGCCAGGCCGAGGCCAACGCCCGCGACGAGGCCCGCGGCGCCTCGGTCACCCGCTTCGCCGTCGTCACCACCGTCACCGTCACCGACGAGACCCAACTGCGCCGCGCGGTCGCCGCGATGCGCAACCTGCACGCCTCCGCCCGTCTGGTGATGCACCAGGCCTACGGACAGCAATCCGTCGCCTTCTCCGTCGGCCTCGGCCTGGGTGTGCTGACACCCGATCACGTCACCCTCCCGAAAGTGCTCACCCAATGAGACGCCTCACCGCCCTGTCCTCGCGCGGCTACCGCGGCCCGGCCGGCGGCCGGGTCGGCTACGTCGAAACCCCGACCGAATACTTCGGCACCAGCCGGCAGGTCTGCGGGCTCTGGCCGTTCGCCGCCGGCACCGCCGCCCCCACCGTCGGCGTGCCGATCGGCACCCACCTGCGCACCGGTGCCTGGGTCTGCGGCGATCCGCTGTCGTACTTCACCCGCGCCAGCCTGATCCGGGTGCCGTCGGCGTTCCTGTTCGGCCAACCCGGGCTGGGCAAATCCACCCTCGGCCGGCGCTGGCTGATCGGCGCCGAATGGGCCGGATACCGCCCCTGGATCCTCGGCGACCTCAAACCCGACTACGTCGACCTCGTGACCGCGATGGGCGGACAGATCCTGCGCATCGGGCGCGGCATGACCGCCGGGATCAACCCGCTCGGCGGCGGTGCCCTGGCTGAAATCCTTCCTCAGCTGGTTGACCGGCCAGCGCTGCGCCGGGCCGTGGAACAGAAGGTCCACGGCCGGCAGCTGGCCATGATGCGGCTGCTGATCAGCCTGTCCCGGCATCGGCCGGTCGCCGCCGACGAGCTCACCCTGCTCTCCGCAGCGATCCGCCACCTCGACGAGCAGCATTGGCCCGCCGGCACCACACCGACCGTCGGGGCGCTGATCGACATCCTCACTGCCGGGCCACGCCCGCTCCGAGCCGCCGTCCTCGCGGTCGACGACGAGCCCTACTACCGCGGCGTGGCCGACCCGCTGCGCCGCGCCCTGGCCGGACTGCTCGAAGGCCAGCTCGGCGACGTGTTCGCCAACCCGAACACGATCAGCTTCGATCCCGACGCCACCGCAGTCGACGTCGACATCTCCTCCATCGACGGCGCCGACATCGACCTGCAGGCCGCCGTGCTCGTGGCCTGCTGGAACGAAGGCTTCGCCGCCGCCGAAGCCGCCCACACCCTCGCCGACGCCGGCCTCGGACCGGAACGCAATTTCTACCTGACCGTCGACGAGCTTTGGCGCGCGCTGCTCGGCGGCGGCGACATCGTCGACCTCATCAACGATCTCGTTCGCACCGACCGGCAGAAGGGCACCGGGGAACTGTTCATCTCCCACTCGATGGGCGACCTGGACGCGCTGGCCACCGTCGAGGCCCGCGCCAAGGCCCGCGGTTTCGTCGAGCGGGTCGGCATGATCGGCTGCTTCGGTCTGCCGGCCGTGGAGTTCTCCCGCCTGGCCGACGTCCTGGAGTTCTCCGAGGCCGAGCGCGGCGAGGTCATCTCCTGGTCCGCGCCCGCGTCCCTGGACACCGCCACCGGACAACTGGCCGCACCGCCCGGGCGCGGCAAGGTGCTGCTCAAACTCGGCAACCGTCCCGGCATCCCGATCCAAGTCCGGCTTACGCGCTCCGAGCTGGCCACCGGAGTGCACGACACCAATGCCCGCTGGCACCACCGTGGCAGGGCCGCGTGAGCGGCGTGTCGCGCACTGCCCGGAACTCGGTGAGTCTCTGGCTCGTCGATCGCAACGCCGGTAGGCCGCACGAATGCCGCGTCGGAGCACGTGTGGCGGGATCCCGATGAGCGTCCCTGCCCGCCGCGCGGGCGATGAGGAACTGCTGCCGCTAGTCATCCTGCTGAGCGTCTGCGCCCTGGCCCTCGCCGCATGGTGGCCGATCCTGGCCGTGGCCGCACTGCGAGGTATGCCGGTGCCGGCCAACCCGTTCGCCCTCATCGTCGGTCTGGCCCGGCACCGAGTGGCCTGGCCTGGCCCGCTGGTGTGGGTCTGTTACGGCGCCCAGGTCGTTCTTGCCACGGGTCTCCTGTTTGCTCTCGGCCGACGCCACCGCGCCCGGTCCCGGGCGGCAGCCCGCCCGGACAAGGTGCTGCCGCATCTGAGTCGCGCCAGCGAGCTGATCGGCCTGACCCCGTCGCAGGTCGCCCAGAGCGCCGCCCGGCTGCGCCCCGGCCTGGACCCGGACGACCGCGACAGTCACGGGGTGCTGCTCGGGCGCGCCGTGGCCGGGAACCTGCCGCTGCGGATGTCCTGGGAGGACAACCTGCTCGTGCTGGCCGGCCCGCGGGTCGGCAAGACCACCAGCCTGGTCATCCCCCCGATAGCCGCGCACGCCGGCCCGGTCAAGACCAGCAGCAACCGGGCCGACGTGCATGACGCCACCCGCGCCATCCGCTGCGGAGTCGGGACCGTCTGGGTGTGCGACCCGCAGCAACTCGTCGACCCCCGCCGAACCATCCAGTCCCACCCCGGTGCGCAACAGGCCGACAGCCACCGACCCACACCGGATGAGGGAGCGTTCTGGTGGGACCCGCTGGCCGACATCTGCAGCATCGCGCTGGCTCGAGAGTTAGTGCAGATCCTCATCGACTGCACCGTGGACCGCGACGCCCGCCCGGACGGCTACTTCCACCCCGCCGGGCGCAGCACCCTGGTCAGCTACGTCTTCGCCGCCGCCCTGGCCGGCGGCACCCTCCTCGACGTCGACGCCTGGCTGGGCGACATCAACGACAGCGAGCCGATCAGCATCCTGACCGACGCCGGCTACCCGGCCGCCGCCCGTCAACTCAAGTCCGTGCTGTCCAAGCCCGACCGGCAACGCGACGGCGTGCTCGGCACCGCCCAGTCCTGGCTGGCCGCCGTCACCGACCCCGCCTACGCCGCCTGGATCACCCCGCCCGCACCCGGAGCCCACCGGCCCCGGTTCGACCCGGCGGCGTTCGTCCGCTCCACCGCCGACACCCTCTACCTGCTCTCCCAGCACGGCCCGGCCAGCGCGGCGGCGATCACCACCGCGCTCAACGCCGCCGTCGACCGCGCCGCCATCGCCTACGCCCGAGCCCAATCCAGCGGCCGGCTGCCGGTCCCGCTGCTGTCCGTGCTGGACGAGGCCGCCAACACCATCCGCGACAGCGAACTACCGGACAAGTTCTCCCACTACGGCTCCCGCGGCATGACCACCATCGTCATGCTCCAGTCCTGGTCGCAAGGCGTGGACGTCTGGCGCGAGCGCGGCATGCGCGCGCTGGCCTCGGCCGCGAACATCACCTGCTATCTCGGCGGCATCAGCGAGACCGAGTACCTCAAGTCCCTGTCCGACCTGCTCGGCGACCGCGACGAGTGGTACTGGACCCGCGGTCACGGCCGCGACCCCCGCGGCGGCACCAGCAACTCCCGCACCCAGCAGGTCCGCCGCGTCCCGGTCCTGTCCGTCTCTGAGCTGGCAGCGCTGCCCCGCGGCCGCGGGCTGCTGCTGTCCTCAGGCAACCGGCCGGTGCTGATCCGCCCCGTGCCGTGGATGGACGGCCCGCACGCCGCCGCCATCGAGGCCTCGCTGTCAGCGTGGGAGCCCGCCGACGAACGCGCAGCGCGGCTGGCCGAGACCGGCCAGATCCGCGCCGAACTCATCGCCCTGGACCACGCAGCCAACACGTCCACCGGCAATCGGAGCGACACCACGGAGAAAGGACATGCGGCATGACCAACCCCACCCAGCGTGGCCCCGCGCCGGAGGTCGAGCTCGACCCCGCCGCCGAACAGCTGACCCGGCACGTCAGCACCGTCACCTCCACCGCGCTGGCCGCGACCCAGCACGCCATGCAGTCGGCCACCCTGCGCGCCTACCTGGCCCGCGACGCCGCCTCCACCGAGGCCCGCGCCCACCAGCGCGCCCTGCAGGCCCACCAGCAGATCGCCCGCGCCGCCGAGGTCACCGACGCTGCCGCGGACCGCGCCGGCGTCGCCACCGCGATGGACCCGGCCAGCGCGGCAGGCGCAGCCACCACGGCGGCAGCAACGACCGAGCAGTGGACGGCCTACGCCGACGGCGCCGAGGCCGCCGCCCTCGGCGGGCGCGGCGTCTCCGTCCCACCCCAGCAGGTCCTGACGCACGTCGAGGCGCAGGCCCTCACCGCGAGCCCACCCAAGACCCCAGCCGCCGATGCCACCACCGCCGCCGAACCTGGCATCGCGACCGGCACGGCAGTCGGGCTGCAGACCGGCATCGACGCCGGCCTGCACAGCGGCACGACCGCCCCGGCCCCGACACCTGGGATCGAGCCGTGAGCACGCCGCCGACAGCCACGCACGACAGCGGGACCGAGCCCGGGACTCGGGCAGGCGGGGTGGCCGTGTTCCCCCGCGTGGACGCCGAGCGCAGCGTCCCGGCCGCCGTCGTCCAGGCAGACGACGGCCACACGCACCACTCCGGTGAGAACTCCAGCGGCGAAGCAGGTGGCGACCGCAAGCCCTTCCTCTACGCGAGCCTGCCCGACTGGTACGGCCAGTGACTGGCCAAGACCCTCGAACGCCGTCTGGACGCCACCGGCACCGGCACCCTCACCTGGTGCCCGCGATGGTGGGCCCACCCGGAGGTCATCGCCCGCCTCGAAGCGCTCTGGCGGGCCTGGGAAGTGGCCCGCCACCAGGACGGCGACGCCCCGACCCGCTGGTTCGCCCACCTCGACGCGAACCTGAAGACCCTCATGGACGCCAAGCTCGGCCCGATGGCCGACTGCGGCCCGGACACCCACCGCCGTTACGGCAACACCCGCCCACTGCCGGACACGCCCGCCCCGGCCGGCTGGTGGGGCACCGCCACGCCGGCTACCGACCCGGCCGGCGGGACCAACGCCTGAGCGCTACGGCGACACGACCAGGACAGCGGCGATGGCGGCAGGCACCTCGGCAGGACAACGGCGCACCCGCACGCCCGGCGGACGGACGGTGCGCGTCGTCGTGCGCGTCACCACCGAGGAGTACGCCACGCTGACCGGCCACGCCGCCCGGGAGGGACTGACCGTCCCGTCCTACCTCGCCGCGCTCGGGCTGAACCCGCAGCAGGTCCCGGCCGGCGAGCTGCGCTCGGCGCTGACGCATGCCGCGGCGCTGCGCCGACTGCTCGCCACGGCGCTATCTCACCCCGACCAACGGGCCGCACCGGAGCACGATGTGCCGGGCGGCCTCACCGAGCTGTCCCGGCAGGCGCAGGCGACCGTGCGCACAATCGACACCGTCACGGCCCGCCCCCGGTGAATCGGCATGATCTCCAAGGCCACCCGCGGCAACCGGATGGGTCAGCTGATCCGCTACCTGTTCGGTCCCGGCGATCACGACGAGCACACCGACCAGCGCATCGTCGCCGCCTCCGACCCGACCTGGATCGGCACCCGCACCCCCGACCAGGCCACCCTGGCCCAGCTGATCGCCGAACTGAACGACAACTTCGTCCGCTATGGCGAGCGCACCAGCAAGGGCCATGTCTGGCACCTGATCATCGCCATCCCGGCCGGCGACGGTGTCCTCAGCGACGCGCAGTGGCGCCAGGTCGCCGACGAGTTCGCTGCCCGCCTCGGCCTGGACGACGGGCACGTGGCCTGGGCCGCGGTCAATCACGGCCTCTCCACCGGCGGCAACGACCACATCCACATGGCAGTCAACCTCATCCGCGACGACGGCACCGTGGTCAACCTCTGGCGCGACGCCTACGCCCGCCGCGAGGCCGCCCAGGCCCTCGAGCGGCAGTTCGGGCTGACCTTGACGTCCGGGGCCGGCGCCGGGACCGGTGAGGCGCTGTCCCGCTACGAGACTGAAGCCCTACGCGCGGACGGGACAGTGGCGCTGCCCCGGCACCGGCTCACCGCCCTGGTCCGGGCCACCGCGACCACCGTCGAGACCGAGCTGGAGTTCGTCCGCGCCCTGCGCGGGCGCGGCATCGTGCTGCGCCCCCGGGTGGACAAGGCCGACACCACCCGGGTCGTCGGCTACTCCGTCGCGCTGCCCGGCAGTCTCACCGGCGGCAAACTCGTCTGGTTCGGTGGTGGCACCTTGGCCAAGGACCTGCGCCTGCCCGCGCTGCGGGCGAGCTGGCCCGCCTCGGCGCCGGTCACCGCGAAACAGTGGCGCTCGGCCCGCGCCGGCTCGCACCACGTCGCCCGGCCCACTGAGATCGCCGCTGCCCACCGGGCGCTGGAGGAGATCGGCGCCACCCTCGGCTGGGCCCCCGTCCTCACTGCCGCCGACCGGGCCCAGCTCGCGCACGACGGAGCCGGGCTGCTGGCCACGGCCGCTGCTGCCACCGACGACCCGTTCCTGCAACGTTCTCTGCTCTCGGCCGCCCGCGCCGTCGACCGCGCCCTGGCCGACGACACCCCCACGGCTGCCCCGCCACTGACTCTGGCCGCGGGCCTGAAGACGGCACAGATCTGCCGTGCCGTGTTGGCCGCCAGCCGCCCCGGCGCCCGTGACCACGGCCTGGACACCCTGCTGATGCAGGTCACTCAGCTCACCGCGCAGATCGGCGATCTCTTGGTGGCCCAGGCGCAGACCGAGCAGACCCGGGCCGCGGCCGAAGCCACCCGCCGCGCGGCCGAGCTGGCTGCCGCTACCGCCCGTCCCCGTGGCTGGCACCTCACCACCACGACGGCACCGGCACGCACGGCAACACCGACCCCGATCCCCGAGCCGGGACCGGCCGCGCACCTCGACCTCACAAGCGAAGTCGAGCAACTTCCCTTGTTCGGCCCCGGCGACTGACCCAACGAGGGCGCGCCGCACCCAGCGTCCCAGACCTCACATCCCGGCCGGCTCCCCGATAGCTGCCGAACCTCGCCGGTGCGCCGGGGCGGTCAAGGTGGAGCTCCCCACCGGAAGAACGACCTTGACCGCGCCCAGCACCGGCAGACACTGGGCAGCGGAGGAACCGGCCAACCACGACGAAGTCGGCAAGAGCGAAGGCCCCCCGTGGGGTCCCACTAGGATGTGGCACGGGTCTTGCACGGCACCCGCTGGAACGGCAGCGAGTTGCGTGCTACATTGGACATGCGGACCCGCCCCACGTACGTGGACAAGCGGGTCTAGCTTTTTGTTCGGGCACGATTGTCCCCGGCCGGTGGGTGGGGTTCTGCGGCCTTCGCCAGGACCGTCGAGTCAGAGCGCGAGCGGGCCCCCGTTGATGTCGCGAGCGCGCAGGTGCGCGTCGTACCAGCCCGCCGCCAGCGCTTTGCCCGGGTGCCGCAGGATCGACTGATAGGTCGTCCACGCGACCAGATCGGCCATCTGCACCCACTGCGAGACGTGCGAAAGCTGGAACAGCGGGTCCTCCAGGATGTGCCGACCGGCCAACCGCAGGTTGCGGTGAGCCCGGAAGTAGGTGGGGTCACTGCCGTTGCCGTCCATGAAGATGGACCCGTACTCCCCGGCGGCGATCAAACGCTGGTCCAGGTGGACTATCAGGTCGTCATACAGCGCGGCTCGCTCGGCGGTGTAGGCCCTGCCCCGGGCGGTGGTGTGGCGATACACGGTGCCGATGTTGATGTCCGGGTTCGCGCCGATCGCCTGCACGGCCCGCTCCAGCAACTCGTGGCGCCGCTTCTTGGAGGTGTTGACCAGTCGGCTCGTGGAGGGCATTCCGCGCCCGCCGTAGACGGCGGTGGCGTGCAGCTCCTCGTCCGCGCCGACCTGGTAGTGGGCGTAGAGGGCTTTACGCAGGTCCAGCCAGTACCGCAGTCCCGGCGCCCAGCACTGCGGGGTCACCTCGATCCAGGAGTAGACGACGTAGCCGGTGTCCGTCGCGCCGGAGTCGTCGATGTAGAACATGCGAAAACCGGCTGCCGGCGGGGTTGGGGCGGTCACGACGCCCCAACCTTCGTACCGGTCTTGGCGTTGCCTCCGCTGCTGGCCTTCATGGACTTGGCGGGCTTGCGAGCGGGCGCGGTCGCGGCAGAGCCCAACACAACCTTCAGGCTTCCCCCGGCCGTCCGCTTCGTTGCCTTCTTCGTCGCAGTCGCGACGTTGGCCGCGGCCTTCGCCGCAGTCCGTTTCGCGGCAGTCCGCCTCCCCGTGGCCCTTTTCCGGGCAGGTGGCGTGATGGCCTGCGGGGAGAACGGGCCGACCAGGGTGTAGACGTTGACGCGGGTCGCGCCGGTGGGCGACAGGGGTGCCTTCTTGATCCTGGTCTGGACGTGCAGCAGGCCGAGGTCGCGCAGTGTCTTCAGACCCCGTTCGGCCGTGTCGGCCGAGAAGCCGTACCAGTCGGGCATCCGCTCGGTCGCCAGCTCGAAGCCCGGCTTCTCGTGCAGAGCGACCAGCAACATGGCCGTGGCGGGCAGGTCGAGCTGCTCGTACCAACCCTGGGTCCAGTAGGTGTTCGGGAGCTTGAGGAAGCGCTCACCCGCACTGCCGTCCGGCCGGGTGTAGTCGGCGCTGCTGCCGTCGGGACGCAGCAGCGTAACGGTGACCTGCCGCGCGCGGCCGGTGCGCTGGCGGGCGATCAGGTGGCGCGCCGCCAGACGGGACAGGACCTTGGTGGCCGAGGTGGATGCCGAGCGCCGCTCGGCGGTCTTGGTCGTGTCGAACACACGCGCCCAGACGGCCAGCGGCAGCGTGGTGGACCAGCCGTTGTCACCGTCGCCGTTGCTGATGATGGCGTGCAGGAACAGCAGCGCGCGCAGGCCCCGCAGGTCGCCGTTGCGGATAAACTCGGCCAACGGGCCGCCTCGCTGGGGCAGGCTCCGGTCGGGGTTCTGGACGAAGCCCTTGTGGATTGGCGCGAATGGGCGCACCGCGCGGGTGAGCAGGTAGGCGCGGGTGTCGGATTCATCGGCGGGCGACTCGTCCGGGAGGACGTCGTCGACACCGTTCGGGTCCGTGGTAGTCGGCGATGTCATGCGTCAAGGATGCAGCACCGCAGCCGACACTGCAAACCGCTTCGCTCAGCCCAAAACTTCCGTACTAGCGGGTGTAATGCGAGATCTATGCGATCTCCTCGTGCGAAGACCTCTGTGAGACCCCGTGCGAGTGCCTCGGCCGGATTCCGCGACGGCAGCGGCTTCTCGCAGCAGCGCGCGGGTGACGGTGTCGTGGCGGCGCGCCGTTGTGACCATCTCGGGTGTGGTCGCGACGGCCCTCACGAGGCGACGCGCGGACCACCCGGCAGCGGGGATGACACGGGGCGCCGCCGGGCTGTCATCAGCCGGCCGCAGGTAACAGACTGGTCAGGGCGGATGAAGACGGGTGTTTGCCGATCAGCTGCACAAGCCGCTGACGATCGAAGAAGTGCCACGTCTGCGGGGGGTGGAAACCGTGTTCATGTGCGCGCAGGTCGTCCAGCGTGATCTCGCCGGCCAGAGCGGCGACGGCTTCCAGGTGCAGCGCGACCGCAGTGTCAGCGCCCTCAAAGTAGCTGTCGAACTCCGCCCGCGTCAGGCCAGTCACAGCTCCTACTGCGCCCCATATCGACGCGGGGCTTCCGGCCTGGACCTCGCTGATCCGGCAGGTCGCGACGAGGGCACCGGAGGGCAGCGTCGCATAGATCGCCACTGGCTGTCCGGGAGACACGAGCGGCCTGGTGCGCCGCAGTTCGACGGACTTGGTGCCCTGGAGGATCTTCTCGACGTGGCGGGGGTGGATGGACAGCACCATGACCCGATTGGCTGAGTCGGACACCGCGCCCGTCATGTCCGTGCCTCCGTCACAAGCTTCGCGAACAGTTCTGCGGTGATCCGCATCGGCGAGACTAGCTGCAGGGTCCGACCGTCTTCGGTGGCGAGGGCACGAAGACGCGCCAGGGGGACGCCGGGGTCGAACAGCTCGGTGTTGATCACCCGCAACGCGCGCGCCTGACCGGTGCGGCCCGCGGCGGCGCGCACCTCGTTGAAGCCGTAGACGCCCAGCCGACGGTAGGCGCGATGAAGCTCCTTCGGTGTGCCGTCGCGGACCTCGATCAGTTCGCTGCACCCGATGACCGTCTTGTGGCCCGCCCCGCTGACATACCAGAGCACGCGTGCGGGAGCGGCTTCACCGGAGCGCCCGCCGCGGTAATAGACGTGTTCGACGCTGATGCCGAGATGGTCGTCCTGGCCGTAGATGTCACGCGGGACGCCGAACAGCTGGCTCGCCCACGGTGCCTTGATAGGCACCAGCCAGGTGTCCAGCTGCGCGTCCAGCACCCGCAGCGGGCGCAGCTGCCGTTCGAGCGCAGCCGCCACGGCCGGCACGTTCTGCGCCCGGATCGAGTCGGCCAGGCTGAGCACGCCCCCGAGTGCGCTGCGCTCGTCATCGCCCAGTGGGAGTGCCGCGGATTCGACGAGCTCGGCGACCTCGGCGGCGGTGCAGGTCGCGGCGATGGAGAGTCCCACCGGGCCTACGGAAGCTGCTCCGAAACCATCCGCGAGCAGCGCCTCGATCAGCAGCGGATGCGGGTGGGGGTCGCTGACGCGGATAGCGCAGGCCCCGGCCTCCTGCGCCAAAGGGCGCAGTCTCGAGGCGAGCTGGGCGGCCATCGTGCTGGCCAGCGGGAAGGTCGTCATCCGCAGGATCGGCACGTCGAGCACGCCCGCGACCACGTCTGTGCCGAGTAGCGCGATCGCCTCGCCGGTCGGGGCGGTGAACAGGAGCCGATGGGCGCCGGTGGTGCGGTGCTCGGCCAGCGCGCGCACCCGGTGGGTGAAGTGGCTGCGGCGCTCCCCGGCCCCTGTATCCAGGAAGCCGTCGATCAGCGGCTGATCGGCGGTCGCGGCCTCGCGCACCGCAAAGCCCGTCCCCAGCAGGGCGAACGGGCTGTAGGACTCGGCGGCGTCCGCTTCGTCCAGCAGCACGACCAGCTCCTGCGGGCTGACCAAGGCGACACCAAGTACCTCGCTTGCCGCGGCCCGCAACTTGCGTTGCGCGGCATCGTCCCGGGTGACGACCACCGACACCCCGACGCTGGCCGCGTAGACCACGTGGGCAACATCGCTCCTGTCCCGCCGCCCGCGTGGCTCGCTCCCGAGTTCGGCGACCAGCGCAGCACGGTTCTGCGCAACCACCTCGGGGCGTGCGGGAATCGTCGGATATGACTGCCGGACCGCCTGCAGCCGGCTCCGCTCGGCGTGATCTGCCTGGCGATTGATCTCGTTGCCCAGCTCGGGGGTGACCAGCAGCTCAACCCGACCGGCGAGGACGTCTAGCAGCAGTTCGCGGGTGTGCTCACGCTGATCGCCCGCCAACTCGCTGTGCAGGTCGATGAACACGTTCGCGTCGATCACCGCCGGCGTGACCGACGCCGGCGCACCAGCCCACGTCATCAGGTCCGGGTGACCGTGGTCGCGCCACCACACGGTCAGCCGTTCGCCGGTGGCGCCCCGGCCCGGCAGATCACCTTGGGCGACGAACCCCAGTTCCGGCCACATCGCGCTCGCCGGATAGTCCCGACGGCACTTCGCGCGAATGCCACGGCGCTCGGCGTATCGGCTGCTGAGTTCATCGACCAGTCGCCGAGCGATGCCCCTGCCCCGGGCGTCGGGATGGACGACGAGATGGGCCAGGGTCACCTCCTGGCGCGGAAGTCGGAACGCGGCGTAGCCGATCACCCGCGGCGACGGCGCTCCAGCGACCGACTCCACGGCGGCCAGTAGCCGACCAGCGTCGGCGTACTCCTGCCACGCTTGACGCGGCAACATACCCACCGTCTGCTTGTGCGACTCGCCCAGCGCGAAGACATCCTCGAAGAGCGCATCGCTGGCTGCCACCGAGAGGAGCTCGATGTCAGCCGCGGTCGCGGCCGGCGCGCGCGTCATGCTGCATGTATAGCGGCCGTGAGGCCCGCTTCGCCGCTGGATCGGCACAGAAGACAGGCCTGTCGGAGCACGACCTGATGTCTGTGAGCGCCGCGAGGCGCGTCGGCCAGCGCAGCGCCCGGTCGACCCCGTAGGGGGTGACTGGTCCCGGGACCGCTGCGACGGCGGCGGATCCCCTGCATCAGTGCAACTGATGCACTCTCTTGCGAAGTTCTTCCCCCCGGTCACCCCCACCGGGGGGAGCACCGAAGTGGGACCGGCCTGGAAAGCGGTAGCAAGCACGAAAGCTGCCCACGAACGTGCCGCAGTTAGGAGCGGAGGCCGAGAACGAGGAAAGCCCCGAGAAGCAGACAGGGACCGAACGCGAACGGAGTCCGCCGGGTGATCCGGCGGGCGAGCAGCAGCCCGAGCGCGACAACGACGCCGATGAGGAACCCGGCGAGAATCCCCTCGTAGACCCGGTGCCAGCCGAACCAGCCGAGGTAGCCGGCCAGGAGCGCGGCGAGCTTGACGTCGCCTAAGCCGAGGCCACGGGGCGCGACCACCACAGCGAGCAACCCCATCGCTGCGACGAGTGCGGCAGCCCCCACCGCACGGAGCAGGTCGGCGCCGTTGTGCTGGATCACAGCGGCCACGGCCAGCAGGCCCAGTCCGATACCGGCCGCGAGGTAGACGAGACGGTCCGGTATCCGGTGGTGATGCACGTCGATCGGCACCAGCGGCGCGGTGAGCAAGGCGAGCGCCAGCAGCGCCGGAAGTGTGGCGGCCCAACCCGAGGCGGCACCGGCAAGCGCGCCGAAGCCGGCGGCGGCCACGGCGGTGACGACGCAGGTCAGCACGTGGGGCCGGGTGGGACGCCACCAGCGGTTGTCACCCCGGTCTGGAACTGTTCGGGTCAGCCCGGCCAAGTATGGGGAGGTGATCAGGCCCAGGCCGACGCCAAGGCCGACCGATACCGCCGTGCCCGACATGGCCGCAGCCTAGATGGATCGCGGCGTCACCAAAATCCGCAGTTGGCACCGAGGTGAGGCGACGTCACTCGCCATACGCGACGCCGGGCTGTGGTCCGGCGGCGATGCCGGTAGGCAGGCCCGCACCGAGGTCAGCTGCTGCCGGCGACGCGTCGGCACTCATGGTCGGCGAAGGTGCCTGGGCGACGACGGTCGTCGAGGTCAGCTGCCACGGGCTCGACCCCGAAGCGGGCGCGGTGACAGCGAGAGGTGCGGAGCCGTCGTGCGGCGCGGCCGACCGCGCGGAGTGCGGTGCGGCAGACAGCGCGGCGTCGATCGCTTCGGCGAGGAAGCGGTCCTGGCTGCGGGAGGTCATCACCAGGGCGGCGTGCTCGAGGTCTTCGGGGACGGCCGACCAGTCCAGTTGGTAGCCGGCGTGCTCGGCGACGTGCTCGGACAGCACCCGCAGGGTGCGTCCGTTGCCTTCGCGGAATGGGTGGATGAGGTTGGCGGTGCCGGTGAACACGGTCAGGCCGGCGACGGCTGCGGCGCGGCTGTGTCCGGCGAACATGGCCTCGTCGCGGACCCAGCTCAACAGCTCTCCGGCATGCACCTCCAGATCGTCGCTGGACACGAACGGGGTGTAGCGGTCGAGGCCGTCGAACTTGGCCATGTCGACGCTGCGGAACTGCCCGGCCCAGGAGTAGACGTCGCCGAACAGCTGACGGTGGATGCCTTGCCAGTGCGCGACGGTGAAAGTGCGCGGGACCAGCTCGGGGTGGTCGACGAGTTCGAGCTGGTGGACGAAGGAGAGCACCCGCTCGGCGCGGAACAGCTGCTCGGGATCGCGCAGGCCGGGGATGTTGCGCAGCACCTCCGCGCCGCCGGTCTCGGTCCCCGGGTACAGGTAGTCCTCCCAGCTCCAGTCCCACGGCACGGCCGGTTCCCACCCGTCGCCCGACAGGGGCAGGGACGGACCGTGGCCGAGGGGGTCGGGGCTAGACACCGAGCCACCTGCGGCAGCCGGCGACGTCGAGCCGGCCTGCCAGCAGTTCGGCTCCGGCCGTCAGCTCCTCAGGCGAGAGCAGATACCCGTCCAGGGCCTGCCCGGCGGCAGCGTTGATCAACGCGGCTGCGCGGTCGGGATTCAGCCCGGCGCGTCGCGCCGCGCGCGACGCGCGCAGGCGGGCGAGCCGGGTGAGGTCGGCGCGGAGCGGATTGGCGGTGGGGTCGGTCATCGGGGTTCTCCTCTCCGCGACCTGGCGCGGGATCGAGTGCGGGTGAGACAGCACGGATGGCCCCCAGGCGGGTGCCTGGGGGCCATCGCGGTGGGCGGAGTGCTCAGCTGACCGGCTCCGGCTCGTAGGCCGGCTCGGCGGGCTCGGGAACCGACTCGGCCGACGCGGCAGCGGCCGGCGAGCTGGTCGTGGCCAGCGCGGTGAACTTGCTGGACAGACCGTGGTGGTCGACCTGGATGCGGCGGCGGGTGCGCGGGTTGCCGTCGCGGTCGCGGTACTCCTCGGTGGACTGGGTGCCGGCGATGATCACCCGGACGCCCTTGCGGGCCGAGGCGGCGAAGTGGATCGCCTCGGTGCCGGCGACGGTGACCTCGTAGGCGGTGCGGCCGGTCTCGACCCACTGCTGGGTGTTGCGGTCGAAGCGGCGACTGTTCTCCACGACCGTGGCGTTGCTGATCGGCCGCTGCTGGCCGTTGCGGTCGGTGTACTCGCGCAGGCTCGCGTCAGCGGTGACGTTGCCCTCGACAATCACGTAGCTCATGGGAGTGGTCCTTCCTTGATGCGGTGATCCCCAGACGGTCCGGGAATCGGTGGTGCCGGCGTGTGGTGGGGCGGGTGCCTCGCCGGCCGGGCAAGTCCGTGATCGGGGCCGCCACCAGCGGCCGCAGTGCAAGGCCGACGAAGTCGAGCGCAGCGGTGCCTTGCGCGAAGGACGCGCGGCCCCAGACTCGGATGCCCGGCTGCGGGGAGAGCGCACCCGGCAACCCGGCCAGTGCCGTAACACCCCGGCCAGGCCGACCTGGACACAGCGTCGGAAGGACGTGCGACCCAGCGGCAGTGGGGCGGGCGTCATGTGCCGTGCGCATGCGCGGTCCTTTCCGGACGACGGTCGGCAGCCGAGCGGTGGGTGAGCGTTGTGTCGCGGACACAAGCCGCGCGTACCTCGGCCGGGGCCATCGCGCGGTCTAGCGCCAGGAGGCCGATGAGGCAGTGGGCCGACATCGGGCCGTCTGCGGCGGCGGGTCACCGCAGGTGGCGGCGCGAGGTCGATGTCTGTGTGGCGCCGCGGGTGTCGTGACGGTGTTGCGCCACGCCCCGCTCCGGGCGAGCCCGGCGTCAGGGCCGTGACCGGCCGCAACGCGGACTCGCCCGGACAAGCCTCAGCTGGTGAGATCCAACCGGGGCGTCGTGGCCGGATTCATCCCGCTACGGACCGCCAGGTCCAGCAGCCGCGCGGCGCTGTAAACGGGGTCGGCCTCGAGAACCCGCTCGATGCACACGTTCGCCAGGGCCCCGTTGCCGGCCCGCCAAGCGGACCAGCCGAGCAGGAACAGCGGCGCCGCGCAGAACGGCGCCGGAAACAGTCGACCCAGGGTGCGCCAGCGCTGCGGATCCGGGACCTGGCCGCTGTCGACAGCCACCCACACCGCGTCCCGGACCGCGATCACCTGCAGCGCCACGCCCCATCGGGCGGCCGAGGCGTCGGTGAACGCTGTCTCCGGGGTGCGGGCGGCGTTCAGGATCTCCTCGACCAGCGGCTGCCGCCAACTCTCCGGCGCGTCAGTGCGGGCTGCGGCCGCGATGCGACCGCCCAGCCGTCGGGCCGCCCGGTGAAACTGCTCAGCGGCCAGCTGAGTGGGGAATGGCTCCAGCGCCCGGACCAGATCCTCGCGGCTGCCGAACGGGACCGTGCCGTAGGTGACCGCCAGAGTCTCGAACGAGGTGGTGGCGGTGTCGACCGGCCGACCCGTCGGCGGGCAGCAGGCCGGATCGTCACACTGATAGGACCACCACCGGTCGGTCTGCAGCAGCATCGCGTCGGTCAGCTCGAGCGCGAATCCGGCGGCCACCGCCCCCAGTCGCTCGACCATGTCGGCGTAGGGAAGTCGCGGCTGCGACACGCTTCCGGTGACCGCACCGGCGCCGCTGTCGGGTGCCACGTTGGGCACCGGGGCGTCGGTGACCACGACGCCGAGCAGCCGGTCGGCCTGTGCCCGCGCCACCGACGCCAGCGTCTCGCGCAGCGGGCGCGGATCCTGACCGGCCGCGGCCGACAGATCGAGCCGGACGGTCAGGACCAGCCGGGGACCAGCCAGGGCCAGCAGGACCAGCGATTCGCTCGGGCGAAATCCGAGCAGGTACGGCACGGCCCGGATGACGTCGTCGGGGGTGCGGATACTCGCTGTCCGCAACTCAGATGCGGATGGCTCGGGACGGGGCGAGCGCGTGGGGTCACGGTCGGGGTTCGGGTGATCGGACATGGCAGGACGCCTTTCGGTCCGCCAGGTGATGCTCCGAGCGAGCGGCGCGATGCGCGCCAACCGACCCGCCCGGCCTGGCGGTAGGCGCCCGGTCGGGACGAGGCAGCCGCGGGTCAGGGGAGCCGGCCCGAGCGGCGGAACAAGCGAGCGTCAGCGAGCGCGCCGGGCGGGTGCGCAGCACGACCTTGACGCGCGGCGCGGACCGGCCAGCCTTCGCCGGCCAGGACGGGCACCGATCACGGCGGCGCGGCCACCGGCTCCAGAGGACGTCGGCCGGTCACGCTCCTCGACGCAGAGGATGGAACCGCACGCCGACGCCCACGGTCGCTCTGCAGCGCCGCGCCTGGGGGTGACCGCCCGCCATAGGGGGCCGAGCGCCTGGGGGTGACCGATCCTGGGACCGATCCGGCTACGGTGCCGAGCCCCTCACGGTTCAGTGGGTTCGGACAGCGGCAGCGGACCGCCGGACCAGGCCCCCAGGAACGTGCCGTCCCAGCGGGGCCGCAGCCGGTCCACCGGCCACTGCGTCTGATCATCGGGCAGGCGCACGCGCGGGACCGTCGACGTGTCGGTCCCGCCACGAACAGGCCGCAAATGCTCGGCGGCGACCCAGGCGGCGACGCTGACCAGCTGGCTGTACTGGCCAGGCCGGCGGATCGGGTGACGCCAGCAGACCGGCGCCCACCACCCGGGGCGCTGCTCGCGGCCCCAGAGACACAACTCGGCGTTCACCGGCTGCCCGCCGGCCAGCACTTGGACCACCGGATACATCGCGGACCCTCTGTCTGAGTCCGCTCAGCCGGCCTCGGCCGCCGGCCGGCGCCGGTCGACACTGACCGCCGCGGACGGATCGGTGCACGCGGGCTCGTACTCGCTGACCCGGCAGCGGTCGCACTCGGCGACCCAGTGCTGGCCGGCTTTCGGCCGAGCACCGGCACAGTGACAGGGCTGCCAGCGCAGCCGCGTCCAGGGCCGACCGCAGATCGAGCAGGTGTTCAACGCCACCCACTGATTAGAACATTCGTTCGATCATCGGGCAATGTGCTGGGCTCGCGGGCAGCGGGTGACAAGCTGGTCCTTGCGGCTGCCGACAGCTGATCGCGTTCCCACGAGACAGGGCCGGCCCCGCCGGGCGAACCCGACGGAACCGGCCCCAGACTTGGCTCAGGCCGCGTCCTCGACCACCTCGGCGTGTTCCGGCTCCCCGGAGCCGTCACCGTCCTGCGGGTCGGCGAGCTCGATGCCGTCCGTGGCGTGCTCGTCGCTGGCCTCCTCCTCTTCGACTTCGTCGTCGACGTCCTCCTCGACGTCGTCCTCCTCCTCGGACTGGTGCTCGGCAGCCAGCGCCGCGCCGCGCTCGATCACCTGCTGCTCGGCCTCCGTCGGCTGGTGACCCAGCTCAACGAGCAGCTCCAGCCACGCCGCGACCTGCTCGACTCGGTGCCCGCCGTACGGGGACCGGTCCACGACGTCCAACCGCAACGCGCCGTGCTCCTGGTCAGCCACGAAGTACCCGACGGTGTGCCGGTGCAGACCGGACACCGGAGCATCATCGGCCAGCTTCTCGCAGATCGCCTGTGCCTTGCGGTAGTCCTCGATCTCGGGCTTGCCGCTCAGCAGCGCCGCCGCCAGGGTCGCCGTCTGCCAGTTGGGGCGCGCGGCCCCGAGTGCCCGACGTGCCAGCACCGGGTTGAGGGACTTGGCCCGCACCAGCCGGCCCAGCCACTCCCGCCGCGTCTCGGCCGCCGTCGCCCACGCCAGACGAGCCTCGTCGTCGGCGGCTTCCCGCTCGGCGATCTGCTCGGGAGTCAACGCCGCCTGCTCGGCCTTCTCGATCACCGACTTACGCCCGGGGTGATCGTCCTTGAGCGTGTGCCCGTGCCCCTCCGGGTCGGTGCAGACGTAGACGACCTCAACCGGCATCTTCGAGGAGTAGGAGCTGGTCGTGCGCAGGAACGCCGCGTGCCCGGAGCACTTGGCGTGCTTGGCCTGCCCGATCGTCCGCCCGCGCTTGTCCCGCAGGTTGCTGATCGGCTGCGCCAGCGACTGCCGAGGGAAGTGCCAGCCCGGGTCGGTCACGATCGCACAGCCGGCCTCGGCCAGCTCAGCCTTGGCGGCCTTCTTGGCCGCGTTCAGCACCCGACGGTACCGCTCCTCGGCGATCACGTAGCTGCCGGAACCCTTGGCCAGCTTGTCCAGCACCTTCGCGTGCAGCTTCGGGTCGTCCTCGAACTCGGCCAGCGCCAGCGCGTCGTCCAGCGTCAGGTCCCGGCTGTAGAGGACCTTCTGCACGGCCGGATCCAGCTTGTTGGCCGCGACCGCCTGCTTGACCTCCTCGGTCTCGATCCCGAACCGACGGGCGACCTTCGCCGCCGTCATACCCGGGAAAGCGACCATCTGCGCGTAGCCGCGTGCCCGCTCCAGCCGAGACAGGCCCTCCTGATTGCCGGCGGTCTCCATCATCGCCGCGATCTGCTCGGCGGACGTGCTGCCGTCCGGCGTGGCCAGATCGGCTCGGACCACGCAATCGGTGTGCGTCGCGCCGGCCGCCAGACCGGCGTACTTGCGCCGGTGCCCGTCGATGATCATGTAGCTGCCGTTCGGCAGCGGCACGACCAGGAACTCCTTCTCGATGCCGCTGCGGCGGATCGAGTCCGACAGCGACTCCAGCTCCTTCAGCTCGCTGCGCGGGTTGTGCGGGTGGTCGACCAGATCGGCCAGTGCCAGACGCACGTGCGCGTGCACGGCCTCCTGAACCTCCACCAGCTCCGCCGCGACGGCCTCGACCGTGTCGGTGATGTCGGTGCTGGTGGCGTCGGCGATCTGCTCGATCGGCGGCAGGTCCACGGTGACCACCGGCCGTCGGCCGGCCCGCGGGCTGGGCTGCGTGGGCGCCGCCGTGCGCGCCCTCGAACCGGTGGTGGTCCGCGAACGGGCCGTGCGGGTGGTGGTGCGGGTGTTCTTTCGTGCGGTCATCAGGATTCGTCCCTTCTGTGTGTGGAACCTGATGGGATCGGCCGTCCGGCGGGTGCCGGTCCGGCCGGTTGCCCGGTCCGCGTGTTGCGGTCCGGGCAACTGCCCGCGCTCAGGTGGCGGGCAGAGTCGGGGGCCCGTGCTGCGCTCGGCAGGCACGGGCGGGGGAAGCGGGGCGAGGGCGAACGTGCTGCGTGGACCGGAGATGACTGCGCGCATCTCCCAGGCGTCCTCACCGAGCGGCGTCATGTCGGCGACGTACGCCTCGGCCAGGACCGTGCCGTCGACCGCGAAGATCAGCAGCTGCACCTCCGCGCCCGCCTCGCACGGCGGCACCGGCTCGGGGGCTGATACGAGGTCGGGTGTGCCCGGGATCAGCCGCAGCGCCGGCCGCAACCGGTCGCGCTGGTCGCGCCCGCTCACCGGGGACGCTCCTCAGTCGGGGGGCGGGGGGTGACCCCGCACAGCGGGCAGCGCCGCGACGCCCCGCCCTGCCGCTTGAGGGCACGTTCGCGTGTGCGGGTGGCGTCCGGCCAGGTCCTGGCCAGGCTGAACCCGATGCCGTGGCCGGCGATCACTGCGAGCAGCCGGGCACCGGTCCCCGCCTCGTGGGCGGCAGGCCGGGCCGGCAGGTTCGTGGTCCAGCCGGTGTAGTGGCGGGCGTGCGCGTAGGGCGTGGCGAAGTGCAGCAGGTACACCACGCCGGTCGTGCCAGTCGCGTTGCGGGCCATGACGCTTCACCGCCTTCGGTGCCAGTGGAGCGAGCGGGACCGGAACTGGCCCGCGTTCGGCCTGCCCCACCTGGCGACAGCGGTCCGGCCCGGGGCGAGCGCGGCGGCGGTCAGGAGCCGGCCGCAGGCCGGTCACGAGTGACGCGGAGCCGCCAGGCGGAGCGCTCTTGGACCGTCGCGGCGTCCCGGGCCACGCTCAGGCGCCAGGTGGGACCGGCAGGCCGGACACCGGGCCGCCCCGCCGACCATCCGCCGCGAGGGCGATGCGGGCGGGACCGCACCGCGGCGTGGACCGCATGGATGTCCCCACAGCGAGGGGTCCGCGTGGTCGTGGCCGTGCGGGCACGGCGTGCCGACGCCTATCGCCGGAACTCGCGTGACGATCTGGTCGCTAGTGAGGACACCGCTGACGCCGCGGCGACGATCAGAACGGCGGCGCTCGCGGCGTAGCGTTCACCGAGGGGGACGGAGCTGATGCAGCTATCGGTCACGGGATCTTGGCGACTGAGCGCGGGCGGCAGCCAAGCCTGCGAGCTCGCGTTGTTCGTCCGTGACACGGCCCGGCTGCCGACACCGGCCAGCGAGGTTCCCGCGCTGCTCGGAGATGTTCCGGACCTCGCGGATATGCTGCCGGCCGCGACACGGCAGGAGGCTGCTGATCACTGGCCGCAGTGGTGGCAGCAGCTGCTCGACTTCGAGGTCCAGGACCGGCTCGCCCGGCGAGAGGACACGCGGGCGCAGGGGCTGATCAGTCAGCGGCAGGCGGTGTTCGATCCGCCCCAGTTCCAAGCCTTGGTGGATCGGCCGGCGTTGCGCACTGCGGCGCAAGCCGCCTTCGACAGGTTCTGCGAATGGGAGTCGGGACGCCGACCGCCCCATCCGAGCGGCAGACCGGAGGCGCTGCTGGGCTGGTCGGTGATGAAACGGGTCGCCGAGGATGTCGCCTTCGACCGGCAGGTGCGCTTGGACGCGGTGCAGGCACGCGTCGTCGTCCTCCCGGTTCACGGGCTGTGGTGGCGGACTCAGGCTCCAGGTGTGGTGCTGTGTTCGCCGGGCGCCGCAAGTGATGCGGCGACCTCGCAGGCATTGCTGCGCCAGGCGTTCGACTCCCACGTCGCGGGCATGCAGTGAGCCGAGCCTGTCGAGAACACCTCCGCGGCGCAGGCGGGATCGCGGTGGCGTGCCTCGTTGCCCGTCGAGCATCCTCGTGCACATGGTGAAGATGCCGGGCCGTGGCCCTTCCACGGCAAGGTGATGTGGCTGACCCCGGAGGAAGGTGGGCGTTCCTCCGGACCACCGCAGCCGTCGGCAGACGCCGACTACGCGCAGACCGCGTTCGTACCGCCGCGCACGGTCGACAGCGGCCTGGCATCGTTCGCGCTCCGGGACTTCGACAAGGGCGCGTGGGTCTCGCCCGCAGAGGGACGTTGGCTCGTCATCGAGGACGACGGCGACCAGTTCGTGCGACCGGGCAGCGTGATCGTCTGCACAGAGGGGCACCGGGTCGTCGCGTACTTCCATGTCGAGCAGGTCGCCGAAACCCCGACGTGAGTCAGTTTGCCGCGGCCTGCACGACCAGTGCCTGCGCTGACGGATCAGCGGGATCCGGTCGCCACGCAGCGTGAGAGCCTGTTGGTCGGCAGCCTTGCCCGGCAGGCGCGTTGACGCGCGTCCCACAGCCGGCGTGCCCAGCTGGTTAGTTGAGGAACCGGTCGTCAACTGCCCGCTCGTACTGGGGTTCTGTTCACGACCGCCCGGACATCGTGGAGCTACGTGGCACGACTTTGGGATCTGGGCGTTCACCTCTGCCTTTGCGTGATCCCTGCTGGGCTTGCGCGTCGCTAACACAAGAAACGGGCCCGCCACCCCACCCGCACCTGAGTGGGATGACGAGCCCGATCGGCCGATGGGCCTAGTCGCGCACGCTGCTGCCGGCGTTATCGACGACCGCACGAAGCAGGGCTTCGGCTGTCGTGAGCGGGACCGAGCGCAGCTCCAGGCGGACCGACTCGCCGCCGTAGTCGACGTCGAGGTGACCGAACACCGGGCCTACGTGAACCTGCACCCGGATGCTGGTGTCGCGCTCGGACTCACGGGGCAACTCGGTCGCTAGGACCGCGCACAGACGCACCGCCGCTTGTCGGCGTGCGTCCGTGGCGCTCGTGCGCGACTGGATCGTGTCGGCCACGATCTGCAGATTGGCGAAGTAGCCGGGCAGCAGCCGACGGGTGATCTCCTTGCCGATCGTCATCGCGCCGCGCGCCGGGTTCACGGTGATCTCCCAGTGCTTGACCTCGCGTGGCCAGCCGTGCGGCGAGTGCGGGTAGCAGCCGCTGATGGTCAGCCGACCGCGGGAACCCCACGGCTCGCTGAACAGCACCCGCGCCGGCAGGCCGTCGACCGGCGGGCCGATCAGGAAGGTGCCCCAGTGCTCGCTGGCGTCGTCATGGATCTCCGGGCTCCAGCCGTCACCGAGGCTGACCGCGACCTGCGCGGCCAGCTCGGCGATGACGGCTTTGCCCATCCGACCGTCGTCGTAGGACATGGCGATCAGTCCTCGTCATCGGTGTTGTAGAAGCTGACGTCGACCGACTCCACGCTGATGTCCGCGTCGGACCAGTCCGAATCGAGCCTGACCCCGTCGCTGACGCTGGCGTTGAGCGAGTCGCGGACGAAGCTGTCGCTCAGATCGCGGTGGTGCTCGGCCGACAGGAAGGCGGTGAAGGTGTAGGTCACGGTGAACTCACCGTTGACCCGGACATCCGGTGGCTGCAGGCCCAGGTCGTCGAGCGCGTCGGTCACGACCGAGCACCAGTTGTGTTCGCGGGCGTAGCTCATGGCTACGCGAGCCACCCGGTCTTTGAACTCGGCAAACTCGCTTTCGCGGATTGCCCGTAGTTTGCGGGCGGCCTCGAGCTCGTCGCGCGCGTCGGTGAGTTCGGCCTGTGCGGTGGCGAGTTGGCAACGCAGGTCGGCAAGTTGGTTGCAGCCGGGCTCGGCGGGAGTGGGCGTGGGCAGATCGCGGCTGGCCGGTATGCCGGGCTCGGTGTGCTCGGTCGTCGGTGGTGTGGCCATCGTGAGTGGTTCGGACATGACTGGTGCCTTCCGGTACTCCAGGGCGGTCCGGGCAGTGGGACTCGTGCGGTCCCCGGGTGTCCTGCCCGGCCTGGCAGACCGCGAGCAGGGGCCGGGTGTCGAGCGCGGGAGGCCAGGGCCGGCCGTAGGTCGGTCACGACGTGACGCGGAGCCGCCAGGCGGAGCGCCCTTGCCGGCCGCGCGGCCCGGCCCAGGATCGCCAGCCAGGTCCGGGCGTGCGGGACATCCCGGAACGAAACCAGTGCGGTGAGCTGGCTGCTGATGCCACGCGGTCCCGGCAGGACGCGCGTCCCTCGACGGCCCGGTTCGCTCAGGCGTTCGGTAGCGCTGCGATGACGTCCTGGACGTCGGTGACAAGACTGGCGCCGGTCTTGATCAGGTGGTGGACGCCCGTCGAGGTCGCGCTGGTGACCGGCCCCGGCACTGCCATGAGCGGGCGTGCCAGGGTGCCGCACCAACTGGCGGTGTTGATCGCGCCGGATCGGTGGGCCGCCTCCACCACGACGGTGGCGGCGCTCAGGGCGGCGATCAGCCGGTTGCGGGCCAGGAACCGAGTCCGCGTAGGCGCCTGGCCCGGTGCCGCCTCGGACAGCAGCAGGCCTCCCGCGGTGGCGGTGCGCTCGAACAGTGTGCTGTTGCCGGCCGGGTAGGGGCGATCCAAGCCGCCGGCGGAGACGATCACGGTCCGGCCTGTGCCCGTGGCCAGCGCGCCCCGATGCGCAGCGGCGTCGATGCCATAGGCGCCGCCGGAGACGATCGTCAGACCTCGATGCGCGAGCTGGTGGGACCAGCCGGTGGCGACGTGTTCGCCGTAGGAGGTTGCCGCGCGCGATCCGCACACCGCGATCGCCCGGTGGGGCAGCTCGGCCAGCAGGTCGAGGTTGCCTTGCGCCCACAGCGCCAGTGGAGGTTCTGTCAGCTCCAGCAGAGTCGACGGGTATCGATCGCTACCGAGCGTGATAACGCTGATGCCCGACTCGGCTCCGTGCGCCACAGCGTCTTCGGCCCGGTCCCGCAGCGCTTCGGGTGTGGCGAGGTCACTGGCGATGGACAGTTCGAGGTGCAATTGGCGCAGAGCGACGAGCGCACCGGATCGGCGTACCCGGGCGGCGATCCGGCGATCGCCCGGTTCTGTGACGAGGTTCAGGCAAATCAAGGCCCACACGAGTTCGTCGGGGTTGGGGCCGTCGACGCTGGACGGAGCATGTCCCGCGGCGGACGGGGTGGGTTCGGAGTCGGGCAGTGCTGATCCCGCGGGATCAGCGAGAGGATCGGTCATGGCGGAGCCTTCCGGTGCGCCAAGGGTGTTCCGGACCGGTGGGACCATGTGTGATCCCGGGGCGTCCTGCCCGGCCCTGGCCGAAAGGCGACGCGCCGGGGTGGTGAAGCGGCGGGTCAAGCAAGCCCGCCCGAGCGGCGGAAGACGCGAACGCAGTGAGCCCGCCGGACGGGTGCGCAGCACGACCTTGACGCGCCGCGCACCCCGGCCAGGCTCGCCCGGTCAGGGCCGGAATGGCGGACGCCCCGCGGGTGAGGACCACCCGGCGCGGCAGCAGCTGCGCCTCGCATAGGACCGCGCCTACGGAGGCGGCGCGGTGTGAGCGCCGCGGCGGATTCAGCCGACAAGCCAGCCGCGGCGCAGCAAGATCTCGTAAGTGCGTTTGGGGAGGTCTTCCTCGACCTCGGCCTCATGATGGGCGCGGATACGGCGCACGGTGGCGGCCAGCTCAGCATGGCGTCCCTGGGCGTCCAGCACCGCAGCCTGGTCCAGCAGCGGCCGGTCATCGGCCGGGCCCACAGACAAGGCGATGTCGACCGCGTGCTGGGCGGCAGCGATGTCGCCCTCGGCCAGAGTCGCAGTGGCGACGGCGTGTGCGGCGTCCACGATCGCCACGGACATGCCGTCCTCATCAATGGTGCTGCCGTCGCGCAGCCAGCCGTAGCCCTCCAGGCGCCGACGGCCCAGCGGCTCGCCGGTCACCAGTTCCAGCGCCGCGATCAGATCCGCGATGCCGCCGGCTCCGCGCGTCTGCGCCCGGGCGCGCAGACGGGTGAACAGATCCCAGTCCACCAGCAGGCCGGAGAGGCGGTACGTCGGCACGCCATCGGGGCTGTCGGCGCCCGCGGCGACCGGCAGGTAGTCCGCTCCGGACATCGGGTCCACGCCGAGCCACTTACGCACGATCGACAGCGCGTTCTTCGGGCTGGAGTCCCGGCCGGTCAGTTCACGGTCCGGCCACAGGTCAGCGGCGAACCGGTCCCCGGTCACGCCGCGGCGGTGCAGCGCCAGATAGCTGACCACCTCGGTGTAGAAGGCGATGCGGCCGTCCGGCAGGCGCCCGTGTGCGGTGAGGGTGACCGGACCGAGCAGAGTCAGCTTGGCCTGCGGGCTGTCCGGGTCGCGCCACGCAGCCAGGTCCGCGTCGAGCGTGCGGTCGTGATCGAGCGCGGCAGCGACCGTCAGCTGGATCGAGGGCGCCAGGAACTGCAGGTCCGCCGCCGTCGTGGCCGACCGGCTCACGTAGTGCGCGTCCGCCGCCGGCAACAGGCTCGACACCTCGGATCCGGCTGCTTCGGTCGGGGCCAGCACCGACCTGGCAGGAGTGCCGTCGACCGCGGGCGCGGGCGCGGCGGGCGAGGTCGGTTCGGCGAGGGAGGGCAGGGCGTGCTCAAGGTTGGTGTCGGTGACGTCTTTGGCCGGGGGATCGTCGGACAGCACGTCGGGCGTGGCGTCGGCCGTGGGGGGTGCGCTGCCCTGCTGGTCGGGTTGGGCAGCCATCGGCACGTAGCTCACAACCTCGGTGCTGCGCGCGCTGGCGAGTAGGGCCGCGAGGTCGGCTGCGTCGGCGGCCGAGAGTTGCGGTGCCGGGCCGAGCAGGACGAGTCCAGCGTCGGTATCGGTGTCGATGCAGCGCAGGGTGGCGTCGTGGTCGATGTGTAGTCGAAGCGTCGCGTCCCAGTCGGAGGCGGCAGCTGGGGTATCGGTCGGCGAAGCTCCGGCGTCGTGGGCGTGGTGCGCGGCGGTGTCGTCGGGGAGATATGCGATGAGGACCGGTCCGCGGCGGTGTCGTGCGGGGTCGGTCAGCGCCGCAAGGCGGCCCGTGATGGCGTCGAGGTTGTCGCGGTCGTCATACCAGCCGGGGCCCAGGATCAGGATTTCGGGCAGGTCGTCAGCCATGTCGAGTGCACGGGCCGCAGTCGGGACGTCGTCGGTGTGGGCCAGCCGGGCCGGGTTCAGGTCGACCAGGCCGGGTTCGAGGCCTGCCACGGTGACCGTGAGGTGGTCAGACCAGCTGTTGTGGGCCAGTTCGCCGGCGATGAAGCGCAGCCAGTCCGTGGCGCGTTCGGCGTCGCCGGTGACCATGACCGCACCGAACTCGGCCAGGTGCAGCAGTGTCTCGCGGTGTGCGTCATAGACGGCGCTGACCAGGGTCGGGTACGGGGCCGGAGCGTCAGGGTCGGCGACCAGGCGGTTCAGCCCGGCGTGGCTGGCCTGCCAGGTGTCGGCATCGATCGCGGTCCACGGCGGCGGAGGATCAAGCGGCGGTTGATCGGCCAGGTGCAGCTGCATCACGGCGCGGTCGACCGTGAGCGTCAGCAGCCTCGGCGGAACCGTGGCGGTGCTGTTCTCATCGTCGGGTGCGCGTAGGGCACGCAGGGCCCGGTCGATGGTCTTGACGCTGCTCAGCGTGGGCGCCCCGGCGATCTGCACCGCGGCATCCACTGGCTGCAGCGGGGGGCTGGTCGGAGCCGGAACACGGCCGGCCGGGCGGTGCCGCAGTTGGCGGCGACGGTAGCGCCGCAGCGCCGCGTACAGCGACGCGGCCAGCAACCCCGCGCCGCCACCGAGGACCGCGAGATAGGCGGCCACAGACCGGGTGAAGTGATCGGCCCCCTTGGCCGTGTGCGCAGCACTCGCAGTAGCGGGCGGTGCTGATGCCGTAGCCGACGGGCTGACCGTGCCGGATCCCGGGTCGGGCGCCGAACTCGTGGAAGCAGGAACCGACGACGTCGACGGCGTGGGCCGGTCCCTCGATGGGGCGCTGCTCGACGCGGGTGGCTCTGTCGGCGGCGAAGTCCGTCCCAGCGTGGTCGGTCCGCTGGGCGGTGGGCTGGCCGGTGGCTCAGTTGGTGGGTTGTGGTTGGTCGCGGGTGGACTGGCAACGCCGTTGGTGGCGGGGATGAGGATCGTGTCGCCCGGTTTGATCAAATCCGCGTCGGTGAATCGGCGGCCGTCGGACATGACCCGACCCCGGTTGAGATCCCAGACCGCAGGTTCGGTCGAATCGTGCTCGTCGGCAATCTCGGTGAGGTTGTCACCGGGCACCACTTGCACGACCTCCGGACTCGAACCCCGCGGTGGCGGCCTGTACGTGGGGACAAGGACCGTCCAGCCGGGTAGCAGCAGGCCCGGGTCGGTCATGACGGTGCCGTCGGGCTGCGTGCGTCCCTCATTGAGCGCCCAAATCTCATGCCAGCGTTCACCGGCACCGAGGCGGGCCTCGGCGATGTCCCAGAACGTGTCAGGCCCGGCTCCGCCGGAGGGCACGACGTACACGGTGGTGTTCCCTGCGGAGGTCGGCGGGATGCGCCGATGATTGTGCTCGGTTTCGGGGTGGACGCGTTGCGAGGCGGGGCCGAGCGTGTGCGTGGGTGCGCTGATTGATGAGACGGTGGTCGGGGGTCCGAGTGGTGCCGGTGCGGCTGCGGCGTGCGGCATGGGCGGGATGACGGCGGCGACGGCCCCCACCAGCAGCGCAGCAGCAACGAGTCGGCGAGCAAGGTGTTGTTGGCCGCTGAAGACGCCGGGGATGTGGCTGGGCAGTCGAGTGTTGCCGGCGGCGGCGTAGGCCTCGACGATGACCGAGACGGTGAACTGTGCCCAGGCGATCCACACGACCGCCGCGAGGACGTCGATCACGACCGTGCCGGACAGGTCTCCGGCGGAGAGGTCCTTCCAGCCGTGTAGCGGGTTGCCGATGGTGGCCGCGAACAGCCACGGCACACCGACGACGAGGACCGCGAGAGTGAGGACCGCGCCGAGCTGGCGCAAGTGCCTCATCCGGTGCCACCGGCGGTGGTGCCGTGCAGCGCGGTCGCAGTGGAGGTGGCGGTGCCGCTGAGTTCGTTCACGCCGATGATCGACAGGATCTGGGTGTCTTCGTGGACAGTGACGGTCACGGTGACGCTGTCGCCCTGGATCGTCACTGTCGGATCGGTGATTCCCGCTGGCGTGAGTACCCGCAGTACCGCGGCGCGGGCGGCGGACGGGTCGGCGGTCAGGTCGCCGGGATCGGCGTCATGGAGCGCGAGCGGGGACAGCGCGTCAGCGCCGGCGCGGGCTGCCTGGTCGGATAGGTCGGCTGCTCGTTCCCGCGCGGCCAGAGCGTTGCCGCCGTCGACGACCAGACCGGTCAGAGCGATCAGGCCGGCCATGATCGGCACGACCCAGAACACGACTGCTCCGCGGTCGCGGTCCCCGTCTTGGCGGATGGAGGCGATGAGAGCACGCGAGCGGCGGGCGATCATTGGGGACCGAAGTCTCTGAGCTGTTCCAGCGGTGCCGAGGCTGACGCAGTGAGCGTCTTAGCGCCGGGGAAGCCAATCAATCCGAGATTGGCCAGGCTCGTCACGCAGACGACATGCACGGTGACTTGCCCGCCGGGGCCGAAGTCGCTGGTGTCGACGGTGGCGGTGAACGAGTGGCAGCTGATGCCGGCTTGAGTGAGGATCTGGTGTGCCTGCTGCTGACCGTCGTCCTGGGCGTGGATCGGATCGCTGGCCAACGCGGCGGCTCGTGCCGCTGCGGCGGCGGCCTGGTCGGCGATCTGCCGGCCGTGGGTCAGCCGTCCGAAGCCGACCACTAGTAGCAGCATGAGCAGCAGGACGGGTGTCAGCACGACCAGTTCGAGGGACGCAAAGCCTGCCTCGTGGACCGTGGCGTCGTCGCTGCGGTGGAGGGTGCTTTGTTGGTGTCGGTGCCGTGTGCGCAGTGGCTGTCGTGTCGTAGGCATGGCAATTATCGGGGCGTCGTGTCGACGTAGTGTTCGACGGGGCCGCTGGCTGTTTCGTTGACGGTGTAGCTGCCGAAGGGGATGACGGACAGGACGGTGGCGTGCACGGTGACCTGGACGGTGGTGGCGCTGCGGTCGGCGTCGACTTGCCGGTTCTGCAGCAGACTCCCGGCAACGGTGTCTAGGTAGTGCGCCGCCGACTGTTGACCTTGCGCTGCTGTGGCTTGGTAGCCGCGGGCCACACGTAGCCCGTTCTGCGCGGCGGACTGGGCCAGGTTGCGGGCGTGCCAGAGCATTACGTACTGGATGACCAGCATCGTGAGGATGACGACGACTGGGATCACCACGACGGCTTCGAGCGTGGAGAACCCCGACTCGCACGCACGAAGTGCCCGCAGACGACGGGTCAGTCTCGACCGAACCGTCGTGATCAGCGTCGTGGTCGCCATGATCGATCCGTAACGGTCACTGGACTTTGACGTTGTTCGCGCCGGTCTTCGCCTCGTTCATCAGGATCGTTGCGATCACGATGGCGGCGACGATCACGACGCCGGCGATGGCGACCCATTCCAGCGTGGTGAATCCAGCGTCCGATCCCTCATCGCCGTCGTCCTCGGTCCCGCGGTTCTTGCCGAGGCGGGCGTGCATCCATGCCCAGAGCAGTTGCAGTTCGATCATCGGTCCTGTTCCTTCCGTCGGATCTTCTCGGTGGTTCCTGTCGGGGTTCCTCTCGTGGGTGTCGTGGCCGATCGGCGCAGTGCGAGTGGCGGGTCCTAGAACTTGATGTTCACGAAGGCGGGATAGCCGACGAAGATCATGAATCCGAAGGCGATCAGCATCTGAGCAAGGCGCATGGACTGGTTGCGTTCCTCGGCAGCGCCTTCCTCGTTGGCTAGCCGGGTGCGGCGCATGGAGGCGGCGCGGGCGGTGAGGGTCTGGCGGACCTGAGCGCCGTCGTCGGCGACGTTCTTGACCAGGCTGCCGAGTTCGCGCAAGTCAGGCACGCCGATGCGCTGGCCGAGATCGGCCAGGGCGTCCCAGCTGTCGACGCCCGAGAGCCGGGCGCGCAGCAGGGTGTCGCGGATCAGCAGCATCGACCAGGTGCCGCCGGGCTTGGCGGCGTGCGGCAGGGCTGCTTCGGCGGCGGCGTAGCCGGCCATCTCCAGGGCTACCAGGTCCAGGTAGACCGACAGGTCGTCGGTGAACTCGGCACGGCGTCGCCGCGCGGTCTTTCGCACGTCGACGTCCGGGGCGAAGAACAGCGCCACGGCGATCAGCAGCGCCACCACGACGGGTGCCCCGGTCGGCAGCCCCATCCCGACGCCGTACTGCAGCCAGCTCAACGCCAGCACTGCGAGCAGAAATCCGCCGACGGCGGCGAGGGTCTTGCGGCCCAGCAGCGTGTCGAAGGACTGGCCGGTCAACGCCAGGTCTTGGCGCAGCCCGCCGTAGCGGATGCCGTGGCGGGCGAGCTGGAGCGCCAGCCAATAGCCGAGGCGGTGCTGTAGCGGCCCGAGAACCCCTGCGGGTGCGTCGCGGCGACCCGATGGCGCATCGTCGCGGTGGGTGTCGCGGCGGTGGGCGTCGAACTGGCCCAGCCCGACCAGCGGGCTGCGGCGGGGAGGAGCGAGACTCACGATCAACCAGAACAGCAGCCCGCCGAGGACTGCGCCGAGTAGTGCCATCGGGATCATCGGCGATCTCCCCGCTGCGCCCGGCCGTTCTGCCGCTGGCTGATTCCGTGGAGGGGTTGGGTGCCCGCCGTCGTCGTGGCGGCGCTGCCGGTCAGGTGGGCGACCAGCTGCAACTCGACCGCGTCCAGCCGCTGCCCTGCCCGGGGCAGGAACGGACTCGGCGGCCGGGATCCGGCGAGCCGGCGGATCCATACGAACGCGGCGGCGAACATCGCCAGCACCACCGCCAGGGCAATCTGACCGTTCACGCTGCGATACGGGGCGGTGTAGGAGCCGCCGGAGAACAGCGACAGGAATACCGCGACACCGGCGACGATCGCGAGCATCAGCTGCACAGCCCGCCGGTCACCGGCGCGGCCAGCAGTGATCTTGCGGCGCAGATCCAGTTCTTCTCGGCTTGCAGTCGCCAGCCCGGTGAGGACGAACACCAGCCCGTCGCCGCGTCGCCGAGCGTTGTTGATCAGTGCCGCGACGATCATGTCCGCGGCGTGGTCCAGCTGCTCCGCCAGGTCTACGAGGGCGTCCTCCATCGGCACCCGCGTCCGCAGCTGGCCGAGCAGCCGCATCAACGCGGGCCGGATGATCGGCGGCGCGTACTCCGCGGTCGCCGGGATCGTCTGCTCCAGCCCGGCGTGCGCGGCGGTAGTGTCGCGCAGCGCTTCGGTCCAGGACACCAGCGCTTCCAGTCGGGCGATCTGCGTCTGCTCCTCCCGATTGCCGCCGGTCAGCGCCGGCCAGAACACCACCATCGCGCCCAGCCCGAGCGCAGCGACCGGCCACTGCGTCACAACTCCGATCAGCAGCGCCAGCAGCACCCCGGCGACCAGGCGCACCATCACCAGCGGCGAACGCTGCGCCTCCACAAAGCGGCGCAGCCGGCTCGGCGGCCGTGTCGGGTCGGGCACCGTTGCCCGTAGCCCGATGACCAGCAACACGACCGCGGCACCGAACCCGGCGGCGATCAATGCCGCGATCAGCACATCTGTCTGGGCCACCGCACTCACCAGCCCGCCGGATGACCATTGGCGGAGATCCCGCCAGCGCGTTCGGTGTGTGCCGGCCAGCCGGCGACTTGATCGCTCCAGCCGGCCAGAGTGGCCAGCTTCGCAGCGCGCCTCGGCGTGAGGCCGACCTCCGAGTCGCGGACCGCGCACCCGTCCTCGGCAGCCGGGCCGAACAGCTGGTTGGTCGCCACCCGCCCGCTCTGGAAGCCGCCGACCTCCAGTACCTGGGTGACGCAGCGCCGCCCGCCCAGCCGCGGGTTCTTCTCGATGAAGACCACGAAGTCGATCGCGCCGGCCATCAGGGCGTGCGACACCTCGGCGGACAGGTTCTCGTGCTGCTGGGCGTAGGTGCTGATCCGGTTGAACACCTCGCCCGCGTCGCGGGCATGGATCGTGCTGAGCGAGCCGTCGTTGCCCTGCGCCATCGCCGAGAGCATTTCGACAACCTCGGGCCCCAGCACCTCTCCGACGATCACCCGCGACGGGTTCATCCGGCGGGTGCGGCGCACCAGGGCAGCGATGCTGACCCCGCCCTTGCCTTCGGCGTCGGGCAGCACCTCCTCCATTTCCCGCACGTTGTGGTGCAGGTCCGGGTAGCGGCCCAACCCCAGCTCCAGGGCCCGCTCGACGGTGACCAGTCGCTCGCGAGGGTCGATGCAGTGCGCCAGCGCCCGCAACAAACTGGTCTTTCCGGCATCGGTTGCGCCGCCGATGACGATGTTCATGCGGGCCTGAACCGCGGCGTGCAGGAAGTCGGCCAGCTCCGGCGTGAGGGTGCCCAGCGACACCAGGTCCGGGAACGGCGGCGACCCGGTGGGGGTCGCGGCCTCGGCCAGATCCGGGCGTAGGAACATCTGCGCGTGCCGGTTGCGGCGAATACTGACCGACGGCGTCTCGGTCGCGCCCATGATCGCCGATAGCCGCGAGCCGTCCGGCAGGCGCACGTCCAACTCCGGGCTGGCCGCCGAGAACGGGCGCGCGTTCAGCCCGGCGTAAGAGCCCAGGTTGGCGATCATGCGGCGCAGCTGATCGTTGCTGGCCGCGACCGGGCGCCACCGCCGCGGCCACTGCTCGCCGGCGTAGGACACCCACACCTGCTCGAACCCGTTGATGTCGATGTTCTCCACCCGGTCGTCGTCCAACAGTTCTTGCAGCTCGCCGGCGCCGTAGATGGCGGCGAACACCGCAGTCCGCAGCCGCGCGTCGAACTCCGCGTCCGGCAGCTCCTGCCCGGCGGCCAGGCGTTGTTGCATGTGGCTGGCCACGACCTGCCGGATGAAGCTGTGCGCCCTCTGCTGCTCGTCGGCCGGACTGCGCGCCGCTGCGCCGAGGGCTTCCAACTCGCGGCGGTCATCGGCCTGTAGGTCACCGACCTGCTTCTGCAGCTCGGCCACCAGCAGGTAGTCGATCGGCTCGGCGCTCATCGCTGACCCCACCCTGGGGTTCGCGGCCGCGGCAGGTGCCCGTTGCCCGTGTCCAGATACGGGTTGCGCTCAGGCGGGCCGCCCAGCACGCCCGTGCCGGCGTGATCGGGCAAACCCGTGTGATCAGGCAGGTGGGCATGGTGCGCGCCGGTAACCTCGGCGCGGTCGTGGTCGACGAGTTCGGGGAACCAGCCGATCACCGTCTCGGCCACGACGCGGGCCGATCGCAGCAAGTCGCTACCTTGTAGCCTACGGCTCGGCATGCCGCGCAACGCTTCGACCGCCCGGCGGTCCACCGCGATCGCGCCCGCCACCGGCACCGTGGACGTCGTAGCTTCCGAGGCCAACACTTGCCGCACCTGCGCGACCGCGTGCCCGGCTTCGGCCGACAAGCACAGCACGACCACGGCCAGCGGGCTGCGCCCGTGCGGACCCTGCCCAAGTCGGCCAGCAAGCTCGCTGGCCCGCTCCCGCACGTGGTACAGATCCTCGCGGGCGGCAGCGCGGGTCAACAGCAGGACGGTGGTCGCGGCGGCAGCCAGCGGGCTGGCGGAGTTGCGCAGTTGCAGCCGGCCCAGGTCCGCGATCACCGTTCCGGGCCAGGTGTGCGCCGCGCTGGCGACCAGGGGCCACAACCGCGCCACCGGTTCCATCCCTTCGGCCGACGGTGGCCCCACCAGTACCGGGAACCCCAGCGCGGTCGGTTGCGCGTAGCGTGTCAGCGCGCCGCCCGCGATCCCCTCGCGCGCGTCGGCGGCCAGTGAGGTCACCGCCGGTGAGACGGCCAGCTCCCCGTCGGCCGGTGAGCGCAGTCGCAACGCCAGATCCCCACCCGACGGGTCAGCCTCCAACAGCACCCGCTCACCGGGCCACACCGCAGCCAGCGCCATCGCCGTCACCGTCACCCCCGGCGAACCCTTGTCTGCACAGAGCGCGAGAATCATCGGCTCACCAGCACCAGCGCGAGTAGCCCTGCGTTCGAGGCGGTCGCAACCGCCCCCGCCGCGGTCTTCGGCACGATCAGCGTGGCCAACGTGCCGCCGCTCTGCGAGGGATCGGACGTCGTGGCGTAGACGGTGGCCGACTCGACCACCACAGTCGCCGTCTGCGGTGTTGCCACAGTCGCTGTCGCGTCTCGGGCCGGGAGCTGCAACACCTCCACCTTGGCGCCGTCTCGCAACCCGTTCGCCGGCAGCTGGCCCGGCTTCAAGGCCACGCCGACCATCGCCGCATCCAAGGGCAGCGGACTGGCCGTGCTCACCATCGAGCGCTGTAACAGCGTGTTCGGCAACAGCTCGACCGTGGCAACCTGGCCGACCACGCTGTCCAGGTTCGACCCGGCGATCGCCGTGACGCCGCCGGCCACATCGACTGTCGACAGGTCCGAGCGTGCGATCGTGTGGCCGGCCGGGACATCATTGACCACCACGACCACGGGCGTCTTCTCTCCGGCCTTGGAGTACCAGTAGGCGCCGAGCGCTGCCAGACCGACGATCAACACGATCGCCAGCGCCACATAGCCGGGCCGTCGCTCGCGTACCGGCAGTGGAACACCGGCCCCGTTCCACGTCGCCGCACCAGCTTGGGGGCGTCGTCCGCCACGGCGAGCACCTGGCGTGGAACGCGCCTGCTTCGCGGACGTCACTCCAGCCCACCTCCTAGCGGCTCACAACCTGGACTTGCAGGACCTGCAACTGGCCTGTGGTCGAGGTCGACAAGCTCGGGATCTGTCCAGACGTGCCACCCGTGCCGGTCCAGGTGATCTGCCACACGATCGTCTGCGTGGACGTGATAGTCGCCGACGTCGCGTGTCGATACGTATGGGCGCAGGCGCCGGCGCTGGGTGGGCCGTTGCCATCGGCGTCGGTCCACGGGCGTCCTGGCCCGTGGCAGATCGTCGGCTGACCGTCGTCGCCCGGGTCGTAGACCAGTTCACTCGGTCTGGCGGTCACAGTCGCTGAAAGACCGTCGAGCGAGGCTGTCGCAGAAAGCGTCTTCCACGTCTCCGAGGCCGTCCAGAAAAACGTCGGCAGGTTGACGTAGGTGAACGGATACCCCTCGAACGTGTGCGACGACGACGGTGAACGATCACCCGACGGCTTCGGGAAGGTGATCGTCTTGAACGCCTGCTCCGCCAGCGTCGCCGGTGTGACCAGCGGCGGACAACCTGAGTCCTCAAGCGCACGATTCACCTCGTCAACCTGCTCGACCGTGAGATTGTCGAGGGAGGTCAACTCGAGCCCGTCGCCGATGTCACCCAGCATCGCCTTGCAGAAGTTCGCGTGGAGCTCGTCAGCGCACGCTTGCGAGACCTTCGGTGGCGTGTCGCCATACGCCGCGTCCGGATAGGGCGCGCACGGATCCTCGGTCGGCCCGTTCTGGCCGCCGTTATCGCCGCCACCATCACCGCTACCGGTGCCGACACCCACCGTGCACGTCGGATCAAAGCGTACGTTGCACGAACCGCTGCCCCCGTCGTCCGCCGCGGCGGGTGAAACGAGCGCGAACGGCGCGAGCAGCATGAGCGAGATCCCGAGGACGTAGACCCAACGCACGGCAGGTCACCCCTTGCACGTCTTACTGGTGTCTTGCAAGACGTTCTCGATCTGCCACGCGCCCGCGCTGCTCGTCTTCATGTAGATCCGCAACAGGTACGGCGGCGGCGGGTTCCGCGGCGAGGGCGACGCAACCGGCTTGCCGGTGGCCACCACGTACTGCGTCCACGGATCGGTCTTGGAAACGATCAAGCAGCTCGTCAAGACGATTGCGGTCGACGAGAGAACCGAGTCAACCTTCACGTTGGGATCCGGCGTCGCACCCCGGTACGCAAGACCGTGGGTCTTCATATACGCGAGTGACTGCTCGGTCTGCTTCTTGACGTCGCCAATTTCGTAGCGCGCTACCCAGCTAAGATCCGCGTGGGCTGGATCCCTGCTGGCAGCCGTACCGAGGTTGAAGTCTGCGACATATGCGTCGACCGCGCCCTGCGCGGGTGGCGTCACGCTTGGTGTCGGGACAGTGGACATGGAGCTGCTGTCGCTCATTTGGGGAGTCGTGCTGCTCGTCGTGGCCGACGTCGGGCTACTGGGCATGCTCGTGTCGGTCGAGGTCGTGGACGCAGATCGAGAGGTTGTCGGCGGAGCATCATGGCTATCGCCGGTGCAGGCCGTTGTCAGCGCGGCGGCGCTGACGACAGCGATCAAGGCAAGCCGGCGCATCACCGGAGCGCCGAGGCCTCCGGTGGTGGTCACGCACCGCCGCTGAGCGCGGCACCGGCCATGACGCGCCTCGTCCCCTGCTGGGGAAAGTCTGTAGGAGGGCATGCCTAACGCAAGCCGACTGAGTGCATGCTTCGGGCCAAGATCGCGCGTTGCCACCATGCCCGACGGCATAGAACCGGATGCCCGGTGATGGTGCGCAGTGCGCCCGTCTGAGTCAATTAGCTTCCGAAGTAGTGCGGGCACGGCTACGCGTCGGCGCTGCGCATGCGTGCGACAGTCCGTTCTACACGTCGATACAGTCCTTGACACGGGCAAACGCGATCCCTGCGGAGTACTCATAACGCCTCCAGAAGCACTATGCACGCCGTGAGCGCAACATGTCATTGACCATGATCCGGACCGTGGTCGTGATCAAGGTCAACGCTGGCCGCGGGTCCGCCCGGAGCTCGTCGGCCGACTGGGCTCAGTCGATGTTGGCGTGGTGGCGCAGCCGGGCACGGTCGGTGACGGTCACGCCGTCGGGGCCCACGTCGATGCTGCTCTCGGCCGCGAACGTACGCAGATTGCGGTGCACGACCTCGCGAGAACTAGCGGTAGCCGCAGCAAGCTGGGACAGGCGCACCGGATGCGGGTCATCGTCGTGGCCAGAGGTCAAGGCCAGCAGATGAGCGGCCAACCGCTGACGCAGCGAATCGAACGCGAGGCGCGCCAGTTCGCCTTCCAACTCGTCCAGCCGCAGGCTCAACTCCTGAGCCGCGGCCCAGCCGAACTCCGGATACGCCTGCTGCAAATCCAGGGTGCGATCGTTGCCGATCACCAGCAAGTGAGTGTCCTCGACGGCTTGGAACGCGGTCGGGAAACGCCGCCCCGCCAGGTGTGCAAGAGCGAGGCTATGGCCGGGGCGGACGTAGGCCACCGTCAACTGCCGCCCCGTCGGGTTACTGATAAACGCCCGCACCAACCCGTCCGCGACAACGCTCACCTCCGGGTCGTAAAGCATGTGCCCAGCTAGCAACCGCACCTCACCCACTACCCCAGCCACATCACGCAACACATCGTCCGGGAGCACCTCAAATACAGACCCACGCAACGACGTGTAGTGGCGCTCAGAGTCACTGTGACGAAGAGATTCGGTCATCGGTGGCAGACTTCTGTTGGGACTTGCCGAAGGGTCGCTGCCGTTCGCAGAGTCCATGATCAGACATCCTCTGTCTTGCGAACGAATACCAGCTTGCCTCGTTGCCGTTGTGCCAGTCGTTGATAGGCATTGGTCGCGTCTTCGAGCGGATATGTGCCGGTGATGAAGGGCGCTACGAGCGAGCCGTCGGCGAAGCCGACTGTCATGGCTTCGAGGACGCGGGCGCCCTCGAGTACGTCGTGGTGGCCGCCGTTCACGCCGTAAAGTACTAGCCCGTCGCGGTAGAAACGTCTCAGGTCGAATTCCGCACGTCCGTCGCCGGGAGTTGAAATGACCGTGATGCGGCCGGCAGGTGCCATCGCCGGCAGCAACGTATCGAGCATCGATCCACCGATGGTGTCGAGGCATACGGTCGCCCCACCCTCCGCCTGGGCGGTGGTAATGAGATTGTCGATGTCGCCGGTGACAACGTCTGCGGCCGCTGCCACGGACTCAAGCTGGGGCGTGTTGTGGTCCAGTCCCCACACCCGGCGGGCGCCGAGCCATCGGGCGAGTAGCACCGCGGCACCGCCGACTGCTCCAGCTGCGCCGGTCACGATGACGCGGGGTCTGTCCTGTGCGGAGGCACCGGAGGCGCCATGACGTAGAGGAACGATCCCGCCGGCGTCCACGAGCGCCCACCACGCGGTGCTATAGGCAACGCCGATGGTTCCCGCCTCGAGCATTGTTAGCTCTTCGGGAATTGGCCGCACGCTCTGCGCGGGCAGTACGGCAAACTCGGCGTGGAAGCCTGGTCGTGCGCGACCCAACTCTCCGCCTGTCGCCCACACTCGTGTGCCCCTCAACCCGGGGGGGCCGTCCACGACGGTGCCCGCGAGATCTCGGCCTGGCGGGAGGGCCAGGTGGGTGACAGTCGGGAAGCCGGTGGTGAGTGACAAGTCATAGGGATTCATCCCTGCGGCTTCGACGCGAACGAGCACCTCACCGTCGTTGGGTATCGGCTGTGGAAGCTCGCCGATTCGGACGTCTGCTGCCGTTGGCCCGCCGGTCACTACTGCCAACACGTGATCACCTCGCAGTCATGGCTTGATTGAAGGAAGGTAGGCACTCGAGGCGATATGCCGCTTCGGTCGATCGACTGCGGTCGCTAGCGGTATCGGAGTGCCGTTACGCGGAACAGCGAGAACTCAACCTCCTGAGCAGCGACTACGGGCAGGTTGTTCAACCGTTCCTCGACATCGGAGCGCGTCGCGGCGGAGAGAACCATCCAGACCTTCCGGCCTTCGTTGTCGAGCCAGCCGGCTTGGAGAACGCCAGCATCTACCCATCGGGCCGAGCCAGGCTTGAACCGCAGCCTTCTGGTCCGTTGCGACTTCGCTCTTGATAGAGCCTTCAGCAACAAACAGCATCACGATGTCCTGACTCTCGTCGGTCAATCTTGGACGCAGGCTAGGTCTCGGCACCCTGTGCTTGCTTCAGTCGATCGACGGTGTTCGGAAGAGCGGACAGCGGCACTCCGACACCTCGAACGCGCGCGTCGGTCGACCAGTCGTTTGACCGAAGCCTGCCGCCCTCGCTGCCGCGAGCCTTGGTGACAAGCGCACCGCGAACACGAAGGAGCATGTGACATGACGACGACCTTGATCAGCGAATCCGGTATGACGACCCGCTATGGCGGGTTCGACCGCATGCCGATTGCGGGAACCTGGCGGTCAGGCAGCGCCGGCACGATTTTGACCGACCGTGACCCGTGGAGCGGAGAGGTTCTGGTCGAGATCAGCCAGGCCAACGTCGCCGATATGGACGAGGCTTACGCCTCCGCCCGGGACGCACAACACGTCTGGTCCCAGGCGCTGCCGGAGCAGCGTGCCGCGGTGATGCGCAACGCCGCTCAGATCCTGACCGACCGCCACGACGAGATCGCCGACTGGGTGATCCGCGAGTCCGGCGGCACCGTGGTGAAGGTCGAAGTGGAGCTCGGCGTCGTGCGCGCCGGCTTCCTTGAGGCCGCCGCGATGACCCACCACGTGGCCGGGCAGATCCTGCCGTCGGATATCCCAGGCAAGGAGAACCGCGTCTACCGGACTCCAGCCGGCGTGGTCTGCTTGATCAGCCCGTGGGACTTCCCGATGTACTTGACCAACCGCAGCCTGGCCCCGGCGCTCGCTCTCGGCAACGGCGTAGTTCTCAAGCCATCATCCGAGACCCCGGTGACGGGTGGATTGTTGCTGGCGAAGATTCTTGAAGAGGCGGGGCTGCCTGCCGGGCTGCTCAACGTGGTCGTCGGCGACGCCGCGGTGATAGGCGACGCGATGGTCGCGCACCCCGTGCCGAGCGTCGTGTCGTTCACCGGCTCGACCGCTACCGGTATCCGCATCTCGCAACACGCTGGTATCAAGAAGCTGTTGCTGGAGCTCGGTGGCAATGCGCCTCTCGTGGTGCTCGACGACGCCGATCTGGACTACGCGGTCGACTCGGCCGTCTTCGGGTCGTTCTTCAACTCCGGGCAGATCTGCATGATCGCCAACCGGGTCATCGTCGACGCATCCCTGCACGACGAGTTCGTGGACCGCTTCGTGGCCAAGACCAGGACGCTGACTATCGGCGACCCGAAGGACCCGTCTACGTTCATCGGACCGGTCATCAGCCGCAAGCAGCTCGACTCCGTGCAAGAGAAGGTGACCCGCGCAGTCTCGCAGGGTGCGCAACTACTACTCGGTGGAGAGCCCACCGGGCCGGCTGGCCTGTGCCTGCCGCCGCAGGTGCTGGTCGGCGGCAACCACGTTGCGACCGCTGCCGAGGAGGTCTTCGGCCCTGCCATCACGATCATCAAAGCGAACGGCGAAGAGGATGCATTGCGGCTCGCGAACGACACCGAATACGGCTTGTCCAGCGCGGTCCATACACGTGACCGCGAGCGCGGCACCCGGTTCGCGCTGCGGCTGGAGGCCGGGATGACCCACGTCAACGACTCACCGGTCAACGAAGAGGACAACACCGCCTACGGCGGCCAGAAGCAGTCCGGTCTCGGCCGGTTCGGCGGTACCTGGTCGCTGGATGAGTTCACGACGCAGCATTGGGTATCAGTCCAGCACGAGCGCCGTCCGTACCCGTACGGGCTGTGACGACTGATCGGAGCTGAGGATGTCCGAAACGTTCGTTGTCGTAGGCGGGGGGCTGGCTGCCGGCAAGGCTGTCGAGCAACTACGGATGTCGGGGTTTGACGGACAGGTGGTGCTGTTCGCCGCCGAACCGCACGCGCCGTACGAGCGGCCTCCGCTGTCCAAGGAGTATCTGTTGGGCAAAGGGACACTCGACTCGGTGTTCGTGAACTCCGATGCCTGGTACGTCGAGAACAAGGTGACGTTACGGACGGGCGAACGGGTCACCGCGATCAACAGGTCCGCACATACCGTGTGGACGCACGACGGTGAGTTCCGTTACGACAGGTTGCTGCTCGCGACCGGGGCACAGCCGCGAGCGCTGCCGTTCGACACAGCGGGAGTCCCGGTCGCCTATCTGCGCACCATTGAGGACAGCAAGCAGTTGAAGGCTCAGTTGCGGCCCGGCAAGCGCGTCGTGCTCATCGGCGGTGGATGGATCGGGCTGGAGGTCGCCGCAGCGGCCGCCTTGGCCGGTTGCGAGGTCACGGTCATCGTCCCGGACGCGCTGCCGTTGGAGAAAGTCCTCGGCCCGGAGGTCGCGAGCGTCTTTGCCGACCTGCACCGCAGCAAAGGCGTCACGTTCCATACCCAGGCCAGAGCGACCGGGATCACGACCGAGGCGGGAGTGGCGTCCGTGCTGCTGGACAGCGGGGCCGCGGTCGCGACCGATCTTGTCGTCGCCGCAGTCGGCGTCGCGCCGGATACGGTGCTGGCCGAGGCCGCCGGGCTCGTGGTGGACAACGGCATCGTGGTCGACGCGTCGCTGGCGACGTCTGACCCGGATGTGTTCACGGCTGGTGACGCCGCGAATGCCTATCACCCGGTCCTGGGCCGGCGTCTGCGCGTTGAGCATTGGGACAACGCTATCGCGCAGGGCCGTGTCGCCGCCCGCAACATGCTCGGCGAGGGCGCGGCCTATGAGAGGCTGCCGTACTTCTTCACCGACCAGTACGAGCTCGGCATGGAGTATGTCGGCTATACCGGCGACGGATACGACCAGGTGATCGTGCGCGGCGAGACCTCGGCGTTGAGCTTCACGGCATGGTGGTTGGCGGGCGGCAAGGTGTTGGCGGGCATGCATGTCAACGACTGGGACGCGATCGAGGACATCCGCCGCCTTGTCGGAACCAGGGTCGGTCCCGAGCAGTTGCGCGCCGCCGACAGCTTGGGGGCGATTCCCGGCTAGGACTCGTGTGCTGCGGCGGCCAGTTCGTCGAGGGTGGCGCCGCTGAGCACTGATGGGGCTTGGAGGTTGACGCCCACGCCGCGGTCGACGGCTTCGGTGTCGCGGTTCTTGACCAGTAGCCATGTCTCTCGGGGATCCGGCAGTCGGATCAGGGTGAACCTGCCGCGCAGGCGCTGTCCGTCGAGCAGTACCGAGATCTCCCCTGCGGCGAGAGACGCCCAGACGTCCGCAGGCCTTAGCGGACCCTGCGACGTGGGCAGTGTCCATGACCCGTGGTCCCAGACGATGGTCACTGATGTTCGGCCAGAGCCCGACCTGCCGTGCACGCCCTCGAACGGCATGCCAACGGGCGCCGACCGGTCAGGGGTGCGGATCGCCATGCGGCGGTGCGCCGGGTTCAGCGACGGACCTTACGGCACCGCCCAGGACACCAGGGTGGACTCGATCTGTAGGCGGAAATCGAAGTGATCGGCTGTGGCCAGGTGGTGCTGGATCAGGAACACGCCGCTGGTGATCCGAACCTCGTCTGTGTTGGTCATGAGCGCACACGGGGTTCGGTGAGCGTGCGGGTCCGGACGGTCGCGGCGATGACCACGGCGGAGCCGATGAGCAGGCCGACGCACCACAGGACAGCAACCCGGTAACCTTGCGTCATCGCTGTTGCGTCGGTGTAGGCGCCGCCCTGCAGTCCGGCCAGTGCCGGGATGGCCGCGACGGCGAGCAGTCCGCCGGCGCGGGCGACGGCGTTGTTGATGCCGGAGGCGATGCCAACGTCGTCGGCCGGTGCGGCGGCCATGACTGTCGCGGTGAGTGGCGCGACGATCAGGACCATGCCGAGCGCGAAGACCGTGACTGCAGGAAGGACGTCGAGCCAGTAGTCGCGGTGCGTAGTGTCGATCCGCAATGTCAGGGCGAGGCCGGCGGCGGCGAGCAGTGGGCCGGCGACGAGCGGTATCCGGGGACCGATACGGGTCGCGAGTTGGCCGCTGGTGCGGGAGAACGCGAGTAGCAGGATCGTCAGTGGCAGGTTTGCGAGCCCGGCGGCGAATGGCCCGTACCGGCCGACGACCTGCAGGTCGAGCACCAGCAGAAAGAAGAAGACACCAAGTGCGCCGTAGGTCAGCAGCGTCATCGTGTTCGTTCCGGCGAAGGTCCGGTCTGCGAACAGCCGCACCGGCATCAGCGCGTGCGGTCGGTGTCTTTCGAGCGTGACGAACACCCCGAGCAGCAGCAGCCCCGAGAGCGCGAGGGCGGACGTGCCGGTGCTCCACCCATCGTCGCCGGCGCGGATCGTGGCGTAGGTCAGCGCGGCCAGTCCCGCGGCCACGAGCACAATGCCCGCGGTGTCCATACGTGCCGGCGCTGATGCTGCGCGCGTCTCGGGGATGTAGCGGCGGGAAAGGGCCAGGACGATGAGCGCGAGCGGAAGGTTGATTGCGAACGCCCACCGCCAGGAGTAGTCCTGGACCAGCCATCCGCCGAGCAGCGGGCCGGCGGCGCTGGCCACGCCGGACAGTCCGGACCAGGTGCCGACGGCCGGAGCTTCGTCGTCGGGGCTAAAGACGGCCGAGAGGATCGCCAGGCTGCCGGGCATCATGAGTGCCGCCCCGATGCCCTGCACGGCGCGGGCGGTGATGAGCCAGCCGACACCGGGAGCCAGCGCGCAGGCCAGGGAGGCGAGGGCGAACCAGGTGACGCCGAGGGTGAAGATCCGGCGACGGCCGAGACGGTCGCCGAGTGAACCGCCGAGCAAGATCAGCGCGGCCAGCGGCAGGGTATAGCCGTTGATCACCCATTGCAGTGCGCCGAAGCTGGCGTGGAACTGCCGGCCGATGCGGTCGGTAGCGATGTTGACGATCGTCGAGTCGAGGAACGTCATGCCGGACCCGAGGATGGTCGCGGCCAGCACTCCGCGGCCCTGTGCGCTGCGCAGCGGCACCGGTGGTGCCGTCATGCCTCCAGTGTTCTGCAGCAACATCGACGGGCCCCGATTCAGGGAGAGAGTTCAGGACGAGCCGATCAGCGCGGCGAGTTCGACCATGCGGTTGGCGAAGCCCCATTCGTTGTCGTACCAGCCGGAGACTTTGACCTGCGTGCCGACGACACGGGTGAGACCGGCATCGAAGATGCACGAGTGCGGGTCCCCGACGATGTCGGTCGCGACGATGGGGTCCTCGGTATAAGCAAGGATGCCGCTCAGGGAGCCATCCGCTGCTGCCTGGTAGGCAGCATTGATCTGTTCGACCGTCACCGGTGCGGCCGTCTCGAGGGTGAGGTCGGTAATGGAACCCACCGGGATCGGAACCCGCAACGCGGCGCCGTCCAGTTTGCCGGCCAGTTCAGGAATGACCTGGCCGATCGCCTTGGCGGCGCCGGTTGAGGTCGGGACGATGTTGATCGCGGCTGCCCGGGCGCGGCGCAGGTCGCGATGCGGGCCGTCGTGCAGGTTCTGGTCCTGGGTGTAGGCGTGGACTGTCGTCATCAGGCCGCGCTCGATGCCGAACGCGTCGTGGAACACACTGGCCAGCGGCGCAAGACAGTTCGTGGTGCAAGACCCATTCGAGATCACGTGGTGGTTGCGCGGGTCGTAGGTGGAGTCGTTCACACCGAGCACGACGGTCAGGTCGGCATCGGCCGACGGGGCGGAGATGATGACCCTGGCGGCGCCAGCGTCGAGGTGGCGGCGGGCATCGGCAGCCTTCGTGAACCGTCCCGTGGATTCGACTACCACGTCCACACCAAGTTCACTCCACGGCAGATTCGCCGGATCGCGTTCTTGCAGCACTCGGATTTCACGGCCGCCGACGGACAGCCCGTCTGGAATCACGCCGAGTGGTACGGGAAGCCGACCGCTGATGGAGTCGTAGCGCAGCAACGTCGCGAGCGTCTTGCTGTCCGCGAGGTCGTTGACCGCGACGATCTGCAGCTCGCTGTTCTGCGCGATGGCGGCGCGGACGATGCCGCGCCCGATCCGGCCGAAGCCGTTGATGGCTACTCGTGTCATGGGTGGCTCCTGACGGAGATGCCGGCCCTTGCAGGCGTCGGCTGCGGGTGGCTTCGGACAAGCAGTGCGACGACCGCGACCGCGATGGCAGCGATTGCTGCGGAGAAGCTGACGCCAGAATCGACGAGACTGACGTGCATAGAGGCGATGCCGACGCCGATGACCGGCAACGCGCTGCCCACATAGAGGACAACGAAGTAATAGGAGGTGGTCTCGGCCCGACGGTGCTCCGGTGCCACGGCGGCCACCGTGGCAAGGCCGGCGCGCAGTCCGACACCCTGGCCGCCACCGGCAATGATCGCTCCGGTGAGCAGTAAGGCGAGCGACGATCCGGTGAGAGCCGCAGCAACGAGTGACATGCCGAGGATCAGACCGGCGCAGCTCAACGTCAGCCCCCGCTCCGGTGCAAGGAAGACCGAGATCAGTTGACCCAGCAGCGATCCGGCGAACGCTGAGCACGCGACCACCCCAGTGACGGCACGGTTCGGGTCGTGGAGCACGTCAGTCATGAACGCGGGGGCGACAGCCGTGAACAATGACAGCACGGCGAAACCGGCGAAACCGGCCAGCGACGCACGCAGGAACGCACCCGCCGCATGCGGCTGCCAAGCACCGTCACCGCTGCGACGCTGTTCGGTGCGGTTCTGCTCGGCCCGGTGACCGTCGGCGTGGCGTCGCTGCACGGTTTCGGGCACGGTGATCAGCGTGATCGCTGCCAGCGCGACCAGCACGAGGTCGATGGCGAAGGGAACGCGTAATGGGTGAGGCGCGTACTGGGCGAGCACTCCGCTGGCGAGGACGCCGAGGCCGAGCCCGCCGATATTCAGCGTTGCGGCGAGCACCGTGGCCAGAGTGCGTCGTGCGGGCAGCAGCTCGACGAGCATCGGCGATGCCGCTGCCGTCACCGCTCCTGCTGACAAGCCGGACAGCAGCCGACCGAGGTAGAGCCACCCGAGCGCGGCGGGCAGCAGGTAGACGACCGCGGACACTGAGGATAGTCCGATGGCGGCGGCGAGCATCGGCCTGCGGCCGCGGCGATCGGACAGCGATCCGAAACCGAGTGCGGCGACGATCTGCCCGACCGCGTAGGTGGCAAAGACCAGCGTCGTGGTCTGCTCTCCGAATCCAAGCCGGTGCTCGTACAGCGGGTAGAGCGGTGTCGGCAGCGTCGTCCCGAACATCACCGCGACGAACACCAGTGCCAGCCCGGCCACCGATGGCCTGCTACCCCTGATGCCAGTCGCGCGCGAAGCGGTGACGGTGCTCATGTCATCGACCAACGTGCCCGTCGGGCTGTTCGGCGTGGGCACGTACCAGCCATTGGAACTTCTCCAGCAGACGTAGCTGGCCGATCAAGAGATCCTGGGTCACCGGTTCGCCGTACAACACCTGAACGGCGTTGCGATGAGCTTCGATGACCCGCTCGTAGACGCTGGTCAGAACTCGCATGTGCTCGATGCCGTGGTAGCGGCCGAACGGATACGCCTCAGCCGTGATGTGGGAACTGACGGTGTGCAGACGGCCGTCGGGCGCGCCGCCCAGCGCGGCGATGCGCTCGGCGATGTCGTCGGTCATCTCTCGCACGGCGTCGACCTGGGGGTCAAGCATCGTGTGGATCGCGATGAAGTGCGGCCCGACCACGTTCCAGTGGACGTGCTTGAGGGTCAAGCTCAGATCGATGGTCAAGTCGAGCGTCGTCTGGAGCACCTGCTCGGTGCGCTCGGCGACGTCGGATGGGACACCATCGATGTAGCTGGCGTTGTGGAGCACCTCGGTCATGACTGCTCCTTGACGGTCAGGACGGTCTTGCCGGGACGGCGCCCGGAAGCATGGCCGCTCTCATACGCTGTACGGCCTTCGGCGAGCGGGAAGGTCGCGGCGACGAGAACTCTGAGCGCGGCGGTGTCGGCCAAGGAAGCCAGCGTCGCCAGTCCGGCACGGTTCGCGGTGACCACGAAGAAGACCGCGTCGATCCCGGCTCGCGCGGCCTTGTCCTGGGAAGGCGGCATCTGCAGCGTGACCAGCCGACCTCCCCGCCGCGCGAGTGAGTACGCCTGCTCGAGCGCGGCCCCACCGACCGTGTCGATCACGACGTCGAACACACCAGTCGTCGGCGCGTCGCCGGCGGTGACATCAACGATGTGGTCAGCTCCCAAGGAGCGAGCGAGCTCGACGCCGGAGCTCTTAACGGTGACCGTAACCTCGGCACCCAGCTGCTTGGCGATCTGCGTGGCGAACGCGCCGACGCCGCCGACACCACCCAGGACGAGGACGGTCTCGCCCGGCTGCAACTTCGCATGCTCGGTGAGTGCTTGCCACGCGGTCAGTCCGGCCAGCGGCAGTGCTGCCGCCTCGATCGACGACAGCGATGCGGGAGCCGGGGCGACCTGGTCTGCTGGCGTGACGACGTACTGGGCAGCAGCGCCGTCCCGGTTGAACGGCACCATTCCGTAGACCCGGTCTCCCGGGGCCAGGTCGGTGACCGCGCTGCCGACGGCGCTGATTACCCCGGCGAACTCGTGCGACGGGATGATCGGTGTGCGGTCGTTGCCGTCGCGCAGCCAGGTCTCGTCCCACAGCAGTTCGTCGAAAGTGATCGCCGCGGCGCTGACCTCGATCTGCACCTCGTCGGCGGCGGGCACCGGCACATCCGCGTGCTCGTACGTCAGTGTCTCGGGCCCTCCGCGGGCGTGGGCTCGCAATGCGTTCATCGTTGCCATGTCTCGCGTCCTGTCGTTGTCGTGAATAGAACCGACGCTATGCAAACCGCGGCTAGGGCGGCTTCGGTCATGCGACTGCACGCTCTGCTTGCGTCACTGCTCAGGCCAGACGTCGGGACAGTCGCTTGACCGAAGCGCCTCGGGCGGCTGCACAACGAACCTGTCGGAGTAAGGCGGCGACCTGCGCTGCCATCAAATCGAGAGGACAAGGACATGAGTGAGACCACCAAGCCGCCGGTGCTCTTCTTGCACGGGCTATGGCTGCACGCCAGCTCGTGGGAGCCGTGGATCGAGCTGTTCGCCGGCGCCGGCTACACCGCGACCGCGCCGGCGTGGCCCGGGGAGCAGCCGACCGTGCAGGGCAGCCGGGACAACCCGGAACTGCTGGCCGGCTACGGCATCGAGGAAGTGACCAACCACTTCCGCATCATCATCAGTGGGCTGCCGGTCAAGCCGATCGTCATCGGACACTCGTTCGGCGGCATGATCGCTCAGAAGCTGCTCGGCGAGGACCTGGCGGCTGCGGCGATCGGCATCGATGCCGCGCAGATCAAGGGCGTGCTGCCGCTGCCGCTGTCCGCGCTGCATTCCACGCTGCCGGTGTTCAAGAACCCCGCCAACCGGCATAAGGCCGTGTCGTTGACTGCTGAGCAGTTCCGTTACTCGTTCGGGAACGCGCTCGAGCCTGCCGAGTCGGACGCGTTGTTCGAGAGGTGGACGATTCCGGCCCCGGGTCGTCCGTTGTTCGAGGCCGCGGCAGCGAACTTCAAACTGCACTCTCCAGCCAAGGTGAACACCGATCTGATCGAGCGCGGTCCGCTGCTGCTGATCGCCGGGGGCAACGATCACACTGTTCCGGAGGTGATCACCACCGCGACCGCGAAGCAGTACAAGGATTCGCCGGCCGTCACGGACTTCCTCGAGTTCCCCGACCGGGGTCACTCCTTGACGATCGACAGCCGGTGGCAGGAGGTCGCGGACGGGTGCCTGGTGTGGCTGGACAAGTACGAGCTGTAGCCACAACCTGCAACGCAAGGCGGCCCCGGTCGACATTGACCGGGGCCGCCTTTGTGCGTCGGCATCTGCTGGCGTCACCGGATGCTGAGCCAGCGTTCGAGCTCGGCGATCCCGGTGCGCGCGTACTTGCGTTCCGCGAAGGTTGCGTGGCTTTCGGGTAGGAAGCTGAACTCCGGGTGGGTGAAGTAGGTAACGCCGAGGCAGTAGCACCAGCGGCAAGCTATGCCGCCGAGACGAGTCCACGCCCTCCTGACGTATTTCTTGGGTCGAGTGCGGTGCTGCACGGTAGTCATCGTCGAGCCCCTCACCACGTGCTCACCATGCCGCCGTCGATCCGGAAGTCCGAACCGGTGACGTTATTGGTGAGGTCGCTGGCGAGCAGCAGGACGGCGTCGGCGATCTCCTCGGGTCGGGTGAACCGTCCGGTGACCATGGCGCTGTTGACGTTGCTGATCACGTCGTCGGTGCTGGCGCCGGACGCGGCGGCGATGTGTTCGGCGACGCCGCCGCTACCCAGCCACAGGTCGGTCGCTACCGGTCCGGGGCTGACCGTGTTGACGCGGATGCCGTGCGGGCCGAGTTCCTTGGACAGGGCCTTGCAGAAGCTGGAGAGGGCCGCCTTCGCAGCGCTGTAGTCCATCACGTTCGGGTCGGCGAGTGTCGCGTTGACCGAGCTGATGGTGACGATGCTGCCCTTTCCGGCGGCGAGCATCCCGGGCACGGCGGCGCGGGTGGTGCGCACGGCTGCCATGAGGTTCAGCTCGAGCGTCTGCTCCCACATCTCATCGGTGATGGCGGTGAAGCCGCCAAGTCTGGTGGGTGCTGAGCCGACGTTGTTCACGAGGATGTCGACGGTGCCGCCGGCCGCGGTGATGAGGTCGGACGGACCGGTCGGTGTGGACAGGTCGACGGTGATGCTGGCGACTTGGCCGGTGCTGGCGAGTTCATCGAGTTCAGGTGAGCCTTTGAGGGCTCCGGCGGTGACGCGGACGCCTTCGCCGGCGAGCGCGCGGGTGATGGCGAGTCCGATGCCGCGGCTGGCGCCGGTGACTACGGCGGTTCGGCCTTCGAGTCCGAGTTTCATGACTGCTCCTAAATGGGTTTGGGATCGGGGTTGATCAGGTGGTGTCCGAAAGACGGGCCTGGGCCGGCCAGCTTGTGGCCGGCCGGCCCAGGTGTGTTCGCTGATCGGTGTGCGCCTGCCCCCGCGGGCGACGAGTCGACGGGCTCGTCGGAGGCGCACGCCATGTCAGCTAGTGGCAGCCGCGGCGGTCTCGATGGTGTGGGTGACCGTGGCGGGCTGGGAGATCATCGGCAGGTGGCCGGTCGGGGCCTTGACGATGTGTGCTCCCGCGTTGGTGGCCATCGACAGTTGGACGGACGGCGGGATGACCTTGTCCAGCGTGCCGAGTTCGTACCAGGACGGGATGGTCTTCCACGCCGGGGTCGTGGAGGGGTCGGTAAGGGCCTTGAGCGCGATCGGCCGCTGGGTTGCGGCCAGCACGTTGCCTTCGGCCTTGGGCAGGTCGTTGGCGAACGAGGAGACGAACAAGGCCGGCTTCACGTACAGCTCGGGGTTGTTCGGGTCGGTGCCGACGAAGTTGAAGGCGGCGGTCGGGTCGCCCCCAACGACGGACGCGGTGTTCTGGACGTACGCGCCGACCGGCATGCCTTCGGCGGGCGCGAACGCGTCGAGGTACACGAGCGCTTTCACGTTGGTGTTGCCGGTGGCCGCGTCCGTGACGACGGCGCCGCCATAGGAGTGGCCGACCAGCACGACCGGTCCGGCGATCGCGGCGAGGTAGTCCTTGAGCGCCGAGGTGTCGGTGGGCAGCGACTCCAGCGGCGTCGGGAAGACGTCGACGGTGTACCCGTCATGCTGCAGGCGGGCGACGACGCCGTTCCAGCTTCCGCTGTCTGCCCAGGCGCCGTGGACCAGCACGACGGTCGGCTTCGGCTTCGGCGGTGCCGGCTTGTGCGTGGTCTTGGTGACCGGAGGTGCCGGCTTGGTCGTGTGGGCGCTGGCAGTGGCGCTGGTGATGCTGACCAGGGCACCGGCGGCGACCAGCACCGCGGCGCCGATGGCGCCCATCGTGATGAGTCGCCGCTTGCGCGGGTTCGTGCTCTTCATTGGTTCCCCCTCGTGAGGATGGTGGAGATGGCCTACAGGTCCGACCGGGTATCGGTGGTCCCGTGTGAACATGACGAACGTAGGAAGGCTGAGGCCGGTGAACATCCGTCAGTCGACTGCGTCGGCAACGGTCGTGTTCAGTCGTTGACGGCTGGTCGCCGATGGTTCAGAGGGTGGGGACGAGTCCGCCATCGACGGTGAAGGTCGCGCCGGTGACGTTGCCGCTTCGTGGATCAATCAACGTCAGCACCATCGCCGCGATTTCCGTCGGTGCGGTCATCCGGCCGGTTGCCATGCGGGATGCGACGCCGGCGATCTGATCCGGCGCCCAACGCTTTGTCGCGACCGGTCCGGGGGCGATGCTGTTGACGCGGATACCGTGGGCGGCCACCTCTTTGGACAGGGACTTGGTGAAGTTCCACAACGCCGCCTTCGCGGCGCTGTAGTCGATGATCGCCGGGTCGGGCAGCCACGCGTTCACCGAGACGATGTTGACGATCGAGCCGCTGCCGGCGGCGAGCATGATCGGCAGCGCTGCTCGCGTGGTGCGGACGGCGGCCATGAGATTGAGGGTCAGGGCCTCGTGCCACTGCTCGTCGGTCACCGCGACGAAGCCGTCGGGTCGGGGCACCGAGCCGCCGACATTGTTGACCAGAATGTCGAGGCGCGTGCCGGCGGCGGCGACGAGCTGCGCGGGAGCTTGTGGTGTGGTGAGGTCGACGGCGTGAGCGGTGACGGTGCCCTCGGTGGACAGGGTTCCGAGTGCGTCGGTGACAGTGCGGCTTCCGGCGTGGACGTGGATACCGGCGGCGGCGAGCGATTGCGTGATGGCCAGGCCGATGCCTGCTCCGGCCCCGGTCACGACCGCGACGCGCTGCGGCTGCGATGGCGTGCGCTTCATCTGGGCTCCCTGGATGAACTACTTCGACGGTGGCTTCCGGCGATGCGCTGAGCTGCGCACGACGCCGCGTGCAGAGATGACCGTAGGTAGCCGGGGTGCTGCGGGGCTTCAGTCGGACAACTGCTTTCGCCCGGACAGTCATCTGACCGAAGCCGCGTCGACGAAGCGCCGCACACAGTGGACCTATGAGTACGAACTCGAACCCCGCCGACTCCGACCGGGGCATCGTGCCGATGCGCAAGGACGTAGCGGCCTACGCGTCGTTGTCACCTGCCGAAGTGTTGATCATCGGAAGCGGCTTCGCGGGGTTCTACGCAGCCCGGCATCTGTCCAAGATTCTGTCGGCGAAGGCTGCAAACATCACCGTGGTCAGCGCGACCGATCATCTGACCTACAGTCCGCTGCTGCCTGAAGTCGCGGCCGGACGCCTCATGCCGCACCGCATCGCGGTCCCGCTGCACGGGGCGCTCGGTCGAGCCCGCATCGTGCAAGGGCTCGTTGACGACATCGACTTCACCGGCCACACCGCGCACGTGAGATCTGACGACGAGTCTGGGTTCGCGTTGCCGTGGGATCGGTTGATTCTCGCCACTGGCAGCGTGACCCGGCTATTGCCGACGCCCGGGCTGCGTGAGGTCGGCTTCGGGTTGAAGACGCTGGTCGAGGGCCAGTACATCCACGATCATGTGCTGCGCCAGCTCGAGCTTGCCGATACGACCAGCGACCCAGATGAACGCCGGGCTCGGCTGACGTTCATCGCAGTCGGTGCGGGCTACGCGGGAACCGAGACCGCTGCCCAACTGCAGCGCCTGACCATCAAACAGATCAGTCGCTTCCCCCGTCTGTCAGCCGGGGACCTGACGTGGATGCTCGTGGACCTCAGCGACAGCGTCTTGCCCGAGCTGGGACATCGACTCGGCAAGTACACGCTGCGGGTGCTCGGCAAGCGCGGCCTGCACGTGCGCCTGGGCACCACCGTCACGCAGATGGCACCCGATGGCGTCGTGCTGTCCGACGGCAGCTACATCGCGACGCGTACCGTGCTCTGGACGGTCGGGGTAACGCCGCCACCACTCGTGCAGCAGCTCGGCCTGCCCGTGGAGCGTGGCCGAGTCGTGGTCGACGACTACTTGCAATTGCGCCAGGACGTGTGGGCGGCCGGTGACTCCGCTGCTGCCGAAAACCCCTACGACATCGAGCGGCACAGCTACCCGCCCACAGCGCAACATGCGCTTCGGCAAGGCAAGATCCTCGCCGTCAACGTCGCGGCCAGCCTCGGCTACGGATCTCATCGCCCCTACCGGCACCACGACCTGGGACTGGTTGCCGACCTCGGCGGCCGCAAGGCGGTCGCCCGGCCCCTGGGCATACCGCTGACAGGTCTCCCGGCGAAGGTCGTGACCAAGAGCTATCACCTGCTCGCGATACCAAGCATGGGTACCAAGCTGCGGATCGCCGCGGACTGGATCGTGAACATGATCAGCCGTCCACCCGCCACCCAGCTCGGGCTGGTGGGCGCTACGGCCGCGCAACTACCGGCGGCCGAGCACAGCGACCCCGTTCACTCGACCCGATAGCAACAACCAACAAGGGCCGGCCCACACCGTTGCGGGCCGGCCCTTGTCGTCCCTCACGGTTCAACGCCAGTAGTTGTTGGCCGCGGCGATCGTCGCGAACTCGACCGCGACGACATGACTGGCGGCGATGAGGTCGCTCGGATTGGTCGAGTAGGACGGCCTGCCCTTCATGAGCGCATCCAGATCCGGCTGGATGTTGTGGATCGTGTGTCGCGCAAGCGTCATCGCCAGCGTGCGGCCCTCGTCGGGCGTCGCGGTGATCAAGGTGCCTCCGGGCACCGGGACGAGCTCCGAGTCGGGCACCCGATTGATGACGGCAGTATTCATGCTCTCTTCTCCTACGTCGGTGGGCCGCCGGCCCGTGCCGGCAGACCTCCCGACGGTGCCAGCGTGCCCGTCGCTCGGGCTTCGGTCAGCCGACTGCATCGCCTCATCAGTGCTCCGGCGGCGCAGCGCACGTTGCGAACGTCGGGCAGTCGATCGACTGAAGCAACCGGGGCGACGAACTCGCGATAGTCCATCTCGATCACCACCGTGCGGGCATGCACCGCACATGACAGGCGGAGCCATCATGGACAACACGCAACCTCCCATCCTCGTGTTGATGGGGGTTTCCGGATGCGGGAAGAGCACCATCGCCGCTCTGCTCGCCCGGGACCTGGGCTGGGAGAACATCGAAGGTGACTCCCTGCATCCGCCGGCGAACATCGCCAAGATGTCAGCCGGTCACCCGCTGACCGACGAGGACCGCTGGCCATGGCTGGCCAAGATCGCCGACTGGATCCAGGCGCAGACGGCGGCGAACAAGCCCGGCATCGTCACCTGCTCGGCGCTCAAGCGCACCTACCGGGACGTGCTGCGCGCAGACAACGTCATCTTCGTCTACCTGCGCGGCTCACGTGAGCTGATCGCCTCGCGACTGGCCGCCCGGACAGGACACTTCATGCCGCCGGCCCTGCTCGACTCCCAGTTCGCGATCTTGGAAGCACCCGGACCGGACGAGCGCTCAGTCAGCGTCGACGTGACCGGCGAACCGGCACAGACCGAACTCGCCGTCCTTCAGATGCTCAACGACTCGGTCGCGCGCCACAGGGCAGAGCCGTCATGAACGCGCTATCGGCGGCGGCCGCCACGTCGGCAGCTCACTTGACTGCGTGGGACGGACACGACACCAGGCTCACTCTGGTCGCGTTGGGCGGCATCGTCCTGATCGTGTTGCTCATCGTCTTGGCCAAGCTGCACCCGTTCCTCTCCTTGATCCTCGGCTCCGCATTCGTCGGCATCGCCGGCGGCGTCGGCATGAGCGACGTGATCAAGAACTTCGAGTCCGGCGTCGGCAGCACCCTGCAGGAAGTCGGCCTGCTGATCGCGCTCGGCGCAATGCTCGGCAAGCTGCTGGCCGACTCCGGAGGCGCTAACCGTGTCATCGACACCCTGCTGGCCAAGGCACGCGGAGCAGCAATCCCCTGGGCGATGGCGTTGGTCGCGATCATCATCGGGTTGCCGATGTTCTTCGAGATCGGCCTCGTTCTGTTGCTGCCGGTGATCGTGCTGGTCAGCCAGCGCTCCGGACACCGGCTCATGCGCATCGCCATCCCTGGCCTGGCCGGACTGTCCGCGCTGCACGGACTGATCCCGCCACACCCCGGACCGTTGCTAGCGATCAACGCCGTCCACGCCGAACTCGGCACCACCCTCGCTCTCGGCATCGTGGTCGCGATTCCCACCGTCGTCATCTGCGGGCCGCTGTTCGCGCACGTCGCCGAACGGTGGGTACCGGTCGGGCCACCCGCGGTCGCCGGCGGCATCGACACCTCCACCGATACGCCCGCCGATACTGCGACCGGCGTCCCGAGCGCCGATCAGGCCGGCCGCAGACGAGAGCCGTCCTTCGCCATCACGCTGGCGACGATCCTGTTCCCCGTCGTGTTGATGCTCAGCAAGGCACTGGCCGACATCCTCGACACCGACGCCGACCACCCCACTACGGCACGTGTCGTGTTCGACTTCATCGGCGAACCACTGGTCGCCCTCACACTCGCGGTTCTGCTGGCGATGTTCACGTTCGGCTACTCGGTCGGATTCACCGGCCAACAGCTCTCCGCGAAGATCGCCGCCAGCGTCGCACCGGTCGCCGCCGTCATCCTCATCGTCGGAGCCGGCGGCGGCTTCAAGCAGACACTGATCGGCGCCGGGGTCGGCGACTCGGTCGCCAAATGGGCCACCAACGCACACATCTCCGTGATTGTGCTCGGCTACCTCATCGCGGTCGCGCTGCGCCTGGCGACCGGATCAGCAACCGTCGCCACCGTGACGGCGGCCGGCATCGTCGCCCCGCTCGCGACCGGCCTGTCACCGACGCATGCCGCGCTGCTGGCGCTGGCCATCGGCACCGGCTCGCTGTTCCTGTCGCACGTGAACGACGCCGGCTTCTGGCTGGTCAAGGAGCTGTTCGGACTTTCCATCGGCCAGACGTTCAAGACCTGGTCGGTCATGGAGACACTCGTCTCCCTCGTCGGATTCGGATTCGTGGAGGTGCTCTATGCGATCCTCTGATGCTGTCCTCAAGGCCGAGGCAGTCGACTACGCGGCGGCGCTGATCGCCTACCCGCCCGAGCGGGCAGCCCTGGATGCCGGCGGCGCCCTTGACCTGCTGGTCGACGTCGTCCGTCAACGCGGAACGGACTTCCGATACCGAACGATCTCGGTAGAAGGTCCAGACGACCTCATGTGCCTGTACGCCCGCGACGGGCAACCGGACTGCATCGTCGGCGAAGTCCTGCACGAAGCCGGCGTCGACATCCCCACGCTGGAGAGCTTCCGGGACGAAGGCATCCGGGAATTGTGGTTCGAGCAACGATTGCCGATCTGCCTCACCTTCGGTGCCGTCCTCGTGCTGCACCGTGCCCAGGCATCCCAGGATCGTGGCGACTGCTGGGGCGTGGCTCTGGCCAGCGCCGAGCAACTACTGGCCGAACTGGCGTCCCTACTGCCCTGGAGATGCTGAACCGAGGTGCTGATCGGTCGCAGCGCTGACTGCTCAGCGCGCGTCCAATCGCGATGCCAGTTGCGCCCTCGACACGATGCCGAGCTTCGGGAAAATCCGGTAGAGGTGCGATCCCACGGTGCGTGGCGACAAGAACAGCCGCTCACCGATCTCCCGGTTGGACAACCCCTCGGCGGCCAAGCGGGCAATCTGCAACTCCTGGGCAGACAGCAACTCCAGCGTCGATGAGCCTTGGGCGCTGACCTTCTCGCCCGTAGCGCGAAGCTCCGCTCTAGCTTGGTCGGCCCACGTTGTCGCGCCGATCAGCTCCAAGGTGGTCTGCGCCGCTCGCAGCGGTTGACGCGCCTCAGCTACTCGGCGCTGGCGGCGCAGCCACGAACCGTAGGCGAGCTCCAGGCGCGCACGCATCCAGGGCCAGCGCACCAGATCCTGCGCCAGGGCAGCCTTGTACAGCTCTTCAGCTTGGTCGTCGGCGGCAAGTACAGCCCACGCGTAGGCGAGGTTGATCCGAAGCGTAGGGGCCGGGATGGCTTGTGTCTCGCGTTCGAGTGCCGCCAGCACTCCGACCGCATCATCGATCTGCCCACAGTGAAGGGCGGCTTCGGCGAGCAGGGCGATGCCGTGATAACGCTCGGTAAGATGAAACGAGCTATCGCTTGGGTCGAACATCCGGCGCAGCTCGGCGTACCCGTCCGCGTATTTGCCGGTCGCCACCGCCGCTCCGCCGCGAGCCAGCTGGACACAGGCGAGTAGATCGTTCAGGCGGCGGCCGTTGGCAAGATGTTCGGCCTGCGCGGCGAACTGGATCGCCTCGTCGTAGTCACCACGCACGCCACGCAGGATGGCCATCAGGCTCAGTGTGCCGTCGTTCCAGATGGGCTGGCCGGTGTCCCGCGCGACGAGTTTGCCCTCTTCGGCGCAGGCCTCGGCCCGTTCCCAGTCGCCGACTTCGGTCCGGTCATAGAGCTGCATGGTCAAAACGTGGGACAGCAGCCCGAGGCGTCCTTGCTCGCGCAGCTTCGCTTCGGCACGGGTGAAGAAGTCGACGGCGCGGACCGGGTCGCCGATCGCGTGGCAGACCATGCCATACAGCCGTAGCGCATCAGGGTCAGTGACGGTCTCCAAGACGACAGAAGCCAGTAGCTCACACACCCGGGGGGCTGCGGCTACCGGCTCGGCGACGCCAAGAGCGGCAACGAACCTGGGGTCATCGACCGCAGTGCGCCCGTATTCTCCGCCGATCCGTTCGACTGTGGCCACGACGCGCGCGCGAGCTGCCGCGCCGGCGTCCGCCCACCAGCAACGCAGCGCCGCACCGAGCAGCAGATTCAACGCCAAGCCCAGATCCCCGGCGCCAGCTGAGCGGGCGGCGATATCGCACAGCTCGGTGACCCGAAGTGAGTCACCGGGCACGCCATCGTTGAAGATCTCGCTGATCCACGCCATACGAGCCCGGTCAAGCTCGGTGAGGTCGTCGCGTGCCGCGGCCGTGACGAGCCGGTCCACGAGGTCGGCCCGCCCGAGGCCAAAGGCGTGTTCTGCGGCCAGCAGCAGGCGACGTCCCCGAGTCGCGGAGTCACCCGTAAGTTGCGCGGAGCGTTCCAACGCCCAGATCGCGGAGGTAACCGAGCCCCGTCGCAGAGCGATGAGGTGGCTAGCTTCGAGTTCATCGGCGACATCGTCATCAACACCGACGATCGCCTGCGCACGGTGCCAGGTGCGGCGATAGGGCTGCTCGGCCAGGACTGCGGCAAGGGCCGAGTGCGCCTGGTGGCGCCGGGTCATCGACTCGCTCTGCAAGATGCCCGAACGGACCAGAGGGTGCCGGAAATGGATGCGTTGAGTGTCGAAGGACAGCAGACTGGCATCGACCGCTGGGTTCAACATCTCGATGTCGACGGGGCTGCCGAGCAGCTGCCCAGCGCCCGCGATGACCTCGGCGAGATTGTTCTCGTCGTCGATCGCGGCAATCAGCAGCAAGTCGCGGGTGACGCTGGGCAGCTCGCCGATACGGGCGGCGAAGGCACGCTCGAGCCTGGCAGTGAGCGGCACGTAGGCAGGGTCGGCATCCGAGCCGACGCCGCGGGAAGCACGCCACGCCGAGGGAAGCTCGACGAGCGCTAACGGGTTGCCCATCGCTTCGGACAGGATCCGGGCGCGTCCGGCAGCGTCGATGTCGTGCGCGTGCGCCTCCAAGAGCGTGTGCGACGCCTGATCGTCCAGACCGGCCAGGGTCAGGATGGGGATGTCGATCTCCAGCAACGGACCCGGATGGCCCTGCCTCACTGTGGCGACGAGTGCGACTGGTTCCTGCCCGAGGCGCCGGGCAGCGAAGGCGACCGCCTCCTGCGTAGGACTGTCGAGCCACTGCGCGTCATCGATAGCAAGCAAGATGGAGCTGTCCGCAGCTGCTTCAGTGAGCAGCGTGAGGGCACCCAGCGCAACGAGAAACGGCTGCGGCGCCGGACCGTTCTCCATAGAGAACGCCGTCAGCAGTGCGACGCGCTGAGCACTCGGCAGGGCATCGACGTAGTTCAAGACGGGCTGGAGCAGACGCTGCAGCCCGGCAAAGGGCAGTTGGGCTTCGGGTTCCACACCGGCCACGTCCAACACCCGGTAGCCGCACGTACGGGCGTGATCGGCCGCAGCCTGGAGGACACTAGTCTTGCCAATGCCGGCCTCGCCGAGAAGGACGAGCGCCGCTCCGCGACTCGCGGTGTCCGCCAGGAGCTCGGAGAGCTGTGCCATCTCGCTGGCACGCCCGATGAGACCGCTCATCGTCTCTCCTTCCCCCACTGCGCCGACCTGCGCTATCGCCGGCCCGCGACAGCGCCGCCATCCGGGTCGAGTTCGGCCCGTGCGCGGGCGGCCCAGTGACCGGCGCCGATCATCTCCAGCATGCCGAGCGCGTCGGACAACATCGTCCGGCCCTGCTCGATGCGGCCCTGCCGTACCAGCCAAGTGCCGTAGGCCAATTCCAGTCTGGCCTTGATCCACGGCCAATGGTCGAGGTCCGCCGCAAGCGCAGTCAGATACAGCGCCTCCGCCGCCGCGTCCTCGGCTAGGACAGCCCTGGCGTAGGCCAGGTGATGATGCAAGATCGGGGTCGGCGTCAGGACAGCGACCCCGCGAAGTTCTTCTACGACTTCCGCGGCATCGACACGGCGGCCGGTGAGGCGTGCGGCCTCCGCAAGAAACATCAGCGCCCCGAAACGCTCGCGCTGGTGGTAGCTCGGATCGGTCGGCTCGAACGCTCGCCGCAGTTCGGTGTAGGCGTCCTCGTCCTGGCCCAGAGTCAGGTAAGCCAGGCCACGGGCAAGCTGCACGCACGACAGCAGGTCGTTGAGTCGCTGCCGGTTTGCTTCCAATTCGGATTGAGCCGCCAGTTCGAGGGCCCGCTCCGGATCTCCCTGCAAACCGTGGGCGATGGCCTCGCAGACCAAGGTGCCCGTAGTCCAGATCGGTTGACCGGTCTCCTCACTCAGCCGCAGCGCCTCCGCGGCGGCGGCATTGGCACGGTCCCAGTCCCCGATCTCAAGCGCCACGATGACGTGCATGCTCAACGCCTGGGCGAGCAAACCCAGCTTCTTCTGCGTGCGAAGCTTGCTCTCGCACGCAAGCAGGTACTCGTCCGAGCGTGCCTCGTCGCCGATCGCATGGGCGGCAATGCCGAGCAGCCGCAGGACGTCGGCATCTTCAACGGAGCCGACCGGCATGTGTTCAAGCGCGGCGGTGACCTCGGCGGCGCACAACACTGGCTCGGCCACAGCAAGGATGGCAACCGTCCGCGGGTTGTCTAGGTCGCTGACCCGAGTGGCAACCTCAGCAACGTGGGCGCGGGCGACCGGTCCGGTATCAGCCCACCAGCAACGCAGCGCCGCGCCCAGCAGCAAGTTGAGTGCTAGGTCAGTGTCTCCGGCGGCATCCGAGCGGACTGCGACGTCACACAACTCGAGGACCCGGGTGGCGTCACCCGGCACACCGTCGCTGAAGATCTCCCGCAGCCACTGCATACGAGCCCAATCGAGCTCGCTCAGCGAGGTGGTCGCCGCCTCCTTGACCAGCCGGTCGACGAGGTCGGCCCGCCCGAGTCCAAATGCGTGTTCGGCTGCGCGCAGTAGACGGTGCCCACGTAGGGCGCTGCTGCTAGTTAGGTGCGCGGCACGCTCGAGGCTGCTGATCGCCGACATCACGGCACCTCGACGCAAGGATTCCTCAACAGTCGCTTCGAGCTCCTCGGCGACCTCGTCGTCCGGGCCGACGATCGCTTGTGCCCGATGCCACGCGCGCCGGAAGGGCTCGTCGGCAAGGACCTCGGCCAAGGCAGCGTGCGCGGCCTGGCGGCGGGTGACGCGCTCGGCCTGCAGAATGCCCGAGCGCACCAACGGGTGCCGAAATCTCAGCGGGTTCTCAACTGAGGTGAGCAAGCCAGCAGCCAGAGCGGGCTGTAAGTCTGTGGCGGTGATAGCCCGACCCGCAAGCGCGCTCGCCGCGGTGCGGACCTCGGCGAAGTCGGTGGTCTCGTTGACGGCAGCGACGATAAGTAAGTCCCTCGTGACCTCCGGCAGGCTGCTCACTCGCCCACCGAAGTCGCGTTCGAGACGCGCAGACAGCGTGGGTGCCGCATCTCCCATTCCCTCGCTGCGCCACACCGCCGGCAGTTCCATCAACGCGAGCGGATTGCCCATCGCCTCGTCCTGGATCCGCTTGCGCTCGGCCACGGGCAGTGCCGCCGCGCTTTTTTCCAGGATCGCGGCGGCTGCCTCATCACCCAGAGCCGTGATCCGGAGCTCAGGCAGCCCTGCGGCAAGGATGCCTGGCCGCGCGCCATCACACTGGACGCGGACGGTCGCCAGCAGCGCGGCCGGGATTGCATCGACGTGCCGGGCGACGTAGGTGAGGCACTCTTGGGTGGGAGCATCCAACCACTGCGCATCATCCACCAGTACTGCAAGCGGTCCAGAGCCCGCTACCGCACGCAGCAGGCTCACAACTGCGTTCGCGATGAGAAATAGGTCGGGCTGGGGACCATCGGCCATACCGAAGGCGGACTTCAACGCTGACGCTTCCTCCGGTGCAAGGCTAGCCACCTGGTCAAGCACCGGCGCCAGCAGCTGGTAGAGACCAGCGAACGGAAAATGCGCCTCCGCCTCGACCCCCCCGGCACTCAGCACTGTCAACTTACGCTCCCGAGCCTCAACCGCAGCAGCTTCAAGCAGGGCCGACTTGCCAATGCCGGGCTCACCAAGGAGTAGCAGGACCTGACCGCGGACGTGCCCACGGTCGAGCATTCCACCGATCTCGGACAGCTGCTCGGCCCTGCCTTGAAGTTGACTCACCGATCGTGTCACCGGTCCATCTCCTGGACCGAGCGCCTGGCGGCACCCTTGCGTCGTCGGTTGCCCCGGAAGCCGTCACGTCGTCGATGGCAGACACTCACATCCGGCAAAGTAGCGCCGACTGCTTGCCCAGGCTTCAGTCGTTTGACTGAAGCCTGCGTAAGCGTAGGAGCAGCAGTGGCGGCGCGTGGGACGGGCGCTAGACGTCGGACGCCAAGTAAGCCCATACCGTCTCGTCGCAGCGAGATGGCCGTCGTTGGTCACTAACCGGGTCACCAACGCTGAGCAATCCGGGGTAGGTTGTGGAGCGCGAGGCCGCCAGAAATCGGGCCTCCGACACAACCGAACACCGCCAGCCACACCGTCGACGACGCCTGAAAAGCGGTAGGTCGGCAGTTCGATCCTGCCCCTGGCCACCACAAAACCCCCGTATTTGCTGGGAAGCATCCAGTGAGTACGGGGGTCCTTTCATGGCCGGTAGCAACGCGGTAGCAACCGCTCCGATGTGGCTGCACAGCGTCGACGCTCTAGGGCCGGGCCAGTTCCCACCTCATGGCACATGACTTTGTGTGAGCACATTCCAGTCCCGTACGGCTGCGGAGATCCGCCGCTCGATCGATCGCCTGACATCCCTGGAACGCGAGCTAGCGGACGTC
>Ga0187809_10000065_pt1 | contig 77935 bp, 75 predicted proteins | sample NC_wetland_sal_i_8_FD_132415 | JGI IMG/M metagenome (GOLD analysis project Ga0187809, IMG submission 132415) | Wetland sediment microbial communities from Neuse River Estuary, North Carolina, USA - ASW_4 | ecosystem: Environmental > Aquatic > Freshwater > Wetlands > Sediment | place: USA: North... | reverse complement strand
GTCCGCGCCGCGGACGCGGGTGACGCGACCGTAGGTTCGTGTGCGACCATGAGCCCGTGCATCAGTACTCGCTGATTATCGGCTAGCGCGTCGGCCCACCCGCCGGCGCGCAGACCTCCCGTACCACGGGGGGTCTTTTTGTTGTACCGGGTACCACCCCTCGCCCGTCCCGCGACGTCCCGACGAAGGAGCAGATCCGTTGTTCCAGGTCTACGACACCACGCTGCGCGACGGTGCCCAGCAGGAGGGGATCAACCTCTCGGTCACCGACAAGCTGCTCATCACGGCACTGCTCGACGACCTCGGCATGGGCGTCATCGAAGGGGGCTGGCCCGGCGCGGTGCCCAAGGACACCGAGTTCTTCAAGCGCGCCGCCAAGGAGCTCGACCTCAAGAACGCCGAGCTCGCGGCGTTCGGCGCCACCCGCAAGGCGGGCGTCCGCGCGGTCGACGACCCGCAGGTGCGGGCGCTCGTCGACGCCGAGACACCGATCGTCACGCTCGTCGCCAAGAGCGACATCCGTCACGTCGAGCGGGCGCTGCGCACGACGAGGGACGAGGCCCTCGCGATGATCCGCGACACCGTGTCGTTCCTCGTGCTGGAGGGCCGTCGGGTCGTCGTCGACGTGGAGCACTTCTTCGACGGCTACCGCTACGACGAGGACTTCGCGCTGGCGGCGGTGCGTGCGTCCTTCGAGTCGGGCGCCGAGGTGGTCGCGCTGTGCGACACCAACGGCGGCATGCTCCCGCGCGGCGTGGGCGAGATCGTCGCCACCGTGCGCGCCGCGGTGGGGCCGCACGCCGTGCTGGGGATGCACGCGCACAACGACTCCGGGTGCGCGGTGGCCAACACGCTCGCCGCCGTGGACGCCGGTGCCACGCACGTGCAGGGCACCGTCAACGGGTACGGCGAGCGCACCGGGAACGCCGACCTGCTCACGGTGGTCGCCAACCTCGAGCTGAAGTACGGCCGCCCGGTGCTCCGCGCGGTCGACGGCGGTGGCCTGCGCGACCTCACGCGCACCGCGCACGCCATCAGCGAGATCACGAACATCTCGCCGTTCGCGCGCCAGCCCTACGTCGGCACCAGCGCGTTCGCGCACAAGGCGGGCCTGCACGCCAGCGCCATCCGGGTGGACCCCGACCTCTACCAGCACACCGACCCCGCGAACGTCGGCAACGACATGCGCATGCTCGTCTCCGAGATGGCCGGACGCGCCTCGGTGGAGCTCAAGGGCCGCGAGCTCGGCTTCGACCTCTCGGACCGGCCCGACGTGCTCACGCGCGTGGCCAACCGGGTGAAGGACGCCGAGGCCAACGGGTACACGTACGAGGCGGCGGACGCCAGCTTCGAGCTGCTGCTCCTCGAGGAGGCGGCGGGCGGCCGGCCCGGCTACTTCACGGTGGAGTCGTGGCGCACCATCGTCGAGCGCCGCGGCGGCCGGGGCACCCCGGCGCTCGCCGAGGCGACCGTCAAGCTCACCGCCGGCGGCGAACGGATCGTCAGCACCGGCGAGGGCAACGGCCCGGTGAACGCCCTCGACCAGGCGCTGCGCCAGGCGCTCGTCCGCGTCTACCCGGAGCTCGAGGCGTTCGTCCTCATCGACTTCAAGGTGCGGATCCTCGACACGCAGCACGGCACGGACGCCACCACGAGGGTCCTCATCGAGACGAGCGACGGCACGACGACGTGGATGACGGTCGGCGTCGGCCCGAACGTCATCGAGGCGTCCTGGGAGGCGCTGACGGACTCGGCGATCTGGGGCCTGCACCACCTGGGGGTCCCACCCCGCTGACGCGGGCACCGCGCTTCGCATCACCGGGCGCGGGCGCATAGCCTTGCCAGTGGCACGAGAAGGGAGCAGGCGTTGTCCGGCGGCTGGAGCACCACGCCCCCGCGGAGCGACGAGACCCCCTCGCGCCCGCGTGCTGCCTGGTGGTGGCTGCTCGCCGGGGTCGTCGTCGTCGCCCTCGTGCTGCTCGTGTGGCGCCCGTGGGACGGCCATGCAGCGGTGGCCTCCCCGACGTCCTCGCCCACGCCGAGCCCCACGGAACCCGTCATCGAGCCGAGCCTGCTGCCGACGCTCGGCCCGAGCCCGTCGCTCTCGTCCACGTCGAACGTCGAGCCCGGCCCCACCCCGCCGGGGCGGGACACGGTGTTCGACGCGGCCACGTCGCAGGCGTTGTTCGTCACGGCGGACCAGATCTCCGGCGCGCTCCCGACGGCGGTCGGGCCGATCGTGCCCTCGACGGCGCCGGCCCCCGGCTGGGGACTGCCCACCGGGTCGGCGATCGTCCCGTCGTCGTGCCAGGTGGCGCGCACGGTGGTGGCCCAGCCGCCCACGGCGTTCGCCGTCCGGGACTGGACGGGTGGCACGGCGTTCACGTTCCGGCAGGAGGTCACGCTCCTGGCCTCGCCGGTGGAGGCGCAGCGGGCCTTCGCGACCCTCGTCAGCACGGTGGACGCGTGCGCGTCGTACACGATCGTCGACGCCACCGGCAGCACGGGGACCCAGTGGGTGACCCAGCCCGCGATCGAGGGGGCGGGGCTGTACCCCTCGATCGTCCAGCAGCTGACCATCCAGGGGCAGACGACGACGAGGAACGGCTACCGCGGGCACCTGCTGGTGGGCAACGCGATCGTCACCTGGACGGCCTCGACCACGGACAACGTCAGCACGCTCGGCGGGTCGGACGGGCTCTCCGGGGTGGTCCAGGACCGGGCGCTGGCTGCGGTGCAGGCCGCGCGCTAGGAGCTCGCCGCCGCGTGCCTAGAGTGGCCGTGTGCACGGTGCGTACAAGGTCCCCGGGGGAAAGCTCGTCGTCGTCGACCTGGAGGTGACCGGGGACCGCCTGGCGCACGTCGTGGTGTCGGGCGACTTCTTCGCCGAGCCCGACGAACTCCTCGACGTGCTCGTCCGTGCCCTCGAGGGGCTGCCGGAGCAGAGCACCGTGGGACAGCTGACCGCGGCGCTCGACGAGCGGGTGGCCGCCGAGATGCCCGGCGCCGAGCTCATCGGCGCGACCACGCGTGACGTCGCGGTCGCGGTGCGGCGGGCGCTCGGCCGCTCGACGTCGTGGGCCGACCAGGAGTTCACGTTCCTGGACCCGGGCGTGCTGCCGCCCGCGATGCACACCGCGCTCGACCAGGTGCTCACCGAGGAGCTCGCGGCCGGGCGGCGGGGGCCGACGTTCCGGTTCTGGGAGTGGGACAGCCCGGCCGTGGTCATCGGCTCGTTCCAGTCGCTGTCCAACGAGGTGGACCTGCAGGCGGCCGAGCGCTACGGCGTGCGGGTGGTGCGACGGATCTCCGGCGGCGGGGCCATGTTCATGGAGGCCGGCAACTGCATCACGTTCTCGCTCGTCGTCCCCGAGTCCCTCGTGGACGGGCTGAGCTACGAGGAGTCGTACGCGTTCCTCAACCAGTGGGTGCTGGGCGCGCTCGCGGACGTCGACGTCGCGGCGAGCCTCACGGGGCTCAACGACATCGCCTCCCCGGCCGGCAAGATCGCCGGCTCCGCGCAGAAGCGCCTGGTGGGCGGCGCGGTGCTGCACCACGTGACCATGGCGTACGACATCGACGCCGACAAGATGAACGAGGTGCTGCGCATCGGCCGGGAGAAGCTCTCGGACAAGGGCACGCCGAGCGCGGTGAAGCGTGTGGACCCGGTGCGGTCGCAGACGCACCTGCCGCGCGAGGACGTCATCAAGGCCTTCGAGGCCCACTTCCGGGGCCGCTACCGCACGGAGGATGGCGAGCTGACGCCCGACGAGCTCGCGCGTGCCCAGCAGCTGCGCGTGGAGAAGTTCGAGAGCCCCGCCTGGACCGCCCGGCTGCCCTGAGCCTCAGGTCCGCGCGCCGAACACGGCGGTGCCGACGCGCACGATCGTCGCGCCCTCGGCGACCGCGTGCTCGAGGTCGCCGGTCATGCCCATGGACAGCTCCACGGCGGCCGCCGTGCCCGGCGCGCCCGAGGCGACCACCTCGTCGCGCACGGCGCGCAGCGTGGCGAACCCCGCGCGCACCACGAACGGGTCGTCGCTGCGGGCACCGATCGTCTGGAACCCCACGAGGCGCAGCCCCGGCTCCGCGGCGACGGCGGCGGCGAGGCTCGCGGCGTCCAGGGGCGAGACACCGTGCTTGGATGCCTCGCCGGAGACGTTGACCTGCACCATGACGTCGAGCGGGGTGCGCCCGGCGCGGCGCTCGCCCAGGCGGTGGGCCAGCTCGGCCGACTCGACCGCGTCGACGGCGTCCGCCCACCGCAGCGCCGCGTTCACCTTGTTCGCCTGGAGCGGGCCGATGAGGTGGTAGGCGAGGCCGAGGTCGGCCAGCGCGGGCCCCTTGGCGACCATCTCCTGCACCCGGTTCTCCCCGAGCAGCAGGCGCCGCGGTGCGCCGAGCGCGCGGTGGGCCGCCACCGCGGCGCGGATCGTCGCGGCGTCCTGCGTCTTGGTGGCCAGGAGCAGCGCGACGTCGGTGGGGACGCGCCCGGCCCGCTCCGCCGCGCGGTCGATCCGGTCGTGGACGGCGGCCAGCCGGGTGCGCAGGTCGTCGTCCACGAACGGCAACGGTAGCGGGCTACAGGCGGCCCAGGACGGTGCGAGCCTGCGCCGTGAGCGCGCCGACCGTCGGTGCGGCGCCGTTGAGCCGCAGGCCCGACAGGCTGACGAACGTCGCGCCCTGCAGCACGTAGATCCCGCTGCCGGCGACCGTCACGGGGCCGATGGTCGCCGAGTAGGACGCGGCGGAGGCGCGATCGCCCAGCCCCGGGACGTCGGTGAGGGTGGGGGACAGCGACGCGGCATGCTGGAGCGCCTGCTGCAGCGCCTGGTCCGCCTTGGCGCGCTCCTGGTCCCACATGGCGCCGGCGTCCGAGGCGCTCGTCGCCTGTGCCACCAGGATCTCCGCCACGCCCGCCGCGCCGCCGCTGTAGACGCACAGCTTCCCGCCGCCGTCGAGCGTCTGCGGCTGGCCGGCCTGCACCGCGACGCCGAGGAGGGCGCCCGCCTCGGCCTGCGGGAGCAGCGCGCACGGGTCGAGCGCGAGGGCGACGCCCTGGGCCGTCGCCTCCGGCGTGGTGGGGACGTCGCTGGGCATGGCGGGTGCGCTGGAGGCGGTAGCCGTCGCCTGCGCCGGCGCGGCCACCGCCGCGGTGGTCGGGCCACCTCCGGAGCCCGACGACGAGCACGCGGCCAGTGCGAGCACTCCCGCGACCATCACCACTGCTGTGCGCTTCATGGCCAACCTCCCCGCTGTGCCGTTCGCTGCCACGACGCGGTGTCGTGAACCGCGCTCCGACGAGGAGCCGCCGCGCGGGGCGCAGATACCCGTGGCTAGGCTCGGCGGCACGCGGAGGGAGCTGGGCATGGCGCTGACGGAGGGACCCCTGGCGCGGCCCGGCGTCCCGCGCGTGGGGCTCGGCCTCGCCGCGCTCGGGCGACCCGCGTACATCACGCTCGGGCGGGCCGACGACCTGCCGTCGCTGCGGACGGTGGACGCGATGGAGGCGCGCACGCACGAGGTGCTCGACGCCGCGTGGGACGCGGGCGTCCGGTACGTCGACTGCGCGCGCTCGTACGGCCTGTCGGAGCGGTTCCTCGGCTCGTGGCTCGCGGCCCGCCCGGGCCGGCGGGAACAGCTCGTCGTCGGCAGCAAGTGGGGTTACCGCTACGTGGGCGAGTTCCGCATGGACGCGGCGGTGCACGAGGTCAAGGAGCACTCCGCCGCGATGCTCGACGAGCAGTGGCCGCAGACGATCGAGGCGCTCGGCGGGCCGCCGGACGTCTACCTGGTGCACTCCGTCACCGTGGACAGCCCCGCGCTGTCCGACGCCGGGATCCTCGCGCGGATGGCCGAGATCGCCGCGGCCGGCGTCCGCGTCGGCTTCTCGACGAGCGGCCCGCGCCAGGGTGAGGTCGTGGACCGGGCGCTGCGCCTGCCGGGGGCACCGTACGCGGCGGTGCAGGCGACGTGGAACCTGCTGGAGCAGTCGGCCGGGCCGGCGCTCGCGCGCGCGCACGGCGCCGGCTGGCTCGTCGTGGTCAAGGAGGCCCTCGCCAACGGCCGGCTCACCGCCGGGGGCGGCGAGGGGGCCGTGCTGTCGCAGGCGGAGCGGGACGGGCAGGCTCCGGACGCCTACGCCCTGGCCCGGGCCCTGGAGCGACCCTTCGTCGACCTCGTGCTGTCGGGCGCGGTCACGGCCGGCCAGCTGGCCTCCAACCTCGCTGCGCGGCCACCGCGCACGCCGCCCGGCCCGGCCGTCGACGCGCTGGCCGAGCCGCCGGAGCGCTACTGGGCGCAGCGCTCGGCGCTCGCGTGGGGCTGACGTGCGGGGTTGACGCGGCGCGGGCGCGGGGGCTGACGGGCAGCCTCAGTCGCGCGCGAGGTCGGCGACGACGGCGCCCGTGAGGCGCACGAGGTCGTCCGGCGCGAGCCCGACGTCCAGCCCGCGACGGCCGCCCGAGACGTAGACCTCGTCGTAGAGGTAGACCGTCTCGTCGACGGCCGTGGGCAGCGCGGTCCGCTGGCCGAGCGGCGAGATGCCGCCGGCGACGTAGCCCGTGGCGCGTTCGGCATCGGGGCGCTCCGCCATGACGGCGCGCTTGCCGTGCAGCGCCGTGGCGAGCGCCTTGAGGTCGAGGTGGCCGGCGACGGGCACCACGGCGACCGCCAGCCGCCCGTCCACCTCGGCGACGAGCGTCTTGTAGACGCGCTCCGGGTCGAGGCCGAGCGCGGTCGCGGCCTCCAGGCCGTACCCCGCCGGCGTGCGCGGGTCGTGCTCGTAGGCGTGCACGGTGTGCGGGACGCCGGCCGCGGCGAGCGCGACGAGCGCCGGGGTGCCGGCCTGCTCCCTGCGGGCCACCCGCGTCAGACGGCGAGCCCGACGAGCGAGCCCACGCCGAACGTCAGCGCCATCGCGAGGCTGCCGCCGACGACGTTGCGCGTCACCGAGCGGCCCACGCCGGCACCCGAGACGCGGGCGCTGACCCAGCCGGTGACGACGAGGGCGGCGAGCACGGCGACGAACGTCGCGATGCTGCGGGAGCTGCCCCACGGGGCGAGGACGACGAGCAGCGGGATGAGCGCGCCGACGGCGAACGCCGACAGCGACGCGATCGCGGCGTGCCAGGGGTTGGTCAGCTCGACCTCGTGGTGCGCGAGCCCGCGGAGCCGGGCGGCGACCATCTCGGCGTCGCGCTGGCTGGAGACGGAGACGTACTCGCCCACGGCCATCGACAGGGCGCCGGCCACGAGCGCGGCGATGCCCGCGATGAAGATCGCCTTGACGTCCGACGTGGCACCGGCGACGCCGAGCACCGTGGCGGCGACGGAGACGATGCCGTCGTTGGCGCCGAGCACGCCGGCGCGCAGCCAGTTGAGGCCGCTCGCGGAGACGACGCGAGGACCGTCCTCGTCCGCGGCCTCGGGCGAGGCGGGGGCGGCGAGCGAGGCGGGCGACGGCGTGGCGGGGTCGGCGGCGAGCGACGAGGTGGGGGAGGTGAGGGGGTCAGTCTCGGTCTGCGGGAGGCTGGTCACCGGGCCACCGTACGTGCCACCCCGGCGGTTGTCACCCTAGGGAAACCTGCCCTGACCTGCGCAAACGTAGGGTAGCCTCACCTAACCAAGGGACCTTGGTCCCATTTCTCAGCGGGGGCCGACGGTGGTGATCCGCAGCCTGACCTCGCCGTCCTCGTCCGACGCGGGCAGGTCGACGACGGCCTCGATGCGCCAGTCGTGGTCGCCCGCCGGGTCGTCGAGCACCTGGTCCACGTGCCACGTCGCACCGCGCTCGTCGACCTGGAACAGCGCCGGGCCGCGGGCCGGCGCCGCGATGCCGACGTCGTCGTGCAGCTCCCAGTAGGGCTCCAGCGCGGCCTCCCAGCGCGCGGCCGTCCACGGCTCGCCGTCCTCGTCGGCGTCGCCGAACCGCTCCAGGCCAGCCCAGTCCTCGCGCGCCACGAGCTCCACCCGGCGGAAGAGCGCGCCGCGCACGAGCGCCCGCAGCACGCGGGGCGTGCCCGACAGCGGCGGGGGAGCGCCCTCGCCCTCGGGCGGGCGCGGGCCCTCGTCGTCCGGGTGCGACAGCCGCTCCCACTCGTCGAGCAGGCTCGAGTCGGTGCGGCGGACGAGGTCGCCGAGCCAGTCGGTGATCTCGTCGAGGTCCTCGGTGGTGCGGTCCGGCGGCACCGTCTGCCGCAGCGCCCGGTAGGCGTCGGCGAGGTAGCGCAGCAGCACGCCCTCGGTGCGGTCCAGGCCGTAGAGGCTGACGTACTCGGCGAACGTCATCGCGCGCTCGTGCATCTCACGCACCACGGACTTCGGCGACAGCTCGAGGTCGGCCACCCAGGGGTTGCCGGAGCGGTAGGCGGCGAACGCGGCGCCCAGCGGCTCCGCGAGCGGCTTCGGGTAGCTCACGTCCTCCAGCAGCGCCATGCGCTCGTCGTAGTCGTAGCCCTCCGCCTTCATCGCCGCGACCGCCTCACCCCGGGCGCGGTTCTCCTGCGCCGCGAGCACCTGGCGCGGGTCGTCGAGCGTGGCCTCGACGACGGACACGACGTCGTGCGCGTAGCCGGGGTCGGTCAGGTCGAACAGGTCCAGCGCTGCGTAGGCGAAGGGCGACAACGCCTGGTTGAGCGCGAAGGTCGCCGGGATCTCGTGCGCCAGCCGGACCGTGTGGCCCTCGCGCACGACGACGCCCGACGCGCGCAGCGAGCGGTAGACCTCGATCGCCCGGCGCACGTGGCGCCGGCGCGCCGAGGCCGGCTCGTGGTTGTCGGTCAGCAGGTGCGTCATCACCGCCACCGGGTCCGCGCCGTGCAGCGCCTGGCGTTCCATCACGTTGAGCACCATGGCGTGCGTGACCGCGAAGCTCGAGGTCAGCGGCTCGGGCGGGGCGTCGCGGAGGCGCTCGAACGTCTTGTCGGTCCAGTTGACGTGGCCCGGGGGTGCCTGCTTGCGGACGATCTTGCGGACCTTCTTCGGGTCGTCGCCCGCCTTGGCCAGCGCGCGCCGGTTCTCGATGACGTGCTCGGGGGCCATGACGACGACCTCGCCGAGCGTGTCGAAGCCGGCCCGGCCCGCGCGGCCGGAGATCTGGTGGAACTCGCGCGCCGTGAGGTGGCGCATGCGCTCGCCGTCGTACTTGACGAGGGACGTCAGCACCACGGTGCGGATCGGCACGTTGATGCCCACGCCGAGGGTGTCGGTGCCGCACACCACCGGCAGCAGGCCGCGCTGCGTGAGCCGCTCCACCACGCGCCGGTACCGCGGCAGCATCCCCGCGTGGTGCACGCCCACGCCGAGCCGCAGCAGCCGGGAGAGCGTGCGGCCGAAGCCGGGGCCGAACCGGAAGTCGCCCAGCTCGGCGGCGATGGCGTCGCGCTGCGCGCGGCCGGCGACGGTGGTGCTGGCCAGGGCCTGCGCGCGCTCGACCGCCTCGCGCTGCGTGAAGTGGACCACGTAGACGGGTGCGCGGTGGGTCTGCACCAGCTCGTCGAGCAGCTCGTGGAGCGGTTCGACGCTGTACGCGTACTCCAGCGGCACGGGCCGCTGCGTGCCCGTGATGGTGGCGACGTCGACACCGGTGCGGCGCATCAGGTCGTCGGCGAAGAACGTGACGTCGCCGAGCGTCGCGGACATGAGCACGAACTGGGTGCGCGGCAGCTCCAGCAGCGGCACCTGCCACGCCCAGCCGCGCTGCGGGTCGGCGTAGAAGTGGAACTCGTCCATCACCACCTGCGCGGCGTCCGCGTCCGGCCCGTCCCGCAGCGCGAGGTTGGCGAGGATCTCCGCCGTGCAGCACAGGATGGGGGCGTCCGGGTTGACCGACGAGTCGCCGGTCATCATGCCGACGTTGGCCGACCCGAACGCGTGGACCAGCGCGAAGAACTTCTCGCTGACGAGCGCCTTGAGCGGGGCCGTGTAGACCGTGCGGCGGCCCTGGGCGAACGCGACGAAGTGCGCGGCCTCGGCGACGAGCGACTTGCCCGAGCCGGTGGGCGTCGTGATGATGACGTGCTCGCCCGTGACCAGGGCGAGCAGCGCCTCCTCCTGGTGCGGGTACAGGCTCAGGCCGCGGTCGGCCGCCCACCCGGTGAAGGCCGCGAAGAGGGCGTCGGGGTCGTGGGGATCCGCCGGGACGCGGTCGGCGAGGCTGGCGGGCACGTCCGCGATCCTCCCACCCGCGGCCACCGCCGCCGCCTCGGCACTTCCGCGCCGGCTCGGCAGGTGCGAGTGCCGAGTCGGTGCAGCACCGCCGAGTCGGTGCAGCACTGCCGAGGCGGTGCCGGACTGCCGAGTTGGGGCAGGGGCGCCGAGTCGGGGTAGAACTACCGAGGCGCAGCAGGAGCGCGTGGGTGGGGCAGGCCTGCCGAGCCGGTGCGCTCGTGCCGAGCTCGGCGACGGGGCGGGACCGCGGGTGGTCGTCGCCGCCATCTCGACATCTGAGCCACGATGTTCCGGTATGTGGGAACGGTGCCTAGCATGTCGTGTGAGCTCCGGACCCGCCGACGTCTACCTCCACGGCCACCACGACTCGGTGCTGCGGTCGCACCGCTGGCGCTCCGCGGCGAACTCCGCCGCCCACCTGCTGCCCCACCTGCAGCCCGGCATGAGCGTGCTCGACATCGGGTGCGGCCCGGGGACCGTGACGGTGGACCTGGCACAGGCGGTGGCGCCCGGCCAGGTGGTCGGCGTCGACGCGGCGGCCGCCGTGCTCGACGAGGCCCGCGCGCACGCCGCCGAGCGCGGCGTCGAGACGGTCCGGTTCGAAACCGGCGACGCCTACCGGCTGGCGTTCGACGACGCGTCGTTCGACGTGGTGCACGCCCACCAGCTGTTGCAGCACCTCACCGACCCCGTGGCCGCGCTGCGCGAGATGCGCCGCGTCGCCAAGCCCGGCGGCCTGGTGTCGGTGCGCGAGTCCGACTACGGAGCCTTCGCGTGGTTCCCCCTGAGCGACGGGCTCGACGAGTGGCGCGAGCTGTATCGGGAGGTCGCGGCCGCCCTCGGCGCGCAGGCCGATGCGGGCCGCCGGCTGTCGGCGTGGGTGCGGGCCGCGGGCTTCGACCCCGACGGCATCGTCGCGGGCGCCGGCACGTGGTGCTACGCCACGCCCGACGAGCGCACGTGGTGGTCGCAGCTGTGGGCGGACCGGTGCGTCTCGTCGGGCTTCGCCACCGCCGCGCTGGAGCACCACCTGGCCGACGAGGTGGCGCTCGAGCAGCTCGCCGACGCGTGGCGCGCCTGGGGCGAGCAGCCGGACGGCTGGTTCGTCGTGGTGCACGGCGAGGTGCTCGCCCGGGCGTAGGCACGGACCGTAGGCACGGGACCGTAGGCACGGACATAGCCAAGCGCCGCGTGGCCCTAGGGTGGCGCCGTGCGCATCGCCAGGTTCACCACCGGGTCAGACCCCCGCTTCGCGCTCGTCGAGGGCGCGCCGGGGGACGAGGAGCTCGTCGTCGTCAGCGGTGACCCGCTGTACCAGCCCACGCAGCCGACGGGCGAGCGGATCCGGCTCGCCGAGGACGGCGTGCGGCTGCTGGCGCCGGTCATCCCGCGCTCGAAGGTCGTCGGCGTCGGCCGCAACTACGCCGAGCACGCCGCCGAGCTGGGCAACGCCGTGCCGGCGGCCCCGCTGCTGTTCCTCAAGCCCAACACGTCGGTGATCGGTCCGGACGACCCGATCGTGCTGCCCGACTGGTCGGAGCAGGTGGAGCACGAGGCCGAGCTGGCCGTCGTCATCGGCAAGGTGACGCGCAACGTCTCGCCCGGCGAGGCGCTGAGCAAGGTGTTCGGGTTCACGGTCGCCAACGACGTCACGGCGCGCGACATCCAGCGCACCGACGCGCAGTGGACCCGGGCCAAGGGCTTCGACTCCTCGTGCCCGCTCGGGCCGTGGATCGTCCCCGGGCTGGACGTCGACGACCTGGCCGTGCGGGCGCGCGTCAACGGCGAGACGCGCCAGGACGGCCGCACGTCGCAGATGGTGTTCGACGTCGCCTACCTCGTCTCGTACGTGTCCGAGGTGTTCACGCTCCTGCCCGGCGACGTCATCCTCACCGGCACGCCCGCGGGCGTCGGACCGCTCGTCGAGCGCGACATCGTCGAGGTCGAGGTCGAGGACATCGGCGTGCTGCGCAACCCGGTGATCCGGCGGTGAGCGCCACCGCCGGCGCGACCGACGGCACGGTGGACATCTGGACGGACGGGGCCTGCAAGGGGAACCCCGGGCCGGGCGGCTGGGGGGCGTGGCTGCGCTGGGGCCAGGTGGAGCGCGAGCTGTGGGGCGGTGAGAAGGTCACCACGAACAACCGCATGGAGCTCACCGCGGTCATCGAGGCGCTGCGGGCACTGACGCGGCCGGTGCCGGTGACGCTGCACGTCGACTCGCAGTACGTCATGCAGGGCGTCACCTCGTGGATGGCCGGCTGGAAGCGCAACGGCTGGCAGACCAGGGACAAGAAGCCCGTGAAGAACCAGGAGCTGTGGCAGGCGCTGGACGCCGAGCTCGCACGGCACCAGGTGCGGTGGGTGTGGGTCAAGGGCCACGCGGGCGACCCCGGCAACGAGAAGGCCGACGAGCTGGCGAACCGCGGCGTGCCGCGGGGCTGACCGTTCCGCGCGCCCGGGCGCCCCGGCCGGGCTGGTCGTGCGCCCAACTAGGCTGTACCCCCGTGACCCACACCTCCCCGATCCGGGTCCGCTTCTGCCCGTCCCCGACCGGGACGCCGCACGTGGGCCTCATCCGCACCGCGCTGTTCAACTGGGCCTACGCCCGGCACGTCGGCGGCACGTTCGTCTTCCGCATCGAGGACACCGACCCGGTGCGCGACTCGGAGGAGAGCTACCAGCAGCTGCTCGACGCGCTGCACTGGCTGGGCCTGGACTGGGACGAGGGCGTGGAGGTCGGCGGCCCCTACGCGCCGTACCGACAGAGCGAGCGGATGGCGATCTACAAGGACGTCGCCCGACGGCTCGTCGAGGGCGGGTTCGCCTACGAGTCGTTCTCGACGCCGGAGGAGATCGAGGCGCGGCACGTCGCCGCGGGCCGCGACCCCAAGCTGGGGTACGACGGGTTCGACCGCGACCTCACCGAGGAGCAGAAGGCCGCGTACCGGGCGCAGGGGCGCGAGCCGGTGATCCGGGTGCGGATGCCCGACGAGGACGTGACGTTCACCGACCTCATCCGGGGCGAGGTGACGTTCAAGGCCGGCTCGGTGCCGGACTACGTCATCGTGCGCTCCACCGGCCACCCCCTGTACACGCTGGTCAACCCCGTGGACGACGCGCTCATGGGCATCACGCACGTGCTGCGGGGCGAGGACCTGCTGAGCTCCACGCCGCGCCAGGTGGTGCTCTACCAGGCGCTCCTGCAGCTGGGCGTCGCGTCGGTGATGCCCCTGTTCGGTCACCTGCCGTACGTCATGGGCGAGGGCAACCGGAAGCTGTCCAAGCGCGACCCCGAGTCGAACCTCTTCCTGCACCGCGAGCGCGGGTTCACGCCCGAGGGCCTGCTCAACTACCTCGCGCTGCTGGGCTGGGGCATCGCGCCCGACCACGACGTGTTCTCGCTGGGCGAGATGGTCGCCGCGTTCGACATCGCGGACGTCAACCCCAACCCGGCGCGGTTCGACCTCAAGAAGGCCGAGGCCATCAACGCCGCGCACGTGCGCCTGCTGGCCGTCGACGACTTCCGCGACCGCCTGGTGCCGTACCTGGCCACGGCCGGCCTGCTCTCGGCCTCGTCGTACGACGAGCTCGCGGACGACGAGCGGCGGCGCCTGGGGGCCGGCGCGCCCCTGGTGCAGGAGCGCATGACCCTGCTCGGCGAGGCCGTGGGCATGCTCGGCTTCCTCTTCGTCGGGGACGACGACCTGACGTGGGAGGACGACGCGCGCGCCGCGCTGCGCGAGGACGCGGCCGCCGTGCTCGACGCCGCGGCCGCCGCACTGGCCGGCCTGCCGCAGTTCACCGCCGCCGCGACGCAGGAGGCGCTGACCGCGGCGCTCGTCGACGGGCTGGGGATCAAGCCCCGGTTCGCGTACACGCCGCTGCGCGTGGCCGTCACGGGCCGGCGGGTGTCGCCGCCGCTGTTCGAGTCGATGGAGATCCTCGGCCGCGAGTCGACGCTGGCCCGCATCGCGCGCCTGCGGGCCACGGTATGACCCCCTTCGCCGAGCACGGCAGTAGAGGTCGAGCACGGCAGTCCTGCCTGCCGTGCTCGGCGCGAGCTGCCGTGTTCGCGGGGAGGTGACCGTGGGGGTCCCGCCGGTCGAAGGCGTCCTGTTCGACATCGACGACACGCTCGTCGACACGCGCGGGGCCTTCGTGCACGCGCTGGCCGCGGTGGCGCAGGCCTACCTGCCGGCGGACGCCGCGGATCGTGTCGACGAGATGCTGGCGGTGTGGCGCGCCGACTCCGGCGGCCACTACCGCGCCTACACGCGCGGCGAGCTGGGCTTCGTCGAGCAGCGGCTGCTGCGGGCGAACCAGCTGCACGAGCTCTTCGGTGGCCCCGCGCTGGCCGCGGCCGACTTCGCCGCGTGGGACGAGGTGTTCGACGCGGGGTTCGTCTCGGGCTGGCGCGCGCACGACGACGCGACGGCGCTGGTCGCCCTGCTGCAGGCGGCCGGCGTGCCGATGGGCGCGCTCTCGAACGCGGGTGTCGCCTACCAGGAGAACAAGCTGGCCCGCACCGGGTTCGGCGGGCGGGTGCCGATGCTCGTCGGGGTCGACACGCTCGGCGTCGGCAAGCCGGACCCGGCGGTGTTCCTCGAGGGTGCGCGGCGGCTGGGCACCGACCCGGCCCGCACCGTCTACGTGGGCGACGAGCTCGACATCGACGCGGCGGCCGCGGCGGCGGCCGGCCTCGTCGGGGTGTGGCTGGACCGGCCGGGTGGCCGGCGCGTGCACGTCGCGGACGACGAGGTGGCGGCCGCCGGCGTGCCGGTGATCACCACGCTGGCACAGCTGCCGCCGCTCCTCGGCCTGTCCTGACCGGGCCGGAGGAACCGCGGGCGCGGCGCCGGTTGACATCTGAATGTTAGTGAGTCACATTTCCGGTGTGACGACGGGCGAGCGCGGTGCCGGCGGGAAGGCGGCACGGACGCGCGCCCGGCTGCTCGCGGCGGCGCTCGAGCTCTTCTCCGAGCAGGGGTACGACGCGACGACCGTGACGCAGATCGCGCGGCGCGTCGGCGTGACCGAGATGACGTTCTACCGGCACTTCGGCAGCAAGGAGGCGCTCGTCGTCTCCGATCCGTACGACCCGCTCATCGCCGCGGCCGTCGCCGCGCAACCCGTCGACCTGCCGCCGCTGGTGCGGGCCGCGCGAGGCGTCCGGGCCGCCTGGGAGGGTCAGCCGCTGGACGACGACGGGACGCTCCGGGCACGGATCGCGCTCGCGGCGGCGACGCCCAGCCTCCTGCCTGCCGTCCGGGCGGGTACGGCAGCGACCGAGGTGGCCATCGCCGAGCAGCTCGTCGCCGGCGGGACCGACCCGCTCGACGCGGCGGTGTCCGCCGCCGCCCTCATGGGCGGGCTCATGACGGCCATCCTCGCGTGGCCGGCCCGGCCCGGCGCGACGCTCGGCGCCACCGTGCTGCGCGCGCTCGACCTGCTGGAGCAGCGGCCATGACGACGACCCTCCTGCGCCTGTCGGGCGTGGGCTACCTCTACCGGGGCGGTGAGGGGGTCCGTGACGTGACCCTCGACGTGCGCGCCGGCGAGGTCCACGCGCTCGTCGGGCTCAACGGCGCCGGGAAGTCGACCCTCATGAAGCTCGTCCTGGGGATGCTGCGGGCCCAGCACGGGACGGTCGAGGTCTTGGGCGCCGACGTGCCCGCGGCCGGCCCGGACGTGTGGGCATCGGTGGGCGCCCTCGTCGAGCACCCCCTGACCTACGGCGAGCTCGACGGCACGACGAACCTCGAGCTGGCGGCACGCCTGCACGGCCTCGCGCGCCGGGACGTTCCCGGAGCCGTCCGGGACGTGCTCGAGGAGCTCGACCTCGACCGCTACGCCCGTGTCGCGGTGCGGCGGCTGTCGGCGGGCAACACCCAGCGGGTCGGCCTCGCGGCCGCCCTGGTGCACGGCCCCCGGCTGCTCGTGCTCGACGAACCGACGAACGCGCTCGACCCGGCGGGGATCATCACGCTCCGGGAGGCGCTGCTGCGGCGCGCGGGCGACGGGGCCGGCGTGCTGGTCTCGAGCCACCACCTCGACGAGGTGGCGCGCATCGCCGATCGGATCTCCGTCATCGCCGAGGGCCGCATGGTCGGCACGCTCGACCCCGGTGGCGTGGACATCGAGCGCGCCTTCTTCGCCACGGTGCACGAGGCGGCGACGGCATGACCGGGTTCCGGACCGCGCTCGAGGTCGAGGCGCGCAAGGCGCGGGCGTCGTGGACCATGCGGGTCACCGGCCTGCTCGTCGCGCTCGGGATCCCCGCGATCGTCGGGGCGATCATCGCCGCGGCGCGCGGGGGCGGCACGCCCGAGGCTCGGGCGCAGCTCCTCGCCAAGCTCGGGCCGGATGTCGTGGCGGCGGACTGGCACGCGCTCGTGCTCGCCTCGACGCAGGTCACGGCCGCCGCGTCGGTGCTCGCGTTCGGCGTGGCGGCGGCGTGGCTCGTCGGCCGCGAGTTCGTGGACGGCACGGTCCCGGCCCTGTTCGGGCTGCCGGTCGGCCGCGCGGCGATCGCGTCGGCGAAGCTCGTCGTGCACCTGTGCTGGGCGCTGCTGGTCTCCGTGGTGCTCGTCGTCGTGCTGGCGGTGGTGGGCCTCGTGCTCGGCCTCGGCCCGCTGGATGCCGACACCACCGCGGGGCTGGCGCGGATCGTCGTCCTCGCCGCGCTCACGGCGCTCGTGTCGCTGGCGGCGGCCGTGGTGGCCACCCTCGCGCGGTCCGTCCTCGCGGGTGTGGCGGTCGCCGTGGTGACCATCGTCACCGCGCAGATCTGGGTGTTCGCAGGTGGTGGCGTCTGGCTCCCGCTCGCGAGCCCCGCACTCTGGGCGATGCACCCGGGCAGTGTGCCCGCAGGCGCGCTGGGCCTCGTCGTGCTGTTCGGGGCGGCCTGCGCGGCGGTCACCGTGCAGGCGTGGCGACGCCTGCAGCTGGTGAGGTAGCGAGGGCGGGCCTCAGCGGGGGAGCGGGTCGAGGATCTCGAGGACCTCGTCGTGCAGCAGGCCGTTGGTCACCAGGGCCGAGCCGCCGAGCGGACCCGGCACGCCGCGGATCGACGTGAACCGGCCGCCCGCCTCGGTGACCACCGGGACCAGCGCCGCCATGTCGTGCAGCGCCAGCTGCGGCTCGGCCGAGACGTCCACGGCACCCTCGGCCACCAGCACGTGCGACCAGAAGTCCCCGTACGCGCGGGTGCGCCACACCCGCTGGGACAGCTCGAGGAAACCGCCGAGCCGCCCCGCGTCCTCCCACTCGCCGATCTCGGAGTACGAGAACGACGCGTCCTCCAGCCGGTCCACCGCGGACACGTGGATCCGCTCGGCCGACGACAGCGACCGGCCCGTCCAGGCGCCCGAGCCCGACGCGGCCCACCAGCGGCGGTGCAGCGCGGGCGCGGACACGAGGCCGACGACGACGTCGTCGCCGTCCATGAGCGCCAGCAGCGTGGCCCACACGGGCACGCCGCGGACGAAGTTCTTCGTCCCGTCGATGGGGTCGACGATCCACCGGCGGGGCCCGTGCCCGGTGTCGGCCATCTCCTCGCCGTGCACGGCGTCGCGGGGGCGCGTGCGGGCCAGCTGGGACCGCACGATCTCCTCGGCCGCGCGGTCGGCGTCGGTGACGGGCGTCAGGTCGGGCTTGGTCTCCACGCGCAGGTCCTGCGCGTGGAACCGCTCGAGGGTGAGCGCGTCCACCTGGTCGGCGATGACGTGGGCCAACCGCAGGTCGTCGTCGTACCGCTGGGGCATGGCGACACGGTAGCGGCTCAGGCGCGCTGGACCGGCTCCTCGGGTTCCGCCGCACCGGTGCGGGCCACCAGGAGGCGGCGGAACGAGTCGACCCGGGCGGCGCGCGCGGCCCGCGTGGGCTCGTCGGGCGCCGCCGCCACCCACGCGTCGAGCTCGCAGTCGGGCGCGTCCGCGGCGTGCGTGCAGCCTCGCGGGCAGCGGTCGGCGACCTCGGCGAGGTCGGTGAACGCGGCGAGCAGGTGCTCCACCGTGACGTGCGCCAGGCCGAACGACCGCACGCCGGGGGTGTCGATGACCCACGTCGCGGGCCCGTCCCCGGGGACGCGCAGCGCCACGGCGGAGGTCGACGTGTGCCGGCCCCGGCCGGTGACGTCGTTGACGCCCCCGGTGGCGCGGCCGGCGCCGGGGACGAGCGCGTTGACCAGGGTCGACTTGCCCACACCCGAGTGGCCGACGAGCACCGACACCTTGCCCGCGAGCGCCGCCGTGAGGCGGTCCAGGCCGTCGATCGTCACGCCGTCGCGCGACGTGACGACCACCGACACCCCCAGGGGCTCGTACAGGCGCGTCAGCGGACCCGGGTCGGCGAGGTCCGCCTTGGTGAGGGCGAGGAGCACGGACATCCCGGCGTCGTAGGCGGCGACGACGCAGCGGTCGATCATGCGCGTGCGCGGCTCGGGCTCGGCGAGGGCCGTGACGACGACGAGCTGGTCGGCGTTCGCGACGATGACCCGCTCCACGGGGTCGGTGTCGTCGGCGGTGCGGCGCAGCACCGTGCGCCGGTCGCCGATGCGGACGATGCGTGCGAGCGTGCCCGCCGCGCCGGTGGCGTCCCCGACGACGTCGACCCGGTCACCCGGCACCACGCGCTCGCGGCCGAGCTCGCGCGCCTTCATCGCGACGACGGCGCGCTCCGGCTCGTCGTCCGCGGGCGCGACGAGCACCGCGTAGCGGCCCCGGTCGACGCCCGTGACCAGCCCGGTGCGGGCGTCGGAGTGCTCGGGGCGCTGCTTGGTGCGCGGCCGGGACCCGCGCCCGGGACGCACCCGGACGTCGGACTCGTCGTACCGCCGCTGCGCCATCAGGCGGGCGCCCCCAGCATCCCCGCCCACAGCCGGACGAAGCCGGGCAGCGTCTTGGCGGTGCAGTCCACGTCGTCCACCGCCACGCCCGGCACGGCGAGGCCGACGAGCGCGCCGGCGGTGGCCATCCGGTGGTCCGCGTAGGCGTGCCACAGGCCGGGCTGCAACGGGCGGGGCGTGATGACGAGGCCGTCGCTCGTCTGCTGGGCCCAGCCGCCGCGCGCGGTGATCTCGGTGGCCAGCGCGGCCAGCCGGTCCGTCTCGTGGCCACGCATGTGGGCGATGCCGCGCAGCCGCGTGGGCGAGTCGGCGAGCACGGCCAGCGCCGCCAGGGTGGGGACCAGCTCGGAGGCCGCCCGCAGGTCCGCGTCGATGCCGTGGATCGCGCCGGTGCCGGTGACCGACAGCACGTCGCCGGCCAGCGCGGTGCGCCCGCCCATGCGCTCGAGCAGCCCCGGCAGCAGCGCGCCCGGCTGGGTGGTGGCCGCCGGCCAGCCCGGCACGCGCACCGTTCCGCCCGCGACGAGGGCCGCCGCGAGGAAGGGCGCCGCGTTGGACAGGTCGGGCTCCACGCGCACGTCGCGCCCGGCGACGGCGCCCGGCGCGACGCGCCAGATGCCGGGCCGGGAGTCGTCCACGTCGACGCCGGCGGCGCGCAGCACGTCGACCGTCATGGCGATGTGGGGCAGCGACGGCAGCGTGGGGCCGATGTGCCGCACCGTCAGGCCCTGGCCGTAGCGGGCCGCCGCCAGCAGCAGGCCGGAGACGAACTGGCTGGAGCCGGACGCGTCCACGTCCACCGACCCGCCGGCCATCGCGGCGTGCCCGTGCACCGTGAACGGCAGCCGCCCCGGCTCGCCGTGGTCGTCGACCCGCACGCCCAGCGCGCGCAGCGCCTCCAGCACGGGACCCATGGGCCTGGCGTACGCCTGCGCGTCGCCGTCGAACCGGACGGGGCCGTCGGCCAGCGCCGCGACCGGCGGCAGGAACCGCATGACCGTCCCGGCCAGGCCGCAGTCGATCGTCGTGGCGCCGCGCAGCGGCGCCGGCGAGACCAGCCAGTCCCCGCCGGACTCCGTGACGGACGTGCCCATGGCGCGCAGCGCGCCGGCCATGAGGCGCGTGTCGCGCGAGTCCAGCACGCCGCGCAGCCGCGACGGTCCCGTGGCCAGGGCGGCGAGCACCAGGTAGCGGTTCGACAGCGACTTGGAGCCGGGGACCTCGACGAGGGCGTCGAGCGGCCGGGAAGCGGTCGGCGCCGCCCACGTGCTCGTCATGCGCAGAGGGTACGGCCCTTTCAGCCCTCGACCGCGGCGGCCCTCGCCTCGCGGGCGGCCTGGACGCGCCAGGCCATCCCGGGCCGGCCCGCCAGGTCGGCCGCCGCCAGGAGCGCGCCGCCGAGCGCGGTCAGCGCGGTGGTGAACCTGCGCCGCCGGGCCAGCTCGGCCTCGTCGTGCGCCCGGCCGGCCGGCAGCGACGCCACGACCACGGGGACCGTCAGGGCGGCGAGCGCCAGGCCGGCGGCCCGCGGCGCCTTGCCGGCGGCGAGCGCCCCCGCCGCCACGACCGTCGCGGCGCCGTGCACGCGGACGAGGACCTCCAGCTGCCCCTCGGTCACGGAGGTCAGGGCCCGGTCCAGCGGCGCGGCCGCGCCAGGGACCCGCCGCAGGCACGAGCGCAGCGCCGCGACCCCCTCGCGGCCGGCCATCGCGTGGGCCGCCGGGTGACGCAGGGCGTCCACCCCCTCGGCGACGAACCACGACGCGAACAGCGGTCGGGCGATCCTGCGCAGCAGCACGGTGTCCCTCCTCGTCGGGCGGTGGGCAGCGCCTCCACGCTAGACCGCGGGGAATGGCCGCGCCGCGCGAGGCGTTGTGCCGCTCATGTCCTGTGCCCTGGCTGAGCGTCCGGCCGCGGTCTCGGCGGCGCTGCCGTCGCCCGCGCTCCCGGGTGACGCACAGCCGCGGCGGCTAGGCTCGGTCGCGATGAGCGACGAGAGCGTGGACACGACGCGGGTGCCCGCCGGTGAGGACGAGGCGGCGCGGACCCGCCGGTTCGAGGCGGAGGCGCTGGTCTACCTGGACCAGCTGTACGGCGCCGCCCTGCGCATGACGCGCAACGCGGCCGACGCCGAGGACCTCGTGCAGGAGACCTTCACCAAGGCGTTCGCGGCGTTCCACCAGTACCGCCCTGGCACCAACCTCAAGGCCTGGCTGTACCGGATCCTCACGAACACGTACATCAACTCCTACCGCCGCAAGCAGCGCGAGCCCATCCAGTCCCACACCGACCAGGTGGAGGACTGGCAGCTCGCCAAGGCGGAGTCGCACTCCTCGACCGGCCTGCGCTCGGCCGAGGCCGAGGCCCTGGACCACCTGCCGGACTCGGACGTCAAGGCCGCGCTGCAGCGGATCCCGGACGACTTCCGGATGGCCGTGTACCTGGCCGACGTCGAGGGCTTCGCCTACAAGGAGATCGCGGAGATCATGGGCACCCCCATCGGGACGGTGATGTCCCGGCTGCACCGGGGGCGCGCCCAGCTGCGCGAGATGTTGCACGACTACGCCCGGGAGCGCGGCCTCGTCGCGGCCGGCCCGGGTGGCCCGGAGGGACGCTCATGACCGACGACGACCGCGCGCTGGACGACGAGGCCCACGCGCCGACCACCGACGAGGACGCCTGCACGGCCGCGCTGCGGCAGCTGTGGAGCTACCTCGACAAGGAGCTGACGCCGGACGACGAGGACGAGCTGCGCGACCACCTCGCGGGCTGCCCGCCGTGCCTGGCGGAGTACAGCATCGACGTGGTGCTCAAGGACCTCGTGCGGCGCTCGTGCCACGAGGAGGCGCCGGCGGGTCTGCGGGTGCGGATCCGCGAGACCCTGCTGCAGGTTCGCGTCGAGGGGGCGTAGCCGGCCGGGCGGACCTGCCCCGGCCGCACCAGGCCCGAGACCCCGGCCCGAGAACGACGAAGGCCCCGACCGTGCGGTCGGGGCCTTCCGTGTCTCGGCGCTCAGGCGTTGGGGCGCTTGCCGTGGTTGGCGGCGCTCCCGGCACGGCCCTTGCGCTTGCGGCCACGCTTGCTCATCGGTCGTCTCCTCGGATGCTGGTGCGCGCACCCACGGGGCGCGACGTCGTCGTCCATGGTCCCACACGCCCGCCGGTGCGCCGAACCGGCCCGGTTCGTCCGGAATCGGCGTTCAAGTCCGGCGGGGTGCCGCCCGATACACCTGGGGTGAGTGCGCCGGCGGGCCAGCAGGTCTCCATCGTTCCGTTCCTCCACGCCCTCGCCAGCACGGGGGGCTCCGACCTGCACGTCAAGGTCGGGTCGCCGCCGCGCGTGCGCGTGGACGGCCGCCTGCGCAAGCTGCAGGCGCCGGACCTGCGGCCGGTGGACACCGAGCGGATGCTCGAGGAGGTGCTGCCGGACGAGCTCGTCGAGCCCTTCCGCACCACGCACGAGGCCGACTTCGCGTACTCGCTGGCCGGTGTGGGCCGGTTCCGGGTCAACGCGTACCAGGCGCGCGGCACGTTCGGCCTCGTGTTCCGACGGGTCTCCATCGGGGCGCAGTCGCTGGGCGAGCTCGGCCTGCCGGAGGTGGTCGGCGAGCTGTCGCTCGAGCCGCGTGGCCTCGTGCTCGTCACGGGCCCGACGGGGTCCGGCAAGACGACGACGCTCGCGTCGATGGTCGACCTGGTCAACTCGTACCGCGAGGTGAACATCGTCACCATCGAGGACCCGATCGAGATCCTGCACTCGGACAAGAAGGCGATCGTCTCGCAGCGCGAGGTGCGCCAGGACACCGCCGACTTCGCCGTGGCGCTGCGCGCCGCGATGCGCCAGGACCCGGACGTCATCCTCGTCGGCGAGATGCGCGACACCGAGACCGTGCGTGCGGCGCTGTCCGCCGCGGAGACCGGGCACCTCGTCTTCTCCACGCTGCACACCATCGACGCGGCGGAGACCATCAACCGCGTCGTCGACTTCTTCCCGCCGCACGAGCAGAAGCAGATCCGCATCGCGCTGTCGCAGGCGCTGCGCGGCGTCGTCTCGCAGCGGCTGGTGCGCCGCGCCGACGGGTCCGGGCGAGTGCCCGCCGTGGAGGTCATGGTCACCACGGGCCGCATCGCCGAGGCGATCGTCGAGCCGCTGGAGAACCCCCCGATCACGGACCTCATCCGCGAGGGCGACTTCTACAAGATGCAGACGTTCGACCAGCACCTGTTCCGGCTGGTCCGCGACGACGTCGTGACGTACGACGAGGCCATGGCGGCGTCGTCCAACCCGCACGACCTCACGGTGGAGCTCAAGGCCGCCGGCATCATCGTCTGACGCTCGACCCCGTCCGGGCCCGGACGGGGTTGCCGTCCGCCAAGACGCGATATAACGTGTCCTCGACACAAGATATATCGCGTTGATGGAGGGCATCATGGCAACGGACTCCTGGGTGGTCGACGGGCCGCAGGTCATCGAGGTCGACGACGTCGCGCGGCTGCGCGTCGGCCTGGTCGGGGGGCGTGCCGACGTCGTCGTGCACGACGAGGCGGTGGTGCGCGTCGAGGTCCACGCCGTGCGGGGTCGCCCGCTCGAGGTGGCCTACCACGAGGGCGAGCTCCGGCTCGGGTACCAGTTCACGCTCGGAGGCTGGGAGCAGTTCGTCGACAACCTCGCCCACTTCCGGGGCAACGACGCGGTGGACGTCACCATCGCCGTGCCCGCGCACACCGCGGTCCGCCTCGGCACCGTGAGCGGTGAGGGCCTGCTGGCGGGCGTGCAGGAGGACTCGTCCGTCTCGACCGTGTCCGGCTCGGTCGTCGTCGACGGCACGCGCGGCGCCCTGACGGCCCGCACGGTCTCGGGCGACGTCGCGGTGCGTGGCCACGCCGGCGCGCTCGGCCTCACCACGGTCTCGGGCGAGCTGGCCGCGTCCGGCGAGCTCACGGTGGTGTCGGCCAAGTCCGTCTCGGGGCGCGTCACGCTGGACGTGTCGTCGCAGACCTCGTCGGTCAGCGCGACCGCCGTCTCGGGCGACGTCACGCTGCGGCTGCCCGCGGGCATGGGCGTGCGCGTCACGGGCCAGTCGGTCTCGGGCCGCGTGGTGGTCGACGACCAGGAGTACGGCGGCCGGCCGGGCTCGCGTCACGTGGACGTCGCCAGCGGCGACGGCACGTGCCACGTGCAGGTCTCCACGGTCTCGGGCAACCTCACCGTGCTGCGCCAGGCACCGCAGGCGGCCTGATGCCCTCGGTGTTCGCGCACGGGCAGCTCCGGCTGTACCTGCTCGCGCTGCTGGAGACCGGGCCCCGCCACGGCTACGAGCTCATCACGGCGCTGTCCGACCGCTTCGGGGGGACGTACCGGCCGAGCGCCGGCACGGTGTACCCGCGGCTGGCCCGCCTGGAGGAGGAGGGGCTCGTCGCGCGGTCCGACGACGGGCGCAAGACGACCTACCGCCTGACCGACGCGGGCCGGCGCGAGCTCGACGAGCGGCGCGCCGACCTCGCCGCGGTGGAGGCGGACATCGCCGCGACCGTGCGGGAGCGGGCCGGCCAGGTGCGCGAGGACGTCCGGGAGGCGATGTCGCGGCTGCGCGACGAGCTGGCGGGCGCCGCCGAGCGGGCCCGGGCCTCGGCGACGCACGTGGAGGGCGCGCCGCACCGCGACGCGCGGGCCGCCTCCCACGCGCGCCGCATGGACGCCGACGCCGCGGTCCGCCGGTTCGCCGACGAGCTGCGGGCCGACCTGCGCCGCGCGGACGCCGTCGGTGAGGTCACGGAGCTGACCGTCACCACTGTGCGGACGGTGCTGGCCTCGGCCCTCTCGGCGGTCCGCGGCACCCTCCGCGGCTGACCGCCCCGGCGCCGCCGTGCCGGACCGGATCGGCCGCGACCGCGCGCCGTCGCGCCGCGGCCGACGGTCCCCGGCCGAGGGCGTCCTGGTGAGCGGTCTGCTTCTCGCAACCGCGCGCCAGGGCGCCCTCGCCAGGCGGCGAGCGAGGAGGGTGCAGCGGCGCACGATGCCGCCTCCACCGGCGGGGCTCCCGTGAGGGCGCCCTGGCGAGCGGTCAGCCCGCCGCAGCAGCGCGCCACGGCGCCCTGGTCGCGCGGCGTGCGGGGGAGGGCGCGGTGGTGCGCGGGCGGCTGTGAGGGAAGGCCAGGGCACGCGGGAGTGGCGGCGCGCCCGGAGGTGTCGGCACGCCTCCGCGGGTGCCGGGCTACAGGTCCTCGGGCAGGCCCAGCCAGGTGTGCCAGCCGGTGTGGAGCACGAGCCACGCGATGAGGCCGTACCCGGCCTGCCCCGGCAGCTGGCCGTCGCCGGCCGCCAGGTCGGCGAGCCACTGCTCGTGCGCGACGAGCGGCGTGAAGCAGTCGACGTACGGCACGCGGCGGCGGCTCGCGACGTCGCCGAAGGCCGCGGAGAGCTCGGCGAGCCGGTCCCGGTCGGCGTCGAGCCCGGGCGGCGGGCCGACGACGAAGGCCGGCACCCGGTGGTGCTCGGCGATGTCCAGCACGTTGGCGAGGTTGAGCCGGGACCGGGCCGGCGACAGGCCGGCCGCCACGTCCGCCCGGCCGAGGCCCACGACGAGGCGGTTGTCGGCGTCCGACGCCCAACGGCGGGCCGCCTCGCCCTCCCACCGTGCGCCCAGGCCCGCGGTGCTCTCGCCCGGCATGGGCAGCGTGAGGAACATCGGCGTGACCGGTGCCACCGTGCGGGCCGCGACCCGGCCGACCCAGCCGAGGCCCTTGGGGTCCCCGGTGCCGGCCGTCAGCTCGTCGCCGACCACCACGATCCGCAGCGGCCGATCCGCCACGCCCATCACCGCCCCGTCCCGTCGTCGTGCCCGAACCCGGACATCCTCCCAGGTGGCCGACCCTCGCCCGGGCAGGGCGCGCCACCCGCGGCCAACCGCGACGTCACGGCCGGCCGGCGGGCGGTGGCGTCAGCGACGGAACGCGGCGTCGAGCAGCTCGGCCTGCTGGGCGGCGTGCACGCTGTGCGAGCCGGTCGCGGTGGCGGCCGACTCGGGCCGCGACACCACCGACAGCGGCCGCCCGAGCCGCTGCGGCGCGTGCAGCGACAGGTACGACCACGCGCCCTGGTTCCGCGGCTCGTCCTGCACCCAGACCAGCTCCGCGTCCGGGTACGGCGCGAGCGTGGCCTGCGCCGCCTCGGCGTCGAACGGGTAGAGCTGCTCCAGCCGGACGATCGCGGTGTGCCGGTCGCCCGTCGTCACGCGGTGCGCCAGCAGGTCCCAGTAGAGGCGGCCGGCGCACAGCAGCACCCGCGTGACGGCACCCGCCTGCGCCTCGGCCAGGGGGTCGCCGATGACGGGCCGGAACGTGCCGGACGTGAACTCGTCGACGCTCGACGTCGCCGGCTTCATGCGCAGCATCTGCTTGGGCGTGAAGACGACGAGCGGGCGCCGCGGCCGGGCGTACGCCTGCCGGCGCAGCAGGTGGAAGTAGGACGCGGGCGTGCTCGGCTCGGCGATGGTCATGTTGTCCTCCGCCGCGAGCTGGAGGAACCGCTCGATGCGGGCCGACGAGTGGTCCGGGCCCTGCCCCTCGTAGCCGTGCGGCAGCAGCACGGTGACCGACGAGCGCTGGTTCCACCGCTGCTCGGCCGACGAGATGAACAGGTCGAAGATCGTCTGCGCGCCGTTCGCGAAGTCGCCGAACTGCGCCTCCCACAGCACCAGGGCGTCGGGACGCTCGATGGAGTACCCGTACTCGAAGCCGAGGCCGGCGTACTCGGTGAGCGCCGAGTCGTACACCCAGAACTTCGCCTGGTCCCGCGAGAGGTACGCCAGCGGGGTCCACTCCGCGCCCGTCTCGCGGTCGTGCAGCACGGCGTGGCGCGACGCGAACGTGCCGCGGCGCGAGTCCTGACCGGTGAGGCGCACGGGCGTGCCCTCGAGCAGCAGCGACCCGAACGCGAACAGCTCGCCCATCGCCCAGTCGATCGCGCCCTCGCGGCTCATCACCTCGCGCTTCGTGAGCAGCGTGGCCAGCTTGGGGTGCACCGTGAACCCCGCCGGGGGACGGGTGTGCGCCGCGCCGATCTTGGCCAGCACGTCCGCCGGCACGGCGGTCTGCCAGCCGACCATGACGCCGGCGTCCTCGTGCTGCGCCTCGGGCTGCTCCAGACCGAGCACGGTGTCGTCGGGCGTCGGCGCCGGCCGGTGCAGGTCGCGGGTCTCGGCGAACACGCGCTCGAGCTGCGCCTGGTAGTCGCGCAGGGCGCCCTCGGCCTCGTCGAGCGTGATGTCGCCGCGCGCGACGAGGTCCTCGGTGTAGATCTTGCGGACCGAGCGCTTGGCCTCGATGAGGTTGTACATGAGCGGCTGGGTCATCGACGGGTCGTCGCCCTCGTTGTGGCCGCGCCGGCGGTAGCAGACCATGTCGACGACGACGTCGCGGTCGAACTGCTCCCGGTACTCGAACGCCAGCTCCGCCACGCGGACCACGGCCTCCGGGTCGTCGCCGTTGACGTGGAACACCGGCACCTGCAGGCCCTTGACCACGTCGGTCGCGTACTGGCTCGAGCGCGACGAGGCGACTCCCGTGGTGAAGCCCACCTGGTTGTTGACGATGACGTGGATGGTGCCGCCGGTGCGGTACCCGCGCAGCTGCGCGAGGTTGAGCGTCTCGTAGACGACCCCCTGCCCGGCGAACGCGGCATCGCCGTGGACGAGGATCGGCAGCACGGAGAAGCCGTCGGTGCCGAGGTCGATCCGGTCCTGCTTGGCGCGCACGACGCCCTCGAGCACGGGGTCCACCGCCTCCAGGTGCGAGGGGTTGGCCGCCAGGTGGACCTTCGTCGTGCGACCGGACTCGGCGGTGAAGACGCCCTCGGTGCCCAGGTGGTACTTGACGTCGCCCGAGCCCTGGACCGTGCCGGGATCGAGGTTGCCCTCGAACTCGCCGAAGATCTGTGCGTAGCTCTTGCCGGCGATGTTGGCCAGCACGTTGAGGCGGCCGCGGTGGGCCATGCCGATGCCCACCTCGTCGAGCCCGGCGTTGGCTGCGCGCGAGAGGATCGCGTCGAGCAGCGGGATGAGCGACTCGCCGCCCTCGAGCGAGAACCGCTTCTGGCCGACGAACTTCGTCTGCAGGAACGTCTCGAACGCCTCGGCCGCGTTGAGCCGGCGCAGGATGCGCAGCTGGTCCTCGCGGGCCGTGCGCGCGTGGCCCGCCTCGAGGCGCTCCTGCAGCCAGCGCCGCTGGCGCGGGTCCTGCAGGTGCATGTACTCCACGCCCACGGTGCGGCAGTAGGAGTCCCGCAGCAGGCCGAGGATGTCCCGCAGCGTGGCGCGGGGCTTGCCCGTGAAGCCGCCGGTGGGGAACGTGCGGTCCAGGTCCCACAGGGTCAGGCCGTGGTTCTGCACGTCGAGGTCGGGATGCTTGCGCTGGCGGTACGCGAGGGGGTCGGTGTCCGCCATGAGGTGGCCGCGGCTGCGGTACGCGTGGACGAGCTCGAAGATGCGGGCGGGCTTGATCGCCTCCGAATCCGGGTCGCTCGCGGCGTCGCGCACCCAGCGCACGGGCTCGTAGGGCACCTTGAGGGACGCGAACACGCGGTCCCAGAAGTCGGCGCCGAGCAGCTTCGCGGCGACCATCCGCAGGAAGTCGCCCGACTGGGCGCCCTGGATGATCCGGTGGTCGTAGGTGCTGGTGAGCGTGAGCACCTTGGAGACGCCCATGGCGTTGAGCCGGTCCTCGGACGTGCCCGCGAACTCGGCCGGGTACTCCATGGCGCCGACGCCGACGATCGTGCCCTGCCCGGTCATGAGGCGGGGCACCGAGTGCACGGTGCCGAGCGTGCCGGGGTTCGTCAGCGAGATCGTCGTGCCCTGGAAGTCCTCGACCGTGAGCTTGCCCGCCCGCGCCCGGCGCACCACGTCCTCGTACGCGTTCCAGAAGCCCAGGAAGTCGAGCGTCTCGGCCTTCTTGATGCTCGGCACCAGCAGCTGGCGGCTGCCGTCCGGCTTCTCCAGGTCGATCGCGATGCCCAGGTTGACGTGCGCCGGCGTCAGCACCGCCGGCTTCCCGTCCTGCAGCGTGTACGACGAGTTCATCACCGGCATGTCGGCCAGCGCCTCGACCACGGCGAAGCCGATGAGGTGCGTGAAGCTCACCTTGCCGCTGCGGCGGCGCGTCAGGTGGTTGTTGAGGACGATCCGGTTGTCCACCATGAGCTTGGCGGCGACCGTGCGCACCGATGTCGCGGTGGGGATCTCGAGCGACGCCTCCATGTTGGTGATGAGGCGCGCGGCCGGGCCGCGCAGGCGCTGGACCTCGTCGGCCGCGTCCGCGGGCTCGTGCCCGGGCAGCCGGGTCACCACGGCCTGCGCGTAGGGGGCGGTGGCCGGCTGGGCCTCGGCGACGGGCGACGTCACGGCGGGCGGCTCCGTCGCCGTGGGGGCCGGCGCGGTGGCCGCCGGTGCGGGCGACGCGTGGCCGTTGCTGGCGGGAGCGGCGGCGGAGCGCGCTGTCGCGGCGCCTGGCGCGGCGACGTTCGTCGGCCCGGCGCCCGTGCCCGGCACACCTCCGGAGGCGCCGTCGGCGACCGGGGGCTGCGGCTGGGCCGCGGCCGCCTTGCGGGCCTCGGAGGCCTGGCCCTGCGGCCCGAGCGGCCGGTAGCCCTCGAAGAACTCCCACCACGCGGGGTCGACGCTCGACGGGTCGTGCTGGTACTGCTCGTACAGCTCGTCCACGAGCCACTCGTTCGCGCCAAACTCGGCGCGCAGCGAGGCGGGATCGGCCTTCTGCGCCACGGGACGTTCGCCTGCTTCCAGCACGGCCGTCGACCGCGCCATCGTCGGATCTCTTGACGACAAGATTACGACCTTCGGGCCTTTGGTCCTGCCGCACCACGGCGCTCTGTCCGGACGCACAGCCGGCCCCGCTCGCGAGGCGCGGCCGCACCCGTCCCCCCCGCCCGAGGATGTGCGGGACCTCGGGCGGGGGAGGGATCGGTCAGGCGACGTCGCGGCGGAGCGTGGTGAGGCGGCCGAGGACGGCGAACACCACCGCGTAGCCGAGCAGCACGAGCAGGCCCGCCCACCAGTGGCTCAGGAGCTGGCCGAGGCCGCTCGCCGTGTAGAAGCTGCCGCCGGTGATCGCCTCACCGGCGGATCCGGGCAGGAACTTGCCGATGCTCTTGCCCCAGGAGGTCAGCGCCAGCACGGTGCGCAGGATCGGCTCCAGGAACTGCGTGAAGGCCACGAGCACGACGATCGCGGCCACCTGGTTGGTGATGACGGTGCCGATCGCGACGCCGACGACCGCCCAGACGCCGAGCGCCACGACGGACAGGCCGAGCGTGCGCCATGTCGAGCCGGCGTCCAGGCCGGTGGGCTTGTGCAGCAGCGCGAGCAGCCCGGCGCCCGTGGCCGTGGAGACGACGGTGCCGAGCAGGCCGAAGACGAGCCCGGTGCCCAGGCCGGTGGCGAGCTTGGCGGCCACGAGGCGGTCGCGGCTGGGGTCGGCGAGCAGCGAGGGCGTCAGGGTCTTGTGGCGGTACTCGGCGGTGACGACGAGCGCGCCCACGATGACGGGGAAGACGTAGCCGATGGACACCGAGACCGTGTAGACGGCGCGCACGATCTGGTCAGGGGTGAGCACCAGCGGCTTGTTGGAGGTCCCCGTGGTGGCCTGCCCCTGGGTCAGTGCCCAGGCCAGCACCGCGGCGACGAAGGCCATGTAGACGAGCATGACGAGCAGCAGCACCCACCACATGCGCGTGGTGACGAGCTTGCGGTACTCCGCCACGAGCGCGGCGCGCATCAGTTCACCCCTCCTCGGGCGTCGGTGGTCACGGGACCGCTGGCGGGGCCGACGAAGGGTCCTCCGGCGGCGCCGGGCGGACCGGCGGGTGCCTGCGGGTCGGCGTCGGCGACCAGCCGGAAGAAGAGCGCCTCGAGGCCCGCGTCGAGGCGGCTGAGCTCGTGCAGCTCGAGCCCCGTCGCGAACGCCGCCGCGCCGACGGTCGCCGGCTCGACGTCGACGAGCTCGACCGTCGCGGCCCCGGTCGACGGCACGGGCGGTGGCGCGCCCGCGGGTGCGGACGGCGCGGCCAGGCTCCAGTGCCGGTCCGCGACGAGCGTGGTCAGGCGCGCGCCGTCCGGCGACGAGACCCGCACGCGGGGCCGCGACTCGGCCGTGAGCTGCGCGAGCGAGGACTCCCGCACCAGTCGCCCGTGGTGGATGATCACGACGTCGTCGACGGTCTGCTCGACCTCCGACAGCACGTGGCTCGACACCAGCACGGTGCGACCCTGCGCGGCCAGCGCGCGCAGGAACCCGCGCAGCCACGAGATGCCCTCGGGGTCGAGCCCGTTCGCGGGCTCGTCGAGCAGCAGCACGGGCGGGTCGCCGAGCAGCGTGGTGGCCAGCGCCAGGCGCTGCCGCATGCCGAGCGAGAACCCACCGACGCGTCGGTTCGCCGCCTCGTCCAGCCCCACGAGGTGCAGCACCTCACGGGCGCGGGAGTCGGGCACGCCGATCTGCGGCGTGTAGACGCGCAGGTGGTCGAGGGCGGTGCGGCCGGGGTGGAAGCTCGCTGCCTCGAGGGCGGCGCCGACCGTGCGTCCCGGCGCGGTCAGCGCGTGGTACGCCCGGCCGCCGATGGTCGCGCTGCCGGACGTGGGTCGCACGAGCCCGAGCAGGCAGCGCAGGGTCGTCGTCTTGCCGGCCCCGTTGGGGCCGAGGAAGCCGGTGACCCGCCCCGGGCGGACCGTGAAGCTGAGGTCGTCGACGGCCCGCACGGGGCCGAACTGCTTGGAGAGGTGGGAGACCTCGACGGCGAGGGCGTCGGGCACGGCTGGCTCCTTCGGAGTAGATATCGAAGTGATATCACATTTCCGCGTCGGGCGTCGAGCGTTCACGCGGCAGCGTGACGCGCATGGTGCACCCGGTGTCGGTGTCGGCGACCTCGATGCGGCCGCCGTGCAGCTCGACCGCCCAGCGGACGATGGCGAGCCCCAGCCCGGTGCCGCCGGTCGACACCTGGCCGGTGAGCGCGGGGGAGTTGCCGCGCACGAACCGCTCGAACACGTGCGCGCGGTCCGCCGCGGCGATGCCCGGCCCGTTGTCGACGACGTCGATGCGCACCGACCGCCCCGACGGTTGCGCGACGAGCCGCACCACGTCGTCCACCGGTGAGTGCCGCACCGCGTTGTGGAGCAGGTTCGCCACCACCTGGTGCAGCCGTTCGGGGTCGGCCGGCACGGTGAGGTCCGCCGGTTCGACGGTCACCTCGAACCGCACGTGCCGCGGGCCCGCGACGAGCGCCGCCTCGTCGGCCGCCTCGTGCAGGAAGTCCTGCAGGCGCAGGTCGGCGATCTCCAGCGGCACGTCGCCCGCCTCGAGGCGGGACAGGTCGAGCAGGTAGGTCACGAGCCGGCCGAGGCGCTCGGTCTGCGCCAGGGCCGCCTGCATGAGGGGCGGGTCGGGCGCCACGACGCCGTCGACGACGTTCTCCAGCTGCGCCTGCAGCGCCGCGACGGGTGTGCGCAGCTCGTGCGACACGTTGGCGACGAGCTCGCGGCGGAAGCGGTCGGCCTGCTGCAGGTCGTCGGCCATGGTGTTGAACGCGGCGCCCAGCTGACCCACCTCGTCGCGGCTCGTCGCGCGCACCCGCCGCGTGTAGTCGCCGCCGGCCATGGCGCGGGCCGCCGCCGTCATCTCCCGCAGCGGGGAGGTCATGCCCCGCGCCAGCACCTGCGTGACGACGAGCGACACCACGATCGCCAGCGGCAGCGTGCGCGTGGGCCCGAGGTGCCGGTACAGCCCCCACCAGGTGACGAACGCGGCGAGCGTCACGGTCGCGGCGACGAGCATGCCGAGCTTGACCTTGATCGAGCGGACGCGGTCCAGCGGGCGGATGTCCGGCAGACGCTCCGTCATCGGCCTCCGGTGCCGTGGCCCGGCGGCCGGCGTCGACCCCGTGCCGGGTGCTGTCACGAGCCGGCGGCGGTGTGCGGCTCGGCGGCCCCGTCGTCGGCCGGCTCGAACGCGTACCCGACGCCGTGCACGGTCCGGATGAGGTCCGACCCGAGCTTGCGCCGCAGGGCCTTGACGTGCGAGTCGACCGTGCGGGTGCCGCTGGCGTCCACCCAGTCCCACACGTCCGCGAGCAGCTTCTCGCGCGTGAGCACGGTGCGGGCGCTCGTGGCGAGCTCCACCAGCAGGTCGAACTCGGTGGGCGTGAGGTGGACCTCGTCCGTGCCGCGGAGCACGCGGCGCTGCGCGCGGTCTATCGACACGTCGCCGACCACCAGCGGCGGCTCCGGCTCGTGCAGCCCGCCCGCGCGGACGGCCGCGGCCGCGCGCTCCTGGCGGCGCAGCAGCGCCTTGGTGCGGGCGACCAGCTCGCGCATCGAGAACGGCTTGGTCATGTAGTCGTCCGCGCCCACGCCGAGGCCGACGAGCATGTCGGTCTCGTCGTCGCGCGCGGTGAGCATGAGGACCGGCACCGGGCGCTCGGCCTGGATCCGCCGGCACACCTCGAGCCCGTCGATGCCCGGGAGCATGACGTCGAGCACGACGACGTCCGGCTGCATCGCGGCGGCCGCCTCGACGCCGGCCAGCCCGTCGCCGACCGCCCGGACCGACCAGCCCTCCGCGGACAGCCGGTGGACGATCGCCTGCGCGATGGCCGGCTCGTCCTCGACCACGAGGACGGACGTCGTCGGCACCCCCGGCGTCTGGTGCGTGTTCGCCATGGCGTCAGCGTGGCACAGTCGAGGCCGACGGGGGCCGCACGGGACGGGCGACCGGCGGATTCGTATGATGGCGGCACCATGAGCGGCTCATCCAGCCGCCGGCACCGGCCTCTCGGTGGCACGCCCGGTGCCGGCACACCTCCCGTCCACCGTCGCACGCCTGCCGCCGCGGACCCCCCGTGCTGACCGACTGGCTCCTCGTCGCGCTCGGCGTGCTGCTCACCGCCGGCACGGCCGTCTTCGTCGCGGGGGAGTTCTCGCTCGTCACGCTCGACCCGGCGGCGGTGGAGGCGCGCGCGGTCGACGACCGTGCCGGCCGCCGCGTGCGGCACGCGCTGCACACGCTGTCGACGCAGCTGTCCGGGGCGCAGGTGGGCATCACCGCGACCACGGTGCTGCTGGGCTACACCACGCAACCGGCCGTGGGCCGGCTCCTGGCGCGCGCGCTGCACGGGCCGGTGCCCCCGGCGCTCGCCACCGGGCTCTCGGTGGCCCTCGCGCTCGTGCTGGTCAACGCGTTCTCGATGCTGCTCGGCGAGCTCGTGCCGAAGAACTTCGCGCTGGCCGCGCCCGTGGCGACCGCGCGCGCGATCGCGCCCCTCCAGCTCTCGTTCACCACGGTGTTCCGGCCGCTCATCGCCGTGCTCAACGGGAGCGCGAACTGGCTGCTGCGCCGGGTCGGGGTGGAGCCGCGCGAGGAGCTCTCGGGCTCCCGGTCGGCCAGCGAGCTCGCGGCGCTCGTGCGCCGCTCGGCCGAGCAGGGCACGCTCGACGAGTCCACCGCCACGCTGCTGACGAACTCGCTGGACTTCGGCGCGCTCACCGCGGTCGACGTCATGACCGACCGGCTGCGCCTGGTGACCGTCCGCCGCGACGACACCGCGGCCGACGTGCTGCGCACCGCCCGGGCCACGGGCCACTCGCGGTTCCCCGTCATCGGCGAGTCCAGCGACGACATCGTCGGCGTGGTCCCGCTGCGGCGCGCGGTCGCGGTGCCCTACGAGCGCCGCGACGAGGTCCCCGCGGCGGCGCTCATGGTCGACGTGCCGCGCGTGCCGGAGACCGTGCACCTGCCGTCGCTGCTCGTCGAGCTGCGCGGGCGGGGGCCGCAGATGGCCGTGGTGGTGGACGAGTACGGCGGCACGTCCGGCGTGGTGACGCTCGAGGACGTCGTCGAGGAGCTGGTCGGCGAGGTGGCCGACGAGCACGACCGGGCACGTGGGTCCGCGGCGCGCCGTGCCGACGGGTCGTGGGGGTTCCCCGGCGTGCTGCGCCCCGACGAGCTCGCCGAGATCACGGGCCTGCGCGTGCCCGAGGAGGGGCCCTACGAGACGCTCGGCGGCCTCGTCATGGCCGCGCTCGGGCGCATCCCGGTGGAGGGCGACGTGGTCGAGGTGGACGGCGTGCGGCTCGAGGTGGAGCGGATGGACGGCCGGCGCGTCGAGCGGGTGGGCGTCCGGCGTGCGGGTGGCCCGCGATGAGCACCGGACCGGCTCTCCTCCTCGTCGTGCTGTTCCTCGCGGGCAATGCGTTCTTCGTCGGCGCGGAGTTCGCCATCATCTCGTCGCGCCGCAGCGCCATCGAGCCCCTCGCGGCGGCCGGCGACCGTCGGGCCCGCACCGTGCTGTGGGCCATGGAGCACGTGTCGCTCATGCTCGCGTGCGCGCAGCTGGGCATCACGGTGTGCTCCACCAGCCTGGGCCTGGTCGCCGAGCCGGCGCTCGCCGAGCTCGTCGTGCGCCCGCTGCACGCGCTGGGCGCCAGCGACGCCTGGACGCACCCGGTCGCGTTCGCGCTCGCGCTGCTGCTCGTCGTCTACCTGCACGTGGTGCTCGGCGAGATGGTGCCCAAGAACCTCGCGGTGGCCGGGCCGGACCGCGCCGTGCTGCTGTTCGGGCCGCCGCTGGTGTGGCTCGGCCGCGTGGTCCGCCCGGTCATCACGGCCCTCAACTGGGTGGCCAACCACGCGGTGCGCCTGGCCGGCGTGCAGCCGCGCGACGAGGTCGCGTCGTCGTTCACGGCCGAGGAGGTGCAGTCGATCGTCGAGCGCTCGGCGGCCGAGGGCCTCATCAGCGACGAGCAGGGCCTGCTGTCCGGCGCGCTGGAGTTCTCCGACCGCACGGCGCGCGACGTCATGGTGCCCGCGGCGGCGCTCGTGGGCATCGACCAGGGGGCCACGCCGGACGAGATCGAGCACCTCGTGGGCCGTACGGGGTTCAGCCGGCTGCCGGTGCGCGACGAGGGGCGGCTGGTGGGCTACCTGCACGTCAAGGACGTGCTCTACGCCGACGACGTCACGCGCTTCCAGCCGGTGCCCGGCTGGCGCGTGCGCCGGCTGGCCGTCGTCGGGCCCGACGACGAGGTCGAGGACGCGCTGGCGGCGATGCAGCGCTCGGGCGCGCACCTGGCGCGGGTCGACGAGGGGGGCGCCGCGGTGGGGGTCGTGTTCCTCGAGGACATCCTCGAGGAGCTCGTCGGCGAGGTGCGCGACGCGATGCAGCGCGGGCAGCTGCCGGGCGGTCGCTGAGCCGTGCAGGGGCCCAGGCGGCCGCGGAACGTGACCTTGGTCCCATGCCACGCGCGCATCGTCGCGGAGCGGCACGGGGTGACGTGACGCCCGGGGACCTCCCGGCCTCACCAGGGGGTTGGTCAACGGCGGTGCAGCCCGTTATGGTTCCGTGACCAGGGGCAGGGATCGTCGTCGCGCGCCGTGACCGGACGGCACATGGGGAATCGGAGGTGTCGTGGGGTCGCATCGCGACAAGCCCGCCTCGCCTCGTCGTGCGCGCGCACCGCGCGTGCCCGAGGCGCACGCGGCACCCCGCCGGCGCCACGGCGCCCGCCTGGCGGGGCGCATCGGCATCCTCGCGGCCCTCACCGGCATCACCGTGGTGCTCCCCGTCTCGCAGTCCGCGCTCGCCGCGGCCGGCGTGCCGCTCGCGTTCGCGACGCACGTGGCGCTGCCCTCGACGCTCGACGCGCTGACCTCGGTGCCGCCCTCGCAGCAGACGCCCGCGTCGCTCCTGGCCGCGCCGGGCTCCCGGACCGCCCTCGACGTGTCGAGCGCGCAGCGGGTGTCCCGCTCGGTCGAGCGCAGCCCCCTGCCGGGGTGCGACGGCATCGCGCGCCCCGAGGGCAAGAACGGGTTGGTGCCGGCCGCGGACCTGTGCACGCTCTTCGACGGCCACACGCAGCTGCGGGCCGACGCCGCCGTCGCGCTCGCCAACCTCAACGAGGCCTACGTCGCGAAGTTCGGCTCGGACATGTGCCTCGAGTCGGGCTACCGCACGCTCGCGCAGCAGTACGCGGTGAAGGCCGAGCGGGGCAGCCTCGCCGCGGTCCCCGGAACGAGCAACCACGGCTGGGGCCTGGCGGTCGACTTCTGCTCGCGCGAGACCTCCGGTGCGCGGTGGGCGTGGCTCAAGGAGAACGGGCCGCTCTACGGCTTCCAGAACCCGCCCTGGGCGCAGATCGGCGGCGGCGGCCCCCACGAGCCGTGGCACTGGGAGTTCGTCAAGGGCGTCCAGGCCGACGGCGCCTGGCTGGGCTGATCAGCGCAGCTGCAGTCCCCAGGTGAGCGTGTGCGACGCGCCCGGGGCGAGCTCCACCAGGTCGTCGCCCGTGCGGAACGCGTCGGCGACGCACGTCATGGGCTCGGCCGCCACCGCGGTGCGCCGGATCGCCTCCACGTCGTCGCCCGTGCACACCTGCCAGGCGCGCGCGGCGCCGTCGGCCCACATCGCCACCGTGGTGCCGTCCGGGCGGCCCAGGAGGAGCCAGGACAGGCCGTCGCCGTCGCGGACCAGGTCGGTCCAGGCGTCGTCGTACGCGTGGCCCGCCAGCACGGTGGCCGTGCGCAGGTCGAAGCCGTTGGTCACCGGCTCGGTGCCGGTGGGCAGCAGGCGGTTGTCGACCGTCACGTGCCGCGCGGCGTCGACGCGCAGCGTGCAGGCGTCGAGCTCGGCCCCGGCGGTGGACAGCCACGGGTGGACGCCCGCGCCGTAGGGCGCGGTCGACGTACCGCCGTTGGTCGCGGTGATGGTGGCCCGCAGGCCGGCCTCGCCGAGCGAGAAGGCGACGACGAGCCGCAGCGGCCACGGGTACCCCGTGGTCGGGACGATGGTGTGCGTGAGCTCGATCGACGTGCCGTCGTCGGACACGCCGGCGGTCTCCCAGCGCACGTGCGTGACGAGCCCGTGCAGCGCCGTCATGCGCGAGGGCTCGCTCACCGGCACCTGGTGCACGGTGCCGCCGTACTCGTACAGGCCGTTGGCCAGCCGGTTCGGCCACGGTGCGAGCACCATGCCCGAGAACGCGGGGGCCAGCTCGGCCTCGTCGTACGGCCGGACGACGTCCGACCCGCCGACGCGGTAGGACCGGAGCGAGGCCCCGACCTCCGTGATCACGGCCTCTTGGCCGCCGGAGCGCAGGACGTACTGGCTGCCACTGGGGAAGGTCACAAGCCGACACCGTACCTGGACGCGTGACCGCTTCCGCACACCCGGGGTCCCGGGCGATCACCCGATCGGGTGCGCACCCGGGTGACGCGTGCGCACCCCGGGTGAATCCGGTGGAGGACGAACCACGCGTTCCGTGCGAATGCCCTACGGTCCGGCCCATCGGGCTGCGGTGGCAGACGACAGACCGAGGGGTGGGGGCATGTCCTGGGACGGGGCGGTCCTCGTCGAGCGTGAGGTGCGCGAGCTCATCCGCCGGCGGGGGCTGGATCCGGCGCGCGACCCCGACGGGGTGCGCGCGCTGGTGTCGGCGGCGATCGCCGACTACGACGAGCGGTCGGTGCTGGGCGCCGTACCGCCGCTCGACGATGCCGCGGCGGTGCACAAGCAGGTGGTCGACGCGGTCGCCGGGCTCGGGCCGCTGCAGCGGTACCTCGACGACGAGACGATCGAGGAGATCTGGATCAACTCGCCCTCGCAGGTGTTCGTGGCCCGCGGCGGCGTCGCCGAGCTCACCACGACGATCCTCACCGACGCGCAGGTGCGCGACCTCGTCGAGCAGATGCTCAAGACCACCGGCCGGCGCCTGGACATGTCGAGCCCGTTCGTCGACGCGCAGCTGCCGGGGGGCGAGCGGCTGCACGTCGTCATCCCGGACGTGACCCGGCGCTGGGCCGTCAACATCCGCAAGCACGTGGTGCGGGCCACGGGCCTGGACGACCTCGTGGCGCTCGGGTCGATGCCGCCGCAGGCCGCCGCGTTCCTCGCCGCGGCCGTGCGCGCCGGGCTCAACGTGCTCGTGTCGGGCGCGACTCAGGCAGGGAAGACCACGGCGCTCAACGCGTTGGCGGGCGCGATCCCGGCGCGCGAGCGCGTCATCAGCTGCGAGGAGGTGTTCGAGCTGCGGCTCGCGGCGCGGGACTGGGTGGCGATGCAGTGCCGCCAGCCCAACCTCGAGGGCACGGGCGAGATCCCGCTGCGGCGCCTGGTGAAGGAGGCGCTGCGGATGCGGCCGTCCCGGCTGCTCGTGGGGGAGGTGCGCGAGGCCGAGGCGCTCGACCTGCTGCTCGCGCTCAACGCCGGCATCCCCGCGATGTGCACGCTCCACGCGAACTCGGCGCGCGAGGCGCTCGTCAAGCTGTGCACGCTGCCGCTCCTGGCCGGCGAGAACGTGTCGTCGGCGTTCGTGGTCCCCACCGTGGCCGGCGCCGTGGACCTCGTGGTGCACCTGGCGCTCGACGCGCAGGGCCGCCGTGCCGTGCGCGAGATCGTCGCGGTGCCGGGGCGCGTCGAGGCCGGCGTCGTGGAGACGGCGGAGCTCTTCGTCGAACGCGACGGCCGGTTGGTGCGGGGCGACGGCTTCCCGCCGCACGCCGAGCGGTTCGCGCGCGTGGGTGCGGACCTGGCCGCGCTGCTGCGGGCGCGGGACTGAGCGGCCGTGGGCGTGGTGGTGGGGCTTCTGCTCGGCGCCGGGCTGGCCTGCGTGTGGTGGTCGTGCTGGCCGGCGCCCCAGCGGCGCCCCTCCGGCCGGGTCGCCGACCGCGTCCGCGACACGCTGGCCCAGGCCGGCGTGACGGGCGTGCGGCCCGTCGCGCTCGTGCCCGCGACGCTCGGCGCCGCGCTCGTCGTCGGATGCCTGGCGCTCGTGGCGGTCCCCGTGCCGGCGGCCGCGTTCCTTGCGGCGGCCTTCGGCGCGTGCCTGCCGTGGCTGGCACTGCGGTCCCGGGCGCGTCGGCGCGTGCGGCGGCTGCGGCGGTGCTGGCCGCAGGCGGTCGACGACCTCGCCTCCGCCGTGCGGGCCGGCATGTCGCTCCCGGAGGCGGTGGCGGCGCTCGCCGAGCGCGGACCCGTGGAGCTGCGCCCGCCGTTCGCGGCGTTCGCGGTCGACTACCGGGCGTCGGGCCGGTTCGGCGACAGCCTCGACGCGCTCAAGGACCGGCTGGCCGACCCGGTGGCGGACCGGATCGTCGAGGCGCTCCGCCTCACGCGGGACGTCGGCGGCACGGACCTCGGCCGGCTGCTGCGGACGCTGTCGGCCTTCCTGCGGGAGGACCTGGCGACGCGCGGCGAGCTCGAGGCGCGGGCGTCGTGGATCGTCAACGCCGCCCGGCTGGCGGTCGCGGCGCCGTGGGTCGTGCTGGCCATGCTCGGCTCTCGCAGCCAGGCCGCGGCCGCCTACGACACGCCCACGGGCGTGCTCGTGCTCGTCGCCGGCGCGGGTTGCTCGGTGGTGGCCTACCGGCTCATGCTGCGGCTCGGTGCGCTCCCCGAGGACCCGCGGGTGCTGCGGTGATCGGCGCGCTGGCCGGGCTCCTGCTGGGGCTGGGCGTGCTGCTGCTCGCCGCGCACCGCGCCGCTCGCCGGCCGTCGCTCGAGCGCCGGCTGGCGCCCTACCTGCGGCCCCAGCGGGCCGGGTCGGGGCTGCTCGACGAACCGGCACCGCTGGTCGGGCTGGCACGGCTCGCCGCGCCGTTCCTTGCCGATGCCGCGCGGCTCGTCGGCCGGCTGGGGTCGCCCGCGGCCGAGCTGCGCCGCCGGCTGGCGCGCGCGGGGCGCGCCGAGTCCGTCGAGCAGTTCCGCGCGGGCCAGGTGGTCTGGGGCGCCTGCGGGCTGGCCGCGGGGCTGTCCGTCGCGCTCGTCGTCGGCACGACGAGGCGCGGCTCGCCCCTCGCGCTCGCGGTGCTCGTCGCCGTCGCGGGGCTGCTCGCGGCGCTCGCCCGCGACTGGTCGCTGACCCGGCAGGTGCGCGCCCGCGAGGCGCGGCTCATGAGCGAGCTGCCGACCGTCGCCGAGCTGCTGGCGCTCGCGGTCGGCGCGGGGGAGGGCGCCGCCGCGGCGCTCGAGCGCGTGGCCCGGTCCACGCGCGGCGAGCTGTCCGACGAGCTGCGTGCGACGCTCGCCGACGCCCGGGCCGGCGTGCCGCTGACGACCGCGCTCGACGCGCTCGCGGCCCGTACGGGCCTGCCCGCGCTGGCTCGGTTCGCGGAGGGGGTCGCGGTGGCGCTGGAGCGCGGCACACCGCTCGCCGAGGTGCTGCGGGCGCAGGCGCAGGACGTCCGCAGCGAGGGCCGCCGTGCGCTCATGGAGGCGGGCGGCCGCAAGGAGATCCTCCAGATGCTACCGGTGGTGTTCCTGGTGCTGCCGGTGACCGTGCTGTTCGCCGTCTACCCGTCGCTCGTCGTGCTGCGGGTGGGGATGTGAGGGTCCGTGGTCCGGCCGTCGGCCGGCGGGAAGGGGAGAGCGATGGGGGTAGTGGTGGGCGCGGTGCGGCGGGTGCGGCGGGCGGCGCGGGACGACCGTGGCGACGTGCCGGGCTGGGTGCTGGTGACCCTCATGACGGCCGGGCTGGTGTCCGTGCTGTGGTTCGTCGCCGGCGACGCGCTGGTGCAGCTGTTCCAGAACGCCATCGCCTCGGTGACGCCGACCGCGCCGTAGACGCCGGGGCGGCCGTCGTCGACTTCGTCCTCGTCGGCGGGCTCGTCACGATGCTGTTCGTCGCCCTCGTGCAGCTGGCGCTCGTGCTCCACGTGCGCACGACGCTCACGGACTGCGCCGCGCAGGGCGCGCGGTACGCCGCGGCGGCGGGCCGTGAGCCGCACGACGGCGTGGCGCGCACCGTCGAGCTCGCCACGGCCGCGCTCTCGGGCGCCTACGCGCGGGACGTCACGGCGGCGCGCACGCGCGTGGGCGGCGTCGACGTGGTCGAGGTGACGGTGCGGGCACCCCTGCCGGTCGTCGGGCTGCTGGGACCGGGCGGCGCGCTCGTGGTGCGCGGGCACGCCATGGTGGAGGGGCCGTGACGGCCGGGCGCGGCGGTCGTCACGGCGCGGCGCGGCGGGCGCCGGCCGCCGACCGGCCCCGGGGCGACGAGGGGAGCGCGGTCGTCGAGTTCCTCGGCCTCGCCGTCGTGCTCTTCGTGCCGCTCGTCTACCTCGTGCTCGTCGTGGGGCGGCTGGAGGCGGCGATGTTCGCGGCCGAGGGTGCGGCCCGCGAGGCGGTGCGGGTCTACGTCGCGTCCGACGACCCCGCGCAGGCGCCGGCGCGGGCCGTGGCGGCGGCGGGCGTGGCGATCGCGGACCAGGGGCTGGACGACGACCCGGCCGACGCCCTGTCGATCGCCTGCTCCGACGCGTGCCTGGCGCCGGGCAGCGAGGTGACGGTCGGTGTGCGGTTGACGGTTCCGCTGCCGTTCGTGCCGCCGCTCGTGCGGCGCGCCGTGCCGCTGGAGATCCCGGTGACGGCGCAGCGCACGGGCATGGTGGACGAGTACCGGGCGGCGCCGTGACCGGGCGGTGGCGGGTCGCCGCCGGCCGGGACGACGGGCAGGTCACGGTGCTGGTCATCGGGTTCGTCGTGGTGGCGCTCGCGCTCGTCGCCGTGGTCACCTCGGCCGCGCAGGTGCACCTCGAGCGCACCCGGCTGGCCGCGCTCGCCGACCTCGCGGCGCTGGCCGCGGCCGAGCGGGTGTCCGACGAGGCCTACTTCGCGCCGTCGGGAGGCGGGCCCGGGACCATCGGGGGGTCGGGCGCGACGGAGGGTGCCGGGGTGGGCGGGGCTCGGCTGGGGCCGTCGGACGACGAGGTGGCGGCCGTCGTCGAGGACTACCTGCGCCAGCGCCCCGACCCCTCGGCGCGGTGGGCCGGCCTGCGGGTGGTGACCGCCTCCTGCCCGGACGGGCGCACCGTGCGGGTGTCGCTGGCCGCGGTGGTGCGCCCCGCGTGGACGGCGTGGGTGCTGACGCCGTTCACGGACGGGATCGCGATCGGGGCGTCGTCGGCCGCGCGCGCCTGGTGACCGGCCGGCGACCCGGCTCTTGACAGGGCCGGATCTGTGATCGCTAACATGGGCGGCGTCGAACCGGTTCGAACCCCGAGGGAGTGGCGATGCCGACGATCGGCGACGTGGCCCGTCGCGCCGGGGTGTCCCGGAGCACGGTGTCGTACGCCCTGTCGGGCAAGCGCACCATCTCGCGCGAGACGCGCGACCGGATCGACCAGGTCATCGCCGAGCTCGGCTTCACGCCCAACGCCGGCGCCCGGGCCCTGGCCACGTCGCAGACCATGGTGCTGGGCCTGCTGCTCCAGTTCCACGCCGACGAGTTCGCGCCCGCGATGCTGCAGTACGTGCTGCCGGTCTCCGAGGGGGCCCGCCGGCTCGGCTACGACATCCTCATGGTGACCGACTCCGACGGCGCCGGGGCGATCCGCCGCATCGGCGGCTCCGAGATGGTCGACGGGATCGTGCTCCTGGACGTCACGCACGACGACCCGCGCCTGGACTCGCTGCGCTCCGTGCGCCAGCCGGCCGTGCTCATCGGGCTGCCCGGTGATACGCGGGACCTCGACGCGATCGACCTGGACTTCAGCGCCGCCGCCCGCCAGATCGTCGAGCACCTCGCGGCGAACGGGCACCGCGAGGTGGTCCTCATCTCGCCGCCGCACCACGTCGTCGAGCGCGGCGGCTCGTACGTGTGGCGCTTCCGGGACCCGGCGGTGGAGCGGGGCCGCGAGCTGGGGGTCCGCGTGCACGCCTACTACGGGGAGTCGCGGCCGCCGGCCGTGCAGACCTCGGTGCACCGGATCCTCGACGCGCACCCCTCGGCCACCGCGCTCGTGGTGCACAACGACGCGACGATCGCCGCGCTGCCCGCGGTGCTGCGCGACCGCGGCGTCGTGGTGCCGCGCGACCTCAGCGTCGTCAGCCTCTACTCGCGGGACTTCGCCGAGGAGTTCTCGCTGCCGTACACGGCGGTCGAGTCGGCCGCCGACACGCTCGGCCGCCGCGCGGTCGACCTGCTCGTGCACCGCATCGTCGACCCGGCCAAGGCCGGGCCGCACGCGGTGCAGTTCGTGGAACCAGTGCTGCGGGACCGCGGCAGCGTCCGCACCCTGCAGGGCTAGTCGTCCGCATCGCCCGCCGGCGGCACCGGCGGGCATCCCTGGAGAAAGAGCAAGGAGCAGCAAGGGCAAGATCCGGTCATCGAACCGGTTCACCACAGCACCGGATTCAAGGAGGAACCACCGTGTTGAACGTGAGGAAGTCCGCACTCCTCGTCGGGACGGCGGCGCTGGCGACGCTCGCGCTCGGCGCCTGCAGCACCGGCGGGGGCGGCGGGGGCACCGCCACCACCGCGGCCGGCGGGTCGACGGGCGGCGCCGCCCTGACGACCATCAACGTCTGGGACCCGTACCCGCAGTACGACGACTCGTCGGCCTGGGCGTCCTACGTCAAGGCCTGCGCGCCGGCGGGCACCACCATCACCCGCACCACCGCGGCGACGAGCGACCTGCTCAACAACCTGACCTCGGCGGTCAAGGAGGACAACGCGCCCGACGTCATCATGCTCGACAACCCGGCGGTGCCGGACGCCGCCACGGCGGGCCTGCTCGCCCCGGCCAAGGACGTCGGCATCGACACCAGCGGGTTCGACGCCAACCTCGCCGGCCCCGGCACGGTCGACGGCGTGACGTACGGCGTCCCGATCGGCGCCAACACGCTCGGGCTGTACTACAACAAGGACATCCTCGACAAGGCCGGCGTCGACCCCGCGAGCATCAAGGACTGGGTGTCGCTGAACGCCGCGCTGGACAAGGTCACCAAGGCCGGCTCGAAGGGCATCACGTTCGCCGGCATCTCCGGCGAGGAGGGCGTGTTCCAGTTCCTCCCGTGGTTCTGGGGCGCCGGGGCGAACCTCAAGCAGCCCACGTCCGACGCCGCGGTCGCGGCCGGCCAGCTGCTCTCCGACTGGATCGGCAAGGGCTACGCGCCCAAGTCGGCCCTGACGGACAACCAGTCCGCGTCGTGGGACCTGTTCCTCACCGGCCAGTACGCGTTCGCGGAGAACGGCTCGTGGTTCGCCAAGGCGGCGTCGACGCAGAAGTTCAAGGCCGTCATGATGCCGATCCCCGGCCAGAACGGCGGCGCGGCGCCCGTGCCGACCGGTGGTGAGTTCGTGCTCGCGCCGGTGCACAAGGCCGACGCCGCGGCGCACTACGCCGCCGCCGCCAAGGTGATCGCGTGCCTCGTCGGCCCGGACAACCAGATCAAGACCGACGACCAGCTCGGCTACTTCGCGGCGAACAAGGACCAGCGGGCCAAGCAGATCGCGTCCGACCCGATCTGGGCGCCGTGGGCGGCCGCGATCGAGAGCGCCCAGGGCCGCACCACCGACCTCGGCGCGAACTACACGGCGACGTCGGCGCAGCTGTCCACCGCCCTGCAGGGCGCGCTCAACGCGGCCGGTGACGCGAACGCCGTCAAGGCGGCCTTCGCGCAGGCGACGAAGGGCTGACGCCCGGGCACGGGCGCGGCGGCCCGAGCCGGCCGCCGCGCCCGTGCCGGGCCCGCGGTGTCGAGGGAACGGTGGATCAGGTGAGCACTGGCGTGACAACGGTGGCCGCTCGGCGGTCGGCGCCGGCGGGGGAGCAGGCGGGCAGGCGCCGACGAGGGCTGCGCCCGACGCAGTGGGCGGGGATCGGTTTCGTCGCCCCGCTCGTCGTGTACCTCGTCGTGCTGTACGCGTACCCGCTCTACGAGAACGTGTCGATGAGCCTGCACCTCTTCACGCGGGCGACGTTCGTCACCGGGCAGGCGCCCTTCGTCGGGCTCGACGTCTACCGCGAGGTGATCGGCTCGCCGCAGTTCTGGCCCACCGTGCGGCAGACCGCCGTCTTCGTCGTCGTCTCGCTGGTGTTCCAGTACTCGATCGGCCTGGGGCTGGCGGTGTTCTTCCGGCGCAGCTTCCCGCTCTCCGGCCTGCTGCGCGGCCTGTTCCTGGTCCCGTGGCTGCTGCCGATCATCGTCTCGGCCACCACGTGGCAGTGGATGATGGACGCCGACTCCGGCATCATCAACCGCTTCCTCGGCCTGCTCGGCGCGCAGCCGGTGTGGTGGCTCAACGCCCAGCACTCGCTGATGTCGGTGACCATCGCCAACATCTGGCTCGGCGTCCCCTTCAACCTCGTCATCCTCTACTCGGGGCTGCAGAACATCCCGACGGACCTCTACGAGGCCGCGTCGCTCGACGGCGCGGGGGCCTGGCGGCAGTTCTGGCACGTCACGGTGCCGCTGCTGCGGCCGGTCACGGCGATCACGCTGCTGCTCGGCTTCGTCTACACGCTCAAGGTCGTCGACATCATCTGGATCATGACCCTGGGCACCGGGTCGTCCCAGACGCTGGCCACCTGGGCGTACGCGATGGCGTTCGGCAAGGGCGCCTCGTCCGTCATCCGGTACTCGCAGGCCTCCGTGCTCGGCACCATCCTGCTGCTCATCGCGCTGGTGATGGGTTTCGTCTACCTCGTCGTCCAGCGTCGGCAGGAGGACTGACATGGCCACCGTGCGCCGCACCTGGTGGAAGACCGCCCTCGGGCTGCTCTTCACCGCGGTGATGCTGTTCCCGCTCTACTGGATGATCAACGTCTCCTTCACGCAGCGCAGCGCCATCCGCAACGGCGACCTGTTCCCGCGCCACTTCACGCTCGACCACTACCAGGTGGTGCTGCACCAGCAGCTGCCCTTCCTCGGCACGAGCATGCTCGTCGGGCTCGGCACGGTGGCGCTCACGCTCATCATCTCCGCGCCCGCCGGCTACGCGCTGTCCAAGCTCGTGGTCCCCGGGCGGCGGGTGCTCAGCTTCGTGCTGCTCGTGGCCCAGATGATCCCGGCCGTGGTCATGGCGCTCGGCTTCTACACCGTCTACACGCGCCTGGGGATCCTCGACACCCTGCCCGGGCTGATCCTCGCCGACTCGACGATCGCCGTGCCCTTCGGCGTCATGCTCTTCGTGGCGTTCATGAGCGGGATCCCGCGCGAGCTGCTGCAGGCGGCCGAGATCGACGGCGCCTCGACGTGGCGCACGTTCCGCTCGGTGGTGCTGCCGATCGCGCGCAACTCGGCCGTCACGGTGGGGCTCTTCGCCTTCCTCTGGGCCTGGTCGGACTTCCTCTTCGCCTCCAGCCTCAACCGGGGCGGCGGCGAGCTCCGCCCCATCACCATGGGCCTCTACGACTACATCGGCTCCCAGAACCAGGAGTGGGGGCCTCTCATGGCCACCGCCGTGCTGGCCTCGATCCCCACCGCGATCCTGCTGCTCGTCGCGCAGCGCTACGTGGCGGCCGGCGTCACCGCGGGCGCGATCAAGGACTAGCGCCGCACCCCTCAGCGACACCCCTCACACCCAAGGACAGCTCCGCGCCATGACGCCCGCACCCGCCTTCACCAGCTTCGACATCCGCGAGATCCCGTTCTCCTGCCGCGGCGCGTGGGTCAACCTGTCCCCGGTCACCGGCCTGCACGCGCAGGGCGACGTGGTCCACCTCGTCTCGCACCGCAACGGCATGCACGCCGTCCTGGCGCTCGAACCCGTGGCCCACGGGGCCCTGGTGCCGTGCGACTGGCAGGCCCGGCCGGCGTCGTTCCGGTGGTCCACGCCCGACGGCGCGTCGGTGGTCGCCGCGTTCGACGGGCCCGCCGTGCTGCGCATCCGCGGCCGGGGGCTGGGGCTGCGGCTCCGGGACGCGTCCGCCAGCCTCACGCCGTTCACGGGGACGTACCTGTTCGACGACCCCGTCGACGGCGCCATCGTCTTCACCTCCTACGAGACGGGCCGGCGCTACCGGGTGACGCGCATCACGGGCGCGCTCGAGGTGGTCGGCGCCGAGGCTCTGGGCAGCGCCGAGCGCCACGTCGTCGCGGGGGCGCCGGGCACCGAGTGGGAGATCGCGCTGGAGGAGACGACCGCCGGGTCCGCGCCGTTCATGCCGCGGGCGAGGTTCGACGAGGTGGTGGCGGCGGCCGACGCGCGCTTCGCGCGGTACCTGGACCAGGTGGCGCCGTGGCGCGACGCGCGCACCCCGGCCGCGGCCCGCGCGGCGTACGTCCTGTGGTCGGCGACGGTGGCGCCGGAGGGCTACCTCGAGCGCGAGTCGGTGCTCATGTCGAAGCACTGGATGGACAAGGTCTGGAGCTGGGACCACTGCTTCAACGCGCTGGCCCTGGCCCCCGGCCTGCCGGACGCCGCGCTCGACCAGTTCCTCGCGCCGTTCGACCACCAGGACGCCACCGGCGCGCTCCCGGACTCGGTGACGCACTCGGAGGTGCTCTACAACTACGTCAAGCCGCCGATCCACGGCTGGGCGCTGCAGCGCCTGCGCGCCACCGCGGGGCGCCCGCTGACGCCCCAGGAGCTGGCCGTGGTCCACGACCGGCTCGCGGCGTGGTCGGGCTACTGGCTGGACCGGCGCCGGCGGCCGGGACGCGTGCTGCCCTACTACCAGCACGGCAACGACTCCGGCTGGGACAACGCGACGACGTTCGACCACGACCGCGTCGTCGAGTCGCCGGACCTCGCGGCGTTCCTGGTGCTGCAGCTCGAGGCGCTCGCGGAGCTCGCCACCGAGCTGGGCCGCCCCGCCGACCGGTGGAAGGACGAGCGCGACACCGTGCTCCAGGCGCTGCTCGACGAGCTGTGGCGCGGCGACCGGTTCGTCGCGGTCGGTGCGCTGTCGCGGCGGGACAGCACCGGCTCGAGCCTGCTCACCGTGCTCCCGCTGGTGCTCGGCGACCGCCTCCCGGCCGCCGTGCGCGAGGCGCTCGTGGCCCGGCTGCGGGAGCACCTGACGGACGTGGGCCTGGCCACCGAGCCGCCCACGTCCGACCGGTACGAGCCCGACGGCTACTGGCGCGGCCCCATCTGGGCGCCGTCGACCGCGCTCCTGGAGGACGGGCTGCGGCGCAGCGGGGAGGCCGACCTCGCGGACCTCGTCTCCGATCGGTTCCGGGCGCTCTGCGAGCGGTCCGGGTTCGCGGAGAACTTCGACGCCCTGACGGGGCAGGGCCTGCGCGACCGTGCCTACACGTGGACCGCCGCGGTGTACCTGCTCTTCGCCGCGGACGCCGTGCGGCGCGGGCCGTCGGCGGACTGAGGCGGGCGGCGCCCCGCTCGGTCAGCCGCGCCGCGACCGCTCGGCGAGCGTGGCCGGAGTCCCGGCGGGGGCCGACGACCGGCGTGACCGGTGACGCGGCGCGGCCTGGCCGGCGGCGGGCGCCACCGAGCGAGCGGGCATGGACGAGGCGGGCGCGCCCGTCACCGGGCCGCGGCGGGAACCGGCGGGCGTCGGCGCCGCGGCACCCGAGCGGGTGGGCCGGCCGGCGGCCTGGGCGCGCGGCGCGGTGAGGGGAGCGGAGGTGGCGGGCGCGCCACGGCGGCCCCGACCGCGGCCGCGCGAGCCGGCACCGGAGCCCCGCGCCGGCGTTGCGGGTGCCGGCGCGACGACCGGCACGGCGCGGCGCGGCGCGGGCTGGCCGGCGAGGGCGCCGACCGTGGCGTCCCCCGGCGTGACGGCCTGCGGCCGGACGGTGATCTTCGCCGCGCGCGTCATGGCGCGCACGTCCGCGCGCTCCTCGGGCAGCACGAGCGTCACGACGACGCCCTCGGCGCCGGCGCGTGCGGTGCGCCCCGAGCGGTGGAGGTACGCCTTGCTCTCGGCGGGCGGGTCGACGTGCACGACGAGCTCGACGTCGTCGACGTGGATGCCGCGCGCGGCGATGTCCGTGGCCACCAGCACGGTGGCGTCCCCGGAGCCGAACGCGGCCAGGTTGCGCTCGCGGGCCGACTGGCCGAGGTTGCCGTGCAGCTCCACCGCCGCGATGCCCTCGGCGGTCAGCTGCTTGGCGAGCTTCTTCGCGTGGTGCTTGGTGCGCAGGAACAGGACGCGCCGCCCCGTGCCACCGGCGAGCTGGCGCACCACGGCCTGCTTCGCCGCGGCGTCCGTCACCTCGAGCACGTGGTGGGTCATCTGGTCCACCGGCGACTGCGCGGGGTCCACCGAGTGGTGCACCGGCTGCGTGAGGTAGCGGCGCACCAGCACGTCCACGCCGTTGTCGAGCGTGGCGGAGAACAGCAGGCGCTGGCCGCCGGCAGGGGTGCGGTCGAGGATCCGGCGCACGCCGGGCAGGAAGCCGAGGTCGGCCATGTGGTCGGCCTCGTCGAGCACCGTCACCGCGACCTGGTCGAGCGTGAGGACCTTCTGGTTGAGCAGGTCCTCGAGGCGCCCGGGGCAGGCCACGACGATGTCGACGCCCGCGTCCAGCGCGGCGACCTGGCGCGACTGCGAGACGCCGCCGAAGATCGTCGTCGTGCGCAGGCCGGCCGCCGCCGCCAGGGGCGCGAGCACCGCGTCGATCTGGTTGGCCAGCTCGCGCGTCGGGCACAGGACGAGCCCGCGGGGCCGGCGCGACCGGGCGCGGCCCGACGGCGAGGCCGCGAGTCGCACGACGAGCGGCAGCGCGAACGCGAGCGTCTTGCCGGACCCGGTACGGCCGCGGCCGAGCACGTCGCGACCGGCGAGCGAGTCGGGCAGCGTGGCGGTCTGGATGGGGAAGGGCGCAGTGATGCCCTGGTCGGTGAGGCGCGCGGCCAGTGCGGCGGGCACGCCGAGATCGGTGAACGTGGTCATGGGAAGCCTTTCGGGCGCCGGGCGCAGGGCCGCGGCAGGTCGGGCGCCGCGGGTCGCGGCTGCGGGGGTCGTGGGTCCGCCGCGCGAGCGACCGGGCCGATGTCGTCGGCGGCCGCTGGACGCGGCCGCACAGGACGACGGAAGGGGCTCGGGGAGTTCTCCACGACGCGGGGCGCGCACAGCGACGCCCTCAGGGCCCTAGCGTCTCACACTTCCGCCGCGGCGCCGGTAGCGCGGCCAGCCGGCAGGACGCCGCCCGGTACCCTGGACGGTCGTGGCCACCACCGACTTCCCCGCCGAGATCCGCGAGCTGCGCAGCACCCTGGAGTCCATCCGCGCGGTGAGTGACCCGACGGTGCTGGCGGCCAAGATCGCGGAGCTCTCCGAGCAGGCGTCGGCCCCCGACCTGTGGGACGACCCCGAGCACGCGCAGCAGGTGACGAGCGCGCTGTCCGCGACGCAGGCGGAGCTGGACCGCGTCGACAAGCTGGCCGCCCGGATCGACGACCTCGAGGCGCTCGCCGAGCTGGCGGCCGAGGAGGACGACGCCGACACGGTGGTGGAGGCCGAGGGCGAGCTGGCCGGCATCCGCAAGGACCTCGGCGAGCTCGAGGTCCGCACGCTGCTCAACGGTGAGTACGACCAGCGCGAGGCCGTGGTCTCGATCCGGGCCGGGGCGGGCGGCGTCGACGCGGCGGACTTCGCCGAGATGCTGCTGCGGATGTACCTGCGGTGGGCCGAGCGGCACGGCTACCCGACGAAGGTGCTCGACACGAGCTACGCCGAGGAGGCGGGCATCAAGTCCGCGACGTTCGAGGTCAAGGTGCCCTACGCCTACGGGAACCTGTCCGTCGAGGCGGGCACGCACCGGCTCGTGCGGATCTCGCCGTTCGACAACCAGGGCCGCCGGCAGACGAGCTTCGCGGCGGTCGAGGTGATCCCGCTCATCGAGCAGACCGACCACATCGACGTGCCCGAGACGGACATCCGCATCGACGTGTTCCGCTCGTCGGGCCCCGGCGGTCAGTCGGTCAACACCACCGACTCCGCGGTGCGCATCACGCACCTGCCCACCGGCCTGGTCGTGTCCATGCAGGACGAGAAGAGCCAGATCCAGAACCGCGCCGCCGCCATGCGCGTGCTGCAGTCCCGGCTGCTGGTGCTGCGCCAGCAGGAGGAGGACGCGAAGAAGAAGGAGCTGGCGGGCGACATCAAGGCCAGCTGGGGCGACCAGATGCGCTCGTACGTGCTGCACCCGTACCAGATGGTCAAGGACCTGCGCACCGAGTACGAGGTCGGCAACCCGGCCGCGGTCTTCGACGGCGACATCGACGGCTTCCTCGAGGCCGGGATCCGCTGGCGCCGCTCGCCCGCCACCGACAGCTGACCTCGGCCGCCCGGCGCGGGCCCCGACCCGGGCATTTGGGGCGAGTCGGACACGCGTCCACCGTGCGGGCGATTCACAGGCGGGCCGCGCGGCGTGTCCTGCCCGCGGTCCCGAACGGGCGTTCGTAGCCTCGAAGATGGCCCGCGACGCGTGGGCCGGCCCGGCGCGCCGGGTCCCGGCAGGTCCGCACGGACCGCGAGGTCCGACGAGGTCACGTGATCCGGTTCGAGAACGTCACCAAGGTCTACGCGCGGGGCGCCCGCCCTGCGCTCGACCGGGTGAGCCTGGACGTCGAGCGCGGCGAGTTCGTGTTCCTCGTCGGCGCCTCCGGCTCCGGCAAGTCCACGTTCCTGCGGCTCGTGCTGCGCGAGGAGCGGGCCAGCGCGGGCAAGGTCTGGGTGGCCGGCAAGGAGCTCGGCACGCTGTCGAGCTGGAAGGTGCCGCACATGCGCCGCAAGATCGGCGCGGTGTTCCAGGACTTCCGCCTGCTGCCCACCAAGACCGTCTTCGAGAACGTCGCGTTCGCGCTGCAGGTCATCGGCAAGCCGCGGCACCACATCCTCACCACGGTGCCGGACGTGCTGGAGATGGTCGGCCTGGCGGGCAAGGAGAAGCGCCGGCCGCACGAGCTCTCCGGCGGCGAGCAGCAGCGCGTCGCGATCGCGCGCGCCTTCGTCAACCGGCCGGACATCCTGCTGGCCGACGAGCCCACGGGGAACCTCGACCCCACGACGAGCCTGGGGATCATGCGCCTCCTGGACCGCATCAACCGCACCGGCACCACGGTGGTCATGGCCACGCACGACGACGAGATCGTCGACCAGATGCGCAAGCGCGTCGTGGAGCTCGACACCGGCGCCCTGGTCCGCGACCAGTCGCGCGGCGTCTACGGATCGGACCGGTGACCCGATGAGGCTCCGGTTCATCTTCAGCGAGATCGGCATCGGCCTGCGCCGCAACCTGTCGATGACGATCTCCGTCATCCTCGTGACGTTCGTCTCCCTCACCTTCGTCGGCGTCGCCTCCCTGCTGCAGACGCAGATCGGCAAGATGAAGGACGACTGGTACGGCAAGGTCGAGGTGGCCGCCTACCTGTGCCCCACGCACTCCACGGCACCCACGTGCGCCGCGGGCGAGGTCACACCCGACCAGGAGACGAAGATCAAGGCCGCGCTCGCGCAGCCCGAGGTCGCGCCGTACGTGCAGCACGTGTACTTCGAGTCCAAGCAGGACGCGTACGCCTCGTTCGAGAAGCGCTTCGCGGGCGACTTCATGGCGAGCCTCGCCACCGTCGACGACATGCAGGCGTCCTACCGGATCAAGCTCGCCGACCCGACGAAGTACCAGGTGGTCGCGGACGTGCTGTCCGGCATGCAGGGCGTGGAGCAGGTGCAGGACCAGCGCCAGCTGTTCGACCGGATGTTCCTCATCATGGACCGCGCCACGCTGCTGTCCGGCGGCCTCGCCGCGGTCATGCTCCTGGCGGCGATCCTGCTCATCACCACCACCATCCGGCTGTCGGCGCTGTCCCGGCGGCGCGAGACGGGGATCATGCGGCTCGTCGGCGCCTCCAACTTCTTCATCGAGCTGCCGTTCATGCTCGAGGGCGCGATCGCCGCCACCATCGGCGCGGCGCTGGCCGTCGGCGCGCTCTGGGCGGGCGTGAAGTACCTCGTCGTCGACTGGCTCGGCTCGTCCGTGCAGTGGATCCCGTACGTCACCACGGCCGACCTGACGCGGGTCGCACCCGTGCTCGTCGTCATCGGCATCCTCCTGGCCGCCATCTCGTCGGTGGTGACCCTCAACCGGTACACGAGGGTGTGACATGAGACGTCCCCTGCGCGTCGCCGCCGCGCTCGCCACCGCCGTCGCGCTGCTCGTCGGCGGCCTGAGCCAGTCCGCCTGGGCCGACGACCTCTCGCACAAGCGGTCGCAGCTCGAGTCGCAGGCCGCCGCGAACAAGCAGCAGCAGCAGAGCCTGCAGGCGTCGATCGAGGACATGTCGGGCCAGCTCGCCCAGACGGAGCAGGACCTGGTGACCATCCAGACCCAGCTCCAGGCGGCGCAGCAGAAGCTCTCCGACGCCACCACGGCGCTGGCCACGGCGCAGCGCGAGCAGCAGCAGATCGCCGGCCAGCTCACCGACGCGCAGAACCAGCAGCAGCAGATCGCCCAGCAGATCACCGACGGGCAGGCGCAGCAGGCCCAGCTGCGGGACGCCGTCGGCGCCATGGCGCGCGAGGCCTACCGCGACGGCGGCGACGTCGCCGGCATCTCCACGGTGCTGGCGGCCCAGAGCACCGACGACTTCCTCAACACCTACACGATGCTCGCGGCGGCGCAGCGCGCGCAGGCGGGCGTCTTCGACCGGATCACCGAGCTGCAGGCGCAGGCCCGCAACCAGTCCGCCCGCATGCAGTCCGTGCAGCAGAAGATCGCCGAGCTGAAGCTGGCCGCCGACCAGAAGGTCGCGGACGCGAACCAGGCGAGGCAGGACGCCGCCGACGCCACCGCCCAGGTGGCGAACCTGCAGCAGCAGGCGCAGGCGAAGCAGGCGTCGCTGCAGGGCCAGATCTCGACGGCCCAGCAGCAGGACGCGGCGCTGCAGGCCTCCACCGCGCAGATCGAGTCCGACCTCAAGAAGGTCATCGCGGAGCAGCAGGCGCAGGCCGCGCTGCAGCACTCCAGCGCGGCGCCCGGCCACGCGCTGCCGGGGGCCTGGTTCTCCAACCCGACGGCGAACAACCCGATCTACGTGACCAGCGAGTTCGGCTGGCGGTTGCAGCCGGTGCTCCACATCTGGCGGCTGCACGCCGGCATCGACCTCATGGACCACTGCGGTCAGGAGGTCTACGCCGGCCGGGACGGCACCGTGGTCTGGGCGAAGTACCTCAACGGCTACGGCAACCAGGTGATGCTCGACCACGGCTGGGTCAACGGCACGTCGCTCATGTCGAGCTACAGCCACATGATCCGCTTCATCGTCTCCCCCGGGCAGCACGTCACGGCCGGCCAGGTGCTGGGCTACGCGGGCATGACCGGCGGCGACTCGACCGGCTGCCACCTGCACTTCGAGGTGCACATCAACGGCTCCCCGGTGAACCCGCGCTCCTACCTCGGGCTGCCGCCGGCGTGACGACACGGCACGATGGCCCGGGGTACGCGGACGAAGGGGGCAGACCATGACGGCGGTGCGAGCGGTGTTCGTCGAGGCCGCGACGATCGGGCTGGAGCTCGTCGGCCGGCCCGAGGTGGCCCGGCGCTGGGACGAGCCGAGCGCGCTCGACGGCATGACGGTCGGCGCGCTGGCCGCGCACCTGGCGCGCCAGGTGACGCGCGTGCCCGAGGTGCTGTCGTCGCCGGTGCCCGACGAGCGGCCGGTGCCGCTCATCGAGCACTACCTGCGCTCGGCCTGGGCCGGCGGTGACGAGGACGCCAACCGGGGCATCCGGGAGCGGGCCGCCGCGGACGCGGCGGAAGGGCCGAAGGAGGCGCTCGCCCGCGCCCTCGAGGCGCTGGGCACGGCGCGCGCGGACCTGCCGGCCGAGCCCGCGGAACGCTGGGTGCGCCCGCCGTGGCTCGCCTGGAACCTCTCGCTCGAGGACTACCTGCGCTCGCGCATGCTCGAGATCGTGGTGCACAGCGACGACCTCGCCGTGAGCGTCGACCTGGAGCCGCCGGCGTGGCCGGAGGAGGTGATCGCGCCGGTGCTCGGCGTGCTCACGACGCTGGCGGTGCGCAAGCACGGGGTGCCGGCGGTGCTGCGCACGCTCGCGCGCGCCGAGCGGGCGCCGGGCTCGATCGCGGCGATCTGACCCGCCCGCAATGCGGCTGACCCGGCCGGTCGGCGCCGTATAGGCTCGCTCCTCGGTCACGAGCGGAGGAGGCGAGATGGCCAAGCAGACCGGGCGCCGTCTCGTCGCCCAGAACCGCAAGGCGCGGCACGACTACCTCATCGAGGACGTGTTCGAGGCCGGCCTGGTGCTCATGGGCACCGAGGTCAAGGCCCTGCGCGACGGGCACGCCAACCTCACGGACTCGTGGTGCGAGATCGAGGGCGGCGAGGCCTGGCTGCACGGCATGCAGATCCCCGTGTACGCCATGGGCACGTGGACCAACCACGCGCCGCGGCGCAAGCGCAAGCTGCTGCTGCACCGCGAGGAGATCGTGCGCCTCGAGCAGCGCAGCCACGACAAGGGGCAGACGATCGTCCCGCTGGCCCTGTACTTCGTCGACGGGCGGGCCAAGGTGGAGATCGCGCTGGCACGCGGCAAGAAGGAGTGGGACAAGCGGCAGACGCTGCGCGAGCGGCAGGACACGCTCGAGACGCAGCGCGCGATCCGCGAGCGGCGCGACCGGTGAGTCGCATCGGGTCGTCGATGTCCACCGGTTCCCGCACCCGTTCCCCCGAGCACGGCAGCTCGCGCCGAACACGGCAGTCCCACCTGCCGTCCTGGGCACGAGCTGCCGTGTTCGCGACGGCCGCGGCGGCACTGGTGCTCGGACCGGCGGGGATGGCCGCGGCGGCCGCGCACGGCGCGGTCGGCGACCAGACGGCGGGGCGCGAGATCACCCGGTACGACGTCACCGCCGCCGTCGACGCCTCCGGCGTCGCGCACGTGACGGTCGACTTCGACTTCGACTTCGGCAACGACCCCGGGCACGGGCCGTACCTGTCGCTGGTCACGCGGCAGCGGTACGACGACAGCCGCGACCGCCTCTACCGGTACTCGGACATCACGGCCTCGAGCCCGTCGGGCGCCCCGGCCCAGGTGAACCAGCAGGACGACCCGTCCGCGATCGTGCTGAAGATCGGCGACCCGCACCAGGGCGGCATCTCCGGGACGCAGCACTACGTGGTGAGCTACACGGTCGACGGCTGGGTCAACCCCGCCAACGCCCAGCACAGCGGCGACGAGCTGAACTGGAACGTCATCGGCAGCGGCTGGACGGTGCCGCTGTCGCGGCTGTCGCTGACGCTGACGGGCCCGGCGGCCGCGCACGACGCGGCGTGCTTCGCCGGGCCGGCCGGGTCGACGACACCGTGCACCTCGGAGGCGGTGGCCGGCACCGGGGCGCACTTCACGCAGGACGCGCTGGCGGTGGGCGACCAGTGGACGGCCGTCACGGGCTGGCCGGGCGGCACGTTCCACACGGCGCCGATCCTCGGTCCCCGGTTCTCCGCGACGGCGCCCCTCAACCCCGCCGGCGTCGGCGGCGGCGCGGCGGCGGTGGTGCTGCTCGGGGGCGTCGGCCTGGCGGCGGTCCGCGTGCGCCGCGTGGGTCGCGACCAGGAGTACCTCGGCCTGACACCGGGCCTGCGGCCCGCGGACGGGCAGGCGACCCTCGTCGGCCCGCGGCGCCGCGCGGCGGTGTCGGTGCAGTTCGCGCCGCCCGAGGGGACGCGGCCGGGGGCGATCGGCACGCTCGTCGACGAGCAGGCCGACCCGGTGGACGTGACGGCGACCCTCGTCGACCTCGCGGTGCGCGGGTACCTGCGCATCGAGGAGGTGCCGCGCAGCAACCCGGCCAAGAAGCCCAAGGACTGGACGCTCGTGAGCCTGCGGCCGGCGGACGGCGAGCTCCTCGAGTTCGAGCGCACGTTGCTGGAGCGGGTGTTCGCGGGCCGCGCGGCGGTGACCCTGTCGGAGCTGAAGACGACCTTCGCCTCCTCGATGACCGCCGTGCAGACCGGCCTCTACCGGCACGTCACCGAGCGTGGCCGGTTCCGCGCGAACCCGAGGACGGTGCGCGCCGGGTGGCGGGCGGCGGGGATCGCCCTCGTCGTCGTGGGAGCGGCCATCACGGCGATCCTCGTCAACGCCCAGGTGCAGGCGCGCGGCGTGGCCCTGATCGGCGTGGCGATCGCCGTCGTCGGGCTCGTCGTCGCGGTGCTGGCCAAGGCCGCGCCGGCGCGCACGCCCGACGGCACCGCCGTCCTGGCCGAGACCCTCGGCTTCCGCCGCTACCTGGCGACGGCCGAGGCCGACCAGCTGCGGTTCGAGGAGGGGCAGGACGTCTTCAGTCGCTACCTGCCCTACGCCGTCGTGTTCGGCCTGGCCGACCGGTGGGCCCGCGTGTTCGCCGAGGTGGCGGCGTCGGGTCGCGCGGTGGCGGCGCCCGGCTGGTACGTCGGCTACTACAACCCCGTGCCCGGCCTCTTCTGGGGGCAGGCCTTCGCGAGCTCGATGGAGCGGTTCTCCTCGATCGCCACGGAGTCCCTGTCGGCGCCCACGCCGGGCTCGTCGGGCGGCTCGGGCCTGGGCGGTGGCGGCTTCTCGGGCGGCGGCGTCGGCGGCGGGGGCGGCGGCGGCTGGTAGGCCGCTGTCTCCCCCTCCCCGCCACGCCCTCCCCGCCACGCCCTCCCCCCCCTCCACCCGCCGCCAACCCCCGCCACCCCCTCGCCTCCACCCCGCACAGGTCCCTCCCCGCCCCGACCGTCTCCATGCCCTCGAGTACGGCAGTTGGGTCCGAACACGGCAGTTCCACCTGCCGTGTTCGACACCAACTGCCGTACTCGACGCCGTTCGACGGCGGTCGGCGCGGGTGGCGGTTGCCGGGCGGGCGCGGGTCGGTGCGCGGGAACGGCGAGCGGAGTGCCGGTGCCAGAGGTCAGGAGAGGCGGGTCGACAGGGCGCGGCGGATGCGGGCGATGGTCGGCCCCGGGTCACGCAGGTCGTCCCAGGTGACGCGGACGACGATCCAGCCGGCGGCCTCGAGCGCGTCCTGCCGCCGCTTCTCGGCGAACACGACGTCGGGCGCGGCGCCGAAGCCGCCGGAGTACTTGACGTAGCCGTCGAACTCGACGGCCACCCTGGCGGCAGACCAGGCGAGGTCCAGGCGGTAGGTACCCGACGTCGTGTGGACGACGACCTGGAGCTCGGGTGTCGGAAGCCCGGCGTCGAGGATCTCCCAGCGCACGAGGCTCTCTCCCGGTGACTCCGACTTCTGGTCGGCACGGGCGACGACGATGCGAGCGCGTCGCACGCCGCGGCCTCCCGCCCGCGCCCCGAGGATCGAACGGATCTCCTCGGGATCTGCGCCGAGCCGGAGAGCGCTGTCGACGACGACGAGGCCATGCCTCCCCGTCATCGAGGTCGCGCAGTCGACGGCGGTGCGGGCGAGCGTCGTGACGGGAAGCCCGCGCCAGACCGTGCGCTCAGCCGGCGGCAGATCGATCGTGTGGCGGACGAGCCGAGGATCGCCCCGCGTGCTCGAGCACCACTCCTGCGTCACGTGGGTGCGGCCCGAGAGGCCGACGATGCCGCAGCCCCAGACGAGAGCCGCGGACTCGTGGCTGAACCAGTAGTCGGAGCGCAGCTGGGCCGCGACCGCTTCGATGTACGCGCTGGCGCGTTCCTCACGATCGAGGGCGGCGCCGCGCGACGGGCCGGCGATGGTGTAGGCCCCACGCCGCACGCGTGAGATGGCGCCGGCACGCCGCCAGGCCCGGACCTCCGAGGGAAGGTGCCTGGTCAGGACGAGGGCCGCGAGGCCATCGTCGCGCCGGACCGTCGGTCGAGGAGTGTCGTCGCGCACGACCGGACCATGCCGCGCCGGCGGCCTCGAGCTGCGGCCCGTCGCACCGCGGAGCACCGGCCGACACCCCCGCCCGGGCTGTGGGCGGTTCATGCCTCCTCCGTGCCCCGTCCCCTCCGTCCCCTCCGTCCGTCTCCACCCCTCCCTCTTCCCGGCACCTCCTCTCCGCCCAACACGGCAGTTGGTGTCGAACACGGCAGTCCCACCTGCCGTGTTCGACACCAACTGCCGTGTTCGCGGGAGGGGGGTGGGTCGGAGGGAGGGGGTGGGTCGGAGGGAGGGGGAAGGTCGGAGGGAGGGGGAAGGGCGGAGGGACGGAGGGTCCGGACCTCTGAGCAGGGGGTGGGAGTGGTGGGGCGAGTGGGGCGGTGCGGGCGAGGGGTCGCGCGGGGGCGCCGGGCTGGTGAGGATGGGCGGGTGCGCCTGCCCGTGATGCCGCCCGTCGACCCCATGCTCGCCAAGGTCGCGCCCGAGATCCCGCCCGGCCTGCTCTACGAGCCCAAGTGGGACGGGTTCCGCACCGTCGTCTTCCGCGACGGCGACGAGGTGGAGCTCGGCTCGCGCACCACCAAGCCCATGCAGCGCTACTTCCCCGAGGTGGTCGCGGCGATCCTCGCCGACCTGCCGGAGCGGTGCGTGGTCGACGGCGAGATCGTCGTGCCCAGCGCCGACGGCACGCGCCTGGACTTCGAGGCGCTGCTGCAGCGGATCCACCCCGCGGCCTCGCGCGTGCGTCTGCTGGCCGAGCAGACCCCGGCCCGCCTGGTGCTGTGGGACGTGCTCGCCGTGGGCGACGACGACCTGCGCGGCCTGCCGCTGGCCGAGCGGCGCTCGCGGCTCGAGACACTGGTGGGCGCCTCGTCGGGCGCCGTCACCGTGACGCCGCAGACCGACGACCTGGCCACCGCCCGCCGGTGGTTCTCCCAGTTCGAGGGCGCGGGCCTGGACGGCGTGGTCGCCAAGGACCCGGCGGGGACGTACCAGCCGGGCAAGCGCGTGATGACCAAGGTCAAGCACCAGCGCACCGCGGACTGCGTGGTGGCCGGCTACCGGCTGCACACGTCGGGGCCGGACGCGGTGGGTTCGCTGCTGCTGGGCCTGTACACCGACGACGGCGTGCTGGCCTCGGTGGGCGTGGCGGGCGCGTTCACCATGGTCCGCCGCCGGGAGCTGCTCGACGAGCTGGCGCCGCTGGTCACCACGCTCGAGGGGCACCCGTGGGGTGCGGCGGCCACCGGCCGCACGCCGCGCGAGGCGGAGCACAGCCGGTGGGCCGCCCAGCGGGACCTGTCGTTCGTGCCGCTGCGCCCGGAGCGCGTGGTCGAGGTGGCGTACGACCACCTCGAGGGCGCCCGCTTCCGGCACACCGCGCAGCTGCTGCGGTGGCGTCCCGACCGCGACCCGCTCTCGTGCCGCTACGACCAGCTCGACGAGCCCGTCAGCTACGACCTAGCCGAGGTCCTGTCCGTCCACTGAAGGGCGGCCGCGAGCACGGCAGTTCGCGCCGAACACGGCAGGCGGGACTGCCGTGCTCGGGCGGGACTGCCGTGCTCGCGCGGGACTGCCGTGCTCGCGCGGGGTCAGGCGCGCTTGCGCAGGGACCACGTCGCGGCGACGAGCGACGCGACGCACCACGCCGCCAGCACGAGCGTCGAGCGCAGCGGCATGGTGAACCGGTCGCTCACCAGGGTGGCGCGCATCGCGTCGGCCATCGGCTGCACCGGCAACCACTGGTGGGCGTGCTCCAGCCAGCCCGGCAGCCGGGAGGCGGGGAAGCTCACGGGCGAGAACAGGAGCACGACGAAGACGAGCACCTGCGACACGAGCTGGGCGACCTGCGGCGGCAGCAGGCACGCGATGGCGTACCCGACGCACGCGGCGGTGAGGGAGACGACGATCGCGGCGACCGGCAGCCACGGGCTCAGCGACAGGTGGACGTGGAACTTCGCGGCGCCCGCGACGACGCCGAGCACCATGCCGGGCAGCGCGATGAGGGTCCACAGCGCGAGGTCCGCACCGAGGAACACCGGCCGCGGCACGGGCAGGGTGCGCATCCAGTCGAGGCTGCCCTCGGTGCGGGCCTGCGCCACCATCTGCGGCGTCATCACCAGCCCCACCATGACGAGCGTCACGGTGGAGGCGCCGGTCGCCAGGTACAGCGCCTGCTCGGGCGGGGGAGTTCCCACGAGCAGGCCGTAGCCCAGCACGGTGGTCACCGCGAGGAGGATCTGGACCACGACGAGCAGCGGCAGGAACTGCGACATGCGGCGGAACTGCCACTGCAGCAGCAGCCCGAGCTGGCGCGCCGCGGGCGCCGGGTGGATGGCCAGGGTGCTCATGCGACGTCCTCCTCCGCCGCGTCCCGGGCGTGCTCGCCGGACCCGACCAGCTCGATGTAGACGTCCTCCAGGCTGTCGGCGCCGTGCCACGCGACGAGGTCGCCCGGCGTCTCGTCGGCCAGCACGCGGCCGTGGTCGAGGATCGTCACGCGGTCCACCACGGTCTCGGCCTCCCGCACGTTGTGCGTGACGAGCAGCACGGCCGCGCCCTCGTCGGCGATCCGTCGGATCTCGGCCCAGAGCAGGCGCCGGCGCACGGGGTCCACGTCGTTCGTCGGCTCGTCGAGCACGACGAGCGCGCCCGGGGCCACCGCCGCCATCGCGAACGCCGCGAGCCGGGCGACGCCGCCGGACACCTTCTGCGCCGTCACGTCGGCCCACGGGCCGAGGTCGAGCGCGTCGAGCAGGTGGTCGGTCCGGCGCCGCACGTCGGCCCGGCTCCCGCCGCGCAGGCGCCCGACGAGGTCGATCGCGCGCCGCGCCGTGAGCCCGGTGATGGGCACGTTCGCCTGCGCCTGGACCGACGCGAGCCGGCGCGCCTCGTCGGGCCGCGCGACCGCGTCGACGCCGGCGAGCGTGATGCGCCCCTCGTCGGGCAGCGCCAGGCCGACCACCTGGTTGACCAGCGTCGTCTTGCCCGCGCCGTTGTGCCCCAGCAGCCCGACGACCTGACCGGCGCCGATGCGCAGGTCCACGCCGTCGTTCGCCTGCACGCCCTTGGGCGGCGCGCCGTAGCGCTTGCGCAGCCCCTCGATCACCAGCACCTCGTCCATGCCAGGCCCCTCATCCGTACCGGTTGGTATCGCAGGCACCGTAGGACATACCGATGGGTATTGACAAGACCATACCGATGGGGATGTACCCTCCTGTCATGGCCACCGAGAGCGAGGACGTCCGTTCCGCGTCGCGCGCGCTGCGCGACGCGGCGGCGGCCTTCAGCCGCGCGCTCGGCCAGACGGTCGCCGATGCGAGCGTCCAGGCGGGCCGGGGGCTGGCCGACGAGCTGCGGCAGGCCACCAAGGACCTCAACGACGCCGCGGTGCGCCTCGGCGTGGACCCCACAGAGGCGCGCCGCAGCCCCAAGGCGGAACGCACCCGCGCGGACCTCCTGGACGCGGCCCGGCGCGTCTTTGCCGACAAGGGCTACGAGGGGGCCTCGGTGGGCGACGTGGCGGCTGCGGCCGGCTACACCAAGGGCGCGGTCTACGCGAACTTCGGCTCCAAGGAGGAGCTCTTCCTCGAGCTGGCCCGACAGCTCACCGACCTCGACGCCGCGTTCCTGCAGGCGCGTCCGGGCGAGGACGTGCGGTCCGCGTTCGGGCCGCACCCCACGTCCGACGAGACGTTGCGTGCGACCCTGCTCGGCCTCGAGCTCTACGTCTACGCGATCCGCCACCCGGAGGCGCGCGCCGACCTCTCGCCGCTCGTGGCGCAGGCGTGCGACGGCCTGGCCGCGCTGGTGCACCGCGCGCAGCAGGGCGACGACGGCGCGGAGCCCACGCGCGACGAGCGCGACACCATGCTGGGCCTGCTCGCCGTGCACACCATGGGCGCGATCTTCGGCCCGCTGCTGCCGGATCCCGACGAGACCGCCGGGGCGGTCGCCAGGCTGGTCGACCGGCTCCTGGCCGACTGACCGTCTCTTCGGGTTCTCACAGGAACGGTCCAGCACTCTTCCGGGGACGAGAGGTCTCATAGATCTCGTCGGCGCCACGGTGACGCCGGCGGGGAGGTGCCAGACATGTCCGAGCAGCAGCCGCAGCACGAGCCGTGGATCCAGCCGCCGGCGGGTGGCGCGCCTGACGCGCAGCCGCAGCCGGCGGGGCAGGCGGCCGGCGGGCAGCCCGGCGGCTCGTCCGAGCCCGCGGCCCCGTACGTCGGCCCGGCGCAGCAGCAGCCGGCGCCGCAGCAGCCGGCGCAGCAGCCGCCGACCGGCCAGCCGTACGCCGGCCAGCCCTACCAGGGTCAGGCGTACCCGGGCCAGCCGTACGCGAGCCAGCAGCAGCCGGGCCAGCCGTACCCCGGCCAGCCGGCTGGTGGCCAGCCGTACCCCGGCCAGCCGGCTGGTGGTCAGCCGTACCCGGCGTACCCGCCGCAGGCGTACGCGCAGCAGCCGTACCCCGGCTACCCGGGCCAGCCGTACGCGTGGCAGCAGCACCCGTACGCGGGACGTCCCCACCAGGCGCCGCACCCGCCGTACGCCGGCATGCCGTACTACCCGGTGCCGCAGCACCCGCTGCGCGGGGTAGCCGTCGACCCGCGCCGCAAGCACCTGCGCCGCCTGGGGATGGGTGCCGGCGCGCTGGCCGTCATCGCGGCGAGCCTCGCCGTCGGCGTGGCCTTCGGTGTCGGCACCACGCACGAGACCGCGGCGGTGAGCGGCGGTGGGTCGTCGTCGTCGACCGGCGTGCTGCCGGGCGGATCGGGTTCGAGCTCGGGTGGGACGTCCACGCTGCCGTACGGCGGTTCGGGCGGCTCGTCGAACACCAACCCCGGGAACGTGCCGGGGTACGGCTACGGCTACGGAGACGGTGACGGCACCGGTTCGAGCGGCGGAGCCTTCGGGGGCTCGTCGAGCGGCACCGCCCAGGGCAGCGGCGCGGTGGCGGCCACGGCGGCGCAGGAGAAGGGCGTCGTCACGATCAACTCGCAGCTGCAGTACCAGCAGGCCACGTCGGCCGGCACGGGCATGATCCTGTCCTCGGACGGCCTGGTGCTCACCAACAACCACGTGGTCAACGGCGCGACGGCGATCCGGGTCACGGTGGAGACCACCGGCAAGCAGTACACGGCCACCGTGGTGGGCACCGACCCGAGCGCGGACGTCGCGCTGCTGCAGCTCCAGGGTGCCAGCGGGCTCACGCCGGTCACGCTCGACACGGGCGGCGGCGTCTCCACCGGCAGCGCCGTCACCGCGATCGGCAACGCCGAGGGCACGGGCAACCTCGTGGCCGCGGCCGGCTCGATCACCGGCACCGACCAGACCATGACCGCCCAGACCGAGCTCGGCGGCAGCGCCGAGACCCTCAGCGGGCTGCTCGAGTTCCAGGCCTCCGTGGTCTCGGGCGACTCCGGCGGGCCGGTGCTCGACGCGCAGGGCGAGGTGGTGGGCATGACCACCGCGGCCTCGAACGGCGCGGGCCCCACCGACGCGTACGCCATCACCATCACCAACGCGCTGTCCGTGGTGCACCAGATCCAGGCCGGCGACACCGCGGGCGGCCGCATCACGCTGGGCTACCCGGCGTTCCTCGGCGTGGCGCTCAGCTCGCAGCAGACGCAGGCCGGCGGGTTCGGCCAGGCGGGCGGCACGACGAACGGCGCGACGATCTCGGGCGTCATCGCCGGGACGCCGGCGGCGTCCGCCGGGCTGGCGGCCGGTGACACCATCACCGCGCTCGACGGCACGGCCGTGACCTCGTCGACCGGCCTGTCGACCGCGATGAGCGGCCACAAGGCGGGCGACCGCGTGAGCCTCACGTGGGTCTCCGGCACCACGGGCACCTCGCACACCGCGACCGTCACGCTGGTGGCGGGCCCGGCGAACTGAACGACCCCGACGCGCGCGGCCCGCTGGCCGCGCGGACGGACGGGCGGTGGCTGGCAGGATCTGGGTCCGTGGCCACCGCCCGTCCTCGCGTGCTCGTCGTCGACGACGACCTGGGCATCCGCGAGCTGCTGACGTCCGCGCTCGCGTTCGCGGGCTTCGACGTCGCGACGGCCGGCACGGTGGCCGCGGCGCTGGACGCGATGCGGCGGGAGCCGCCGGACATCGTGGTGCTCGACGTGATGCTGCCGGACGCGGGCGGCCTGGACATGCTCCGCGTGGTGCGCGGCGCCGGCGACCGCACGCCGGTGCTGTTCCTCAGCTCGCGCGACGCCGTGGCCGACCGGGTGGCCGGCCTGGCGGTGGGTGGGGACGACTACATGACCAAGCCGTTCGACCTGTCCGAGGTGGTGGCGCGGCTGCAGGCGATCCTGCGCCGGGCGGGCGCGCCCTCGTCGGACGGCCCGGCGGACGACGACGTGCTCCAGTACGGCGACCTGCGCGTGGACACCGCGCGGATGACCGCCCATCGCGGTGGCGTGGAGCTCGAGCTGTCGCCCACCGAGTTCCGGCTCCTGGCGACCCTGGCGGCCAGCCCGGAGCGCGTGGTCTCCAAGGCCCAGCTGCTCGACCAGGTGTGGGCGTACGACTTCGGCGGCGACGCCTCCGTGGTGGAGAAGCTCGTGTCGCGCCTGCGGCGCAAGCTCGAGCCCGACGGCACGGCGCCGCTCCTGCGCACGGTGCGCGGCTTCGGCTACGCGCTGCGTGCGGACGGGCGCGCGTGAGCGCCGCGCCCCGGCGCCGCTCGCTGCGCCGCCGTGTGGTGGCGGGCATCGCGCTCGTCGTCGTCGTCGGGCTGCTCGCCGCGGGGACCGCGAGCGTGCTGGCGCTGCGCGGCTACCTCGTCGGCCGCACGGACGACCGGCTGCGGGCGGCGCGCGACACCGTGGTGGCCGCGCTCGGCGAGCGGGGCCCGCTCGAGCTGCGCGAGTCCCGGTTGCGGCCCGTGGTGCAGGGCGCCGCGTCCGACCTGGTGGTGCACCTGCTCTCGCACGGTCAGGTGGTGGAGACGCTGGCCGCCGACGGCGTGGTGAGCCCCCCGCTGGACCCCGCGCAGGTCCCGGCGGTGAGCGACCGGCCCGGCTGGCTGCCCTCCACCGCGGACCCGCTGCGCGCGCTCGCGGTGGCCACGCCCGGGCTCAGCGTGCAGCTCGCGGACGGCTCGGTGGTCTCGGTGGACACCGTGGTGCTGGTGCGCGACACCGAGGACGACCGTCGCACCGCACAGCGCCTGGTGCAGATCGAGGCGTGGGTGGGCGCCGCGGTGGCGCTCGCGGTGGTGGTGCTCTCGTGGCTCGTCGTGGGGCAGGGACTGCGGCCGCTGCGCCGCATGGCGGCGGCGGCGGAGCGCATCGCGGCGGGCGACCGCGCCGAGCGCATCCCGCAGACGCCCGCCCTGGCCGAGACGGGTGCGCTCGCGGCGGCGCTCGACGAGGCGCTCAACGAGCGCACGCGCGCCGAGCAGCGGGTGCGCGACTTCGTCGCCGATGCGGCGCACGAGCTGCGCACGCCGCTCACCAGCGTCCAGGGCTGGGCGGACCTCTACGGCCAGGGCGCGCTCGACGACGAGGGCGTGGACCGCGCGATGGAGCGGATCGGCCGGGAGGCGGCGCGCATGCGCCACCTGGTGGACCAGCTGGCGCTGCTGGCGCGCCTGGACGCCGACCAGCCGCTGCGCTCGGAGCCGGTGGACCTGGCGGCCGTGGTCGACGACGTGGTGGCCGACCTCGACGTGCTGGCCCCGGACCGGCCGGTCGAGTGGCGGCGGCCCGATGCGCCCGTGGTGGTGCGCGGCGACCGCGAGCGGCTGGTCCAGGTGGTGCAGAACCTCGTCGGCAACGTGCTGCGGCACACGCCGGCCACCGCGCGCCTGCGGCTGACCGTGACGGCCCGTGACCCGGTGGTGCTCGTGGTGCACGACGACGGCCCGGGTGTGCCGCCCGAGCTGGCGGACCGAGTGTTCGAGCGGTTCGTGCGGCAGACCAGGCCGGCCGACGGCGCGGCGGGCGGCCTGCGGGAGGGGTCGGGGCTGGGGCTGGCGATCGTCGCGGGGATCGTGCGCGCGCACGGCGGTGACGTGCGGCTCGTGTCGCGGCCGGGGGAGGGGACCACCGTCACGGTGGAGCTGCCGGCCGGCTGAGCGGTGGGCGGGCCCGGGGCGCCCCCGGGCGCACTGGGAGGCAACCGTCAGGTTCCGGTCAGGTTCGCGGGACCGTTCGCGCAGCCGGCCCTGGTGTGCTCGCCTGGTCGTAGTCCCCGGACGGAAGGGCAGGCCGTGCGACCTCGCGTGCTCGTGGCGATCGTCGCGGCCGTGCTGGTCGTGCTCGGCGCGGACGCCGGGGCGCGCTGGTGGCTGCAGAGCGTGCTCACCCACCGCGTGGCCACGGCCCTGCAGGCGCGTGGGCTCACGCACGTGCGCGTGGCCGTCGGCGGCTGGCCGGTGCTCGCCGGCCTCGCGACGGGCCGGCTGGACCGCGTCGAGGTGAGCGCCGTGGCGCCGTTCGCGGTGCTCGACGAGCGCCTCGCAGCCGTCGGTGGGGCCGGGGCCGGGGTGGCCGGCGGCGCCGGGCAGGTGGGTCCCGTCCAGTGGTCCGCCGAGAGCGGCATGCTCGTCGCCCGCACCGAGCTGGACCGGGGCGGGGCCGCCGTCCCGGTGGCGGTGGCGTTCGACGTCTCGGCCGACGCCGGCGACCTCGTCGTGGCGCCCCAGACCGTCGCGGTGGCCGGCATCCAGCTGCCCGCGCAACGGGTGTCCGCGCTGCTGCCGTCCGCCGCCGGACTGCTCGGCACGCGGCGCGTGGCGGTCGGCGACCTCGTCGGGCACGCCGGCCTCGCCGGGCTGCCCGCGGACACCCAGCTGGTCTCCGCGCGGGTGGCCGACGAGGGCATCGCGCTCGTGGTGCGGGCCGACGGCGTCACGCGCGGCGACGTCGGGCTGTCGGCCGCTGACGCTCGCGCACCCGCGACGTCTGCGCCGGCGGCGGTGCCGTCGGCCGTGGCCCCGGCCGGCCCCGGTCCGTCGCCCACCCCGGCGCCCTCCTTCAGCCGGAGCGGCTGACCCGCCTCGGCTCGTCCTCGCCCGGCATCCCGCCGCCCATCCGCTCGTCTTCTCGTCCGCTCGTTCCTGGAAGGTCCCCCGTGCCACGCCCCGTCATCGCCCTCGCCCGCTTCAGCGCCCGCCACCGGCGGCTCGTCCTCGTCGTGTGGCTGCTCGTCGCCGTGGGCCTGCTGGCCGGCAGCCGGGCGCTCGGCTCGGCGCTCAACGACAACATCTCGGTGCCCGGCAGCGACTCCGCCGTGGCCAACGACCTGCTGGCCCGCGTGTCCAGCCCCACGGCGACCACCGACGGCACCAGCACGTCCGCCGTGCTCGTCGCCGCGAACGACGCGATCACGGGGCACGCCGCGCAGGTGGCGGACTTCGCGACGGCGCTCGGGCACGTGCGCGGCATCGTCCAGGTGACCGACCCGCTGGCCGCCGGCCCGGCCGCCGCCGCGGCGGCCGTGACGCCCGACGGGCAGGCGGTGACGCTGCGCGTGCAGTCGCGCGGCACGGTGGACGACGCAGCGCTGCGCCAGGCGCTGTCGCAGGCGCGGGCCGGCGGGCTGCAGGTCGGCGTGGGCAACCCGTTGCTGCGCGACGCGGCGGGCCCGGTCAACTCCCGGCCCAGCGAGGTGATCGGCATCGTCACCGCGCTGGTGATCCTCCTGGTGGCCCTGGGCTCCGGTGCCGCCACGGGCGTGCCGCTGGCCACGGCGCTCGTCGGGGTGGTCAGCGGGCTGAGCCTGCTCCAGCTGCTGGCGCACACGGTGAGCATCCCCACCGTGGTGCCCACGCTGGCGACCATGATCGGGCTCGGCGTGGGCATCGACTACGCGTTGTTCCAGGTGGCGCGCCAGCGTGAGGCGCTGCGCTCGACGTCCGATCGCGTCGAGGCCGCGGCCGTCACCGCCGCGACCTCCGGCGCGGCCGTGGCGTTCGCCGGGCTGACCGTGGCGGTGGCGATCTCCGCGCTGGCCATCACCGGCGTCGACTTCATCTCGTGGCTCGGGTTCGGCACGGCGATCGTCGTCGTCGTCGTGCTCCTCGGGGCGCTGACCTTCACGCCCGCGCTGCTGGCCGCGGCGGGGCCGCGCATCGCGCGGCGGGGGGAGCGGGCCCGGAAGCGTGCGCGCGCCGGCCTGGGCCGGGTGGCGTCCGACGAGCGGGCGGGCGGGGCGGTGGCCGACGAGCGGGCGAGCGCGACGGCGGCCGAGCCGGCCCGCGGCGCCGCCGGCGACGACCTGGCAGACGACGAGCGCGGCGGGGGCGTGGTGGCGGGCGGCGTCGCCGACGACCCCGAGGCGCGGCTGGACCGCACGCGTTGGGCGGCGTTCGCGCGCACGGTGACGCGTCGGCCCTGGGTCTCGGTGGTGGGCAGCCTGCTGGTGCTCGGGGTGCTGGCCGTCCCCGCGGCGAGCATGACGCTGGGCCAGGGCAGCGACGGCGACCGGCCCCCGGGCACGGAGCAGCGCATCGGCTACGACCTGGTCACGCAGCACGAGGGCGCCGGCGCCAACGCCGCGCTGCAGGTGGCGGTGGCGCTCGACCCGGCGGCCACAGGGAAGTCCGACCCCCGGGTGGCGCAGGTGGCCGCCGCCGTGAAGGCCGTGCCGGGAGTCGCCCAGGTGGGGGCGCCCCAGCTGGCCGCCGACGGCACCGTGGCCAGCCTGCGCGTGACGCCCACCACGGGACCCGCCGACACGGCCACGGCCGACGTCGTCGCCGCCGTCCGGGCGGTCGCCGTGCCGCAGGGCGTGCAGCTGCACGTGGGCGGCGCCACGGCGGTGCGCATCGACCTGGCCGACCGGGTGGCGCAGCGCCTGCCGTGGCTCATCGGGGCGACCGTCGCCATCGCAGCCCTCCTGCTCGTCGCCGCGTTCCGCTCCGTGGCCATCGCGCTCAAGGCGGCGCTCATGGACCTCGTCTCGGTCGCGGCCGCCTACGGCGTGGTGACCGCGGTGTTCGAGTGGGGCTGGGGCGCGCACGCGCTCGGGCTGTCCGGCCCGGTGTCCATCGACGCCTACGTGCCGATGCTGCTGTTCGCGGTGCTGTTCGGGCTGTCGATGGACTACGAGGTGTTCCTGCTCTCGTCCATCCGCGAGCACTGGCACGCCGGCATGGACACCACGGTGGCGGTGCGCCGCGGCGTGGCCTCCACCGGGTGGGTCATCACCGCCGCGGCGACCATCATGCTGGCGGTCTTCGCGTCGTTCATCCGGGTGGAGGACCCGGTGATCAAGATGTTCGGTGTGGGGCTCGCGGTGGCCGTGCTGGTGGACGCCACCCTGGTGCGCTGCGTGCTCGGCCCGGCCGCCATGGTGCTCATGGGCCGCTGGAACTGGTGGCTGCCGCGGTGGCTGGACCGCATCCTGCCGCGCGTGAGCCTGTGACCGGCGGGGTGCGCTGGCCGGGAATGCCCGGGACGGGCGGCTGGTTGGGCCGGTAGACTGGGTGGTGCCGCAAGCGGCGCCCCGGCGTCGATGCGTTGACAACTGAACATGGGGGTGATCGGTTTCGACGGTGGTCGTCGAGCCAGGAGAAGCGGGCCGAGGACGCACGGTTATCTCGTTAACGATCCGCGCAAAACACAGGTGCCAATAACAAGAGCACCGACTTCGCCCTCGCCGCCTGAGCGAGCTGCGTAGTCCGCCAGCCCGGGGTTGCTCTCGACCCGGTAGCTGACGTCATCTAGAGAGCCACTGCTCGTATCCCTCGTCATCGGGGCTGCGGGGACTTTTAGGTGACTGAGCCCGTCCACGACTTGTCTGCGTGATCGTGGGGGCTGAGAAAATCAGATGCAGAATGCGCCCGGAGAAGCCCTGGTTCCCCGTCATCGGACGCGGGTTCGATTCCCGCCACCTCCACCTTCGTGGGCTCGTCTTACGACGAGCCTGACGAGCCCAAGCAGGCCGTCGTCCCCTCGCGGGTCGGCGGCCTTCTTGCGTTCCGGGCACGACGAGCCCGGCTCGTCGGTTGTCCTCCCGCGTGTGCGCCTACCGGGCGTACGCCCCTCGTGGGACCCGCGTGGGTGCACTCGTGGCGCTGGGGTCGCTTCGTCGTCGGGACCGCGGCCGCGCGGCCACTGCGCAATCGGGCCCCGGGACGCGTGCGGACCGCCATACTCACGCTCGTGTGGGGACGCCGGGTGCTTCCCGTCGTGCTCGCGTTCGGCCTGCTGGCCGGCTGCGCGAGCACTTCGAAGGCGCCCATCGCGCTGCCCTCTTCCGGGGCCGACGCTCGGACCGTCCTGTCCGTCTACCTCGAGGCCCTCAAAGCGGGCGACTGCCAGACTGCACATCAGCTGGCCACGACGACGTTCACCTTCGGCAACGGCGAGCTCTGCGGTCACCTCACGGTCCACTCCTACACGGAGCCCGGCCAGCCGGCGCTTCCCGGCAACGGTGAGGCGATCTTCTCCATCGAGCTGACGGTCACGGGTGGGGATGGTTCCTTGAGGCAAGGGGAGAACACCTGGTTCTACGACCTGAAGCAGCAGACCGACGGCCAGTGGCGCCTCGTCGGCGGTGGCTCGGGACCGTAGGACCCACTGCCGCGGAGCCCTGCGCGAAGCTGCAGTGTCCGGCAGCTCAACGCTTGGCGGCGCTGATCGCCCGCTCCAGGTCGCCGGCCGTGTAGAGATCGCCGGTGAACTGCTGGCCGTTGATCATGACCAGCGGCGTGCCGAAGCCGCGCCCGAGGTCCTTCTGCGCCTGCGCCGTCAGCATGTACACCCACGGGGCGTACGTGCGCCACGTCCCGGCGTGTGCGTTCCCGGCACCATCCTGGAACGTGCCACTGACCGTGTTCGCGAACGTTGCCGAGACCGCGTCGCTGACGCCCGCCTCGCGGGCCGCGTCGACGATCTGGGCGTCGGTCAGCCCCGGCGAGTTCTCCGGCGGCTGGTGTGCGTACAGCGCCGAGAGGAACGGCAGCAACCGGTCGCCGGCGCCGTGGGCCACCACCGCGGCCGCGTTCGCTGCCCGCGTCGAGTACAGCGTGTTCTTGCTGTAGCGGTCGAGGAAGGCCAGCGGGTGGTAGACGACGGTCACGCCGCCCTGCTCGATGAGCCGTGCCAGCACCGGGCCGTTCGCCTTCTCGAACTCGGCGCAGTACGGGCACTGGAAGTCCAGGTAGACGGCCACGTGCACGTCGCTCGGGTTGTCGGTGCCGATGCCCTTGGCGTTGATGATCAGGCCGTCGAGCGCGTTGGGCGCCGGGGCGTCCACCGAGTCCGCGGCGGGCGGCTGCACCGTGCTGCTCGCCTGGCCGTAGGCGATGTCCGGGTGGGTGGTGGCGTTGTGGCGCGACTCGAGCAGCACGGCGGTGAAGGCCCCGACGACGACGAGCACTGCGACGCTGACGGCGACGATCACGAGGAGGCGATGCCGCGCCGCCCGCCGCTCCTGCTGCACGCGACGTTGGCGTGCCGCTTCGCGCGCGGCTTCCCGACGGGCGGCCGCGCTCCTCTCAGGTCCGTTGTTGGCCATGTTCCGTTCCCCCCCTGAGGCCGCGCCTGACCCACCGGCTCGACTGTGCCGGCGCCTGCAGGTCACGGACACCGGTCAGGCTAGAGGCGTGACCCTGCGCCGTGGTCCGGTTCACGGCTGAAGTCCTCCGATCGACGACCGCCGGGGAGCCCGGTGCGTCCTTGGTGGCGAGGTCGAGGCGACTGAGCCCGTCCACGACTTGTTTGCGTGATCGTCGGGCCGGAAGAGATCAGAGGCAGACTGCGGCCGGGGAAGCCCTGGTTCCCCCTGATCGAGCGCGGGCTCCAATCCCGCCACCTCCACCTTTCGAGGGCTCGTCGTACGACGAGCCTGGCGAACCCCAAGCAGGCCGTCGTCCCCTCGCGGGCCGGCGGCCTTCTCGCGTTCTGGGCACGACGAGCCCGACTCGTCGGTTGTCCCCTCGCGTGTGCGCCTGTCGGGCGTACGCGTCGCGCGGGGCCCGCGTGGATGCGCTCGTGGCCCTGGGGTTGCTTCGTCGTCGAGACCGCGGCCGTGCGGCCACTGCGCCACTAGGGCCCCGGGACGAGTTCGGACCGTCGCGAGGCGGGGAAGACGCCAGCATGGTCGCCATGGACGCGATCAGGGTCACAGCACTGGCCGACGTCCTGGCCGGCCCCGGGGCGGCGATGCCGAAGGCTGTCGTGGCCGTCGATCTCGCGGAGTCCTACGAGACTCGCGAACGAGATGCCGGGCTGGGCGAGCTCGAGGAGTTGCTCGCATGAGTGACGTGGTGATGACGCACCACAGTTTCGCGGTCGCCAGCGATCGGCGCCGAGCCATCCCAGTTGGAGCGACTGGAGCTCGCTCGTTTCCATCCTGGTCCCCGTGCCGTCGTGGCAACCTGAACGGGTGTCCTTCGATGTCTTCTTCCAGCGGTTCAAGGACGGCGAGGCGGAAGCGGGCGGCAGTGACGTGATGCGGCGCATCTTGGCCCCGTTCATCGTCAGCGAGGAACCGGACCGCCGCTTCGCCCGTGTCGAGGTCGGTGATGGCGGAGGTGACGCCTATCTCCACGACGACGGCATGATGGCCAACCACGTCACGGGGCATCGCGCCTGGGATCTCCTCGTCGAGGGGGCCCTCGCTGCTGGATTCGTGATCCTGCCCGCCGGGTGCCCGACATGCATCACCGACGAGGCGCAACGACGTCACTTGCCTGAAGGGCTGGACCGAGATGTGGTGCTCGTCCTGAACGGAGCCGATCTCGTCAAGGTCATCCAGTCCGCCTGACAGGGTCTCTGCGCCCTCGATCTGTAGACCGGGCCGGCGGGCTCAGAACAGACCGCCGGCCTCGCTGCGCCGCGGCACGAGGTGCGCTCGCACGGAGCGCGCGGTCGCACCGAGTGGGGTGAGGTCCACGGCTTCGGGCTGCGCCTCGTGCTCGCGCACGGTGGCGCGGCGAATGAGTGCGTCGACGCGCTCCGGCAGGAACCGGATGCGGCCGCGGCCGAGGCGCAGGTGCGGAATGCGGCCGCGGCGCGCCGGCTCGCGGACCCACCACGGCGACGCCCCGATCGCCGTCGCGACCTCCTTGGGGCTCAGGGTCTCCAGCTTGTCCATCGTGAACCCTCCTGTTCGTCGTCTGCTGACGTGCGTCAATCGCCTGCCCGCGCGACACCGCCGGCGAGATCCGTGGATCGGGTGTGGTCGCTCGGTGGCGGCTCGAGGGCAAGGGATGCCGCCGGATCCTGACGTGTCTGCAGGTCGACCGATCGCGTCTCACCATTCGGACACTCCGATTCCCGCCACCTCCACCTTCGTGGGTTCGTCGTAGGACGAGCCTGACGAGCCCAAGCGGGCCGTCGTCCCTTCGCGGGTAGGCGGCCTTCTTGTGGTCCGGGGAACGACGGGCCCGGCTCGCATGGAGGCCGCGTGCAGTTCGGAAGTCCCCGGGTGAAGACGCGTGGGCGAGCTCAACACGATCCCCGTGACACCCCGGCCTGACATGGGCAGAGTGGGCCTATTGAGCTCAGTCCGGTTCAGCCGGGGTGCTGGGGTCGAGTACCCAGGTGCGGAACCGTTGCTCGTCCGGTTCGGGCACCGGCAGATGGGTGTCGCGGCGCCAGAGCACGCGGCCGTGGCCGCAGACGCGCGAACCTTCGTACATCGGGAGGGCGTCCCCGATGGCGACCTGGCCCCACTCGGCCACCATCTGTGGGTAGGGAGGCACGATCACCACGCGCACCTGGTCCCCCGGAAGGATGTGCTGCGCGGAGAAGGCCAGAACGGGAGCACCCGTCTGATCGGGTGGCGTCATCTGCGGCAGACCCCAGTTCGGCCTGTAGGTGAACCGCACCTCAGGGCCGGCGCCACCGAGCAGCGGTGTCGCCCGCCCGCCCTGCGAGGTTGGCGTGAGCCGAACCAGCATGCCGAACGCATACGTCGACTCGCCGGCCACGGGACGAAGCCTAGAAGCCGCCTCCGCTGGCGCGGCGCAAGCTCAGGGGCGCTGGCTTCCCCGGCGCGCCGTCGCGCGGTCTGCGGCGGGAGGTTCGCGTGCGGCCTCAGGCGGGCACCGCTGCAAAAGCGGTCCTAGTGAGGTCCGAGCCCGATGTCGTCGGGCATGACGTCAGGTGGCCAGTCGACGCCGGCTGAGTGCGCCGAGCGGCGGCGAAGCTCACCGTCGATGAGCGCGGCAGCGACCGCTGCGAGCAGAATCACATGACCCGTGAAGCCGCGCGTGACCGTCCGCTCAATCGCGTCGTACCGGGCAGCGCTGACCGGCGTGGGCACGCCGAGGACGTCGATGTAGTACTGCCCGTCCTGCTCGTGGGGGTTGTCGGGCATCGTCACCCCGAACACCACGAAGTTCGCCGCGACGAGGACACCCAGGACCGCGAGGGGCCGCTTGACGGTCGGGCGCACCCATCGGAAGGGTTCCTGCCCTTCTGTGAAGCGGGTCCGCAGCCAGCCCTGCTTGCGCGGCGGCGGGTGTGAAACCACCGGGACGGCGATGAAGAGGATCGGGAACAGCGCCGCGAACAGCCACGGCCAGATCGAGGACAGCACGCCGCCTGTTCCCGGGATCAGCGCCACCAAGTACGTGACGAAGGCAGCCGCGATGAGCACGCAGCTTGCACCGATCAGCAGCCGCAGACCGCGATGCGTGGCTGGCTGCGCGGCGTCCTTCAGCGAGTCGCTGTCGGGTGGGTGTGCTTTCGTCACTGACGCATCGTTGCGAATTGTGAGCCGGTCCGTGGCGCATCTGGGCTCGCACGCATCTCGGCACCTCCGGCCGCGGCGCGGCGCGAGATGTGCTCGCACAGATCGCTCGGTCGCCCCGAGCGGGGTGAGGTCCACCGGTTCGGGCTGCGTCTCTCGACGCCGCGAACGGGTCGGGACTTCAGCGGCGTGGCCCGGGCGGGCTGTGACCGTCGACCGAGCGGTCGTACTGTCAACGACGGCTGAATCCTGATCAGGGATCGACGGGGTGGTTTCCAGCGGTCATCGCAACGGCGGGTAGTTTGCCGACGCTAGCAGCGTGGCAAAGAGGGCGGCTGGTGGTTGGTGTCCGAGGACTGCCCGGGGGCGTGCGTTGAGCTCGTCGGCGACGGCCCTCAGGTCGGCCGGGGTGTGCCGCGACAGGTCGGTGCCTTTCGGGAAGTACTGGCGCAGCAGGCCGTTGGTGTTCTCGTTGCTGCCGCGCTGCCAGGGTGAGTGCGCGTCGGCGAAGTAGACCTTCGTGCCCAGGGCGGCGGTGATGTCCAGGTGGCGGGACATCTCGGTGCCCTGGTCCCACGTGATCGACGTGCGCAGCTGCGCCGGCAGGCCGGCGAGGTCCTCGATGAGCGCGTCGCGCAACGCCCGTGAGTCTTGCGCGGGTAGGTGGATGAGCTTGACGAACCGGGTGTGGCGTTCGACCAGGGTGCCGATCGCCGAACGGTGCCCAGGTCCGACGATGAGGTCGCCCTCCCAGGCGCCGACATGGGAGCGGTCCTCGGGCGGGAAGGGGCGTTCGTGGATGCTCAGCCCGGGCGCGGTGAAGCGGTGCTGTCGCTGCTCGAGGCGGCGGTGTGCCCTGCGGTGATCGCGCCCGGTGCGCAGCGGGGAGCGCGCTGGCGGCCGAACGGCTCGCCTGATCAAAGGACTGCCCGGAGCGTAGATGGCCTGGTAGATCGACTCCGGGCACAGCCACAGCACGGGTCGTCGGGGAACAGGAGGCGTGCCTCGCGGGCGATCTGCTGTGGGCTCCACCGCTGGCGCAAGTGCTCGATCAGGAACTCCTTCAACGCTGGCGTCGTCGACCAGCGCGCCGGGCGGGGACGACGCCTGCGCATCGCCGCTCGGTGGTGCGCCTCGAACGGCCGGTACTGCCCGTCCGCGCGGCCGTTGCGCGCCAGCTCGCGGCTGACCGTCGACGGCGAACGTCCGACCTTCGCGGCGATCGCCCGCACGCTCAGCCCCGCACGGCGCAAGTCGGCGATCTCGATCCGTTCGTGCTGGGACAAGAAGCGGGGGCTGATCGGCGCGACCGTCAACGGGTCCAGCGGCGGGACGACCTTGATGACCACGCCGTCGCGGTAGACCTTGTACCCGCGCCTCCAGTTCGCCGCTCCCGATCGGCTGATGCCGACCTCGCGACGGGCGGCGGCCGACGTCCACCCCCGAGCCAGCAGCTGCATGAACAACGCCCGCTTGGCCGACTGCGGACGACGACCCGGACCCTTCGCAACGCGACGCGAGGACAACACGAACCCCGATTCTCAAGGACGTGTTGCGACGACGACTGGAGGTCAAGTCCCCGGGAGTGGTGTAGCGCGGCTGGGTGATCCTCTTGCTGGTCAGGCTGTCAGTGCCAGGGGTTGGTGGTCGACCTCCTCGGTGTTCGGGATGAGGTTGAGGCGGGACTTG
>Ga0187809_10000064_pt1 | contig 78564 bp, 74 predicted proteins | sample NC_wetland_sal_i_8_FD_132415 | JGI IMG/M metagenome (GOLD analysis project Ga0187809, IMG submission 132415) | Wetland sediment microbial communities from Neuse River Estuary, North Carolina, USA - ASW_4 | ecosystem: Environmental > Aquatic > Freshwater > Wetlands > Sediment | place: USA: North... | reverse complement strand
GCGACCCACGCCGTGCTCACCTGGGTGGCGGCGGGATGAGCTCGGACGTCTCCTCGCCCTCGCTCGTCGTCGCCGTCGTCGGGCCCACCGCGACCGGCAAGTCGGACCTCGGCATCGCGCTGGCGATCGCGCTGGGCGGCGAGGTGGTCAACACCGACGCGATGCAGCTCTACCGGGGCATGGACATCGGTACGGCCAAGGTCCCGGTCGGGGAGCGTCGCGGCGTGCCGCACCACCTGCTGGACGTGCTGGACCCGCGGGAGGACGCCACCGTGGCCGACTACCAGGGCTGGGGGCGCACCGCGCTCGCGGACCTGGCCGCCCGGAGGCGGGTGCCGGTCGCCGTCGGCGGGTCGGGCCTCTACGTCCGTGCCCTGCTCGACCACCTCGACTTCCCCGGCACAGACCCCGCGCTGCGCGCCGCGCTGGAGGCCCGCGCCGACGTCGAGGGACCTCGGGCGCTGCATGCCGAGCTGGCCGCGTCGGACCCCGTCGCCGCCGAGCGGATCGGACCCCGCAACGCCCGCCGCATCGTCCGCGCGCTCGAGGTCGTCGCGCTCACGGGCCGGCCCTACTCGTCGTCGCTGCCGGAGCACGTCTACGAGGTGCCGGCGCTCCAGATCGGCCTCGACTGCGACCGAGCGGTGCTCGACGAGCGCGTCGCGGGGCGGGTGGCGCGCATGTGGTCGGCCGGGCTGGTCGACGAGGTCGACCGGCTGCTCGCGGCCGGCGGCCTGGGCCGGACCGCGGCGCGCGCCGTGGGCTACGCGCAGGTGCTCGCGCTGCGCGCCGGGGCGGTGGGCGAGGAGCAGGCGTACGAGGAGACCGTGGTCGCCACCCGACGCCTCGCCCGGCGACAGATGGGGTGGTTCGGCCGCGACCCGCGCGTCCACTGGCTCGACGCGCAGGACCCGGACCTCGTGCCGCACGCGCTGGACCTCGTCGAACGCGCCCGGTCGGGGTCGCTCCCAGCTCCGGGCAGCCGGCCGACGAGCCGTAGGCTCGGCTCATGACCCCTGCGCTGCACGCCGTCAAGGGCCACGGCACGCGCAACGACTTCGTGCTCCTCGACGGGCGCGACGGCCTGGGCCTGTCCGCGGAGCTGGTGCGGGCGCTGGCGGACCGCCGGGGCGGCGTCGGCGGCGACGGGGTGATCCGGCTCGTCGCCTCGTCGGGCCTCGCGGACGGCGCGGCGGCGCTCGCCGAGGACCCGGCCGCGGAGTGGTTCATGGACTACCGCAACGCCGACGGCTCGCTCGCGCAGATGTGCGGCAACGGTGTGCGCGTGTTCGCGGCGTGGCTCGAGCGGCTGGGACTGTGGGACCCGGCGGCCGGCGACGTCGTCGTCGGCACGCGGGCCGGCGCCAAGCGGGTGCGCCGCGAGGAGGGCCCGGACGGCGAGCCGTGGTACGCCGTGGACATGGGCGCCTGGGCGCTGCCCGGCGGCGAGGCGGCGGTCGCGGCCGGCGGTGACGTCGAGGTCGCGGTACGTGGCCTGCCGGTGGCACGACCCGGCCTGAGGGTGGACGTCGGCAACCCGCACGCGGTGCTGGCCGTCGCCTCGGCCGACGAGCTCTCGGGCGCCGACCTCACGGCGGCGCCCGTGGTGACCCCGGCCAACCTCGAGGGTCAGAACGTCGAGCTCGTCCTGCCGCTCGGGGAGCGCGACGAGGGCGGGCGGCGCGTGGGCGTGCTCGCGATGCGCGTCTTCGAGCGCGGCGTGGGGGAGACGCAGTCGTGCGGCACCGGTGCCGTGGCCGCGGCGCTCGCGGTGCGGGCGTGGGCGGGTGACGGTGCTCCGGACGTGTGGCGCGTGCAGGTGCCGGGCGGCCTGCTGCGGGTCACCGCGCTGCCGGACGGGCACGCCGAGCTCGCCGGGCCCGCGGTCCTGGTCGCCGACGTGGCCGTCGACTGGCTCGCCCTCGCCGACTGACTACCGGCGCTCGGCGTCGACCCGCAGCACGCGGAACCCCTTGGCGCTCGCGGCGCGGTCCACGGGCATCCCCAGCTCGTCGGCCAGCCAGCGGTGCAGCGGGTCCGCGCCGAGGTTGCGCCCGACGACGAGCCAGGCCTGCGCGCCGGGGGACAGGCGGGGCAGCCAACGGCGCAGCAGGGCATGGAGCGCGTCCTTGCCGACCCGGATCGGCGGGTTGGACCAGATCGCGGCGAAGCGCACGGCGTCGGGCACGTCGTCGGGCAGCGTTGCCGTGACGTTGTCGAGGCCGAGCCGGGCGGCGTTGGTCCGCACCAGGTCGACCGCGCGCTCGTTGACGTCGACGGCCCACACGTGGGCGGACGGCGACAGCAGCGCCATCGTCAGCGCGAGCGGGCCCCAGCCGGAGCCGAGGTCGAGCAGGTCGCCCGACGACGGTGGCTCGGGCACCTCACGCAGCAGCACGCGCGTGCCCAGGTCGACGTGGTCGGGGGAGAACACGCCCCCGGCGGTCTGCACCGCGACCGCCCGTCCGGCCAGCTCGACGGTGATCGTCCGCCGCTCGTCGGGCGCCGCCGGCTCTGCGGTGAAGTAGTGGTCGGGCGCGGTCACGGCCCGAGGGTAGCCCGAGCGCGGCGCTCGGCCGGTGGCGAAATGCGTCGCCGACGCACCCGGGGCGTGCGAACCTAGAGGGAGAGAGCACGACGAGAGGAACCGCGTGAACGACCCCCAGCGCACCGACGGCCGCACGGCGCAGGAGGTGGCTGACGACGTCGTCGCGCGGGTCCTGGCGCGAGCCGGGCGATACGACGGCACGGCGCTCCAGTCGACCGCCGACGGGCACACCTCGTACGACGGCGACCAGCTGGACCTCGAGGCGCGCACGTCGCTGCGCCGCGTGGCGGGCCTGTCCACCGAGCTCGAGGACGTCACCGAGGTCGAGTACCGGCAGCTGCGGCTGGAACGCGTCGTCCTCGTCGGGATCACCGGAGACGGGACGAACGACGAGGCCGAGCTGTCGCTGCGCGAGCTCGCCGCCCTCGCCGAGACGGCGGGCTCCGTGGTCCTCGACGGGCTGCTGCAGCGTCGCCGGGTCCCCGACACCTCGACGTACCTGGGCTCGGGCAAGGCCGCAGAGCTCGCGATGCTGGTCCGGGCTGCGGGCGCCGACACCGTCGTCGTCGACGGCGAGCTGGCGCCCTCCCAGCGGCGTGCGCTCGAGGACATCGTCAAGGTCAAGGTCATCGACCGCACCGCGCTGATCCTCGACATCTTCGCCCAGCACGCGAAGTCCAAGGAGGGCAAGGCGCAGGTCGAGCTCGCGCAGCTGGAGTACCTGCTGCCGCGGCTGCGCGGCTGGGGCGAGTCGATGTCCCGCCAGGCCGGCGGCCAGGTGGGCGGCGCCGGGCAGGGCATGGGGTCCCGTGGCCCCGGCGAGACGAAGATCGAGCTGGACCGCCGCCGCATCCGCAACCGCATGGCCAGGCTGCGTCGCGAGATCAAGGAGATGGAGCCGGCGCGGCTCACCAAGCGGGCGAACCGCAAGCGGCACGCCATCCCCTCGGTGGCGATCGCGGGCTACACCAACGCCGGCAAGTCGTCCCTGCTCAACCGGCTGACGAACGCCGGCGTGCTCGTCGAGAACGCGCTGTTCGCCACGCTCGACCCGACGGTGCGCCGCGCCGAGACCGACGACGGCCGCGTCTACACGCTGAGCGACACGGTCGGCTTCGTCCGCGCGCTGCCGCACCAGCTCGTCGAGGCCTTCCGGTCCACCCTGGAGGAGGTCGCCGACGCGGACCTCATCCTCCACGTCGTCGACGCCGCACACCCCGACCCGGAGGGTCAGCTCGCCGCGGTGCGAGCCGTGTTCGCGGACATCCCGGGCGCCATGGACGTGCCGGAGATCGTCGTGCTCAACAAGGCCGACCTCGCAGCGCCGGACGTCGTGGCGCGGCTGCGATCGCGCGAGGTGCACTCGGTGCTCGTCTCGGCCCACACCGGCGAGGGCATCGACGAGCTGCGCGCGCTGGTCGCCGACCAGCTGCCCCGCCCGGGGGTGCCCGTGGAGGTCGTGGTGCCGTACCACCGGGGCGACCTCGTCAGCAGGGTGCACGAGCACGGCGACATCGACCACGAGGAGCACACCGAGCTGGGCACGGTGCTGCGGGCCCGCGTCGACGCGCAGCTCGCGGCCGAGCTGCGGGCGGCGTCGGTCGCGTGAGCGAGGCCGTCGGCGCACCGCACTAGCCTGTCCCGGTGCCCGACGAGCCCGACCTGACCGAGGACCCGGGTCCCGTGGTGGCGGACGCCGCCGGCGTGGAGGAGCTGCTCGACCTGGCGGTCGCGGCGGTCGGGGGTGTGCGCCGCGAGGGTCAGCACCGGATGGCCCTCGCCGTGGCGCACGCCGTCGAGGGCGGCGAGCACCTGGTGGTCCAGGCGGGCACGGGCACCGGCAAGTCGCTGGCCTACCTCGTCCCGGCGGTGCGCCACGCGTTGCTGGCCGACGAGCGGGTCGTGGTGTCCACCGCGACGCTCGCGCTGCAGCGGCAGGTGACGGGCCGCGACCTGCCGCTCGTCGTGGCCGCCGTGGGTGACCGGCTGCCGCGCCCCCCGCGGGTCGCGCTGCTCAAGGGCTGGCACAACTACCTCTGCGTCCACAAGGTGGCCGGTGGGTACCCCGAGGACGAGGGTGCGCTGTTCGACCTGCCGGAGCCGCCGGGGGCGGCGGACCATCCGGCGCTCGCCGCGGCGGGCGGCCCGGCGCGCGGGGAGTCGCTCGGCGAGCAGATCGTGCGCCTGCGGGAGTGGGCGGAGGAGACCGCCACGGGCGACCGGGACGACCTGGTGCCCGGCGTCACCGAGCGTGCGTGGCGCCAGGTCTCGGTGACGGCGCCGGAGTGCCTCGGCGGCACGTGTCCCGCGCGGGCCGACTGCTTCCCGGCGAGGGCGCGCGAGGCGGCCCACGCCGCCGACGTCGTCGTCACCAACCACGCCATGCTCGGCGTCGCGGCCGCGTCGCGCGCCCCGGGCGTGCTGCCGGAGCACGCCGTGCTCGTGGTCGACGAGGCGCACGAGCTGGCCGACCGTGTGACGGCGCAGGCCACCGCCGAGCTGTCGGTCGGCGTGGTGGAGCACGCGGCGCGCCTGGCCCGCCGGCAGGGCGGCGTGCCCACCACCGACCTCGACGCGGCCGGCCGGGCGTTGGAGCAGGTGCTGGCAGACCTGCCGGAGGGCCGCTTCCCCGCCGGTCTGCAGCCGGAGGCGGGCGAGACCGTGGCCGCCGTCCGGGACGCGGCGCGCACGCTGCTGTCCGCGCTCAAGCCCGACGCCAAGGAGCCCGCCGAGGCGGCGGGCGGCCGCAAGATGGCGTACTCCGCGATGCAGGCGCTGTTCGAGACCGCGGAGCGGATGGCGTCCGACGCCACGGAGGCGAACGGCACCGTGCTGTGGTGCGCCCGCACCGAGGACCGGCGGGGCGAGGTGGTCACCCGGCTGCACGCCGCGCCGCTGGCGGTGGCCGGCCTCATCGGCGACCACCTCATCGCCGGGCGGACCGCGGTGCTCACGTCGGCGACGCTCACCCTGGGGGGCGCCTTCGAGCCGCTCGCGCGCGCGGTCGGGCTGGGCGACGACTGGCAGGGGATCGACGTCGGGAGCCCGTTCGACTACGGCCGCCAGGGCATCTGCTACGTCGCACGGCACCTGCCCGCGCCGGGCCGCGAGCCTGCCACCGAGGCGCAGCTGGACGAGATCGCCGCGCTCGTGGAGGCAGCCGGCGGCCGCACGCTGGGGCTGTTCTCGTCCCGGCGTGCGGCGACGGCCGCGGCGACCGCGCTCCGGCCCCGCGTGCCGGTGCCGATCCTGCTGCAGGGCGAGGACCAGCTGCCCACGCTCGTGCGCCGGTTCACGGAGGACGAGCCGACGTGCCTGTTCGGCACGCTCTCGCTGTGGCAGGGCGTCGACGTGCCGGGTCCCACGTGCCGGCTCGTCATCGTCGACCGGATCCCGTTCCCGCGGCCGGACGACCCGCTCACCGCGGCCCGCACGCAGGCGGTGGCCTCCTCGGGCGGCAACGGCTTCATGGCGGTCGCGGCGACGCACGCCGCGCTGCTGCTCGCGCAGGGGGCGGGCCGGCTCATCCGCTCGTCCGACGACCGGGGGGTCGTGGCGGTCCTCGACCCTCGCCTGGCCACGGCGCGCTACTCGTCGTTCCTGCTGCGATCGATGCCGCCGTTCTGGCTGACCACCGAGCTGGACGTCGCCGTCGCCGCCCTGCGCAGGCTGGCCGCCACAGGCTAGCCTCGACCAGGCGCAGGGCCTGGTGACGGACGCGTGGAGGAGGGGCCATGACCGAGAGGGACGCGCTCGACGAGGCCGGCCTGGGCCGCATCGAGTTCTCGCCGCGGCGGGCGGCCAAGCTCGGCATCGTCGGCGCCGGCGCCGTCGGGTCGACGATGGCGTACGCGGCGCTCATGGCGGGGGCGGCGCGCACGGTCGCGCTCTTCGACATCAACCGCGCCAAGGTCGAGGCCGAGGTGCTCGACCTCTCGCACGGCATCCAGTTCATGCCGATGGCGGCCGTGACCGGGTCGGACGAGATCGAGGTGCTGGCCGACTCCGACGTCATCATGTTCACGGCCGGCGCCAAGCAGAAGCCCGGGCAGTCCCGCCTCGACCTGGCGGGCGCGACGATCGGCCTGGTCGCCAAGGTGCTGCCGGAGCTCGTCCGGGTGGCGCCGAACGCGGTGCACGTCATGGTGACCAACCCCGTGGACGTGGTCACCTACGCCGCGCTCAAGATCTCGGGCCTGCCGTCGCACCAGCTCTTCGGGTCGGGCACGCTGCTCGACTCGTCACGGCTGCGATACCTCATCGCGGCGGAGACCGGTGTCGCGGTGCAGAGCGTGCACGCCTACGTCGCGGGCGAGCACGGCGACACCGAGATCCCGCTCTGGAGCCTGGCGAGCCTCGGCGGTGTGCCTCTGCTCGAGTGGACCGGTGTGGGCAAGCACGGGCCGCTGACGGCCGACGTGCGGGAGACGATCGCGCACGAGGTCGTGGCGTCCGCGTACAAGATCATCGAGGGCAAGGGGGCGACGAACTACGCGATCGCCCTGGCGGGCACGCGCATCGTCGAGACCATCCTCAACGACGAGCACAGCGTGCTGCCCGTCTCGTCGCTGCTCGAGGACTACCACGGCATCAGCGACGTCTGCCTGTCCGTCCCGACGATCGTGAGCGCGAGCGGCGTCGGCGAGCGCCTCCAGGTCCCGCTGTCGACCGACGAGCTGGGTGGCCTGCGTCGGTCCGCGGACGCGGTGCGCGAGGTGGCGCGCCGCTTCGGCTACTGACCGCTACAGGCTGCGCAGCACGCTGACGACCCGACCGAGGATGGTCGCGGAGTCGCCGTCGATGGGGGAGTAGGCGCGGTTCTGGGGCATGAGCCACACGTGCCCGTCGGCGCGGCGCAGCGTCTTGACGGTCGCCTCTCCCTCGATCATCGCCGCGACGATCTCGCCGTTCTCGGCGACCTGCTGGCGTCGCACCACCACCCAGTCGCCGTCGCAGATGGCGGCCTCCACCATCGAGTCGCCGCGGACGCGCAGCAGGAAGAGCTCGCCGTCGCCGACGAGCTGGCGCGGCAGGGGGAACACGTCCTCCACCACCTGCTCGGCCAGGATGGGTCCGCCCGCCGCGATCCGGCCGACGACGGGCACGTAGGTGGCCGCCGGCGTCCGCTCGTAGTCGGGCGCGTCGGGTTCGAGGCCGGCCGTCCAGTCCGCGGTGCCCGCGAGCGTGCCGACCGTCCGGGCGTCGTCGGGGTGGACGACCTCCATGGCGCGCGGCTTCATCGGGTCCCGTCGCAGGTAGCCCTTCTTCTCCAGCACGCCCAGCTGGTGCTTGACGCTGGACGGGCTCGTGAGACCCACCGCCTGGCCGATCTCGCGCATGCTCGGCGGGTAGCCCCGCTGCTCCACGGACGCGCGGATGGTCTGCAGCACCAGCCGCTGGCGCGCGGTCAGGCCGTCACCGTCAGGGGCGCCGTCGGGCAGCTCGTGCACCGAGGCGAGCGCCTCGTCGTCCGCGGTCCGTCGCGTGTCCGTCACCATCTGTCCTTCCCCCAGGCCGGCGACCCCGGCTCCCTCGTCCCGCCGGCGGCGGGCCGTGTCAGTGGTGCGTGGTGCGCTGTGCGTGTGCCGCCAGCCTAGGGCTGACGACACGCCGGATCAAACAATTGTTCGATCGTGTCTCGACTCGTGTCGGTCCGATCTGATAGACATCGTACGTGCGTTCGACGTACGCCTGTTCGACCGACATACCGTCGGTCGGGGGACGCCGGGATCGGGAGGCAGTCATGACCACGCTCACGCTCGTCGCCAGCCACGGTGTCCGGGTGCCCGCGGGAGCCGCGCCGGGCCGGCGGCCGGCACCGCTGCACCTCACGCGGCGCGGACGCGTCGTGCTCGTGCTCGTCGCGATCCTCGTCGCGCTCGGCGGCACGTTCGTCGCCACCCGCGCCGCGGCCGCTGGGCCGGTGAGCGCACCCGAGGTGCAGCGCTACGTCGTCTCGCCCGGGGACACGCTGTGGCAGATCGCGTCGGGCATCGCGCACCCGGGGGAGGACCTGCGTGACGTGGTGCAGCGGATCGAGGTGCTCAACAACATGAGCTCGGCGTCCCTCGTCGCGGGTGACGAGATCGTGCTGCCGCTCGCCGGCTGACGCGCTTGCGTCCGGTCGGGCCGTCCCCTAGCGTCCCTGGGGTTCGTGCGCCGTCGTGCGCGCGAGCGTCGAGATCCGGCGAGAGGACGATCCGTGCACTGCCCGTTCTGCCGCCACCCCGACTCGAGGGTCGTCGACTCCCGGACGTCCGACGACGGCTCGTCGATCCGGCGGCGTCGGCAGTGCCCGAGCTGCGGCCGGCGGTTCACCACGCTGGAGACCACGAGCCTGTCCGTCCTCAAGCGTTCGGGCGTCATCGAGCCCTTCAGCCGCGAGAAGGTGGTCGGAGGGCTGCGCAAGGCGTGCCAGGGGCGCCCCGTGACGGAGGACGCCCTGGCGCTGCTCGCCCAAGGTGTCGAGGAGACGCTCCGCGCCTCCGGTCAGGCGGAGATCGACTCGTACGAGATCGGGCTGGCGATCCTCGGGCCGCTGCGCGAGCTCGACGAGGTCGCGTACCTACGGTTCGCGTCCGTGTACCAGGGGTTCAGCTCGCTCGAGGACTTCGAGGCGGCCATCACGCTGCTGCGCTCGGCGCATCCCGGCCCGGGCGAGGAGGCCGAGGGCGACGGCCCGGCGCTGGCCGCGGCCGATGCCGCGGACGGCGGGGCGCAGTAGCGACGTGCCCGGGCGGTGCCTCAGTCCGCACGGTGCGCCGGGCCCGGTTCCGTGCCGGCCGGCGGCGGTCGGCGTGTTGGCGCGGGGACCGCAGGTAGGACAGGCTGGGGCGTGACCCGACGTGAAGGAGACATGATGGCCGCCGGTGAGCACGACGAGAACCCCCGCCCCGCTGTGAGCGAGGACGCCAAGGCGCGGTTCCGTGAGGCGCTCGAGCGCAAGAAGTCGGCGCAGCACCGGACCGCGGGTGGCGCGAACGGCACCGCCGCGGTCCATGGCTCGGAGACGAGCGGCCCGACGCAGCGCCGCTTCCAGCGCAAGTCCGGCTCGTCCTGACGAGCACCGGTCCCGGCTCGCGCCGCGACCGGCACCGCCGCGCAGGGGGTGCCGGCACGGCGCGAGTGCTCGTCGGGGCCCGGGAGCCCCGGGACTAGGACAGGACGCGCAGGCGCACCGACTCGGGGCGCGCGCCGAGCGCGGCCACGACGTCGTCGGAGACCGCGGAGCCCGCATCCGTGACGACGTAGCCGATCTCGCCTCGGGTCGCGAGCAGCTGACCCTCGATGTTGACCCCGTGCTCGGCGAGCGTCGCGTTGACCGCGGCGAGCACGCCGGGAACGTTGCGGTGCAGGTAGGCGAACCGGTGCACGTCCGGGATGGCCTCGAGCGCGACGTTCGGCAGGTTGACCGACAGCGTGGTCGAGCCCGTCGCGAGGTAGTCCCGGACCTTGTGGGAGACGAACTGGCCGATCGCCTCCTGGGCCTCCTCGGTGGAGCCGCCGACGTGCGGCGTGAGTATGACGTTCGGCAGGCCGCGCAGCTCGGAGTCGAAGGGGTCGCCGTTGCGCTTCGGCTCGGTCGCGAACACGTCCACCGCGGCACCCGAGATCTGGCCCGCGGCGATCGCCTCCGCCAGTGCGGCGTAGTCCACGACGAAGCCGCGGGAGAGGTTGAGGAAGACCGCGCCGGGACGCATGCGGGCGAACTGCTTGGCCCCGAAGAGCCCGGCGTTGCCGGCGCGCCCGTCGACGTGCAGCGTGACGATGTCGGCCGCGTCGAGCAGCTCGTCGAGCGAGTGCATGCGACGGGCGTTGCCGAGCGCGAGCCGCTCGGCCGTGTCGTAGAAGACGACCGACATGCCGAGGTTCTCGGCCAGCACGGACAGCTGGGTGCCGATGTTGCCGTAGCCGACGATGCCGAGCGTGCGTCCGCGCACCTCGTGCGAGCCGGAGGCGGACTTGTTCCACACGCCGGCGTGCATCTGCTTGTCGAACTCGGTGAGCCGGCGCGTCAGGGCGATGATGTCGGCGATCGCCACCTCGACCACGGAGCGCGTGTTGGAGAACGGCGCGTTGAACACGGCGATGCCGTGGGCGGCCGCCGTGCGCAGGTCGATCTGGTTGGTGCCGATGCAGTAGGCCCCGACCGCCAGCAGGTCGTGCGCCGCCTCGAGCACCGTGGCCGTGACCTGCGTCTTCGACCGGATGCCGAGCAGGCTCACGCCGTCGAGCGCCTCGATGAGCTCGTGCTCGTCGAGGGCCCCGGAGCGGGCGATCACCTCGAACCCGGTGGACTCGAGGATCTGGCGGCCGAGGGGGTGGACGTTCTCGAGCAGGAGAGCCTTGGGCACGCCCCTATGGTGCGCCTGTCCGGCGGTCGGACCGAATCCGTTCCGCCCAGCGGACTTCCGGCGTCTACTGCTCCGGCCGCAGCCCGGCCGGGAGGGGCGCGGCGTGCACCACGTGCAGCGCCGCGGTGGGACGTGTCATGGCGACGTACAGGTCACCCGGGGCGAGGTCGGCCGGTTCGACGAGGACGACGACGTCGAACTCCAGCCCCTTGGCCTGGACGGGCGTGAGCACCACGAGCGGTGCGTCGAGGTCGACGTCGTCGGAGTCGGCGGGTGCGCCGCCCCCGGAGGGCTGTCCGGCCGCGGCGAGCGCGCGCCGCACGGCGCCGATCCGCTCCGGGGCGGCCACGAGGGCCACCCGCCCGGCCCCCGACGCGTCGACCACGGTCGAGGCCGCGGCGATCGCCCGCGCGGCGGCGACGTCGGCGAGCTCGTCGGCCGCGGCGCGGTGGACGACGAGAGCGTCCGGCACGTCCCGCGCCGAGGTCAGCGGCGAGGCCGGCAGGCCGGCGGCGGCCGCGACGCGGGAGGCCGCGAGCGCGACGCTGGCGGGTGTCCGGTAGTTGACGGTGAGCTCGGCGAGCCGCCACGAGCCCCGGAGCAGCGGGTCCAGCATCGCCGCCCAGGAACGGGCGCCTGCGCCGGAGGACGTCTGCGCCACGTCGCCGACGATCGTCAGGGAGCGCGTCGGCACGCGGCGCAGCAGCGCGCGCCAGGCCATCGCGGAGAGCTCCTGCGCCTCGTCGACCACCACGTGCCCGTAGGTCCAGGTCCGGTCGACCGCGGCGCGCTCGGCGGTGGTCAGTGCCGGTCCGCCGGAGGCGAACCGGTCGGCGAGGGTGTCGGCCGAGACGAAGGCGCTGGCCCACGTCGTCGCGAGCACCTGGCGGGCGTACTCGACCTCCTGCGCGCGACGCTCGGCGTCGGCACGCGCCTGGGCGCGCGCCGCCTGGTCGTCCTCGCCGAGCAGCTCGGCGGCCTCGTCGAGCAGGGGCACGTCCGCGGGCGTCCACGGCGCGCCCTTGGGCCGGGCGAGGAGGGCACGCTCGCGCTCCGACAGCTCCGGTGCCGCCTCCGCGAGCCGGTGGGGCTTGGCGAACAGGTCGCCCACCAGGCCTTCGGGCGTCAGCGGCAGCCACGCGAGGTTGAGGGCCACCCGGATCTCGCGCGTGGTGCGCAGCTCCTCGATCACCTCGCCGCGGTCGTCGGGCGAGACCCCGAACGTCAGCTGCTCGACGTACTGGTCGGCCAGGCGGCCCAGCATGTCGCGCACGAACGCCGCGCGCGCGAGGTTGTGGGGCCGGTGCTGGCGCCGTGCCCGAGCGATCGCGCCGGCCACGTCGCGCGGGCGGATCACGAGAGTCCGCCCGTCCACGCGGACGTCGACCGGCGCGGACGGCACCCGTTCGCGTGCGCGCACGGCGCGCTCGAGGATGTGAACCCACTGCGGGCGGCCCTTGATGCCGGCCACCTCGTCGCTCTCCGTGCCGTGCGCCGCCACCCCGGGGTAGAGCTCGGCGAGCGTCGTGGTCACCACGCCGTTCTCGCCGAGCGAGGGCAGCACCTGGTCGATGTAGTGGAGGAACGTGCGGCTCGGGCCGACGAGCAGCACGCCGGAGCGCTCGAGCACCCGGCGGTGGGCGTACAGGAGGTAGGCCGCGCGGTGCAGGGCGACGGCGGTCTTCCCGGTGCCCGGGCCGCCCTGGACCACGAGCGCGCCCGACAGGTCGGAGCGGATGATCGCGTCCTGCTCGGCCTGGATCGTCGCGACGATGTCGCCCATCCGGCCGGTCCGCCGCGCCGCCAGCGACGCGAGGAGGGCGCCCTCGCCGGACAGGTGCTCCAGCGCGTCGTCGCGGACGTGCTCGAGGTCGAGCAGCTCGTCCTCCAGGCCGGTGACGGTGCGCCGGGACGTGACCAGGTGGCGGCGGCGCACCACGCCGTCCGGGTGGGCGGCGGTGGCGCGGTAGAACGCCTGCGCCGCGGGCGCGCGCCAGTCGGTGAGCAGGGGTGTCTGCTCCTCGTCCGTCAGACCGATGCGGCCGACGTACCGCCGGTCGCCGTCGACGAGGTCGAGGCGGCCGAAGGCCAGCCGTTCCTCGACCGACTCGAGGGTGGCGACGCGGTCCTCGTAGAGCGTGGCGAACGCATCGCGCTCGCTGCGGTTCTGCGGCGACCCCGACGGGCCGGCCCGCCGTACGTCCGCGAGCCGGCGGCGTGTCTCGTCGCGGAGCGTGTCGAGGCGGCTGTAGAGCTCGTCGAGCACCTTCTGCTCGTCGGCGAGCTCTTCCTGCCGTCCTGCCACCTGGAGTGCCCCCGTCCGGGTCGGAGATCCGCGTGCGTGCCCGGTGGGCCGGGGCACAACGGCCGTCCATTATCCGCCACCGGAGGGGTCTGCCGTGCCGGGCATGCGTCCAGGTCCGGGAAGAGCCGGCGCGTGCGGGTGGTTGGGTGGGAGAGAAGGACGACGAAGGGCGAGGGGCGATGCTGGATCCTGCGGAGATCTACGAGGTGGACGCCGACGTCGCGGCGGAGCTGGACGAGCGTGCCGCGGCCGGCACCGGGCCGGTGCTGGTGCACGCGGTGCGAGGGTTCGTCGACGCGGGCCACGCAGGCGACATCGTGGCCGAGCACCTGGTGGACGAGCTGCGCGCGCGTCGCCTGGTGACGTTCGACGTCGACCAGCTGCTCGACTACCGCTCGCGCCGCCCGATGATGACCTTCGACGCCTCGACCTGGACGCAGTACGAGGACCCGGAGCTCGTCGTGGACCTGGTCGACGACGCCGAGGGGACACCGTTTCTCCTGCTGCACGGCACCGAGCCGGACGTCCAGTGGGAGCGGTACGTGGCGGCCGTGCGGCAGCTCGTGGAGCGGTTCTCGGTCCCGCTGACCATCGGGGTCCACGGCGTGCCGATGGGTGTGCCGCACACGCGGCCCATCACGTTGACCGCGCACGCGACGCGCCCGGACCTCGTCGCCGACATCCCGTCGTGGTTCGGCATGGTGCGCGTCCCCGCGTCCGCCCAGACGCTCCTCGAGCTGCGGCTGGGACAGTCGGGTCACGACGCCATGGGGTTCGTGGTGCACGTGCCGCACTACCTCGCCCAGTCCACGTACCCGCAGGCCGCGATCGCGGCGCTGCACCGGCTCGAGCGCGTGACGGGACTGGAGCTCAAGGTCGGCGAGCTCGAGGGGGCGGCGCAGGAGGCGTCGCGCCAGATCGAGGAGCAGGTGGCGGGCTCGCCCGAGGTGGCGTCGCTCGTGCAGGCGCTCGAGGAGCAGTACGACGCCTTCACACGGGGCATCGGGCGGGCGGGGCTGCTGGCCGCCACCGACCTGCCGACGGCGGACGAGCTGGGCGCGGAGTTCGAGCGATTCCTTGCCGAGCAGCGCCCCGACGAGGGCTGACCTGGTCTCGGACGCCTCTGCGGCCGTTTATCGGATCGTTGTGGTCGTTTATCGGATCGTTGTCTTCAGGGACCTTTGCGCCTTCCGAAACAATGGCGGCGGTCCCAGGCATCATGCGAGGATGCCTGCGTTGCAGTGACGTGCGGACGCTCGACCGGCAGGCTTGCCCCACCGGCGCAGGACGTGAGGCATTGCGGCAGCGGGGCAGGCACGGTGCTTGCGCCGTCACCGGGCAGAAGGAAGCAGGACATGGCACAGGGTGCTGTCAAGTGGTTCAACGCCGAGAAGGGCTACGGGTTCATCGCCCAGGACGGCGGCGGCGCCGACGTCTTCGTGCACTACTCGGCCATCGACTCGCAGGGCTACCGGACGCTGGACGAGGGCCAGCGGGTCGAGTTCGAGATCACGCAGGGCGCCAAGGGCCCGCAGGCCGAGCACGTCAAGCCGCTCTGACCGACGCCGGCGGCCCCTGCGGCCGTCGTGACGACGAGAAGGACCGTTCCCGCGGTGCGGGGACGGTCCTTCGTCGTTCTCGGCGACCGGAGGGCCGGCCCCCGCGCCCGTGCGGCGCTCAGGCCGGCGGGTCATGGCGCACGGCGGCGCGCCCGACGAAGTCGACGAGGTCGTCGCCCGCGAGGATGCGGGCCGGGACCGGGAGCGTGCGCAACGCGCGCGCAAGAGCCGCCGTGACCAGGAGGTCGTCGTCGTCGGTGCCGGCGACGACCACGTTGCCGTAGCGCCGGCCGCGCAGCACCGCCGGCTCGGCGATGACGGCCGCGTGGCGGAACACGGCGGCGACCGTGGCGGCCTCGGAGCGTGCCAGCGTCAGCGGCGGCCGATCGGCGCAGTTGGCGAGGTAGACCCCGCCGGCGCGCAGCACCCGCGCGACCTCGGCGGTGAACTCGACCGTCGCCAGGTGCGGCGGCGTGCCGTCGCCCGCGAAGGCGTCGCGCACGACGAGATCGGCGCGGGCGGCAGCCAGGGTGGAGAGCGCGTGACGGGCGTCGTCGACCCGCAGGCGGAGAGCCGGCGCCCGCGGCAGGTCGAACCAGCGCCGGACGAGCGCCGCGAGCACGGGGTCGACGTCGATCGCGAGCTGTCGCGAGCCTGGCCGGGCCACGTCCAGCGCGCGGGGCAACGCGCACCCCGCCGCGCCGAGGTGGACGGCGGTCACCGGTCCGGGTGCCAGCCCCTCGACGACCGCGGCCATCTGCTGCATGTACTCGAACTCGAGGCGGGCGGGGTCCGCCAGGTCGAGGTGCGAGCTCGGTACGCCGTTGACCAGGAGCGTGACGCCGTCGGGGTCGTCGCGTTCGCGGACCAGCTCCGCCGTGCCCGTGGCGATCGGTACGGGGCCCGTGGGCCAACCGGGGCGTGTCGGTGGCCGGTGCGACGCTGGCGGGGACATCGAGCCAAGGCTACGGCCGCCGTGACCGCGGGCGCCGAACGGCCGACAGCCGAGCAGGCTTGACGACATCGAACAGATGTTCGATCATGGTGGGGCGGAGGTGAGGGAGATGACGGTCGTGCAGATGCTGGCTCGGGCGGACGCGGAGCTGCTCGCGGCGCAGTTCTCGGGTGAGGCCTGGGAGCGGTTCACGCACGCCCACCTGGCGGCGGTGCGCGCGGCTGCGGCCGTCGTCGCCACGCGTGGCCGTCCTGGTGGCCGGGGGGCGCCCCGCACGGTCTGGGACATGCTCGGTGTCGTCGCCCCCGAGATGGCGCGGTGGGCGGCGGTCTTCGCCGACGGCGCGCGGCTGCGCGCCGCGCTCGACGCGGGCAGGTTCGAGGCGGTGTCCGCCGCCCGTGCCGACCAGGCGCTGTGCGACGCCGAGGACTTCGTCGACCTCGCCCGTGGTGTCACGCTGGAGGAGTGGTCGCAGGAGGCGTCCCATGCACCGCGAATGCTGGCGGTGAGGGCGTCGTGACGCCGGCGGTGGCCCCGTGAGCAGGGCGCCTCGCTCGTCCGCGGCGCGCCGTGACTGGGGCAGCGACGAGGACGGCTGCTCCATCCTCCACGTCGACATGGACGCGTTCTTCGCGTCGGTCGAGCTGGCCCGGCGCCCGCAGCTGCGCGGGCTGCCCGTCATCGTCGGCGGCGCCCAGCGGGGAGTCGTGCTCGCGGCCACCTACGAGGCGCGGGCGTTCGGCGTCCACTCGGCGATGCCGATGACGCAGGCGCTGCGGCTGGCGCCGCAGGCGGTGGTGGTGCCGCCGGACCACCGCGCGTACCACGAGGTCTCCGACGGTGTGATGGGGATCCTGCGTGACGTCACGGCGCTGGTGGAGCAGGTGAGCGTCGACGAGGCGTTCCTCGACGTGGCGGGCGCCCGGCGGCGCATGGGGTCGCCGACGATGATCGCCGAGCTCATCCGTCGGCAGGTGCGCCAGCGCTTCGGCATCACCTGCTCCGTCGGCGTGGCCGCCACGAAGTTCGTGGCGAAGCTGGCGTCGGGCCACGCGAAGCCGGACGGCGTGCTGCTGATCCCGCGGGCGGCGACGGTGGACTTCCTGCGGGTGCTTCCCGTCGGCGCGCTGTGGGGCGTGGGGGAACGGACCGAGGCGGCACTGGCTCGGTGGGGCATCACCACCGTGGCCCAGCTCGCCGACAGCGACGTCGGCACGGTGCAGCGGGCCGTGGGCAAGGTGGCCGGCGCCCACCTGCACGACCTGGCGTGGGGGCGGGATCCCCGCCCGGTGCACCCCGGCCGGGAGGAGAAGTCGATCGGCGCGGAGGAGACGTTCGGCGAGGACGTGGCCGATCCCGCCGTGGTGCAGGCGAAGGCGCTGCAGCTGGCGGACCGCTGCGCGGAGCGCCTGCGCCGGCACGGGCTCGTCGCACGGACGGTCGCCGTCAAGGTGCGGGCCAGCGACTTCCGCACCCTGACGAGGGCCAGGACCCTCGCGACGCCCACGGACGTCGGGCGGGAGATCTACCTGGCGGCTCGGGAGCTCCTCGCCGGCGTCGACCTCGACGGCCTGCCGGTCCGCCTGGTGGGCGTGCGGGCCGAGGGGCTGAGCAGCGCCGAGCTGACCGTGCGGCAGCCGACCCTCGAGGAGGCCACGGCTGACGACGGTCGGGATCGGCGCGAGGCGGAGCGCGCGATGGACGAGGTGCGCCGCAAGTTCGGGTCGGACGCCATCCGGCCAGCGTCCGCGCCGGCCGGTCGGGACAGGTCGACTACCACCTTCGTTCCAGCGGACCTATCCTGAGGATGCCAGAGGGTTTCCGGGTGGGACGGGGGTTCCAATGCCTCTCTCCGAGTACGAGCAGCGCGTTCTCGAGCAGATGGAACGGCAGCTCGCGACCGATGACCCGCGCTTGGCGAACACGCTGACGCAGCGCGGTCGACGACCGGTGCTCCGGTACGTCCTGTCGGGCGTGGGTGCGGCCGCTGGCCTGCTCATGCTCGTGCTCGGAGTGGCCACTGCCCGGCCGGCTCTCGGCGTCGTCGGCTTCGTCCTCATGTTCGCGGCTGTGGCCTACGTGTTCGCGGCCCCGCGGGGTCGGAAGGCGCGGGCCGAGTCCGAGGCCGAGCAGCCCTCCAGGAACCCGTCCGCACCGCGCGGCCGGTCCGCCGGCCGGCGGAGCTTCATGACTCGCTTGGAAGAGCGGTGGGACCGCCGTCGGGACGACTCCGGTCGTTGACCTGCTGCTCCACCGCGTGACGCACGGTCCCCAACCAGTGGTGCAGCTCGGCTGACGTCGTCGGCCGTGGCCGGGGCGCGTACCGCTCCTGCTCCACCGCCGCGGCGAGCTTGGTGAGCGCCTCGAGCGCCGGCCCGTCCAGGCCGCGTCCCGTCCGCTCGGCGAGCCGCTCCTGCACGGTGCGCACCGCCGCCCGGGGTGTCGTGGCGTCCGACCACGTGATCGAGGCGGTGCGCGACAGCGCACGCCGCAGGTGGTGCCAGGCGCGTTCGCAGGTCAGCTCGGCCGGCCGCCGGCGGCGGCGGACCACGAGGAGGGTGGCAGCTGCCACGAGGGCGGCCAGCGCCAGGCCCACCCCGCTCGGGAGCCACGGCCCGTGGCCGGAGATGGCGCCGCCGATGCCGCCGCCGCTCGCCTGGCCCGGGTTCACCGTCGCCCCGGGGTCCGCGCCCATGTGCCCGAGCCGAGGGTCGGAGCCGGGGTTGGCCTGGCCGCCGGCGAGGCCGGCCAGCGGGTCGCTCCACACGGGGGGCTGCCCGCTCTGTTCCGCGGGTGTCGGCTCGAACCTCACCCAGCCGTAGCCGCTGAAGTACAGCTCCGGCCACGCGTGCGAGAGCTTGCCGGAGACCACGTACGTCAGGTGGTCGCCCTCCAGCACCGGCGTGCCGGGGAGGAAGCCGACCGCGACGCGCGTCGGGATGCCGAGCGTGCGCGCCATGATCGCCATCGCGGTGGCGAACTGGACGCAGTAGCCGCGCCGGTCCTGCAGGAAGTCCCACACGGCGTCGGTCGTCGTCGCGGGCGGGACGCGGGTGTCGTACGTGAAGTTGGCCGCCGAACGCAGGTAGCTCTGGAGGGCCAGCGCCTTGTCGTACGCCGTGGAGGCGTTGCCGACGATCTGCTGGGCGAGGGCTCGGACGTCGGCGAGGTGCTGGGAGTCCGGCAGCTGGAGGTAGTCGTCCGGCCCCGGCGGCGTGGTCACGCCGGCGCGCCGAAGGTCGTCCGCCGTGAGGGTCGGGACGTACACCTGCATGCTGTACTGCTGGCCCGCCGTGGTCGGCGTCCGGCCGTCCACCTCGTCCCTCGTGGCGTCGTACGTCCACGGCCCGTTCACCTGCAGCGTGCGGGCGAACGTGGTGATCGGCAGCTCCGACTGCTCGAGGTTCTTCAGCGTGACGGCCACGTCCAGCACGTGCGGGTCCGACGGGAGGATCGCGGGGGGCGCCGACGGACCACCGCCGAGCACCTGGCCCGGGGCCCAGCCGCGCCCGAGGTCGCCGCTCGTGCGGTGCCACTCGCGGCCGTCGAACTGGTCCACGGTGAAGGCGCGCAGCGGGCCGATCGCGGTCGCGCTCGGGGCGAGGCCGCTCGTGGCGGAGGGCGTCGGGGTGGGGGCCGCGCCAGGGGTGGCCGACGCGGTCGCCTGCTGGGCCTCGGGCGTGCTCACCGTGTAGGTGAGCACCGCCTGCGACGACCGGGTGCCCAGGCTCTCGCGTAGGTCGAGGGAGTCGGACAGCTGCAGCGGCCCGGTGGGGCCCGCGCCCAGGTTGGGCAACGAGACGGCGGCCCAGGCGGGCAGCGACGAGAGCACGGGGGCGGCGACGAGCGCGACGACCACCACGCCCACGGCGCCGCCGACGATCGCGCTGCCCTGCCGCAGGCGCGCCGCGTCGCCCACCGGCGGCGCGGCCCCCACGGCGAGGAGCAGCAGGTAGGACAGCCCGGTCCAGAAGAGGCCCCACCCGTTCGTCGGGAACCCGAGGAACACCGCCGGCAGCCAGAAGGCGACGAGCGGCAGCGCGGCGAGAGCGGGCACCTCGGCACCGAGGGCGAGGGCGTCGACGAGGAGGAAGACGCCGGCGGCGGCGGTGACGACGATGACGTCGGCGGACCGCTGCGCCGGCATCGGCACCATCGACTCCTGGATGAGCCGGAAGCCCTCGCGCCCCAGCTCCCACGTGCGCGCCAGGGGGTTGCTCCCCGGCGTCGACGTGCCGCCGGACCCTCCGTAGGCCAGGACGATCCCGAGGGCGCCCACGGCGAGCCCGACGACGCTCGGCAGCCACGCGGAGCGCGTCAGCGCCCGCACCGTCGCGGTCACCGCGGCGAGCAGGAGCACGGTGACGCACGCCGACGACAGCCACGAGCCGTGCTCGACGAGGCCGGAGAGCGCCAGCAGGCTGCCGCACGTGGCCGTCGCGGCGAGCACCGAGCCGAGCAGGGCCCGCGGCCCGCGGCCGGCGGGCACCGAGCGTCCGGGCGCGCTCACCGGGTGCCGCCGAGCAGGCGCATCCAGCAGTCGACGATGGGCTCGCCGGTGCTCACGCGGGCCGCGTGCCAGCCGGCGCGGCGCAGCGCGCGCAGCGTGTTCTCGGTGGCCGCGGCCTCGCCGGGCTGGCGCGAGTCGCCGCGGACCACGGCCCAGCCCTGTGCCGAGTCGCTGATCCGGGCGAGCGCGGTGCGTGCCCCCGGCGTGAGCGGCCCGAGCACGGCGAGGACGATGTCGTCGCCCTTCCCGGACGTCTGGACCATCCGCACCGCCGCGGCGAGCCGCTGCTCCGCCTCCGGTTCGGTGCGCGGCCCGACGAGGTCGATCAGCGGGTCGAGGAGCGCGGCGCGGGCGGCGGGCCCGGACTTGGCCGTGAGGAAGGTGGGGATCTCGCCGGCCTCGCCCAGACCGGCGCCGAGCAGCCGGACGGGGTGGCCCGCCTCGAGCATGGCGACGGCCAGGGAGGCCGCGAGCGAGATGGACCACTCGACGGCGGCCGGCCGCGCGGGCTGGTCGAGCAGCACCGTGACCGGCCGCATGCCGGCGCGCTCGTCGGACCGCACGAGGAGGGAGCCGCGGCGTGCGGACGAGCGCCAGTGCACGCGCCGCAGGTCGTCGCCCTCGCGGTAGTCGCGCAGCGAGGCGTCGTCGGTGGAGGGTGAGCGCGCCCCCAGCGCGACCCGGTCCGGCTCGCCCACGAGCGCCTCGCTGGGCGCCGGCAGCGCGACGATCGAGGGCCACACGGCGACCTCGGCGACGGCGCCGACGTTCGCGGGGGCGCGCACCACGCCGAAGAGGTCGCCGCGCGTGACCACCAGCGGTCCCAGGGTCCAGCGGCCGCGCCGGGCGGCCTGCACCGAGTAGCGCACCTCGACCGCCTGCGGCGTGCGTTCGACCCGCGCGCGCAGCGCGCGGCCGCCCGACAGCTCGCTCGACGCCTGCTCCGCGAACCGCAGCCCGGCCAGCCGGGCGCGCGCGGCGGCGTCGCCGGCCTGGATGCGGATCGCCACCTCGGCGGTCTCGCCGACGTGCAGCGGGTTGGGCCGGACCGTGCGGCGCACGTCGATGCGGTGGCGCTGGCGGGCCGGTGAGCGCCACGCGACGATCGCCCCGGCACCGACCACGAGCACGACGGCGGCGAGGCCGATGCGCACGAGGTCGAGCGACCCGACCAGGCCGCCCAGCACGACGAGCACGGCGCCGCACCCGGCAAGGCCCCAGCCGCGCAGGGTCGGCCGGGGGAGCATCAGCCCGTCGCCCGCCGTGCGCGGGCCGTCACGGGCTCGGGCAGCGGCACGCGGGTGACGGCGTCCGCGACGAGGTCGGACGTCGTGCGGCCGGACAGCCGCGACTCCGTGCTGGGCAGCAACCGGTGCGCGAGGACGGGCACCGCCAGCTCCTGGACGTCGTCCGGCAGCACGTGGTCGCGCCCGGCCATCGCGGCGACCGACTTCGCGGCGCGCAGCAGCTGGATCGCGGCGCGCGGCGAGGCGCCCAGCCGCAGCCCGCTGTCCTCGCGCGTGGCGCCGACGAGCGCGACGACGTAGCGCTTGACCGAGGGCGACGCGTAGAGGCGACGCACGACGTCGGCCATGCGGGCGACGTGCGAGGCGTCGGTGACGGGCGTGAGGTCCACCAGCGGGTCGGACGTCTCCTGGCGGTCGAGCATCTCGAGCTCCGACTCGGGGCTCGGGTAGCCGACCGTCAGCCGGGCCATGAAGCGGTCGCGCTGGGCCTCGGGCAGCGGGTAGGTGCCCTCCATCTCGACCGGGTTCTGGGTGGCGACGACGAGGAACGGCCGGGGCAGCGGGTACGAGCGTCCGTCGACGGTGGCCTGCGCCTCCTGCATGCACTCCAGGAGCGCCGACTGCGTCTTCGGGGAGGCGCGGTTGATCTCGTCACCGATGACGACGTGCGCGAACACGGGCCCGGGCCGGAACTCGAACTCGTGCGTCTGCGTGCGGAAGATGTTGACGCCGGTCAGGTCGCTGGGCAGCAGGTCGGGCGTGAACTGGATGCGCCCCACCGTGCAGTCGATCGTCCGGGCGATCGCCTTGGCGAGCGTCGTCTTGCCGACGCCGGGGACGTCCTCGAGGAGCAGGTGCCCCTCGGCGAGCAAGACCGCCAGGCTGACGCGCACGAGGTCGGGCCGGCCCGTCATGACCGACTCGATCCCCTGGCGCATGCGACCGGTGACGTCGACGACGTCGGCCAGCTCTGCCTCCGTGGGGACGGCAGCGAGCATGTGCACCTCCTCGGGCTTGCTCCGAGAGTACGTGCTGGGCGGCGCCGATGGTGGGCCGTCGACGCCCCGATGTTGGCCGGCGTCCGGCCGGCCGGCGGGCCCTCCACTTCCCTCCACGTCCACCTCGTCGCCCGGGGTTCCGGGCCGCTCGAAGGCTCCCGCCGCGTCCCGGGCCGCTCCCTGGGCCGCGCGGAGCGGGGGTGGGTGCCTCGTGAGGGAGGTTCGAGCCCGGGCGGCGGTCGCCGGCCCCTCCACTCCGCTCCACGAGGGATGACCTGGGACGACGCGCAACTCAGGGGTGAAACTCGGCCTCGCTTCCGCGACTGGTGGAGGAAAGTGGAGTAGCGTGGAGCGCACTGGAGCCAAGAGGGGGGCTGCGGGAGGGGAGGGGTGATGGACGAGGAGGCCGGCGGCGTCCTCGGCTCGGTCGCGCCCTTCCTCGGGACGCACACCCCGCGGCTCGACGAGAAGGGCCGCCTGATCCTCCCGGCGAAGTTCCGTGCGGCGTTCGCGCCCGGCCTGGTCATGACCCGCGGCCAGGAGCGCTGCCTGTACCTGCTGCCGCTGGACGAGTTCCGGCGCATGCACGAGCGGTTGTCCCGGGCGCCGATCACCAACAAGCAGGCACGGGACTACCTGCGCGTGTTCCTCTCCGGCGCGAACGACGAGCAGCCGGACCGGCAGGGCCGCGTCTCGATCCCGCCGATGCTGCGCCGCTACGCCGGCCTCGACCGCGACGTCGCCGTCATCGGCGCCGGCACGCGCGTGGAGATCTGGGACCTCGCGGCCTGGGAGACGTACCTCGAGGAGACCGAGTCCGGCTACGCCGACACCGCGGAGGAGGTCTTCCCGAACGGTCCCTTCTGACCGTCCGTCCGCAGCGCCCCACCGAGCCCGCACCACCGAGCAGCACCCCGCACCGACCGCCCGACGAGACCTCCCCCCGGAGCTGGCGCACTTCCCCGGCGCCAGACACCGGAGGGGGATCTGGTCGGACGGTGGAGGGACCGTCCGACCATCCACCTCCCCGGAAGGAGCACCGCCGTGGCCCAGGCCGACGCCGCCGCGCGGCACGTCCCGGTGCTCCTGCAGCGTTGCCTGGACCTCCTGGGTCCGGCGCTGCAGGCCCCGGGGGCCGTGATGGTCGACTCGACGCTCGGCATGGGCGGGCACACGGAGGGCGTGCTCGCCGCGTTCCCGCACGTGCGGGTCGTCGGGCTGGACCGCGACCCGCAGGCGCTCGACCTCGCGGGCCGGCGGCTGGCGCCGTACGGCGACCGCTTCGTGGGTGTCCACGCCGTCTACGACGAGATCCGCGGCGTGCTGGACCGGCTCGGCATCGGTGCGGTCCAGGGCGTGCTCATGGACCTCGGGGTCTCGTCGCTGCAGCTCGACGAGCCGGAGCGCGGGTTCTCGTACGCGCACGACGCACCGCTCGACATGCGCATGGACCCCACGGCCGGCCCCACGGCCGCCGACGTGCTCAACACCTACGACGAGCGCGACCTCGCGCGCGTGCTGCGGGCGTGGGGCGAGGAGCGGTTCGCGCCGCGCATCGCGCGCGCCGTCGTCCGCGCGCGGGCCCGGCAGCCGCTGCAGCGCACCGGCGAGCTCGTCGAGCTCGTGCGCGACGCGATCCCCGCCGCCGCGCGCGCCACGGGCGGCCACCCCGCCAAGCGCACCTTCCAGGCGCTGCGCATCGAGGTCAACGGCGAGCTGGACGCACTCGCGCGTGCGCTGCCGGAGTCGGTCGACGCCCTCGCGGTCGGTGGCCGCATCGTCGTGGAGGCCTACCAGTCCCTCGAGGACCGCATGGTGAAGCGCACGTTCGCCGCGGGCGCGACGTCCAGCGCCCCGCCGGACCTGCCGGTGGAGCAGCCCGAGCACGCGCCCTACCTGCGGCTCCTCACGCGTGGCGCCGAGCAGGCGGGCGACGACGAGGTCGCGCGCAACCCCAGGGCACAGTCCGTCCGGCTCCGGGCGGCCGAGCGGGTCCGGCCGACGCCGACCCACGTCGCAAGGAGTGCGGCATGAGCGCAGCCACGGCACGAGCCACCAGCCCGCGGCCGGCCCCCCGGCCGCGCCCGGCTGCGCCGGCCACACCGCCGGCGCCCCGGCTGCGGGTCGTCGCCACGCCGGCGCAGGCGCGCACGCGGGTGCCCTTCGTGCTCGCGTGCATGGCCGTGCTCGCGGTGGCGCTGCTGGCCGCGCTCCTGCTCAACACCTCGACCGCGGCGCAGGCGTTCCAGCGCTACACGCTGAGCAACCAGCTCGCGCGCCTGCAGCAGGACCAGGCGGAGCTGCAGACGCAGCTCGACTCCAAGTCCTCACCGTCCAACCTGGCGGCGGCCGCGCACGCGATCGGCATGGTGCCGGCGAACGGCACCGGCTGGCTGCGCCTGTCGGACGGCAGCGTGCAGGGTGCGCCCGCCCCCGCGAAGGCGGCCGGATGACCCCCGTGGGGACGCGGGGGAGCGGGGTGCGGCGATCGGCGCCACGGCCGGCGGCCGGGCGCCGGCGCGGCCTGCCGGCGGCCCGTCGCCCGCTCGGCCCGCGCGTCACGGTGCCGGGCTCGCGGCGACGGGTGACCGCCATCGTCGTCGTGGTCGCGCTCGTCCTGGCCGTGTTCGGGGCCAGGCTCGTCTACCTGCAGGGCATCGCCGGGCCCGCGATCGCGCAGCAGGCGCTCAAGTCCCGCCTGGTGACGGTGAGCTCGATCGGCGACCGGGGCGAGATCACGGACGCCGACGGGGTGCCGCTGGCGGTCTCCGTGGAGCGGTACGACGTCGCGGTCAACCAGCGGCAGGTGGCGGCCTACCGGGGAGCCAAGGGTGTGCCGGCCGGCGCGGCGGGGGTCGCCCAGCTGCTCGCGCCCGTGCTCGGCGCCAACCCCGCCGAGCTCGGCGGCAGCCTGGTAGGGACCTCGACCTACCGGTACCTCGCGAAGGGCGTGGTCCCCGACGTCGCGCGGCAGATCCGCAGCCTCGCGCTGCCAGGCATCCAGCTGTCGCTGGTCATGGACCGCGTGTACCCCAAGGGCACGCTGGCGGGGAACATCGTGGGGTTCGTCGGCGCGGACGGCAAGGGCGCCCAGGGCCTGGAGTACTCGCTGCAGGACGCGCTGACCGGCGCGAACGGCAGCGAGACGTTCGAGATCGGCGGCGACGGCCAGACGATCCCCGGCGGGTACGACAAGACCAAGCCCGCCGTGACGGGATCCTCCGCGCGCCTGACGATCCTGTCGGACGTGCAGTGGAAGGCCCAGGAGGCGGCCAACGCGCAGGTGAAGGCCACGGGCGCCGACGCGGTGACGATCGTCGTCATGGACGCGCACACGGGCGCCCTCTACGCCGTGGCGGACTCGGGGTCGATCGACCCCAACAAGCCCGGACCCGCCGCCGCGGACGCCCTCTCGCGCGCCGTCACCCAGGTGTTCGAGCCGGGCTCCACCGGGAAGGTCGTCACGATGGCGGCGCTCCTGGAGAGCGGCCTGGCCACCCCGACGAGCCAGTACGAGGTGCCCGACCAGTTCACCACCCCGAACGGCGCGGGCGTCATCACGGACGCCGAGCACCACGGCCTGGAGAAGCTGACGCTCACCGGCATCCTCGCGCAGTCGTCGAACGTCGGGACCGTCACCGCCGGGCAGAACCTCACCGTGCAGCAGCGCCACGACTACCTCGCGAAGTTCGGCTTCGGCAGCCGGACGGGCGTCGAGATGCCGGGCGAGTCCCCGGGCATCCTGCGCCCGGCCGCGCAGTGGGACGGCCGGACGCAGTACAACGTCCTGTTCGGGCAGGGCGTGTCCGTCAACGCGCTGCAGGCGGTGAGCGTCTACGGCACGGTCGCCAACGGTGGCCTCAAGGTGTCGCCGCACGTCGTGGCCGGCTGGACGGCGCCGGACGGCACGTACACCCCGGAGGCGCGGCCGGCTGACACGCGCGTGATCTCCCAGGGCACCGCGGGCGAGCTCATGACCATGCTGCAGTCGGTCGTCGACGCCGGGTCCGGCACCGGCAACGCCGCGGCGATCCCCGGCTACCGCGTCGCCGGCAAGACCGGGACCGCCCAGGAGCTGTCCACCAACGGCATCACGGCCTCCTTCATCGGCGTCGTCCCCGCGGACTCGCCGCAGATCGTCGTCGGCGTCTTCGTCACCAACCCGAGGACCTCGGTCTACGGCGGCGTCGTCGCCGCGCCCGTCTTCGCGGACGTCGCGGGCTTCACGCTCGCCCAGCTCGGCGTCGCACCGTCCGCGAACTCGGCGCCGCCCACCCTCTTCCCGACGAAGTGGTGACGCCGGGCCGCAGGTCCGGGCGCGGGACCGCGGCCGCACGGACCGGTCCGTGCGCGGCCGGGTCCACCGGTCCGGGTAGATTCGTCGCCATGTCCTCCCCCCAGGGCCGGATGCGCCCGCGGCATCCGTCCCCCCATCGGGTGGTCGACCTCGCCGCGGCGTTCGGGCTCGCGGGCGCGGTCCCGGCGGACCTCGCCGTCACGGGGGTGACGGTCGCGTCGGGCGACGCGCAGCCCGGCGACCTCTTCGTCGCGGAGCCCGGGCTTCGTGTGCACGGCGCGCGGTACGCGGGCGCCGCGGTCGCCGCCGGCGCCGTCGCGGTGGTGACCGACGCCGCGGGCGTGGCCGAGGCCGGCGCGACCGGCGTGCCGGTGCTCGTCGCCGACGACCCGCGCGCGCTGGCGGGGCCCCTCGCCGCCGAGGTCTACGGCCGGCCGGCGTCGCGCCTGGTGACGGTCGGGGTCACGGGCACCAACGGCAAGACGACGACCAGCTACTTCATCGACGCGGCCCTGCGCGCCGCGCACGCGACGACCGCGGTGCTGGGAACCGTGGAGCTGCGGATCGGCGCCGAGGCGATCGAGAGCCCGCGCACCACGGTCGAGGCGCCCGTGCTCCAGGCGATCTGCGCGCTGGCGCTCGAGGAGGGCGCGAGCGCGCTCACCACGGAGGTGTCGTCGCACGGGCTGGCGCTCGGTCGCCTCGCCGGGATGCGGTTCGACGTCGTCGGCTTCACCAACCTGCAGCGCGACCACCTCGACTTCCACGGCGACATGGAGAGCTACTTCGCCGCGAAGTCCACGCTGTTCGAGCCCGCCCTCGCGCGCCGCGGCGTCGTCGTCGTGGACGACGAGTGGGGCCGTCGGCTCGCGGCCGGCTCGCCCGTCCCGGTCGAGCGCGTGTCCACGCACGCCGACGACCCGCACGAGGCCGAGTGGACGGTCACGCAGGCGCAGATCGGGCTGGACGGCGTGGGGTCCTCGTTCGTCCTGCGGGGGCCGGACGGCGTGCCGCACGAGGCGAGCAGCCCGCTGCCCGGCCTGGTCAACGTCTCCAACGCCGCGCTGGCGATCGTGCTGGCCCAGGCCGCGGGCGTCGACCTCGACGTCGCGATCGACGCGGTCGCCCACGCGCACGAGATCCCGGGCCGCATGGAGCGCGTCGTCGAGCGCGGTGCCGGCCTGCCGCTGTGCCTGGTCGACTACGCGCACACGCCGGACGCGCTCGTGCTCGCGCTCGAGGCGGTCCGGCCGATCACGCCGGGCCGGCTCATCATCGTGCTCGGGTCGGACGGCGACCGGGACCGCGGCAAGCGCCCGATGATGGGTCAGATCGCCGCCCGCCTGGCCGACGTGGTCGTCGTCACCGACGAGAACCCGCGCTCGGAGGAGCCGGGCAGCATCCGCCGCGCGATCCTCGACGGCGCGCTGGCCGAGCGGCCCGACGGCCGCGACGTGCACGAGGTCGAGCCGCGGTCCGCCGCGGTCCGCCGCGCGCTCGAGCTCGCGGGTGACGCGGACACCGTCATCGTCACGGGCAAGGGCCACGAGCCGACGCAGGAGATCGCCGGGGTGTTCCACCGCTACAACGACCGCGACGTGTTCCTCGCCGTGCGGGCCGAGCGGGCCGAGGCGGCCCGATGATCGCGCTCACGGCGGCGGAGGTCGCCGCGATCACGGGCGGCGCGCTGCACGCGCTCGACCCCGCGACGGTGGTCGCGGGGCCCGTCGTCACGGACTCGCGCGAGGTGGCGCCGGGAGGACTCTTCGCGGCGATCGCCGGCGAGCACAGCGACGGCCATGCCTTCGCGGCCACGGCGGTGGCCGCGGGCGCGTGCGCCGTGCTGGCGGCGCGGCCCGTGGTCGCGGCGGACGGCACGCCGCTGCCCGCCGTGGTGGTGCCGGACGTCGTCGTGGCGCTGGGCGCACTGGCGCGCGAGGTGCTGTGCCGGTTGCGCGAGGCCGCCGTCGAGCCGGGCGGCTCGGGGCTGCAGGTCGTGGCGGTCACCGGCTCGGTCGGCAAGACGACGACGAAGGACCTGCTGCTGCAGGTGCTCGGCGCCGCGGGCCCCACCGTCGCCCCCGTGCGCAGCTTCAACAACGAGATCGGGCTCCCGCTGACGGTGCTGCGGGCCGACGACGACACGCGCTACCTCGTCCTCGAGATGGGGGCGAGCGGCCTCGGGCACATCGCCTACCTCACGGGCATCGCGCCGCCGGACGTCGCGATCGTGCTCGTCGTCGGCGCCGCGCACGTCGGGGAGTTCGGCGGGCTCGAGGCGACCGCCCGCGCCAAGTCCGAGATCGTCACGGGGCTGGTCCCGGGCGGGGTGGCCGTGCTCAACGCCGACGACGCGCGTGTCGCCGCGATGGCGTCCCTCGCGCCGGGCGACGTGGTGACGTTCGGGCTGTCGGGTGCGGCGCAGGTGCGGGCGGTCGACGTCCGGCTGGGCGAGGGCGGGCGCCCGCAGCTGACGCTCGTCGACGCCCGGGGCGACGAGCCGCGGTCGGTCCCCGTGCGGCTGCGGCTGGTGGGCGAGCACCACGTGCACAACGCCCTGGCGGCGGCGGCCGCCGCGCTCGTCGTCGGGCTCGACCTGGCGCGCGTCGCGGACGGCCTGGCGGCCGCCGACGCGTTGAGCCCGCACCGCATGCACGTCGTCGACCGACCGGACGGCGTCACGGTCGTCGACGACTCGTACAACGCGAACCCGGACTCGATGCGCGCGGCGCTCAAGGCGCTCGCCGCGCTGGCGGGCCGGGACCGGCGGTCGGTCGCCGTGCTGGGCGAGATGCTCGAGCTGGGTGACGAGGCCCGCACGGCGCACGACGCGATCGGCCGGCTCGCGGTCCGCCTCGACATCGGGCTGACCGTCGTCGTCGGCGACGGCGCGCGGGCGATCGCCGACGGCGCCGCGCACGAGGGCTCGTGGGGCGACGAGGTGGTGCTCGTCGCGGACGTGGCGGAGGCCGCGGCGCTGCTGGAGGCCCGGCTGCGCCCGGGTGACGTGGTGCTCGTCAAGTCGTCGTACGGCGCGGGCCTGTGGCGCCTCGGCGACCGGCTGCTGGGGGTGGGCGCGTGAAGGCGCTCCTCCTGTCCGGCGGCCTCGCGATGCTCCTGTCGCTGCTGGGCACACCCCTGTTCATCCGCTTCCTGGTCCGGCGGCAGTACGGCCAGTTCATCCGGCAGGACGGCCCCACCGCGCACTTCACCAAGCGCGGCACGCCGACCATGGGCGGCGTCGTCATCATCCTGGCGACGCTCCTCGGCTGGGCCGGCGGACTGCTGCTGACGGGCACGCCGCCGACGGCGTCGGCGGGTCTGGTGCTCTTCCTCATGACGGGTCTGGGGATCGTCGGGTTCCTCGACGACTTCATCAAGATCTCCCGACAGCGCAGCCTCGGGCTGTCGCCGCTCGCGAAGGTCGTGGGGCAGGGGCTGGTCGGCATCCTGTTCGCGGCCGCGGCGCTGCGGTTCCCCAACGCGCACGGGCTGACACCGGCGTCCACGAACGTGTCGTTCATCCGTGACACGCGTGTCGACCTCGCGTTCGCGGGGGTCGGGATGGGCCTCGTCCTCTTCATCGTGTGGGCCAACTTCCTCATCACGGCCTGGTCGAACGCCGTCAACCTCACGGACGGCCTCGACGGGCTGGCGACAGGCGCGTCGCTGTTCGTGTTCGGCGCCTACGTCATGGTCGGCGTGTGGCAGAACAACCAGACCTGCCAGCACCTGGCCACCCTGGGCCCCCGCTGCTACGAGACGCGCGACCCGCTGGCCATGGCCGCCGTGGCGGCGGCGCTCACCGGGGCGTTGTTCGGCTTCCTGTGGTGGAACGCCAGCCCGGCCAAGATCTTCATGGGCGACACGGGCTCGCTCGCGCTCGGCGGGGCGCTGGCGGGCATCTCGATCCTCACCCGGACCGAGATCCTCGCGGCCGTCATCGGCGGCCTGTTCGTCGTCGAGGTGCTCAGCGACGTCATCCAGATCGGTTTCTTCAAGATGACGAGACGGCGCGTGTTCCGCATGGCGCCGCTGCACCACCACTTCGAGCTCGGCGGGTGGGGCGAGGTGACGATCGTCATCCGGTTCTGGATCATCGCCGGGCTGTTCGTCATGTTCGGCGTGGGGATCTTCTACGCGGAGTGGGTGACGGGATAGGTGACGTGGGACGGGGCCCGGGTGCTGGTGGCCGGGCTGGGCATCTCGGGACGGGCCGCGGCGACGGTCCTGCGCACCCGGGGCGCCCGGGTGACGACGTACGACGACGCGGCGGCGGACGCGGACGAGCGTGACGCGGCGGCGTTCCTGGCGCGGGACGGGCTGGCCGCCATCGACGCCGTGGTGACGTCGCCGGGCCTGCGGCCCGAGCACCCCGTGCTCGCCGCGGCCCGGGCGCGCGGCCTGGAGGTCCTGTCGGAGGTGGAGCTCGCATGGCGGCTGCGGGTCGACCGCGCGGCCGGCGGGGGACCGGCGCCCTGGGTCGCCGTCACTGGCACCAACGGCAAGACGACGACCGTGGGCATGCTCGCCTCGATCCTCGCGGCGAACGGCGAGCGGGTCGCCGCGGTGGGCAACGTCGGGTCCCCGATCGTGCTGGCGGCCACCGACCCGTCGCTCGACGTCCTCGCGGTCGAGCTGTCGAGCTTCCAGCTGCACTTCACGCACACGGTGTCGGTCCAGGCGGGTGCCGTGCTCAACGTCGCGCCCGACCACATCGACTGGCACGGCTCCCTCGAGGCCTACGCGGCCGACAAGGGCCGGATCTTCGAGCGGGCGCAGGTGGCGTGCGTCTACAACGTGGCCGACGGGACCACGCGCCGGCTCGTCGAGGAGGCGGACGTCGTCGACGGCGCCGTCGCCGTCGGCTTCACGCTCGGCGTGCCTTCGGTCGGACAGGTCGGGCTCGTCGAGGGCGTCCTCGTCGACCGGGGCTTCACGCGACTGCGACACTCGCACGCGCAGGAGCTGGCCACGGTCGACGACCTGGCGCGGCTCGCCGGGCCCGACGGCCACGTGGCACCGCACGTGGTCGCGAACGCCCTGGCAGCGGCCGCGCTCGCCCTCGCGCACGGCGTGGCCCCCGCGGCGGTGCGGGACGGGTTGCGCGCGTTCGGCCCCGGCGAGCACCGGATCGCGACCGTGGCGACCGTCGACGGCGTCGCGTACGTCGACGACTCGAAGGCGACGAACGCGCACGCGGCCGCGGCGTCGCTGGCGGCCTTCCCGCCGGGCTCGGTCGTCTGGATCGCGGGCGGCCTGGCGAAGGGCGCGACGTTCGACGACCTCGTGGCGACGAGGGCCGACCGGCTCGTCGGCGCCGTGCTCATCGGCGTCGACCGGCAGCCGCTGGCGGGCGCACTCGCCCGACACGCGCCGCAGGTGCCGGTGATCGAGGTCCCCGCGGCCGAGACTGGCGACGTGATGACCCGCGCCGTGTCCGCCGCCCGACGGCTGGCCGCCGGCTCGTCCGCCGGCGCCGGCACCACGGTGCTGCTCGCGCCCGCGTGCGCGTCGATGGACCAGTTCGCCTCGTACGCGGAGCGGGGCGACCGGTTCGCGGCGGCGGTCCGGGACCTGACCGAGGGCGCGTGAGCCCGGTGGCGGCGACCCGGCAGGCCCCCGCGCCTGCTCCGGCGGCGACGCAGGCACGCCCGGCGGGCTCGGCGTTCGGGCAGTGGAACAGCGCCGTGACCAGCTACTACGTGCTGGCGGGAGCCACCGCGCTGCTGCTCGTCCTGGGCCTGGTCATGGTGCTGTCGAGCTCGAGCGTCGACTCGCTCGCAGCCAGCCGGTCGCCGTACACGCAGTTCCTCAACCAGACGAAGTACGCGCTCGTCGGGTTGCCGATCATGCTGGTCCTCGCCCACATGTCGCCCCGTCGCCTGCGGGCCCTCGCCTGGCCGGCCCTCATCGGTGCCGTCCTCTTCCAGGGCCTCGTCTTCACGCCGCTGGGCGCCACCGAGAACGGCAACACCAACTGGGTGCGTCTGCCCGGCTTCCAGGCGCAGCCCTCCGAGATGATCAAGTTCGGCCTCGCGCTCTGGCTGGGTGCCGTGCTCGCGCGCAAGCTGCCCCTGCTGCACGAGTGGAAGCACGCGCTCATCCCCGCGATCCCCGTCGCGGGGGGTGCGATCGGCGTCGTCCTGCTCGGCGGCGACCTGGGCACGACGCTGGTGCTCTTCCTGCTCGTCTTCGGGGCGTTGTGGATCTCGGGCATGAAGCTGCGCATGTTCGCGGTGCCCGCGCTGGCGGTCGGGCTGGTGACGGCGCCGCTCGTCCTGCTCAACGGCAACCGCTCCGGCCGCATCGCGGCGTGGCTACACCCCCAGACCGTGGACCAGAGCGGCCTGGGCGTCACGTACCAGTCGAAGCACGGTATCTGGGCGCTGGGCACGGGCGGCTGGGGCGGGCTCGGGCTCGGGCAGAGCCGCGAGAAGTGGGGCTACCTGCCCGAGGCGCACAACGACTTCGTCTTCGCCATCATCGGCGAGGAGCTGGGTCTGCTCGGCACGCTGCTCGTCGTGGCGTTGTTCGGCCTGCTCGCCTTCGCCATGGTGCGCGTGATCCGGCGGCACGACGACGCGTTCGCGCAGATCACCACCGCGGCGATCATGATGTGGCTCATCGGCCAGGCGCTCATCAACATCGCGGTGGTCCTGGGGCTGCTGCCCGTCATGGGCGTGCCGCTGCCGCTCGTCTCCGCGGGCGGGTCGGCCCTCATCATGACCATGGCCGCGCTGGGCGTGCTGCTGGCGTTCGCCCGGTCCGAACCGGGCGCCGCGGAGGCGCTCGCCGCGCGGCCCTCGGTGTTCCGCCGGTCGTTGGCCGTGCTCGGGCGGGCCCGTGGCTGAGCCGGCGGTGCTGCTGGCGGGCGGGGGCACCGCGGGCCACGTCAACCCCCTGCTCGCGGTGGCGGACGCGCTGCGCGAGGCCCGGCCCGGCGTGGGCCTCGTCGTGCTCGGCACGGCCGAGGGGCTCGAGTCCCGGCTGGTGCCCGAGCACGGCCTCGACCTCGCGGTGGTGCCCCGCGTGCCGCTGCCGCGCCGCCCCACGCTCGACTGGCTGCGACTGCCCGGCAGGCTGCGGGCCGCCGTGCGGGCCGCCGGGCGGGCCATCGACGAGTCCGGCGCCGCCGTCGTCGTCGGCTTCGGCGGGTACGTGTCGACGCCGGCCTACCTGGCCGCGCGGCGTCGCGGCGTGCCCGTCGTGGTGCACGAGCAGAACGCGCGCCCGGGCCTGGCGAACCGGCTCGGTGCGCGCTGGGCCACCGCGGTGGCCACCACGTTCCCCGCCACGCGGCTGCCACGCGCCCAGGTCACCGGCCTGCCGTTGCGGGCCGCCGTGGCCCGGCTCGCCGCCGAGCGGTCCGACGACCCGGTGGTCGCACGCACCCGTGCGGCCATCGAGCTCGGGCTCGACCCGTCGTTGCCGACCCTCCTGGTGACGGGCGGCTCGCTCGGTGCGGTGAGCCTCAACCGCGCCGTCGCCGGCGCCGCGGGCGACCTCCTCGCCGCCGGCGTGCAGGTGCTGCACCTCACCGGGACCGGCAAGGCCGCACCGGTGCGCGCCGCGCTCGCCGGCCTCGACGGCGCGCAGCGCTACCACGTGCTGGAGTACCTGGCCCGGATGGAGCTCGCGCTCGCGGTGGCCGACCTGGTGCTGTGCCGCGCCGGCGCCGGCACCGTGTGCGAGCTCGCCGCGCTCGGCATCCCCGCCGTCTACGTGCCGCTGCCGTTCGGCAACGGCGAGCAGCGCCTCAACGCCGCGCCGGTCGTGGCGGCGGGTGGGGGCCTGGTCGTGGAGGACGACGCGCTGACGCCGGCCTGGGTGCGGGAGCGGCTCGTCCCGCTGCTCGGGGCCGAGAGCTCCACGCGCGCGCGGATGGCGGCGGCCGCGGCCACGGTGGGCGTCCGCGACGCGGCCGCACGCGTCGCGGGGATGGTCACGGCCCTGCTCCCGAGGCCGGCGGCCGACGCGCCGGCGGTCGACGAGCCGGCGCGGGTGCCGGCGGTGGCCGACCTGGGCCGCGTCCACCTCGTGGGCGTGGGCGGGGCGGGCATGTCCGCGGTCGCGGCCCTGCTGGCCGGCCGCGGGCTGGCGGTGTCGGGCAGCGACGCCGCCGACGGTCCAGCGCTGCCCGGCCTGCGCGCGGCGGGGGTCGACGTGCACGTGGGGCACGACGCGGCGCACGTCGCCGGCGTGGACACGCTCGTGGTCTCGTCGGCCATCCGGCCCACCAACCCTGAGCTGGTGGCCGCGCGGGCCGCGGGTGTGCGCGTGCTGCACCGGTCGCAGGCGCTGGCCGCGCTCATGGCCGACCGCGACGCCGTCGCGGTGGCAGGTGCGCACGGCAAGACGACGACGTCGGCGATGCTGGCCACCGCCCTGCTCGCGGCGGGGGCGGACCCGTCGTTCGCGATCGGCGGTGTGGTCGTCGGCCCCGACGGTCCCCTGGGCGGCGCGCGCGACGGCGCCGGCCCGTTCGTCGCGGAGGCCGACGAGTCCGACGGCTCCTTCCTCGCGTACGCCCCGCTCGTCGCGGTGGTGACCAACGTGGAGCCGGACCACCTCGACCACTACGGCACCCGGGAGGCCTTCGAGGACGCGTTCGCCCGGTTCGCCGGCCGCGTCCGGCCCGGCGGCCTGCTCGTGGCGTGCGCGGACGACGCGGGGGCGGCGCGCCTCGTCGCGCGCGTCCGCGGCGAGCTCGAACGCTCCCGGGTGGGTGTCACGACGTACGGCCGCTCGGTGGGCGCCGACGTCCGCGTAGGGACGACGACCGCGGGGCCCGACGGCCGCTGGCTCACCACCGTGCGGCAGGGGGACCTGGCCGCCGAGCTGTCGCTGGGCGTGCCCGGCGCGCACAACGGCCTGAACGCGGCGGCGGCCTGGACGGCCCTGCGGCGCCTCGGGCTCTCGGCCGAGGCCGCGGCCGGGGGCCTTGCGGCGTTCCGCGGCACGGGCCGCCGGTTCGAGGACCGGGGGAGCGCGGGCGGCGTGCGCGTGGTCGACGACTACGCGCACCACCCGACGGAGATCGCCGCCCTGCTGGCCGCCGCGCGCCAGGTCACGGACGGCCGGATCGTCGTGCTGTTCCAGCCGCACCTCTACTCCCGGACCAAGGCCTTCGCGCCGCAGTTCGCGGCGGCGCTCGCGGCGGCCGACGAGGTGGTCGTCACGGACGTCTACGCGGCGCGCGAGGACCCGGACCCGGCGGTGACGGGCGCGCTCGTCACGGACCTCATGCCCGGCCATGCCCGCTTCGTCGCCGACCGCGTGGCCGCGGCGCGGGTGGCGGCCGGCCTTGCGCGGCCGGGCGACCTGCTGCTGACGGTGGGTGCCGGTGACGTCACCGCGCTGGCGCCCGTGGTGCTCGAGGCGCTGGCCGCCGGGGGGCGGGCGTGAGCCCGTCACGGCCGCCGGCGCCGCGGCCGGCGGCCCGGCCCGGGGCACCCCAGAAGGCGCGGCCGGGCGCCCCGGCCACCCCGTGGGTCACGCCGCCGCGCCGCGAAGCGGCCGAGGCGGGTGCGGCGGCGGAGAAGGCAGCGGCGCAGACGCGGGCCGCGGAGACGGCGGCGGTCCCCGGGCCCGGGGCCGCCGTCCCGTCCCGTCCGGCGCCCGAGCCCGCCGTGTCGCCCCGGGCCTCGCACCCGCCCGCCGCCCGGACGCCCACCGCGCCGACGGCCACGACACCCGTCACCGCCCGGACCACCTACGAGGTGCGCCGCTTCCGAGGTCCGGTCCGGCCGGCCGTCGTCTCGACGCGCTCGGCGGAGCGGTTCGCGGAGCGCGCCCGCGCGGCGCGCAACCTGGCACGGCGCCAGGTCGCGATCGTCGTGGGCGGGGTCCTGGCGCTGGTCGGCCTCGGCTACCTCGTGCTGTTCTCGCCGGTGTTCGCGCTCGACCCGGCGAGGGCGACGATCACGGGTGCCGGCACGGTCGTCGCGGTGGACCAGGTGAGTGCGGTGGTGGACCGCCACGACGGCACGCCCCTGCCGCGCCTCGACGTGGGCGCGCTGCGGTCCCAGATCCTCCAGGTGCCGGGCGTGCGCGACGTCACCGTGTCGCGGTCCTGGCCCCACGGCCTGACGATCACCCTCGTGAGCCGAGAGCCGGTCGCCGCGGTGCCCGAGCAGCAGGCGCCCGCCGGCGCGGCGAAGGCGGGCTTCGCGCTGCTCGACGAGGACGGCGTCCAGGTGGGTCGCACCGAGGCGTCGCCCAAGGGGCTGCCCGTGGTGACGGTCCCGGTGGACGCGCCGCGGACGCTGCAGGCGGTGCTGTCGGTGGTCCGCCAGCTGCCGGCCGACCTGGCCTCCCAGATCGGCGGCGTCTCGGCCAAGACGCAGGACACCATCACCATGACCCTGCGGGACGGCGTGACGGTCGACTGGGGGAGCGCGGACGAGACCGCGCTCAAGGCCGCGGTGCTCAAGGCGCTGCGCGCGTCGCCGGCCGCTGCCGGCGTGCACACCATCGACGTGTCCGCCCCGCGGATGCCCATCACCAAGTAGCGCGAAACCCGCGGCCGACACGCGCGGTGCGGTCGTTGCCGCGGTCCCGGCGCGGACCTACCTTCACACCGAAGGACCTGACATAACTCTAACCCTCCACCTGAGGGTGAAGGTTGCACCCAGGACCCCGGAACGAGAGGCGTGAACCGTGGCAGCTCCGCAGAACTACCTGGCGGTCATCAAGGTCGTCGGCATCGGCGGCGGCGGCGTCAACGCCGTCAACCGGATGATCGAGGTCGGCCTCAAGGGCGTCGAGTTCATCGCCATCAACACCGATGCCCAGGCGCTGCTCATGTCGGACGCGGACGTCAAGCTCGACGTCGGCCGCGAGCTGACGCGCGGGCTCGGCGCGGGGGCCGACCCGGAGGTCGGGCGCAAGGCCGCCGAGGACCACGTGGAGGAGATCGAGGACGTCATCCGCGGGTCGGACATGGTGTTCGTCACGGCCGGCGAGGGCGGCGGCACGGGCACCGGCGGCGCGCCCGTCGTGGCCCGGGTCGCGCGGTCCCTCGGGGCGCTGACCATCGGTGTGGTGACCCGGCCGTTCACGTTCGAGGGGCGCCGTCGCGGCGTCCAGGCGGACTCCGGGATCGAGGCCCTGCGGGCCGAGGTCGACACCCTCATCGTCATCCCCAACGACCGCCTGCTGTCGATCTCCGACCGCTCGGTCTCCGTGCTGGACGCGTTCCGGTCCGCGGACCAGGTGCTGCTGTCCGGCGTCCAGGGCATCACCGACCTCATCACCACGCCCGGGCTCATCAACCTCGACTTCGCCGACGTCAAGTCCGTCATGCAGGGCGCCGGGTCGGCGCTCATGGGCATCGGGTTCGCGCGAGGCGAGGACCGGGCGGTGCAGGCCGCCGAGATGGCGATCTCGTCGCCGCTGCTCGAGGCGAGCATCGACGGCGCGCACGGCGTGCTCCTGTCGATCCAGGGCGGCTCCGACCTCGGGCTGTTCGAGATCAACGAGGCCGCCCGCCTGGTCCAGGAGGCGGCCCACCCGGAGGCGAACATCATCTTCGGCGCGGTCATCGACGACGCGCTGGGCGACGAGGTGCGGGTCACGGTCATCGCCGCCGGGTTCGACGGCGGCACGCCCACGGTGCGCCGCGACGCGCGCGCGCTCGGCCAGGTCACCGCGGGGGCTGCCGCCCCGGCGACGGTCCCGCCGCAGCCGCGGCCCGCGCCGTCCGCCCCGGTCCAGGCACCCGTGGCCTCGCCCGTGACGGTGCCCGTCGCCCCTGTTGAGCGCCCGGCCGCGGCCCCGCGCCCGCCCGAGGTGCCCGCCTTCCTGTCGAGCGACCTCGACCCGGTGCCGCTCACCGGTTCCCTCGAGGTCCCGAAGCTCTTCACGGAACCGGTGCCGCGCGTCGAGCACGACGAGCTGGACGTCCCCGACTTCCTCAAGTAGGCGTGACCGGCACCCCGGCCTGGGAGGCCGTGGACCTGGGGCCCGGCGTGCTGGCCGCGTTCACCACGCGCGCCGGCGGCGTCAGTCGAGCCCCGTGGGACTCGCTCGACCTGGGGCTCGGTGTCGGCGACGACGAGGCCGACGTGCTCGCCAACCGGCGCCGCCTGGCGACGTGGGTGGGCGCGCCGGTGGCGTTCGGCACGCAGGTGCACGGCGCCGGCGTGCTCGTCGTGCGAGCGGCGGCGCTCGACGCGCGGACGGTGGGCGTCGCCGACGCCTACGTCGCCACGGACGACGACGTCGGGGTGGCCGTGCTCGTCGCCGACTGCGTCCCGGTGCTCCTGGCGGACCCGCAGGCCCGCGTCGTCGCGGCGGTGCACGCGGGCCGCGGCGGCCTCGTCGCGGGCGTCCTGGGCGCCGCGGTCGCGGCGATGACGGGCCTCGGCGCGGACGCGGCCCGGATCCGTGCGGCCCTCGGGCCGTCGATCGCGGGCCCGTCGTACGAGGTGCCCGCCGCGCTGCGGGCCGAGGTGGGCCGGCGCCTGCCCGAGGCGCCTGCGACGACGTCCTGGGGCACGCCGGCGCTGGACCTGCGGGCGGCCGCCGTCGGCGAGCTGGCCCGCGCGGGCGTGCGGCACGTGACGCGGCTCGAGCGCGACACGTTCGTCGACCCCGCGTTGTACTCCCACCGGAAGGCCACGGCCGCGGGCACCTCGACCGGTCGTGCATGCGGAGTGGTGCGGCTGCTGCCGGTCTGACGGCGCGCCGCCGGGCGTGTCTTCCCAGGACAGCGGGCTCCCCGTTGCTAGCGTGAAACGCGGTACGTGCCGTCGACGCACGCACGGATGGGGAGAGGGCTGATGGCCGGAGCGCTGCGCAAGACGATGCTGTACCTCGGTCTGGCCGAGCCTGGCGCCGAAGACCACGAGGAGTGGATCGAGGACGACGGTCAGGAGGCCGAGGTGGCTGAGCAGTTCGTGGGTCAGGTGACCCCGCTGCGGCGCCCCGAGCGGACGAGCGCCCCGGCGCCCGCCGCCGAGCTGCGCCGCATCACGACGGTGCACCCGCGCTCGTACAACGACGCGCGGACCATCGGCGAGGCGTTCCGTTCCGGCATCCCGGTGATCATCAACCTCACGGACATGGACGACGCGGACGCCAAGCGTCTCGTCGACTTCTCCGCGGGGCTGATCTTCGGCCTGCACGGGGCGATCGAGCGCGTGACGAACAAGGTGTTCCTGCTCTCGCCCGCGACCGTCGAGGTGTCGGCCCAGGGTGCGACCGCGGAGGCTCCGGCGAAGTCCGGTTTCTACAACCAGAGCTGAGACGTGCAGAGTTAGCGCGTGGTCGTCCTCCAGGTCATCCGACAGGTCCTCAGCCTCGTCGTCGTCCTCTTCCTCATCTTCCTGCTCGCGCGGGCCGTGCTGGACTGGGTCCAGTTCTTCGCGCGGGACTGGCGCCCCAAGGGCGTGTCGCTCGTGGTGGCCGAGGCCGTCTACACCGTGACCGACCCGCCCCTGCGGCTGCTGCGGCGCCTCATCCCGCCGCTGCGCCTGGGCACCGTCGCCATCGACGTCGCGTACATGGTGCTGTTCGCCGTCTGCTGGGTGCTCCTCGCGTTCCTGTGACGCCTCGCGGGCCCGTCGTCCGGGGTCCGGCGATGTTCCGCGGCCGGGTGTGTCGTGGGAGGTCCCCGGGGCACAATCTCCGCTACGGTGGCCCGATGGCGGTCCCGTGACTGCCGCTGGGCTAGAGCAGCACGACCGACAGAGGTGACGACGATGGCACTGCTGACCGCAGACGACGTCCTGAACAAGAAGTTCCAGTCGACGAAGTTCCGCGAGGGGTACGACCAGGACGAGGTCGACGACTTCCTGGACGAGGTCGTCGGTACCCTGCGCGAGCTGCAGAACGAGAACGACGACGTCAAGACCAAGCTCGCTGCGGCCGAGCGCCGCATCGCCGAGCTGAGCCGTGACGGCGCCGCCGCCGCGGTCGCCGCGCCGGCACCCGTGAACGTCCCCGAGCCGGAGCCCGAGCCGGCCCCCGTGGTGGTTCCCGCGCCCGCGCCGACCCCGACGTTCGTCGCACCGGCACCGGCCCCCCGCAACGAGCCCGAGTCGGCGACCGGGATGCTCGCGCTGGCCCAGAAGCTGCACGACGACTACGTGCGCAGCGGCCAGGAGGAGTCCGACCGGCTCGTCAACGAGGCGCGCGTGCGCGCCTCGCAGATCGTCCGCGAGGCCGAGGAGACGAGCCAGCGCACGCTCATGCAGCTCGAGCAGGAGCGGAGTCTGCTGGAGCGCAAGATCGACGAGCTGCGGGTGTTCGAGCGCGACTACCGGACGCGTCTGAAGAGCTACCTGGAGAACCTGCTGGGCGACCTCGACAACCGCGGCAACGCGCTGCCGCCGCGCGCGGGGCAGGCCCAGGCCGTCGGCGACAACCTCTAGCCCGACCTCACGACACGCAGTCCCCGTCCCTGGGGGCTGCGTGTCGTGTTGTGCGGGGGAGGGCGCGCGATTACAGTCGCGTGACTTCCGAAGGGGGGGTGACCGGCGTGAACGAGGTGCTCAACACGCTCACCGTGAGCGGTGAGTCGAAGGACTTGTCGAAGATGGTCAAGCAGCTTCCTGTCCGTGCCGGGGAGAAGCCGTGGACGGCCAAGGAGGTGACGGCCGTCGCCGACGAGCTGGTGGCGGAGCGGGCGCGGCTCGAGGGTGAGCTGGCGGACGCGGACGCCGACCTGACGGACCTGCTGCGCAACGCGGGCGACGGTGCCGGTGACGACCAGGCGGACTCGGGCGCCTCGGCGCTCGAGCGCGAGCACGAGCTCACCCTGGTGAACAACACGCGCGACCTGCTGCAGCAGACCCAGCACGCGCTCGAGCGCATCGCCGCCGGCACGTTCGGCACGTGCGAGTCGTGCGGTCAGCCCATCGGGAAGGCGCGGCTGCAGGCGTTCCCACGGGCGACTCTGTGCGTGGAGTGCAAGCAGCGCGAGGAACGGCGCTGAGCCGCCCGTACACTCCTGCGGTGCCCGAGAACCCGATCGACGAGACCGACGACGACGCGACGGGGCCGGTGACGGGCTCGTCGCCGGCCCGGCGGCACCACCTGATCCCGCTCGTGGTCGTGCTCACCGCCGTGGTGCTCGGCCTCGACCAGCTCGCCAAGTGGCGCGCGCTCGCCACGCTGGTGCCAGGGGAGCGGGTCGACGTGCTCGGCTCGCTGCTCGGGTTCGAGCTCGTGTTCAACCGCGGCGCGGCGCTGTCGATCGCCACCGGCATGACGTGGGTGCTCACGCTGATCGCGGCCGTCGTCGTGGTGGTGGTCGCGCGCGCGTCGCGCCGGCTGGGCTCGCGGCTCTGGGCGGTGGCGTTCGGGCTGCTCCTCGGGGGCGCGCTGGGCAACCTCGTCGACCGGTTCTTCCGGCCGCCGGGGCCGGCGCGCGGCCACGTCGTCGACTTCATCGCCTACTCGAACTGGTTCGTGGGCAACATCGCCGACATCGCGATCGTCGTCGCCGCCGTGCTCGTCGTGCTGCAGACCCTGCGGGGGGTGCGGCTGGACGGCACGCGCGAGCGGTCGCTCGAGCCGGCCGACCCGGTCGAGTCGGCCGGCCCGGTCGAGTCGACCGAGCGGACCGAACCGGCCGAGCCCACCGGACCCGCGGCGCGGGAGCCGTGACGACCCCGTGACGACGCATCGCACGCTGCCGGTGCCCGACGGGCTCGCCGGCGAGCGCGTCGACGCCGGGCTGGCGCGGCTGCTCGGCCTGTCGCGGACGCGTGCGGCGGAGGTGGTCGAGGCCGGGGCGGTGCTGCTCGACGGGCGCGCCGTCGGCAAGTCGGATCGCCTGGTGGCGGGTGGCTGGCTCGAGGTGGAGCTGCCGGACGCGGCCCCCGCGGCGCCGCCCGCCCCGCCCCAGCCGGTGCCGGGGATGACGATCGTCCACGACGACGACGACGTCGTCGTGGTGGACAAGCCCGTGGGGGTGGCCGCGCACCCGTCGCCGGGCTGGACCGGCCCGACCGTGGTGGGGGCGCTGGCGGCGGCCGGCTACCGGGTGTCGACGTCCGGGGCGGCGGAGCGCCAGGGCGTGGTGCACCGGCTGGACGTGGGCACCAGCGGTCTCATGGTGGTCGCCAAGACGGAGCGCGCCTACACGGTGCTCAAGCGGGCGTTCAAGGAACGCACGGTCGAGAAGGTGTACCACGCGGTGGTGCAGGGTCACCCGGAGCCGACGACCGGGACGATCGACGCCCCGGTCGGCCGGCACCCGAGCTCCGACTGGAAGTTCGCGGTGGTCGCGAGCGGCAAGCCGGCGGTGACGCACTACGAGGTGCTCGAGATGCTGCCGTCGGCCTCGCTCGTCGAGGTCCACCTCGAGACGGGCCGCACGCACCAGATCCGGGTCCACTTCGCCGCGCTGCGGCACGTGCTCGTCGGCGACCTCACGTACGGCGCCGACCCGGTGCTGGCGGAGCGCCTCGGGCTGTCGCGGCAGTGGCTGCACGCCGTACGGCTGGCGTTCGAGCACCCCACGGGCGGCGGCTGGGTCGAGTTCGCCAGCCCCTACCCGCAGGACCTGGCGACGGCCCTCGACCGGCTCCGCGAGCCCTACCGCTGACCCGGCCGGGACACGGCGGCGGTCCCGGCGGGAGTGTCCGAGGGGCGACGTAGGATCGCCCGCATGGCAGCGCGGGACGGTTCCGACTTCGTCCACCTGCACGTGCACACCGAGTACTCGATGCTCGACGGCGCCGCCAAGATCGGCGACCTCGTCGCCGAGGTGGCACGCCACGGCCAGACCGCCGTGGCCATGACCGACCACGGGTACCTCTTCGGCGCGTTCGAGTTCTGGAGCAAGGCCCGCGCGGCGGGCCTCAAGCCGATCATCGGCCTCGAGGCGTACGTCACGCCCGGGACCAGCCGCTTCGACCGGACGCTCGTGCGATGGGGCGACGAGAGCCAGCGGAACGACGACGTCTCGGCGCGTGGCGCGTACACGCACCTGACCCTGTGGGCACGGAACAACGAGGGGCTCCACAACCTCTTCCGGCTCGGGTCGCTGGCGTCGCTCGAGGGCCAGATGGGCAAGTGGCCGCGGATGGACCTCGACTTGCTCCAGCGGTACAGCGGCGGGCTGTCGGCCGGCACGGCCTGCCCGTCGGGGGAGGTGCAGACCCGGCTGCGCCTGGGGCAGCGCGACCAGGCGGCGCGTGCCCTGGGCGAGCTGCAGGACGTGTTCGGCAAGGACAACGTCTATGTCGAGCTGATGGACCACGGCGCCGAGATCGAGACCCGCGTCGCCAAGGACCTCATCCTGCTCGCCCGCGACCTGGGTGCACCGCTGCTGGCCACCAACGACTCCCACTACGTGCGGCCCGAGAACCACAGCTCGCACGACGCGCTGCTGTGCATCAACTCGGGGTCCACGCTGGCCGACCCGGGCCGGTTCCGGTTCGACGGCGACGGCTACCACGTGCGGTCGAGCGAGGACATGCGGCGGCTGTTCGCCGAGGTGCCCGAGGCCTGCGACGCGACGCTGCGGCTCGCGGAGCAGTGCGACGTCAGCTTCGACACCAAGGCGAACTACATGCCGCGGTTCCCGTGCCCGCCCGGCGAGGACGAGACGAGCTGGTTCGTCAAGGAGGTGGAGCGCGGCCTGCACGCGCGCTACCCGCAGGGCGTGCCCGACGAGGCCCGGCGGCAGGCGGAGTACGAGACCGGCGTCATCACGCAGATGGGCTTCCCGGGGTACTTCCTCGTCGTGGCCGACTTCATCAACTGGGCGAAGGACAACGGCATCCGGGTGGGTCCCGGCCGCGGCTCCGGCGCGGGCTCGATCGCCGCGTACGCGATGCGCATCACGGACCTCGACCCGCTGCAGCACGGCCTGATCTTCGAGCGGTTCCTCAACCCGGAGCGCATCTCGATGCCCGACATCGACGTCGACTTCGACGACCGCCGCCGGGGCGACGTCATCCGCTACGTCACCGAGAAGTACGGCGAGGACCGGGTCGCGCAGATCGTCACCTACGGCACCATCAAGGCCAAGCAGGCCGTGAAGGACTCCGCCCGGCTGCTCGGCTTCCCGTTCGCGATGGGCGACAAGCTGACGAAGGTCATCCCGGCGCCCAACCAGGGCCACGACATCGGGCTGACGAACATCTTCGACCCGGCCGACGAGCGCTACGCCGAGGGCGACGAGTTCCGTCAGATGGTCGCCACCGACCCCGACGCCCAGCGCGTGGTCGAGCTCGCGCGCGGCATCGAGGGGCTCAAGCGCCAGTGGGGCGTGCACGCCGCCGGCGTCATCATGTCGAGCCACCCGCTCATCGACATCATCCCGATCATGCGCCGCCCGCAGGACGGCGCCGTCATCACGCAGTTCGACTACCCGACGTCCGAGGGCCTCGGTCTCATCAAGATGGACTTCCTGGGGCTGCGGAACCTCACGATCATGAACGACGCGCTGGACAACATCCGCGCCAACCGCGGCTTCGACCTGGTGCTGGAGGACCTGGGGCTCGACGACGCGGAGACGTACCGGCTGCTGGCGCGGGGCGAGACGCTGGGCGTGTTCCAGTTCGACTCCTCGGGCTACCAGTCGCTCTGCAGGCTCATGCAGCCCGACCGCTTCGCCGACGTGGTCGCCCTCGGCGCGCTGTTCCGCCCCGGCCCCATGGGCATGAACTCGCACACCAACTACGCGCTCCGCAAGAACGGGAAGCAGCGGGTCGACTACATCCATCCCGAGCTGGAGACCGCGCTGCGGCCCATCCTCGAGGAGACGTACGGCCTGACGGTCTACCAGGAGCACGTGCTGCAGATCGCCCAGCACCTGGCGGGCTACTCGCTCGGCAAGGCCGACCTGCTGCGCAAGGCGATGGGCAAGAAAAAGAAGGAGGTGCTGGACGCCGAGTTCCCGCCCTTCAGCGAGGGCATGCGGGCGAACGGCTTCTCCGACAAGGCGATCCAGGCGCTGTGGGACGTGCTCGTGCCGTTCGCGTCGTACGCCTTCAACAAGGCGCACGCTGCCGCGTACGGCCTGGTCTCCTACTGGACGGCCTACCTCAAGACGCACTTCCCGGCCGAGTACATGGCGGCCCTGCTGACGTCCGTCGGGGACTCCCGGGACAAGATGGCGGTCTACCTGTCCGAGTGCCGCCGCATGGGCATCCGGGTGCTGCTGCCGGACGTCAACGACTCCACGCTCTACTTCACGGCCGTCGGCGCCGACATCCGGTTCGGTCTCGGCGCCGTGCGCAACGTCGGCGCGAACGTCGTCGAGGCGATCGTGACCGCGCGCCAGGAGAAGGGCGCGTACACGAGCTTCACGGACTTCCTCGACAAGGTGCCCGCGGTGGTCTGCAACAAGCGCACCATCGAGTCGCTCATCAAGGCCGGGGCGTTCGACTCGCTCGGGCACAGCCGCCGCGCGCTGCTGCTCGTCCACGAGCAGGCCGTCGACGCCGTCATCGGCGTCAAGCGCCGCGAGGCCGAGGGCCAGTTCGACCTGTTCGCGGACCTGGGCGGCGCGGCCGACGAGGGGACGCCGGGGTTCTCGGTCGTCGTGCCCGACGTGCCGGACTGGGACAAGAAGCAGCGGCTCGCCTTCGAGCGGGAGATGCTCGGCCTGTACGTGTCCGACCACCCGCTCGCCGGGCTGGAGCACGTGCTGCAGGCCGCCGCCGACGTGTCCATCGCGACCCTGCTGGCCGACGAGGCGCGCCCGGACGGTTCGACCGTGGTCGTCGCCGGCCTCACCACCCAGCTGCAGCGGCGGATGTCCAAGCAGGGCAACCCGTGGGCCTCGATCGTCCTGGAGGACATGGAGGCCTCGGTCGAGGTGATGTTCTTCGGCGAGACCTACCAGAGCTACTCGACCGTGCTGGCGGAGGACGCCGTGCTCGTCATCCGCGGCCGCGTGCGCCGCCGCGACGAGACGATGCAGCTGCAGGCCATGGAGGTGACCGTGCCCGACGTCGTGGGCCACGGCCCGGAGAGCCCGCTGCTGGTGCAGCTGGCCGTGCAGCGGTGCACGCCGCCGGTCGTCGAGCGACTCAAGGAGGTGCTCGCCAGCCATCCGGGGACCACGGAGGTGCGGCTCAAGCTGACGAGCCCTGGTCGTGCGACCCTCATGAAGCTCGGGGACGCGCTCCGCGTGGAGCGGTCCACCGAGCTGTTCGGCGACCTCAAGGCGCTGCTCGGGGCGGGCTGCCTGCCCTCCTGACCGCGGCGGGTCCCGGGCGCGGACGCCCCGGCGAGGGATCGTCGTGCGCACCTAGACTCACCGTTCGTGATCCGGATCGACCTGCGCGGCCGCACGCTCGGCCGGCGAGAGCTGCACGACGTCCTGCCGCGCGCCGAGCTGGACGTGGAGCACGCGGTCGCGACCGTGGCCCCGCTGGTGGCCGACGTGCGCGAGCGCGGCGCGGCCGCGCTGCGCGACCTCGCGGAGCGCTTCGACGGCGTGCGCCCCGAGCACCTGCGGGTGCCGACCGACGCGCTGGCCCGCGCCGCGGAGGAGCTCGACCCCGCGATCGGGGAGGCCCTCGCCGAGGCGATCCGCCGCGTGCGGGCGGTGCACGCGTCGCAGGTGCCGTGGGGCGGCACGGTCGCGGTCGCGCCTGGGGCCCGCGTGCGGCAGCGCTACGTGCCGGTGCGCCGCGTGGGGCTGTACGTGCCCGGCGGCCTGGCGGTGTACCCGTCGTCGGTCGTCATGAACGTGGTGCCCGCGCAGGCGGCCGGGGTCACGTCGCTCGCGGTGGCGTCGCCGCCGCAGCGCGAGACCGGGCTCCCGCACCCCCTGGTGCTCGCGGCGTGCGCGCTGCTCGGCGTGGACGAGGTGTACGCGGCCGGCGGCGCGCAGGCGGTGGCGGCCTTCGCCTACGGCTTCGACGACGAGCAGGACGGCACGCGGTGCGAGCCGGTCGACGTGGTCACCGGGCCCGGCAACGTGTACGTGGCGGCCGCCAAGCGGCTGGTGCGGGGCCTCGTCGGGATCGACGCCGAGGCCGGGCCCACGGAGATCGCGATCCTCGCCGACGACACCGCGGACCCGGACCACGTGGCGTCCGACCTCGTCTCGCAGGCCGAGCACGACCCGCTCGCCGCGGCGGTCCTGGTGACGCCGTCCGCCGCGCTGGCCGAGGCCGTCGAGGCGCGGGTGGAGGCGCGCCTGGCGGCCACCGCCAACGGGCAGCGCGCCGCGACGGCGCTCGCCGGCCCGCAGTCGGCGGTCGTCCTCGTCGACGACCTCGAGGCCGGCCTGGCGGTGGTCGACGCCTACGGTGCCGAGCACCTGGAGATCCAGACCGTGGACGCCGCGGCCCGCGCGGAGCGCGTCAGCTGCGCGGGGGCGATCTTCGTCGGCCCCTACTCGCCCGTGTCCCTCGGCGACTACCTCGCCGGGTCCAACCACGTGCTGCCCACCGGGGGCTCGGCGCGCTACGCCTCCGGGCTCGGGGTGCACGCGTTCGTGCGATCGGTCCAGGTCGTCGAGTACGACCGGCCCGCGCTCGCGGAGGTGGCCGACCGGATCGTCGCGCTCGCGGACGCCGAGCACCTGCCCGCCCACGGCGAGGCCGTGCGCGCGCGGGTGCCGGGGGCCTCGTCGTGACGGGGCTGCCGCTGCGCCCCGAGCTCGCCGGCCTGCAGGCCTACGGTGCGCCGCAGCTCGACGTGCCCGTGCTCCTCAACGTCAACGAGAACCCGTACCCGCCCTCGACGGCGGTGGTCGACGACATCGCGGCCGCGGTGCGCGCCGCGGCCGCGGGCCTCAACCGGTACCCCGACCGCGACTTCGCCGCGCTGCGGGCCGACCTGGCGGACTACCTCGCGGTCGAGTCGGGCGTGCGCCTGGCGCCGGAGCGGATCTGGGCCGCGAACGGCTCCAACGAGGTGATGCTCCACCTGCTCCAGGCGTTCGGCGGGCCGGGGCGCACCGCGCTGAGCTTCGACCCGACGTACTCGATGTATCCCGAGTACGCCCGCGACACCATGACGGGCTGGCTCACCGGCCGCCGCGCGGAGGACTTCACGCTCGACCCGGGGGCCGCGGCCGCGCTCGTGGCCACGGCGGCGCCCTCGGTGGTGCTGCTGGCCAGCCCCAACAACCCGACCGGCACCGCGCTGCCGACAGCGACGGTGGTGGCGGTGCTCGACGCGGCCCGCGACGTGCCCGGCGGGTGCGTCGTCGTGGTCGACGAGGCCTACGCCGAGTTCCGGCGGGCCGGCACGCCGTCGGCGCTCGAGCTGCTCGACGCGCACCCGCACCTCGCGGTGTCGCGGACCATGTCGAAGGCGTTCGCCCTGGCCGGCGGCAGGGTGGGGTACCTCGCGGCGTCGGTGGAGCTCGTCGACGCGCTGCGCGTGGTGCGCCTGCCGTACCACCTCTCGGCCGTGACGCAGGCGGTCGCGCGCGCGGCGCTGGCGCACCGCGACGAGCTCATGGCGGAGGTGGGCACGCTGCGCCGGGACCGCGACGCCCTGGTCGTCTGGCTCCGCGAGCGCGGGCTGGCGGTGGCGGACTCCGACGCGAACTTCGTCCTGTTCGGCCTGTTCCCGGACCGGCACGCGGTCTGGCAGGGTCTGCTGGACCGGGGTGTGCTCATCCGCGAGGTGGGCCCGGCGGGGTGGCTGCGGGTGTCGGTGGGCACGCCGCAGGAGATGGCGGCGTTCCGCGCCGCGCTGACCGAGGTGGTGGGGCTGTGAGCGGGAACCGCGTGGCTCGCGTCGAGCGCACGACGAGCGAGTCGAGCGTGCTCGTCGAGCTCGACCTCGACGGCACCGGGCGCACCGCCGTGGACACCACGGTGCCCTTCTTCGACCACATGCTCACGGCGCTGGGCAAGCACGCCCTCCTGGACCTGACGGTGCGGGCGTCGGGCGACACGCACATCGACGCGCACCACACCGTGGAGGACACCGCGATCGTGCTGGGTCGGGCGATCGGTCAGGCGCTGGGGGACCGGGCCGGCATCGCGCGGTTCGGCGACGCCACCGTTCCGCTCGACGAGGCGCTGGCGCAGGCCGTGGTCGACGTCTCGGGCCGGCCCTACTTCGTCCACAGCGGCGAGCCGGCCGGGCAGCAGTACCACCTCATCGGCGGCCACTTCACGGGGTCGCTCACGGCGCACGCGCTCGAGTCCATCGCGACGCACGCCGCGATGACGGTGCACGTGCGGGTGCTGGCGGGCCGGGACCCTCACCACATCGTCGAGGCGCAGTTCAAGGCGTTCGCGCGCGCGCTGCGGGCGGCCGTGGCCCCCGACCCGCGCGTCGTCGGCGTCCCCTCGACCAAGGGCACGTTGTGACCGACCCGGAGATCCACGTCCCGGACGACCTGTCCGAGCTGGACGACGAGCGTCCCACCGTGGCCCTCGTCGTCACGCCCGTCGCGGGGGCGGCGCCGCTGGCGGCGGCGTGCGCGCTCGCCAAGGTCGCGGCCGACGTGGTCCCGAGCGACGTCGGCGCGATCGCGGTGCTGCGCGACCCCGTGGCGGGCCGGGCCGGTGCGGCCGCGGTCTCCCAGCTGCTGCGCCAGGTGCCGGTGGTGCTGCTCGAGCGTCGGGCGTCCCAGATGTCCGCCACGCAGTGGGTCGCGGGTGAGCACGAGCGCGACCTGCCGCCCGGCCTGGTGCTGTCAGACGCGCCCGAGGTGCTCGAGGAGCTGCTGCTGGACGGGCGCGCGCCCGCGACCGTGGACGGCGTGGTGAGCAGCGCGGGGATGTCGCGGTTCGCGGCGATGCGGGTGCTCGCTACGCACCGGCCGCGGCGCTCGGGCCCCCGGTAGCCTGGCGCCATGCCCTTCGTCGTCGTCCTCGACTACGGCTTCGGCAACGTCCGCTCCGCCGTGCGCGCGCTCGAGCGCGTCGGCGCGCGCGTGGCGCTGACGGCGGACCGCCACGCGGCGCTGGAGGCCGACGGTCTCGTCGTGCCCGGGGTCGGCGCCTTCGCCGCGGTCATGGACGGGCTGCGGGCCGTCGGCGGCGACGAGATCGTCGACAAGCGGCTCGCCGGCGCGCGGCCCGTGCTCGGCATCTGCGTGGGCATGCAGGTGCTCTTCGCGGAGGGCGTCGAGCACGGCGAGCGCAGCGAGGGGCTCGCGCAGTGGCCGGGCGTCGTCGACCGGCTCGAGGCCGACGTCGTGCCGCACATGGGCTGGGCGACGGTCCGGCCGCCGCGGGGATCGGTGCTGTTCCACGGGCTCGAGGACGAGAGGTTCTACTTCGTGCACTCCTATGCCGCGCGGTCCTTCCCGGTGCCGCCGTCGGACGTCCTGCCGCGGCCGCTCGTGACCTGGGCCGAGCACGGCGGGCCGTTCGTCGCCGCCGTCGAGAACGGACCGCTGGCGGCCACCCAGTTCCACCCCGAGAAGTCGGGCGACGCCGGCGCGCAGCTGCTCGAGCACTGGGTGGGCACGCTGTGAGCCCGCGCCTGGAGCTGCTGCCCGCCGTCGACGTGGTGGACGGGCAGGCGGTGCGGCTCGTGCAGGGCGAGGCCGGGTCCGAGACCGGGTACGGCGACGCCCTGGGGGCGGCCCTGGCCTGGGCCGACGGCGGCGCGGAGTGGGTGCACCTCGTCGACCTGGACGCGGCGTTCGGGCGCGGCTCCAACGCGCGGCTCCTCGCGGACGTGACGGGCGCGCTCCTGGACCGGGGCGTGCGGGTCGAGCTCTCGGGCGGGATCCGCGACGACGAGTCGCTGGCGCGCGCCCTGGCGACCGGGGCCAGCCGGCTCAACCTCGGCACCGCCGCGTTGGAGGACCCCGGGTGGACCGCGGACGCGATCGCGGCGCACCGCGACCGCCTCGCGGTGGGCCTGGACGTGCGCGGCCACACGCTGGCCGCGCGGGGCTGGACGCGCGAGGGGGGCGACCTGTGGGAGGTGCTCGCCCGGCTCGACGAGGCCGGCTGCGCCCGCTACGTGGTCACCGACGTCGCGAAGGACGGCACGCTGCGCGGCCCGAACCTCGGCCTGCTCCGGGAGGTGTGCGCGCGCACGGCGGCCAAGGTCGTGGCCTCGGGCGGGGTCTCCAGCCTGGACGACCTCGTCGCGCTCCGCGCCCTGGTGCCGCTGGGCGTGGAGGGCGCCATCGTCGGGAAGGCGCTCTACGCGGGGGCGTTCACGCTGCCGCAGGCCCTCGACGCGGCCGGGCGCCCGTGAGCGGCCTGCGCCCGCTGCCGGCGACGTCCCCGTTCGCGCACGACGACGGCAGCGCCGACCAGGCGCTCGCGGGCGTCCTGGCGCGGTACGCCGAGGGTCGGGCGGACGTGGTCGACGTGGTGGCCGCCCTGGCCGAGGCGCGGCTCATCGTCGCGATCCTGCCCCACGGGCGCGAGGCCGCCCCCACCGACGCCGCCTCCCGCGCGGCCTACGACCCCGCGCGCAGCCAGGCGGCGGTGGTCGGCATGGCGGCCGACGACGGGCGCGGTGCCATGCCGGTGTTCACGTCGGTCGCCGCGCTGGCGGCCTGGCGCGCCGACGCACGGCCGGTGCCCACGCCGGCCGTCCGGGCGGCGCAGGGCGCGCTCGCGGAGGGCTGGGAGCTGCTCGTCCTCGACCCGGCCGGTCCCGTCACGGTACGGGTGCCCCGACCGGCGGTGGTCGCGCTGTCGGAGGCCGCTCCGTGGCGGCCCGCGGTCCGGGCCGGCGTCGTGGACGACGACGTGGCGGCGGCGGTCGCCGCCGCGCTTGCGGGCGTGGACGCGCTCGCCGGGTGCGGCGTGGCGCCCGGGCAGCGCGGCGAGGTGGCGATCGACCTGGCGGTGCGCCCGGGACTGGACCGAGCCGGCCTGGAGGCGGTGGTGGCGCGGGTCAACGCGGCCCTGGCGGCCGACGCGACGATCGCCGAGCGCGTCGACTCGCTCGAGCTCCGGGTCCGCCCCGCGGGCTGAACCGGGCCTGCCCCGGCGGCGCGCGCGGCGCTTCGGAGGCCGCTCGTCAGCCGCGGCGGAAGGCCCGGGCGATCGCGGTGGTCGACGCCACGACCGTGAAGGCGAGCGCGGCGCCCAGCAGCACCAGGTTGGCGTCGACCGCCGGCACCCACCGCGTGCCCTTGGCGTCGACGACGTAGACCCCCAACGGGTGCAGGCGCGCGCCGAACGCCCCGCCGCCGCCGTGCCCGTGACCGTGCGTGTCGGGCGATTCGGCGCTGCCGGTGGCGGCCTGCTCGTCGCGCGCGCCGCGCGACAGGCGGCCGAGCCACGCCGTGCTGGTGCCCGCCTCACCCTGGCCCGCCCCGGTCCCGAGCGCACCCATGACGCGCGCCACGGGGATGAGGGTGACGTCACCGTGGTGGTATGCCTCGCCGAACACCCGCCGGACCGTCAGGGCGTCCTCGGCGGCCTTCGTGAGGACCGCGGGGTCGAACGTCTGCTCCGGCGCCATGGTCGCCCTCCTGCGCTCACCCCGCGCAGGTGGGCGCGGGCTCGAATCCGGTCTCGTCACCCAGCATGGCGCGCAGGGTGCTGACCGGCACGAGGAAGGAGTACCCCTCGGCGTTCTTCGCGTAGACGACGCCGATGACCTTGCCGTCCGCGCCGAGCGCGGCCGAGCCCGAGGACCCGGGCTCGACGCGCGCGTCGGTGACGAGCACCTGGCCGAGCGTGGAGTTGAGGGGATCGGTGGTGGAGCCGATGACGTGCCCGTTCGTGACGGTGAGCTCGCCGCCGAGCGGGTAGCCGACCACCGTCACCGGGTCGCCCTGGCGCGGGTCGGTCGCCGCGAGCTGGGGCGCGGACGGCAGGTTCTCCTTGGTGCGCACGAGCGCGAGGTCGGCGAGCTCGGCGGTGCTCGCGGCGGTGACGTCGACGTCGTGACCGTCGTACGTCGACACCTGCAGCCGGGACGAGTCGGCGACGACGTGCCGGTTCGTGACGAGCGTGGTCGCCGTGAGGGCGAAGCCCGAGCCGGTCGACACCTCGCCGCAGCCCACGTTGCGGATGCGGACGGCCATGCGCCGCACCGCGTCGAACCCGTCGGGCGACAGCTGGTCGCTGCCCGCGGAGATCGTCGGCGTCGCCCGCACGGTCGGCACCGCGTCGGTGGGCACCGGCGGCGGCATCGACGGCAGCACCCCGCACGCGGCGAGGGGGACCGCGAGCAGCACGCCGAGCGCACCCCCCGCCCACCGGGCGCGCAGCGTCACTTCTTGAGCTCCGCCTGCAGCGAGGCGTTGGCGTCGCGTGCGTTGCCGCAGTAGTTCTCCACGTCCTGCCGATAGGTCGCCAGAGACTGCGCGTCGTACTGCGCCGAGTTCTCGATGTAGCCGATGAGCTGCTCCTGGCCGTCGATGCACGTCGCGAGCGCCGTGGCCACCTGCCCGGCGGCCGTGGAGATGCGGGCCTGGTAGTCGGCGAGCTGCTGCTGCGCGGCCGTCTGGTCACCCAGCTGCGCCTTCTCGTCGGCGAGCTGGGTGATGCGGTTCTGGGCCGTCGTCAGCTGGTCGGTGACGCCCTGCAGCTCGGTGCGCGTCGCCTCGAGGTCCGAACGTGCCTGCGCGAGGTCGGCGCCCTCCCGCTGCGCGAGCGCCTGCCACTGCTGCGAGTGCTCCTGCCACGCGGCGTTGACGTGCAGCAGGTACCACGTGAGGCCGCCCGCCGCGGCGACCACGACGGCGAGGACCACCGAGAGCACGACGAGCGCGGTGCGGTGCGGGCGCTCCGGGACCACGGTCGCGCCGTGCACCCATGCCGGCATCCCGGCCGGCGGCGGTCCGGCCGTGGTGCGCTCGTCCTCGCGCTGACCGGGTCGCCATGGTGCATCGGTCACATCGGCCAGGATAGGCCGCGCCCGCGACCGCGCCCCGCCCGTCGGGCGGTGGTCAGCCTCCGAAATGCGGTTCGTCGGACGGGCGGGATGCGGGACACTGTGGGCCGTGCCCCGTCGATCGCCGTATGCGGCGCTGTTCGCGCTGCCCGGCGTCGCCCGGCTCTTCGCGATCGCGTTCGTGGCGCGCCTGCCGCAGGCGATGACGGGCGTGGTGCTGACCCTGCACGTGGTCACCGCGCTGCACCGTGGCTACGGCGAGGCGGGCCTCGTGACGGCGATCATGACCGTCGGGATGGCGATCGGGGCGCCGTGGCGCGGGCGGCTCGTCGACCGCGTCGGGCTGCGCCGCGCGGTGCTCCCGTCGGTGGTGGTCGCGTCGCTCGTCTGGTTCGCGGCCCCGCACCTGCCCTACCAGGCGTTGCTCGGCGCGGTCTTCGTCGGCGGCGTGTACTCGGTGCCCGCCTTCTCGGTGACGCGGCAGTCGCTGTCGGTGCTGGTCCCGGTGTCGCAGCAGCAGACGGCGTTCGCGGCCGACTCGGTCTTCGTCGAGCTGACGTTCATGGTCTCGCCGCTGGTCGGCGTGTGGCTGGCCACCGCCGTGTCCACCACGGTGGCGCTGACGACGACCGCGGTGGTCACCGTGGTCGGCGGCCTCATGCTCGCGTGGGCCGACCCGCCGACGCGCTCGGTGGCGGCGCCGGTGGTGGAGCCCGGGCGCGACGGAGGTGTCCGCGCGCTCATCACACCGGGCATCGTCGTCGTGCTCCTGGCCGCGGTCGCGGCCGCCTTCATCCTCGTCGGCACGGACGTCGCGCTCGTCGCGACGCTCACCGAGGCCGGCCGGCCCGGGGACGTCGGCTGGATGGTCGCGCTGTGGTGCCTGGGGTCCGTGGCCGGTGGCCTGGTCTACGGCGCACGCGGCCGGGGGGTCTCGCCGCTCGTGCTCGTCGCACTGCTCGGCGCCGCCACGGTCCCGGCCGCCTTCGTCACGGGGCAGCCCTGGCTCGCCCTGGCGGTCGTCCTCGCGGGTGTGCCGTGCGCGGCATCGCTGTCGGCGATCAACGCCGCGCTGGTCCGGCAGGTGCCGGAGCACCGCCGCGGCGAGGTCATGGGGTGGAGCGGCGCCACGTCGACGGCCGGGAACGCGCTCGGCGCCCCGCTCGTCGGCTGGGTGATCGACCGCGGCTCGCCCGGCGCGGGGTTCCTCACGGCGGCGTGCGTCGGTGGCGTCGTCGCGCTCGCGGGCATCGGCGCGCTGCGCGTGGCCAGGCTGCGGCGCGCGGCGCGGCCCGACGACGGCGTGGGGAACGGCGTGGGGAACGGCGTGGGGAACGGCGTGGGCCCGATTCTCGAGGAGGACGCGCGGTCCACCGGCACGCTCAGCGGCGCGGTCTGACTCGCCGCGCGGCCGGGCCGCGACGGTCGGCGGTCTCGTGGGTCAGGAGACCGGGCCGGTGTACTTCTCGCCCGGTCCCTCGCCGGGAGCGTCCGGGAACGGCGACGCCTCGCGGAACGCGAGCTGCAGGCTGCGCAGCCCGTCGCGCAGCGAGCGCGCGTGCTGGTTCCCGATGTCGGGTGCCGAGGCCGTGACGAGGCCGGCGAGCGCCGTGATGAGCTTGCGGGCCTCGTCGAGGTCCGCGAGTGCGGCGCCCTCCTCGGCCAGGCCGCACTTGACCGCCGCCGCGCTCATGAGGTGCACGGCCGCGGTGGTGATCACCTGGACCGCCGGCACGTCGGCGATGTCGCGCGTGACCTCTGCGACGTCGTCGGGGTCGGGGGCGGCGTCGGGGGAGGTGAGCGGCGTCGGCATGGGGGTGATCCTCTCACCGCGGTCCGGCGCCGTGATCCGGCACCGCGCTGCGGCGCGGGGCGGGCCGTCTGGTAACCTTGGCGGTCGACTGACCTGGCGGGCGTTCGCGTGCGTCGGGTGCACAAGTGGAGCACCTCCCACCTGAGACCGACTGACCCGTGACGAGCGGGACGACAGGGATCGGGTCACAGTCCGCAAGCGCACGGCTCGCCGTGCGTGGCCGTCCGGCGTGCGCGCCGAGCGGTGCGGTGCTCGTGAGGCCTCCGCCGGTGCCCAGGGCGGAGGCCTTCCTCGTTCCCGGCGGTCGACCGACGACACCGAGGAGCACCACATCAGCGAGCCCCGCATCAACGATCGGATCCGCGTCGCCGAGGTCCGACTCGTCGGACCCAACGGCGAGCAGGTCGGCATCGTCCGCGTGGAGGACGCCCTGCGGCTGGCCCAGGACGCCGACCTCGACCTGGTCGAGGTCGCGCCGGACGCCCGGCCGCCCGTCGTCAAGATCATGGACTACGGCAAGTTCAAGTACGAGGCCGACATGAAGGCCCGTGAGGCTCGCCGGAACCAGACGAACACGGTCCTCAAGGAGATCCGGTTCCGCCTCAAGATCGACCCGCACGACTACGGCACCAAGCTGGGCCACGTCGAGCGGTTCCTCAAGGGCGGCGACAAGGTCAAGGTGATGATCATGTTCCGCGGCCGCGAGCAGTCGCGCCCGGAGGCGGGCGTCCGCCTGCTGCAGCGCCTCGCCGGCGACGTCTCGGAGCTGGGCTTCATCGAGTCCATGCCCAAGCAGGACGGCCGCAACATGATCATGGTGCTCGGCCCCGTGAAGAAGAAGGCCGAGCAGCGCTCGGAGGCGCGGCGTGCGGCCGCGGCCCAGGTCCGGACGGACGACGAGCAGCCCGGGGCGGCCGAGCCGGCCCCTGAGGCCGCGCAGGTCGTGGCCGAGCCCACCGCGTCCGAGCCCACCGCGTCCGAGGCCACTGCGCCCGAGCCCGTCGCGGCGGCCGCTCCGGCGGCTCCCCGCCCGGCGGCGCCCCGCGCGGCGGCCCCCGCCGCCACGCCCGCCGCCACCCGCCCCGCGCCCCGGCCCCCGGCGGCCCGTCCCGCGGCGGCCCGCACGGCCTCGGCCGCGGGCTCGTCGGACGGACCGGCCACGCCGCGGCCCGCCGCACCTCGCCCGGCGGCCCCCCGCCCAGCGAAGCCTCGCCCCGAGAGCTAGCACCACCCGAGCCGGACGGTCCCGTGCGGCGCGAACGACAAGGAGACACGGCAGCCATGCCGAAGAACAAGACGCACTCCGGTGCCAAGAAGCGCTTCCGCGTGACCGGCACCGGCAAGCTCATGCGTGAGCAGGCCAACGCCCGCCACCTGCTGGAGCACAAGTCGAGCCGTCGCACCCGTCGCCTCGCCGGCGACCAGGTGGTTACGGCCGTGGACACCCCGAAGATCAAGAAGCTGCTCGGGAAGTGACCACGGCCCGCCCCCCGAGGGCGATGGTCGGGCACGACGAGCCTGGACGAGCAAGGAGCATCACGTGGCACGCGTGAAGCGGGCGGTCAACGCCCAGAAGAAGCGCCGGACGACCCTCGAGCGCGCCAGCGGCTACCGCGGGCAGCGCTCGCGCCTGTACCGGAAGGCGAAGGAGCAGGTCACCCACTCCCTCGTCTACGCGTACCGGGACCGCAAGGCGAAGAAGGGCGACTTCCGCAAGCTGTGGATCCAGCGGATCAACGCGGCGTCGCGGGCCGAGGGCCTGACGTACAACCGCCTGATCCAGGGCCTCAAGCTCGCCGGCGTCGAGGTGGACCGCCGCGTGCTGGCCGACCTCGCGGTCAACGACGCGCCGGCCTTCGCCGCGCTCGTCAAGGTCGCCAAGGACGCCCTTCCCGAGGACGTCAACGCGCCCACCGCGGCGTGACCTCTCGTCCCTTCGCGGACCCGTCCGGACGCCCGGACCAGGAGCCGATGACCAACCCCCGCGCCGAGCGGGTGCGTCAGGTCGCGGCCCTGGCCGGGCGTCCGGCGCGTGAGCGCACCGGCCGGTTCCTCGTCGAGGGGCCGCAGGCGGTGCGCGAGGCCGTCCGGTTCGCCGCGGCCTCCGTGCGGGCGCTCTACCTCTCCGACGAGGCGGCGGGGCGCCACCCGGAGATCGCGGTGGCGGCCGACGACGCCGGCCTGCCGGTGCGTCTCGGCACCGGCGCGGTGCTCGAGGCGATGAGCCCCGACGCGCAGGGTGTGGTCGCGGTCGTCGACCACGTGACGGCCGCGCTCGACGACGTGGTCGCGCGGGCCCCGCGGCTCGTCGCGCTGCTCGCCCACGTGCGCGACCCGGGGAACGCCGGGACGGTCGTGCGGGTCGCCGACGCGGTCGGCGCCGACGCCGTGGTGCTGTCGCACGCGAGCGTGGACGTGCACAACCCCAAGGTCGTGCGGTCGACCGCGGGGTCCCTGTTCCACCTGCCCGTGGTCGCCGGGGCCGACCTGCCGCAGGCCGTGGCGCGGCTGCGCGCGGCCGGCATGCTCGTGCTGGCCGCCGACGGCGGCGGCGACCTCGACCTCGACGACCTGCTCGACGCCGCGGGCCGAGGCGCGTCGACCGATCTCGCCCGCCCGACGGTGTGGCTGTTCGGCAACGAGGCGTGGGGACTGCCGGACGACGTGCTGGCGCTCGCGGACGCGGCCGTGCGCGTGCCGATCCGCGGGCACGCCGAGTCGCTGAACCTCGCCACCGCCGCGGCGATCTGCCTGTACGCGAGCGCGCGCGCCCAGCGCTGACAGACTGGCAGGCTGGCGACGTGCGGTTGTTCGCGGCCGTGTGGCCGCCGCAGGACGTCCTCGACCACCTGGACCTGGCGCTCGGCGCCGTGCGGCGCACGCTGCCGGGCGACGGGACCGGGCCGGTGCGCTGGTCCGCCCGCGAGACATGGCACCTCACGTGCGCCTTCTACGGCGACGTACCCGACGGGCGGGTGGCCGAGCTGACGGGTGCGCTGACGACCGTCGCGGCGAGCGTCGCGCCGTACCCCCTGCGGCTGCGGGGCGCCGGCGTGTTCTCCCACCGGACGCTGTGGGTGGGGGTCGGCGGCGACACCGGGGCCCAGCTGGCGCTCGCGCACGCGGCGGTGGCGGCGGGCGACCGCGTGGGAGCCCGGCCCGACGACCGGCCGCGCGAGCGGGCCCACCTGACCATCGGCCGCGTCCGCGATCCCGGCGCGCGCCGTGGGCGGGGGAGGGCGGCGCGCGTGCGAGCCGCCGAACCGGGCGTGGGCGAGGGCGCCTGGGTGCCGTTCGACGCGGCGGCGCTCGTCGGCGCGCTGGCGGTGTACGAGGGGCCGGAGTGGACCGTGGACTCGCTGCTCCTCGTCGCCTCGCGCCCCGGCGAGGGCCGCGGGGGCGGCCCGCTCTACACGCCCGTCGACGCGTTCCCGCTGTCCGGGAGGGTCGGCGAGGGCGGTGTGGCACCATGGTCGCCGTGACGACGCGAGCGGTGGGAGCAGGCCGCCGATTTCTCCGGCCCGTGCCCGGGCCGGTTCGCTGACGCGTCGTTCGGACGCGAGACCAGGCCCGGGGGCGGGCGCCGCTAGATTTCTCCCCGGTCCCACCTGGAAGGCTCGCGATGTCCACCCCTGACCTGTCCCCCCTGGACGCCGACGCCGTCGCCGCGGCGCTCGACGCCGCGCTCGGCGCGGTCGCCGCCGCCACGAGCCTCGACGCCCTCAAGGCCGTGCGGGCCGCCCACGCCGGCGACCGCAGCCCCTTGGCCCTGGCCAACCGCGCCATCGGCGCCCTGCCGCCGGCCGACAAGGCTGCCGCCGGCAAGCTCGTCGGGCAGGCCCGGGGCCGGCTCACCCAGGCGCTCGCGGCGCGCGAGGCCGCGCTCGAGGCGGAGCGCGACGCGCGCGTGCTCGTCGAGGAGGCGCTCGACGTCACGCTGCCCGCCGACCGGCGGCCCCTCGGCGCCTGCCACCCCCTGGACACCGTCGCCGACCGCATCGGCGACGTCTTCGTCGCGATGGGCTGGGAGATCGCCGAGGGTCCCGAGGTCGAGGCCGAGTGGTTCAACTTCGACGCCCTCAACCACGGGCCGGACCACCCGGCACGGCAGATGGCCGACACGTTCTTCGTGGCCCCGGCGGGCTCGGGGTTGCTGCTGCGCACCCACACGTCGCCCGTCCAGGCGCGGACCCTGCTGTCCCGGGAACTCCCGGTGTACGTGGTGTGCCCAGGGCGGGTGTTCCGCAACGACGCCCTCGACCAGACCCACACGCCGGTGTTCCACCAGGTCGAGGGGCTGGCCGTGGACAAGGGCCTGACGATGGCGCACCTCAAGGGGACGCTGGACCACTTCGCGCGCGCGATGTTCGGCCCCGACGCCCGCACCCGCCTGCGGCCCAGCTACTTCCCGTTCACCGAGCCGAGCGCCGAGATGGACCTGTGGTTCCCGCAGAAGAAGGGCGGACCCGGCTGGATCGAGTGGGGCGGCTGCGGGATGGTCAACCCCAACGTGCTGCGGGCCACGGGGGTCGACCCCGACGAGTACTCGGGCTTCGCGTTCGGCATGGGCATCGAGAGGACGTTGATGCTGCGCAACGGCATCGCCGACATGCACGACATCGTCGAGGGCGACGTGCGCTTCTCCGAGCAGTTCCGGGCGGTGATCTGACATGGTGCTCGTCCCGCTCGCCTGGCTCGGTGACCACGTCGCGCTCCCGGCCGGCCTCACCGCAGAGCAGCTGGCCGCCGACCTCGTGCGGGTCGGCCTCGAGGAGGAGGCGGTCCACGTCTCCGGCTCGGTCGCCGGCCCGCTCGTCGTCGGCCACGTGCTCGAGCGGCACCCCGAGCCGCAGTCCAACGGCAAGACGATCAACTGGTGCCAGGTCGACGTCGGCGAGGGTGCGCCGCGCGGCATCGTCTGCGGCGCGCACAACTTCGAGGTAGGCGACCACGTCGTCGTCGCGCTGCCCGGCGCGGTGCTGCCGGGCGACTTCACGATCGCCGCCCGGAAGACCTACGGGCACGTCTCGGACGGGATGATCTGCTCGTCGCGCGAGCTCGGCATCGGCGACGACCACTCCGGGATCATCGTGCTGTCCCGCCTGGGGCTGAGCGACGACGCGACGCCGGCCGGCCTGGACGCCAAGCCGCTGCTGGGCATCGGCGAGCAGGTGCTCGAGGTCAACGTGACGCCGGACCGCGGCTACTGCTTCGCGCTGCGCGGCATCGCCCGGGAGTACGCGCACGCCACGGGCGCGGCGTTCGCCGACCCCGGCCTGGCCACACCGACAGACCTGGCGCCGGCCACCGGCGGGTTCCCCGTCGAGGTCGACGACGAACCGCTCGACGGCGTCGCAGGCTGCGACCGGTTCGTCGCGCTCACCGTGCGGGGCGTGCGCGCCACGCAGCAGTCGCCCGCGTGGTTGCGGCGTCGCCTGCAGCAGGCCGGGATGCGGCCCATCAACCTCGCGGTCGACGCGACGAACTACGTCATGCTCGACCTGGGGCAGCCGCTGCACGCCTACGACGCCGCGGGGCTGGCGGGGCCGATCGTCGTGCGCCGGGCCCGGGCGGGGGAGCGGCTGCGGACGCTCGACGGCGTGGACCGGGTGCTCGACCCGCAGGACCTCCTCATCACCGACAGCCCGGCGGGCCGGGGCTCGCGGATCATCGGCCTCGCGGGCGTCATGGGCGGCGAGACCAGCGGCGTCAACGACGCGACGACCGACGTCGTGATCGAGGCGGCGCACTTCGACCCCATCACGGTCGCCCGCTCGTCGCGCCGGCACAAGCTGTCGTCCGAGGCGGCCAAGCGGTTCGAGCGGGGCGTCGACCCGCAGCTGCCGCGCGTGGCCGCCCGGCGCGTCGCCCGGCTGCTCGTCGAGCACGGCGGCGGCCGCGTCGACGAAGCCCTCACGGACCTCGACCGGACCGCGCCGCCGTCGCCGATCGCGCTCGACCCGACGCTGCCGGCCCGTCTCGTCGGCGTGCCCTACTCGCCCGACGAGGTCCGCGCGACCCTGGTCTCGCTCGGGTGCGCCGTCGCGGACGACTTCACGGTCACCCCGCCCACGTGGCGCGGCGACCTGCAGGCGGGCGTCGACCTGGTGGAGGAGGTCGCGCGCCTGCGCGGCTACGACGCGATCCCGTCCGTGGTGCCGCCCGCCCCGCCAGGGAGGGGCCTCACGCGGGCGCAGCGCGTGCGCCGGGCGGTGGCGGAGCGGCTCGTGTCGGAGGGCCTGGTCCAGGTGCTCTCGTACCCGTTCGTCGGGACGGAGCAGTGGGACGCGATGGGCCTGCCGGCCGACGACCCGCGGCGCACGGCCGTCCGCGTCGCGAACCCGATCGCGGAGCAGCAGTCGTACCTGCGGACGGACCTCCTGGTGTCGGTGCTCGACACGGCCCGGCGCAACATCGCGCGCGGCGCGAGCGACGTGGCCCTGTTCGAGACCGGCCTCGTGGTGCACCCGCTGCCCGGTGCGCCCGCCGCACCGCAGCTGCCGGGGGGTGCGCGCCCGTCCGACGAGGAGCTGGCGGCCCTCGCGGCTGCCATCCCGGACCAGCCCCGTCACGTGGCGGGGCTGCTGGCCGGGAACCGGGACCGGGCGGGCTGGTGGGGCCCCGGCCGTGCCGCGGAGGCCGCGGACACGTTCGCCCTGGTGCGGTCCGTGGCGGAGCTGGTGGGCGCCCCGGTGACGCTCGTCGCAGCCACCTCCGCGCCGTTCCACCCGGGGCGCTGCGCGGCCGTGGTCGGGCCGTCGGGGGAGGTCCTCGGGCACGCCGGTGAGCTGCACCCGGCCGTGGTGGCGGCGCACGACCTGCCGCCCCGCACGGTGGCGTTCGAGCTCGACCTCGACGCGTTGCTCGCGGCAGGCGGCGACCACGTCCCCGAGGCGAGGCCCGTCTCGACGTTCCCGGTGGCCAAGGAGGACGTCGCGCTCGTCGTCGACGCCGGCGTGCCGGCGGGAGACGTGCTCGAGGCGGTCCGTGCCGGCGTCGCGGCCAGCCCTGCCGGGGACGTGCTGGAGGAGGTCCGCCTGTTCGACGTCTACACCGGCGAGCAGGTGGGTGCCGGGCGCAGGTCGCTGGCGTTCTCGCTGCGCCTGCGGGCGGCCGACCGGACGTTGACGGCCGCCGAGACGGCGGCCGTGCGCGAGGCCGTGGTGGCCGAGGCGCACCGGAGGTTCGGCGCGACGCTGCGCGCCTGAAGCCGTCACGACGAGGGGCCCCGCGAGCCGACCGGCCGCGGGGCCCCTCGTCGTCGGGCGCCGCTACCGCGAGAGGTACTCGTGGTAGGCGGGCAGGTCGAGCACGCCGTTGCCGGACAGGCCGATGACGATGACCTCGGCGCTGGTGGCGGCCTTGGCCCGGGCGATGGCGCCCGCGACGGCGTGCGTGGACTCGGGCGCCGGGACGATGCCCTCGGCGCGCGCGAACTGGACGCCCGCGGCGAACGCCTCGTCCTGCTCCACGGCGATCGCGTCCAGCAGCCCGAGCTCCTTGGCGTGCGAGACCATCGGCGCCATGCCGTGGTAGCGCAGGCCGCCGGCGTGGATGGGCGGCGGGACGAAGTCCTTGCCGAGCGTGTGCATCTTGAGCAGCGGCGTGAGCCCGGCGACGTCACCGAAGTCGTAGCGGTACTCGCCCTGCGTCAGGGACGGGCAGGCCGCCGGTTCGCACGCGACCACCCTCGTCGTGCCGCCGTCCCGGAGGTTGCGGCCGAGGAACGGGAACGAGAGGCCGCCGAGGTTGGAGCCGCCGCCCGCGCAGCCGAAGACGACGTCCGCCGTCTCGCCCAGCGCGTCCAGCTGGGCGAGCGCCTCCTGGCCGATGACGGTCTGGTGCAGCAGCACGTGGTTGAGCACGCTGCCGAGCGCGTAGTGGGCGTGCGGGTCGCCGACCGCGACCTCGACGGCTTCGCTGATGGCCATCCCGAGCGACCCTGTGGTGTGCGGGTCCTGGGCGAGGAACGAGCGCCCGGCCTCGGTGAGCTCGGACGGCGAGGGGTGGCACGTGGCGCCGTACGTCTCCATCTGCAGGCGCCGGTAGGGCTTGCCGTCGTAGGACGCCCGGACCTGCCACACCTCGCACTCGAGGCCGAACAGGGCGCTGGCCAGCGCGAGCGAGGCGCCCCACTGGCCCGCGCCGGTCTCGGTGGTCAGCTTGGTGACGCCCTCCAGGGCGTTGTAGTACGCCTGCGCGACCGCCGTGTTGGGCTTGTGCGAGCCGGCCGGCGAGACGCCCTCGTACTTGTAGTAGATCCGCGCCGGGGTCCCAAGCGCGCGCTCCAGGCGCAGCGCGCGGACCAGCGGCGAGGGGCGCCACAGCGCGTAGACCTCGCGGACGGCCTGCGGGATCTCGATCCAGCGCTCCGTGCTCACCTCCTGCTGGATGAGGGCCAGCGGGAACAGCGGCGCCAGGTCGTCGGGGCCCAGCGGCTCGCGAGTGCCGGGGTGGAGCGCCGGGGGGCACGGCTCCGGCAGGTCCGCGGCGAGGTTGTACCAGTGGGTAGGGACCGACGACGGGACGACGGCGCCGAGCGGGGCCGTCAGCGGGGTGGGTCGGGCGTCGTCGGGAGGTGTCGTCATGGCGCGGGTCCTCGGCTCGTGGGCGTGGGCAGGGCCGTGGTCCCGACGGCCGGCGTCGGGGTGGCCTGCAGTGCCGCACGCTAGCGGGCCCGCTCGCCCGCGGGAACGGCCGTCTCGGGAGGACCCACCCGGGCCGGCGGCAGCTGGATGTCAGTGGTCGAACGTATGTTCGAGGTGTGGGCGAGGGTCGAGCGGAGGAGGGCGCGATGTGCGCGATGTGCGGCGGGCAGTCGATCGGCGACTTCGTCGCAGACGTGGTGGACGACATCCGGTGCGTGGGGTGGGCGGTCATCGCGGTGGAGGACGAGCGGGGGCGGCACGTGCACACGTACACCGCCGGCCTCACCCGTTACCACGGGCACCCCGAGCTGATCGTCAGCGGCGCCGACTTCGCCACGGCGCACCATGTGCTGGACACGCTCGCCGGCGCAGTGCGGGACGGGCGCCCGATCGGGGCGGGGCAGGTGCTGGGGCCGGAGGAGGTCGGCCGCGAGTGCATGCTGGTGCGGGTCGACGACCCGTCCCGGCTCGTCCTGGCGCAGGCGCTGTACGAGACCGGCCTCGGCCCGGTGCCGGCGCTGCAGGTCGTCTGGTCCGACGAGGCGGGACGGTGGCCGTGGGAGCTGTGCGAGCACCACCGCGACGGCCAGGAGCTGCTGGGGCAGCCCTGGCCACCGGCCGGCGGCCGGGCGGTCAGAGGGTGAGGAGGACCTTGCCCGTCGTGGCGCGGCCCTCGAGTGCCCGGTGCGCGTCGGCGGCCTGCGCGAGCGGGAATCGCGCGCCGATGCGGACCGTGAGCGCACCGTCCGCGACGAGCGAGAACAGCTCGTCGGCCCGCCCCGCGAGCTCGGCCCGGGTCCGGGCGTACGCGTTGATCGAGGGGCGTGTGACGTACAGCGAGCCGGCCGCGTTGAGCCGCTGGAGGTCGAACGGCGGCACCTGACCGGACGACCCGCCGAACAGCACGAGCGTCCCGCGTGGCCGGATGCTCGCGAGCGAGGCGTCGAACGTGTCCTTGCCGACGGAGTCGTACGCGACCCGCACGCCCGCGCCGCCGGTGAGTCCTCGGACGAGAGGTGGCAGGTCGCGCGTGAGGTCGGCCAGCTCGCGGTAGCGGATCACGTCGGTGGCACCGGCCGCGCGGGCGAGCTCCTCCTTCTCGGCCGATCCCACGGTGCCGATGACGCGGGCGCCGCGGCGCGCGGCCAGCTGCGTCGCGAGCAGGCCCACCCCGCCGGCGGCCGCGTGGAGCAGCACGTCGTCCCCCTCCTCGAGCGGCACGGTGGAGGCGGTGAGGTAGTGCGCGGTGACCCCCTGCATCGCGAGGGCGGCCGCGGTGTCGTCGTCCACCGTCGCGGGGACGACGATCGCGTCCGCGGCCCGGACGACGGCGAGCTCCGCGTACGACCCCGCCGATGAGAACCAGCACACGCGCTGGCCCGCCCGCACCTCGCTCACCGCGGAGCCCACGGCGACGACCTCGCCCGCGCCCTCGGCGCCGACGACGTGCGGGAACGACATGCGGTACACGCCGGATCTGCGGTAGGTGTCGATGAAGTTCACGCCCGCGACGGTGACGCGGACGAGCACCTCGTCCGGGCCGGGCACGGGATCGGGCAGATCGACGAGCTCGAGGACCTCGGGACCACCGGGACGCTGGGCGACGACGGCACGCATGGGTCCGTCGTACCACGGCGGGGCGGTCCCGGGGAGCCCGGCGGCGGCCGACCGAATCGCCGTGCAGGGGACTGTATGCTCATGCAATGACCTTCACCGTGGCCGTCGCCGGTGCGAGCGGGTACGCCGGCGGAGAGATGCTCCGCATGCTCCTGGGCCACCCGGAGGCGGCGGTCGGTGCCCTCACGGCGCACGGCAGCGCCGGGACGCGTCTCGGCGAGCACCACCCGCACCTGCGGGCGCTGGCCGACAGGGAGATCGTGCCGACGACCGTGGAGGCGCTCGCCGGGCACGACGTCGTGGTCCTCGCGCTGCCGCACGGGGCCTCCGGCGAGGTCGCCGCGGCGCTCGAGGCCCAGGGGGACGGGGCGATCGTCGTCGACCTGGGCGCCGACCACCGGCTCGTCGACCCGGAGGCGTGGACGAGGTTCTACGGGACCGAGCACGCCGGCACCTGGCCCTACGGCCTGCCGGAGCTGGTCCGCGCGGACGGGGGGCCCACGCAGCGCGAGGTGCTCGCGCAAGCGCGGCGCATCGCCGTGCCGGGGTGCAACGTCACCGCGGTGACGCTCGCCCTGCAGCCCGGCGTGGCGGCCGGCCTCGTCGACACCACGGACGTGGTCGCGGTGCTCGCGGTCGGGTACTCGGGCGCCGGCAAGGCCGCCAAGCCGCACCTCATGGCCGCCGAGGCGCTCGGCGCCGCGCAGCCCTACGGCATGGCCGGCACGCACCGGCACGTCCCGGAGATCGTCCAGAACCTACGGGCGGCCGGCGCCGGCGCCGTGCGCCTGAGCTTCTCGCCCGTCCTCGTGCCGATGAGCCGGGGCATCCTCGCGACGGTGACGGCCCCGGCGCTCCACGGTGTCACCGCGGCGGACCTGCGCGCCGCGTGGGCGGCGGCCTGCGCGGACGAGCCGTTCGTCGAGCTGCTGCCGCAGGGCGTCTGGCCGAGCACGGCGGCGGTGCTGGGGGCGAACACCGCGCTGCTGCAGGTGGCGCTCGACGAGGGGGCCGGCAGGGTCGTCGCCGTGGCCGCGATCGACAACCTGGTCAAGGGCACGGCGGGCGGCGCGCTGCAGTCGCTCAACCTGGCCCTCGGGCTGCCCGAGACGCTCGGTCTCCCGGTCGACGGCGTCGCGCCCTAGGTGACGGACGCGTCGACCGGGTGCGCCGTGCACCTGCATAGGTATGTATGATCGCGCATATGATTAACAGTCCGAGCGGTGAGGTGCTCACCGGCGGCGACTCGCCCGGCGTGACCGCGGCGGCGGGGTTCCGTGCGGCGGGCGTGACGGCGGGCCTCAAGGCGTCGGGCCGGCCGGACCTCGCCCTGGTGGTCAACGACGGGCCGCGCGACAGCCTCTGCGCCGTGTTCACGTCGAACCGCGTCGTCGGCGAGCCGGTCAAGTGGTCGCGCGAGGTCGCGGCCGACGGCCACGCCCGCGCCGTGGTCCTCAACTCCGGCGGCGCCAACGTGTGCACCGGCCCGGCCGGCTACGCCGACGTCGAGGCGACCGCTGCGACCGTGGCCGGCGCCCTCGGCCTGCAGCCCACGGACGTGCTGGTCGCGTCCACGGGGCTCATCGGAGAGCGGCTGCCCGTCGACCGGCTGCTGGGGGGCGTGGCCCCGCTCGTCGGGGCGCTGAGCGCCGACGGCGGCCCCGACGCGGCCACGGCGATCATGACGACCGACACGGTTGCCAAGACCGCCCACGTCACGCTCGACACGGCGCACGGCACGTTCACGGTCGGCGGCATGGCCAAGGGTGCCGGCATGCTGGCCCCCGCGCTGGCGACGATGCTCGTCGTGCTCACCACGGACGCGGACGTCGACCCCGGCGGCCTGCGCACCGCGCTGCGCGCCGCGACGGCCCACACGTTCGACCGCCTGGACTCCGACGGCTGCATGTCGACCAGCGACACCGTGGCGCTGCTCGCGTCCGGCGCGAGCGGTGTGCTGCCGGACTACGTCGAGTTCGCCGACGCGGTGCGGGCCGTGTGCGCGAGCCTGGCCCGCCAGCTCATCGCGGACGCCGAGGGCGCCAGCCACGACATCGCGATCACCGTGACGAACGCCAGCACGGAGGAGGCCGCCGTGGCGGTGGGCCGGGCGGTGGCCCGGGGCAACCTCTTCAAGGCGGCGATGTTCGGCAACGACCCGAACTGGGGCCGCGTCCTCGCCCAGCTCGGCACCGTCCCCGTCGCCGTCGCGCCGTTCGAGGCCGACGAGGTCGACGTGAGCATCAACGGTGTCATGGTCTGCCGCGCCGGCGGCGCCCACGAGGACCGGAGCCTCGTGGACCTGGCGAGCGCCCGTGAGGTCACCGTCGACATCGACCTGCACGCGGGGACGGCCCAGGCGACGGTCTGGACCAACGACCTCACCCACGACTACGTCCACGAGAACAGCGCCTACTCGACATGACCGACGACTTCGTCTTCGACACCCGCACCGACCTGCGCCCGGACCAGAAGGCCGAGGTGCTGGTCCAGGCGCTGCCCTGGCTGCAGAAGTTCTCGGGCGCGCTCGTCGTCGTCAAGTACGGCGGCAACGCGATGGTGGACGACGATCTCAAGCGCGCCTTCGCGCAGGACATGGTGTTCCTGCACCAGGTGGGCGTGCGCCCCGTCGTCGTGCACGGCGGCGGCCCGCAGATCAACACCATGCTCGAGCGCCTGGGCATCGCCAGCGAGTTCCGCGGCGGCCTGCGCGTGACCACGCCGGAGGCGATGGACGTCGTCCGCATGGTGCTCACCGGCCAGGTGTCGCGCGAGCTGGTCGGGCTGCTCAACACCTACGGCCCGCTCGCCGTCGGCCTGTCGGGCGAGGACGGCGGCCTGCTGCAGGCGCGGCGCCGGCCGGGGGTCGTCGCGGGCGAGGCGGTCGACCTCGGCCTCGTCGGCGACGTGGTGCAGGTGAACCCGGGGGCCGTGCTGGACCTGCTGGAGGCGGGCCGCATCCCGGTGGTCTCCACCGTCGCCCCGGACATCGACGACCCCACGCAGGTGCTCAACGTCAACGCGGACTCGGCGGCAGCCGCGCTGGCGATCGCGCTCGGTGCGCGCAAGCTCGTCATCCTCACCGACGTCGAGGGGCTCTACACGAGCTGGCCGGACCGGACCACCCTGGTGCGGCGGCTGCGCGCTAGCGCGCTGGCGCGCCTGCTGCCGAGCCTGGACGCCGGGATGCGGCCCAAGATGGAGGCCTGCTGGCGCGCCGTGACCGGTGGTGTCGGCCGGGCGCACGTCATCGACGGGCGGGCGGCGCACTCGATCCTCGTCGAGGTCTTCACGTCGGACGGCATCGGCACCATGGTGCTGCCCGACGAGGAGGCGCCGGAGCGGCCCGCGACGGCCCCGGTCCCGGTGGTGGCGTGATGACCGAGGTCATGCCGCCCCAGGCGGGCTCGGTCGCGGCGTGGACGCAGCGCTACGGGAACGCCCTCATGGACACGTTCGGCCCGCCGCAGCGGGTCCTCGTGCGCGGCGACGGCCCGTACGTGTGGGATGCGGACGGGACGCGCTACCTCGACCTGCTCGCGGGGATCGCCGTCAACGCGCTGGGCCACGCCCACCCGACGCTCACCGCGGCGATCGCGGCCCAGCTGGGCACGCTCGGCCACGTCTCCAACTTCTTCGCCACGCCCACGCAGGTGGCGCTCGCCGAGACGCTGCTGCGGGTGGCGCAGGCGCCGCCGGGCTCGCGCGTGTTCCTCGCCAACTCCGGCACCGAGGCGAACGAGGGCGCGATCAAGCTCACGCGCCGTCACGCCGACGGGCGGCGGCCGCGCCTCGTCGCGATGGAGCACGCCTTCCACGGCCGCACCCTCGGCGCGCTGTCGCTCACGCACAAGGCGGCCTACCGCGAGCCGTTCGAGCCGCTGCTGCCGGGCGTCGAGTTCGTGCCCTACGGCGACGCATCGGCGCTCGCGGCCGCGATGGGCCCGGACGTCGCGGCCGTGTTCGTCGAGCCGATCCAGGGTGAGGCGGGGGTGCAGCTCCCGCCGCCGGGGTTCCTCGCCGCGGCGCGCGAGCTCACGACGCAGCACGGCGCCCTGCTGGTGCTGGACGAGGTCCAGTCCGGCATGGGTCGCACGGGGGAGTGGCTGGCCTACCAGCACCCGGAGATCGGGGGCGGCATCACGCCGGACGTCGTCACGGTGGCCAAGGGCCTGGGCGGCGGGTTCCCGGTGGGCGCGCTCATCGCCTACGGCGAGCACGCCGCGGGTCTGCTGGGCCGCGGGCAGCACGGCACCACGTTCGGCGGCAACCCCGTCGCGTCGGCCGCCGCGCTGGCGACGATCGGCGTGGTCGAGCGCGACGGCCTGCTGGCGCACGTGACGCAGCTCGGCACGTGGTGGCGAGGCGCGCTGCGCGGGCTGGACCACCCCCTCGTCGCGGCCGTGCGCGGCAAGGGGCTCCTCATCGCGGTCGAGCTGGCCGCGCCCGTCGCGGCGCGGGTCGCCGAGCGGGCCCTCGAGGCCGGCTTCATCGTCAACCCCTGCACACCCACGACGATCCGCCTGGCGCCGCCGTACGTCCTGACCCGGGACCAGGCCCAGACGTTCGTCGACTTCGTTGCCGGACTGCCGGCGGAGGTGACCGCATGACCAGCTCGGTGCGCAGCTTCCTGCGCGATGACGACCTGACGCCCGAGGAGCAGGCCGACGTGCTCCGGCTCGGCGACCTGCTCAGCCACGACCGGTTCGCGCGGCGGCCCCTGGCGGGTCCGCGCGCGGTCGCGGTCATCTTCGACAAGCCGACGCTGCGCACCCAGGTCTCGTTCACCACCGGGATCGCCGAGCTGGGCGGGTACCCGCTCGTCGTCGACGGGAACCTCGCGCAGATCGGCACGCGCGAGTCGATCTCCGACGTGGCGCACGTCGTCGGCCGGCAGGTCGCGGCGATCGTCTGGCGCACGCACGCCCAGGAGCGTCTGGAGGAGATGGCCGCGGTCGCTGGCGTCCCGGTGGTCAACGCCCTGACGGACGACTTCCACCCGTGCCAGGTGCTCGCGGACCTGCTCACCGTCGCGCAGCACCGCGGCGGCGTCGGCACGCTGCCCGGCACCACGCTCGCGTACGTCGGGGACGGCTCGAACAACATGGCGCACTCGTACCTGCTCGGCGGCGCGACCGCCGGCATGCACGTGCGCATCGGCACGCCGGAGGGCTTCGCGCCCGACCCCGCGATCCTGGCGGACGCCCGGCGCATCGCCGCCGCCACCGGAGGCTCGGTCGCCGTGCTGCACGGCCGCGACGCCGCGCTGGACGGCGCCGACGCCGTGGCCACCGACACCTGGGTGTCCATGGGTCAGGAGTCGCAGGCCGCCGACCGGGCGCACCCCTTCGTGCCGTTCCGCCTCGACGCCGAGGGGCTCGCGCAGGCGGCGCCCGGCGCGCTCGTGCTGCACTGCCTGCCCGCCTACCGCGGCAAGGAGATCACGGCCGAGGTGCTGGACGGACCGCAGTCGGTGGTGTGGGACGAGGCGGAGAACCGGTTGCACGCGCAGAAGGCGCTGCTGGCGTTCGTGCTGGAGGGGCGCGCATGAGCGCCGTCTCCGTGCCCGCGACGAAGGCCGCGCGGCAGGCGCTCATCACGTCGCTGCTCGCCCGTCGGCAGGTGCGCTCCCAGGTGGAGCTCGCCGAGCTGCTCGCCGCCGAGGGCGTCACGGTCACCCAGGCGACCCTCTCCCGCGACCTCGTCGAGCTCCAGGCCGTCAAGGTGCGCAACGCGGGCGGCGCGCTGGTCTACGCGGTGCCGGCCGAGGGGGCAGCGCGCGTGGCCCCGAGCGGCGAGGGCACCGAGGTCCTCGCGGCCCGGCTCGCCCGGCTCGCCGCCGACCTCGTCGTCACGGCCGAGGCCTCCGGGCCGCTCGTCGTGCTGCGCACGCCGCCGGGGGGCGCGCAGCTCCTCGCCTCGGCGATCGACCACTCCATCGTCCCGGGCGTGCTCGGCACCATCGCGGGCGACGACACCGTGCTGGTGATCGCCGCCGAGCCCGAGAGCGGCTCGTCCGTGGCGCAGCGGTTCCTCGACCTCGCGGCCGGCACCGACCCGGCGCGCGACGTGGCGCCGGTCGCCACGCCCGACGCCACGCACGTCGCCCCGCGCGACCCCGCACGAGACACCGCACGAGACAAGGACGAGATGTGAGCAAGGTTCTGACGCAGCTTCCGGTCGGCGAGCGGGTGGGCATCGCCTTCTCGGGCGGGCTGGACACCTCGGTGGCCGTGGCGTGGATGCGGTCCAAGGGCGCGATCCCGTGCACGTACACCGCGGACCTCGGCCAGTACGACGAGCCGGAGATCGACCAGGTGCCCGGGCGCGCCATCGCGTACGGCGCCGAGCTGTCGCGGGCGGTCGACTGCAAGGCCGCGCTCGTCGAGGAGGGCCTCGCCGCGATCGCGTGCGGGGCGTTCCACATCCGCAGCGGCGGCCGCGCCTACTACAACACGACGCCGCTGGGCCGCGCCGTCACCGGCACGCTGCTGGTGCGCGCCATGCAGGCCGACGGCGTCGAGATCTGGGGCGACGGGTCCACCTTCAAGGGCAACGACATCGAGCGGTTCTACCGCTACGGGCTGCTCGCCAACCCCAGCCTGCGCATCTACAAGCCGTGGCTGGACCAGGACTTCGTCACCGAGCTCGGCGGCCGCGCGGAGATGAGCCAGTTCCTCGTCGACCACCACCTGCCCTACCGCGACAGCGCCGAGAAGGCGTACTCGACGGACGCGAACATCTGGGGCGCCACGCACGAGGCGAAGACGCTGGAGCACCTCGACGTGTCCTTGGAGACGGTCGAGCCGATCATGGGCGTGCGGTTCTGGGACCCCGCGGTCGCGATCGAGGCCGAGGACGTGACGATCGAGTTCGAGCGCGGCCGGCCCGTGGCGATCAACGGCGTGCGGTACGACGACCCGGTGGCCCTCGTCCGCGAGGCGAACGCCGTCGGCGGCCGGCACGGCCTGGGGATGTCGGACCAGATCGAGAACCGGATCATCGAGGCCAAGTCGCGCGGGATCTACGAGGCGCCCGGCATGGCCCTGCTGTTCGCGGCCTACGAGCGGCTCGTCAACGCGATCCACAACGAGGACACCATCGCCACGTACCACGCGGAGGGGCGCCGGCTCGGCCGGCTGCTCTACGAGGGCCGGTGGCTGGACCCGCAGTCGCTCATGGTGCGCGAGTCGATCCAGCGGTGGATCGCCTCGGTGGTCACGGGCGAGGTGACGCTGCGGCTGCGCCGCGGCGAGGACTACACGATCCTGCGCACCGCCGGCCCGGGCTTCTCCTACCGGCCCGAGCGGCTGTCGATGGAGCGCACGGAGTCCGCGGCGTTCGGCCCCACCGACCGCATCGGCCAGCTGACCATGCGCAACCTGGACATCGCGGACTCGCGCGCCAAGCTCGAGCTCTACGCGAGCCAGCCCATCGACCAGGGCCAGGTGCTCGTCGAGCACGGCACGCTCTTCGGCGCGCTGCCCGCGGGCGGTGCGGACGTCATCGCGACGAACCCGCAGGTGGCCGGCGACGAGGAGGTGGCCCTGGAGGCCGCGGCGATGGAAGTCGGGACGGACTGACGTGGGCGCACCCGACCCCGCCGCCACCCCCTCGACCACCGCCGCCGGCGCCCTGTGGGGCGGCCGCTTCAGCGGCGGCCCGGCGGACGCGCTCGCCGCGCTGTCCCGGTCCACGCAGTTCGACTGGCGCCTGGCGCACGACGACCTCGCCGGGTCCCGCGCGCACGCCCGCGTGCTCGCCCGCGCCGGGCTGCTCAGCGACACGGACCTGGCGGCGATGCTGGCCGCCCTCGACCGTCTCGACGACGACGTGGCGTCGGGCGCGTTCGGCCCGGCGCCCGACGACGAGGACGTGCACTCGGCGCTCGAGCGCGGCCTCATCGAGCGCGCCGGCGCGGAGCTGGGGGGCCGGCTGCGGGCCGGACGCAGCCGCAACGACCAGATCGCCACCCTGGTGCGGACGTACCTCCGGCGCCAGGCGCGCCTGCTGTCGGGACTCGTGCTCGACGTCGTCGACGCGCTCGTCGGGCAGGCCGCGGCCGCCGGCGACGCCCCGATGCCCGGGCGCACGCACCTGCAGCACGCGCAGCCCGTGCTGCTCGCGCACCACCTCCTGGCGCACGCCTGGCCGCTGCTGCGGGACGTGGAGCGGTTCCGCGACTGGGACCACCGCGCGGCCCGCTCGCCGTACGGCTCCGGCGCGCTCGCGGGCTCGTCGCTGGGCCTGGACCCCGCGGCCGTGGCCGCCGAGCTCGGCTTCGACGGGCCGGTGGAGAACTCGATCGACGGCACCGCCTCGCGCGACGTCGTCGCGGAGTTCGCGTTCGTGTGCGCCATGACCGCCGTCGACGTCTCCCGCCTCGCCGAGGAGGTCACGCTCTGGGCGACCGCGGAGTTCGGGTACGTGCGGCTCGACGACGCCTACTCGACCGGGTCGAGCATCATGCCGCAGAAGAAGAACCCCGACGTCGCCGAGCTGGCCCGAGGCAAGGCCGGCCGGCTCGTCGGCGATCTCGCAGGGCTGCTGACGACGCTCAAGGGCCTGCCCCTCGCGTACAACCGCGACCTGCAGGAGGACAAGGAGCCGGTGTTCGACCAGGTGGACCAGCTGACCGTGCTGCTGCCGGCGTTCGCCGGGATGGTGGCCACGCTCCGCTTCGACCTGCCGCGGCTCGCGGCGCTCGCGCCGGCGGGCTTCTCGCTGGCGACCGACGTCGCGGAGTGGCTGGTCCGCACGGGCGTGCCGTTCCGGGTCGCGCACGAGCTGGCCGGGGCGTGCGTGCGGGCGGCCGAGGCGAAGGGCACCGGCCTGGACGGGCTGTCCGACGCCGAGCTGGCGGCGCTCAGCCCGCACCTGACGCCCGCGGTGCGCTCCGTCCTGTCGGTGGAGGGCTCGGTCTCCTCACGCGACGCCGTGGGCGGCACGGCTCCGGTGCGCGTCGCCGAGCAGCTCGCGGCGGCGCGCGCGCGGCGCGACGAGCACCGGGCATGGGTGCTGGCCTGACGACGCCCGGTGCGGCCGACGGCGACGACGCGGCGGCCGTGATCCTGGCCGACCGTGTGCTGGCCGCGCGGCCCCGCCTCGGACCGGTGCGGCTCGCGGCGATCGACGGTCCCGCGGGATCGGGCAAGACGACGTTGGCCGCGGCCCTGGCGGCCGCCCTGGCGGCGCGTGGTGCGGACGTCGCGGTGCTGCACCTCGACGACCTCTACGACGGGTGGACCGGGCTGGAGGGCAGCCTCTGGCCGCGGCTGGCGGCCCAGGTGCTCGAGCCGCTGCGGCGTGGCCGGGCCGGCCGCTACCAGCGCTACGACTGGGACGCGGGCCGCTTCGACGGCTGGGTCGACGTGCCGGTCCCCGAGGTGCTCGTGCTCGAGGGGTGCGGGGCCGCGCGGCAGGCCGCCGCCCCGTTCGTCGTGCTCACGGCCTGGGTGCAGGCTCCGGCGGACGTGCGCCTGGCGCGTGGGCTGGCGCGCGACGGCGAGGCCGCGCGGCCGCACTGGGAGCGGTGGATGCGCGACGAGGCCACCCACTTCGCGCGCGAACGGACGGCGGACCGCGCCGACGTGCGCCTGGACGCGTTTGGCAGGATGGGCGCGTGAGCGTTCCCGAGCGCGCGGTGGCCACCGATCCCGTGGGGATCGTGCCCGCGCACGTCTGGTACGCGCGGGACGTCCTCGCCGTCGCCGTCGACCTGCTCGGCGCCACCCTCACCTCGCGCTCTGCGGCCGGGGACGTCACCGTGCGGCTCACCGAGGTCGAGGCCTACGCCGGCGAGGACGACCCGGGGTCGCACGCGTTCCGGGGCCGCACGCCGCGCAACTCGGTGATGTACGCGGAGCCGGGCCGGCTCTACGTGTACCGGCACCTCGGCCTGCACCACTGCGTCAACGTCGTCGCGCAACCCACCGGGTCGGCGGCGGCGGTGCTGCTGCGCGCGGGCGAGGTGGTCGAGGGCGCGGCGCTCGCCTGGCAGCGTCGCGCGGCCGCCGGCGTCGTCGACAACGAGCGTCAGCTGGCGCGCGGCCCGGGCCGGCTGGCCGTGTGCCTGGGGCTGGACCTGGACGCCAACGGGGCCGACGTCACCGAGGCGGGTGGCGACGTGGTGCTGCGGATGCGGCCCGAGGGCTCGGTGGTGCCGGCGCACCGGCAGGGCCCGCGGGTCGGCGTCGCCGGCGCCGGGGGCGACGCGGCACGCCACCCGTGGCGCTTCTGGCTGGCCGGCGAGCCGACCGTCTCGGCGTATCGCCCCGCGTATCGCTCGCCGGCGTCGGGCACCGCCCCTGGTGGGGCGACGACGCCGGCGTGACCCGTCCTGTCCCGTCCGTCATGTCCGTCCGGCGGCGCCGCCGCCGCGTGAAGGAGTCCTTGTGAGCACCGTCCTCGACGAGCTGGAGTGGCGCGGCCTGCTGGCGCAGACCACGGACCGGGACGCGCTGGCCGCCGCGCTGGCGGCCGGCCCGGTCACCGTGTACTGCGGCTTCGACCCGACCGCGCCGAGCCTGCACCACGGCAACCTCGTCCAGCTCGTCGTGCTGCGGCACATGCAGCGCGCGGGCCACCGCGTGCTGGCGCTCGTCGGCGGCGCCACGGGCATGATCGGCGACCCCCGGATGTCCGGCGAGCGCGTGCTCAACTCCGCCGACACGGTCCGCGCCTGGGTCGAGCGCCTGCGGTCGCAGATCTCGCGCTTCCTCGACTTCGACGGCGCGAACCCGGCGACGATGGTCAACAACCTGGACTGGACGGCCGGCCTGTCCGCCATCGACTTCCTGCGCGACGTCGGCAAGCACTACCGCCTGGGCACCATGCTCGCGAAGGACACCGTCGCCCGCCGGCTCGCCTCGGACGAGGGGATCTCGTTCACCGAGTTCTCCTACCAGATCCTCCAGGGCATGGACTTCCTCGAGCTCCACCGCCGGTACGGCTGCACGCTGCAGACGGGCGGCAACGACCAGTGGGGCAACCTCCTGTCGGGGGTCGAGCTGGTCCGGAAGGCGGAGGGCGGCACGGTCCATGCGCTCACCACGCCGCTCATCACCAAGGCGGACGGCACCAAGTTCGGGAAGACCGAGGGCGGTGCGGTCTGGCTCGCCCCGGACATGATGTCGCCGTACGCCTTCTACCAGTTCTGGCTCAACGCGGACGACGCCGACGTGGTGCGGTTCCTCAAGGTATTCACGTTCCGCACGCGCGACGAGATCGCCGCGCTCGAGGAGGCGGTGGCGCAGCGGCCGGCGGCGCGGGAGGCGCAGCGCGCGCTGGCGCAGGACGTCACCACGCTGGTGCACGGCGCGCAGGCGACCGCCGCGGCGATCGCCGCCTCGCAGGCACTGTTCGGCCGGGGTTCCCTGGCGGAGCTCGACGCCGAGACGCTGGAGGCAGCCGTGGCCGAGCTGCCGGCGGCCGTGGGCGCCGTCGGCGACCCGCTCGTCGACCTGTTCACCGCCGCCGGGCTGGTCGCCTCCAAGGGTGCGGCGCGGCGAGCCGTCGCCGAGGGCGGCCTGTCGGTCAACAACGAACGGGTGGCCGACGAGGCCGCGGTGCTGGAGGCCGCGCACCTGCTCGGCGGCCGGTACGCGGTGCTGCGCCGGGGCCGGCGGAGCCTCGCGGTGGTGCGCGCGAACGGCTCCTGAGGGCCCGTCGGCGACGTGATCTGCGTCACCACGCCGCGGATTTGCGTCCGCTCGACGGCTCGCGTAATGTCTTCCAGGCCGCCGCAGGGAGGAACGGACACCGAGAAGGTGGACGGTCCCGCGGAAGGCCAGCCCCCGACAATCGGATCAGGCGCTTCGTGCGCCCTCGTTCCGGGCGGGCGGGGACGAAACGACAAGCCTCCTGGGCGCCCCGCGAGGGGAGCAGGGTGTGCGTCTGTTTCTTGAGAACTCAACAGTGTGTCTTGATGTTGTCGATGCCATTGCCCACGTGTGTGGGTGTTGGTGTTGATGGTCGTGGTGGTGTCCACCCCCGTGGGTGCTGCT